>Ga0209166_10002280_pt1 | contig 14808 bp, 10 predicted proteins | sample Coa_R1_3_FD_187151 | JGI IMG/M metagenome (GOLD analysis project Ga0209166, IMG submission 187151) | Surface soil microbial communities from Centralia Pennsylvania, which are recovering from an underground coalmine fire - Coalmine... | ecosystem: Environmental > Terrestrial > Soil >... | reverse complement strand
AGGGCAGCGCGGCTTGATTAACGCGCCGCCGCGTACCGGAAAAACCATGATGCTGCAGGCGATTGCCAATGCTGTCGCCACCAATCATCCGGAAGTCGCGCTCATCGTGCTGCTGATTGATGAGCGCCCGGAAGAAGTCACGGACATGCAGCGCACGGTGAAGGGTGAAGTCATCAGCTCGACGTTTGACGAGCCGCCGCAGCGGCATATCCAGGTGGCAGAAATGGTTTTGGAAAAAGCCAAGCGCCTGGTGGAACACAAGCGCGACGTGGTCGTGCTGCTCGACTCTATCACTCGCCTCGCGCGTGCTTACAACGCCGTCACGCCGCCTTCGGGCAAAGTGCTTTCCGGCGGTATTGACGCCAACGCCTTGCAGCGCCCGCGCCGATTCTTCGCCGCGGCGCGCAACGTCGAAGAGGGCGGCTCGCTTACCATCGTTGCTACGGCGCTGATCGACACCGGTAGCCGCATGGACGACGTGATTTTCGAAGAGTTCAAGGGCACCGGCAATATGGAGATTTATCTCGACCGGCGCCTAGCCGATAAGCGCGTGTTCCCCGCAATCGACATTCAGCGTTCGGGAACCCGCAAGGACGAACTGCTGCTGCCTCCGGATGAGCTCAGCCGTGTGTGGGTATTGCGCAAGGTGCTGAGCCCACTCTCGACCGTCGAAGCGATGGAGCTTTTGCTCAGCCGGCTAACTAAGAGCAAGTCCAACACAGAATTCCTCAGCTCGATGTCCGCTCCCGCATAAACCACGCGCAACACGCTTCCCGGAGTTCACGTTTTGCATAAGAAACTTGACTGCGATCCCGTTGCCCCGTGATGCTAGCCGGTCACACTTTCTTTCCTGCAGATGCGATGGCCTCCTTTTGGCGTTCGCTCGCCAGCATCACAATGAGGCGCGCAGTCTCTTCGATGCCCATCGCGGTGTTGTCGACAAGGACGGCATCGGCGGCGCGCACCAGTGGCGAGACCTTGCGTTCGCGGTCGCGCTTGTCTCGTTCGCGGACTTCTTCAAGAACTTCGGCGAGCGTAAACGCTTCACCCTTTTCCTGATGTTCCTTCCAGCGTCGCTCCGCGCGAACTTCGGGCGAGGCATCCAGGAAAATCTTTAGTTCCGCGCGCGGAAAGACCACCGTGCCGATGTCGCGCCCTTCCATCACAACGCCGCCTCCGGCCCCGGCGCGCTGCTGCTCGGCCACGAGAACGCGCCGCACCGCCGCAATTGTCGCGAGCAAAGAAGCGGCCTGAGCGACTTCGGCCGTGCGAATCTCGCTGGTCACTTCCCGGCCATCTAGAAACACCCGGTTCTTTGCGCCGATTGTTTCGCATTCCGCCGTGGGTGGCCGCAACTCGATGTGCGTTTCCTTTGCCAACGCTTCCAGACGGACTTCATCGTTCAGCGCGACTCTGCGTTCGAGCGCTTTCAACGCGAGCGCGCGATACATTGCTCCGCTATCAAGGTAGGAGGATCCAAGAATCGAAGCAACGCGCCGTGCCACGCTGCTTTTGCCGGATCCTGCAGGGCCATCAATCGTGATTGTCAGTCTGGGCATCTTCGTCTTGCGATACCTGGCTTTTGACGTCCTCCATTTTCAATTTCTTTTTTCCGTTTTCAAACTTCCCTAGAAGCCCATAATGTTGTAGCCGCAATCGACGTAAATGGTTTCGCCGGTGATGCCGGAGCCTGCTCCGGAAAGCAGGAACGCCGCGGTGGCGCCGACCTCGCCCGGGTCCACGTTGCGCTTCAACGGCGCGCGCTCCGCGTGCGATTTCAACATGTCGCCGAGCCCGGAAATTCCACGCGCGGCGAGCGTCTTGATCGGACCCGCGGAAATGGCATTCACGCGAATCGCTTTTGGCCCAAGATCGTTTGCCAGGTAACGCACCGTCGCTTCCAGAGCGGCCTTAGCCACGCCCATCACGTTGTACCGGGGCACGACTTTCTCGGCGCCGTAGTACGTAAGCGTAACGATGCCCCCGCCGTTCGGCATGAGCGGTGCGGCCCCGCGCGCCACAGCAATCAGCGAGTACACACTGATGTCGTGCGCGATGCGAAAGCCTTCCCGCGAAGTGTTCACAAATTCGCCGCTCAAATCCGCGGCTTGCGCGAACGCCACGCTATGCACCAGGCCCTGCAGTTCTCCGTAGCGCGCTTTCAAATCCTCGAACAGCTTGGCAATCTGCTCGTCGGAAGTAACATCGCACATGAATCCCGCCGCGCCGGGAAGGTCCGCGATCAAGTCTCTAGCTTCCTGCTCCAAGCGCTCGTTTTGATAGGTGATCGCCAGGCGCCAGCCGCTTTCGTGAAGCTTCTTCGCGATGGCCCAAGCAATGCTGCGCTTGTTGGCCAAACCAAAGATGACAGCTGTCTTCTGCGAGTCGCTCATCCTCAAGTCCTCACTTCTCAGTGTTGCGTTCTTAGTTCTTGGTTTTAGTTGAAAAGTCTTCTAAATAAGAACAAACACGTGCCCGGTGTGCTTCATTTTCTTATTGCTCGTCACTGTCGCCAGCCACTCGCCAGTTCTGTTAAATCCGATGAAACGCCTTCTCGATTTCTTTCACGGAATACCGCAGCACCACCGGGCGCCCGTGCGGGCAGCTCATCGGGCAATCTGTTTTCGCCAGCGCGTCCAAAAGCCACTCCATTTTTGACGGCTCCAGCGGCATGTTTACTTTGATGGCCGCATGACACGCGGTCGACGCCGCGATTTTTGCCTGCAACGTTTCAATGGAAATCGCCGCGCTTTCCCGCTCCATGCCGTCGAGAATCTCTCGCAGCAGCTTTTCCGCGTCCGGCGCCGCCACACCTGCGGGCACAGCCTGAATCGCCACAGACTTCATTCCCATTAGGTCGACTTCGAAGCCATTTGCGGCAAGCTCTTCCGCAATCTTCCCGAACGTCACTATTTGTCTCGGCGACAGTTCGATCACCAGCGGCATGAGCATCCGCTGCGATTCGATTGTTCCTGAGCGCCGCGCTTCGAGATGCTGCTCGAACAGCACGCGCTCGTGCGCCACATGCTGGTCCACAATCCACAAGCCTTCCCCGTTCACCGCCACGATAAAACTGGAATTGACCTGTCCGAGGGGCTTCAAGTCCGCAATTTGCTCCGGACGAGGAAGCGTTGCGGGAGCGTCCGCGGTCGGCACGGCCAAATTTCCCGCCCAAGTCGACCCCGCTGACATTTGCGCGGCGGCGGCAGCCGCAGCTGAGCCAAATGAGGTGCTCGAAGCAAACGGAATACGCTGCTCGACCGGCTGCATCGGCGCATTCGAAAGGTCGAAACCTCCGTCCGAGCCAACGCCGGCGCCAAGCCCAAAGTCTTCCATCGGCGGAATCACCGCGTGCGGGACCGCCGAACCAGCAAGCCCAGGCGTGACTCCTCCAGAAAGCCCGCCGCCATTTCCAAAGCCGGATACGGCCGGCGCCGCGTTTGTGGACGCCGCAGCTGCAAAACTCGCAATCGGTCGCGCGCTCATCAGCGCTTGGCGAATCGTGTCCCGCGTGAAGTCGTGCACGAACTGCGACCGCCGGAAGCGCACTTCGATTTTGGCAGGATGCACGTTCACATCCACTTCATCGTACGGCATCTCAAGAAACAACAGCGTCGCGGGGAAAACCGTCGGCGGCAAAATGTTGCGGTAGGCTTCATGAATCGCGTGCAGGATCAAACGGTCTCGCACTAAGCGCCGATTTACAAAAATGTAGATGCCGTTGCGGTTCGTCCGCTGCACTTCCGGACGCGATGTAAAGCCCGTAACGGTGAGCGAAGCCCGCTCTTCTTCCGGGTCGAGTTGTGGCTCCGTAATCGCCGCGCGGAACGGCGCAGAAACCGAAGGGATCTCCACCAGTTCATCGAGCGCCTGTCGCCCAAAAAGCTGATACACGCGGTCTGCCGCCTTTTCCGCAGGCGCGCAGTTGATGATCTCCTGCGTCGGCGTCGATAGGATAAATTGCTTGCCGGGATTCGCCAGCGCATAGTGCGTGACAAGCGAAGCGATGTGACCCAGTTCGGTCGTGTCGGACTTCAGGAATTTCCGGCGCGCCGGTACGCAATAAAAAATGTCGGCCACGCTGACCGTCGTCCCCGCGGAGAGACCGGCTGGCTTCACGCCAACGAGTTTTCCGCCGGCGAATTCCACGCGCGTGCCCTCGCCTTCCGATTCGTCGCGCGTTTCGAGCAGCAAGCGCGAAACGGCCGCAATCGTCGGCAGCGCCTCGCCGCGAAAACCAAGCGTGGCAATCGAAAGCAAATCGTCGGCGGTTTTGAGCTTGCTCGTGGCGTGGCGTTCGAAGGCCAGCAGCGCGTCGTCATGCGTCATCCCGTGACCGTCGTCGGTCACGCGAATCATCCGCTTCCCGCCCTGCTCGACCTCGATGCGAATGGTTTTCGCTCCGGCATCCAGCGCGTTTTCGAGCAGCTCCTTCACCACCGACGCCGGCCGCTCGACCACTTCGCCCGCCGCGATCTTATTCGCCACCGATTCGGGAAGTATGCGGATGCGCGACATCAATCAGTCTCGCGAGTTTCCATTTGTGGTTCCGGTCCCCAACTCGCAGACAAGGATATCATTCGGCGGCTTTTTTGACTTCGGGCTTGATCGCGAGTCCTAGCTCATCAAGTTGCTCAGGGTCCACTTCGCTGGGCGATTCTGCCATCAAGTCCTGTGCGGCGGTGGTTTTGGCGAAGGCCACCACTTCGCGAATGGACTTTTCGCCAGCAAGGAGCATCGCGATGCGGTCCACGCCAAGCGCGATCCCGCCATGCGGCGGCGTGCCGTAGGTCAGCGCATCGAGGAAAAAACCGAAGCGCCGCCGAAGCTGCTCTTCGCTTAATCCAAGCGCCTTGAACAGCCGCTCCTGAATATCCTGGCGGTGAATTCGAATGCTGCCCGAGCCAAGCTCGTACCCGTTCAGCACCAGGTCATAGCCTTTTGAACGCACTTCCCACGGCGCCGATTCGAGCTTCTCCAGATCCTCGTCCACGATGCCGGTGAACGGATGCTGCGCGCTCACCCACGTTTTATCGGTCTCGCTCCACTCAAACAGAGGAAATCCAGTAATCCACAGGAATTTCCATTGCGATTTGTCGATCAAGCCCAACGCTTCGCCAAGCTGCAAGCGCAATTGTCCCGCAATCAGCGCGGCGGCTTCCGTGCCCTTGATTTGCTCTTTCGACGAAACCGCGACGACAAGAGCGCCCGCCTTCGCACCGCAAGCCTCCGCGAGCTTCTTCACGTTTTCGGCGCCAATGAGTTTCTCAACCGTCGAAGACAAGCCCTCCGGCGTCACTTTCACGAAGTACGTGCCGCGCGCCTTCAACCCCTTGGCTTTCTCCGTCAAATCGTCGAGCTGCTTGCGCGAATAACCCCCCGCGCCCGGAGCCGCGAACGCAAAAACGCTCCCTTCAATCTGCAGTTTCTGCTTTGCCTCGTCCGGGAAGCACTGCGTCACTTCGTGCAATTCCATGCCAAACCGCAAATCCGGCTTGTCGCTTCCATACTTGCGAATCACGTCTTTGTACAGCATGTGAGGAAACGGCGCGGTCGCGGTGATTCCGGCCACGGCGCAAGCCCGCACCATCACCGTCTCGATCACGTGAAAAATATCTTCCTGCCGCGGGAAAGACATCTCCAGGTCGAGCTGTGTGAATTCCAGTTGCCGGTCGGCGCGCAAATCCTCGTCGCGGAAACACTTCACGATCTGAAAATATTTGTCCAGCCCTGCAATCATCAGGATTTGCTTGAAAATCTGCGGCGATTGCGGCAGCGCGTAAAAATGCCCGCGATGGATGCGGCTGGGCACCAGAAAATCGCGCGCGCCTTCCGGCGTCGAGCGCGTGAGCATCGGTGTCTCCACTTCGATAAACCCGAGCTCGTCCATCACCTTGCGCATTTCCAGAACGATCTTGTGGCGCAGCGCCAGGTTGCGGTGCGGCTTCGGCCGCCGCAGGTCGAGATAGCGGTAGCGCAGGCGCGTCACTTCTTCCGCGTTGATTTCGTCCTCGATGGCAAACGGCGGCGTCTTCGCGTTGTTCAGGATGTGCAGCTTCGTGGCCACCAATTCGATTTCGCCGCTGGCCAGCTCAGGATTCGCCTTCTGCCGCTTCACCACTTTGCCTTCCACGGCCACGACAAATTCGCTCCGAGCCTGCTCAGCCTTCGCGTGAGCCGCGGGCTGCGTCTCTTTGTTGAAGACCACTTGAACAAGCCCGGTGCGGTCGCGCACGTCCAGAAAAAGCAAATTCCCCAGATCGCGCCGCCGGTGCACCCAGCCCATAACCACCGCGTCGCGCCCGTCATCCTTCGCGCGCAACTCCCCGCAGTAGTGTGTCCTCTTCAAATTTCCAAGAAAATCCAGCAAGGGTGTCTCCAGTAGCACAGGCACTCTTGCCTGTGCCGGGTTGTAGTGGCGGGTCTTTAGACCCGTGCTTTCTTGCTCGCCGCTCGTTTACCCTGAGCTTCGAGGCGGCGCTCTTTTACTCCATTTACCCTGAGCGGCGAAGGGAGCATTCTTTTACGGAGGTCACCCGCCACTTCGATTCTTCCCCAGAAAGTCTAGCACTTGCGATTCACTCAGTTTCTGCTGCGTGCCGTCGGCCAAAGTCTTCACCGTCCAATCGCCGCTCGCCACTTCATTATCTCCGAGAATCAGCGCGTAACGCGCCCCCAATTTGTCCGCCTGGCCCAGCGCCTTTCCAAATTTCTGCTCCACCGGTGGCAACTCTACTCGGAAACCCGCCGCCCGCAAATTCTTCGCAGCGCGAACCGCCGTCGCGTAAGCCTTCTCTCCCATCCAGGCAATGTAAACGTCGCGCCCTTGCGCCGCCGGAGTTTTGCCCGCCTCCAGCAACGACAAAATCAATCGGTCCTCCCCAATCGCAAACCCCGTCGCCCGCGTCGGGGGCCCGCCAAGCAATTCAATCAATCCGTCATAGCGCCCGCCGCCACAAACCGCATTCTGCGAGCCGAGTCCCTTCGCCGTAATCTCAAAAGTCGTCCGCGAATAGTAGTCCAGGCCGCGCACCAGCCTCCAATTCTCGCGATATTTTACGCCGCGGAACTCCAGTTCCTTCTTCACGCCGCGATAATTCTCCCCGCATTCCTCGCACAAGTGATCGGCGATGTGCGGCATGCCTTCGATGAGCTTTTGCTCGTTTTCGAGTTTCGAGTCCAGCACGCGCAATGGATTCGTCTCGATGCGCCGCTGGCTGTCCGGCCCCAGCTTGTCTTTCACTTTCCGAAGCTCTGCCCGAAGCAGCTCCACGTATTTCGGCCGGCACTTCTTGTCCCCGATGCAGTTGATGTCGAGTTCCACGCCTTCCAATCCTAGCCGCTCAAAAAACGTCATCACCATTTCAATCAATTCCGCATCGATGCCCGGCGCATCGCTCCCGCCCAGCACTTCCGCGTCAATCTGATAAAACTGCCGGTAGCGACCCTTCTGCGGCCGCTCGCGCCGGAACATCGGCCCCATCGTGTACAACTTCACCGGCTGCGGCAGTTGCTGCATGCCATTCTCAATGTAGGCGCGACAAACCGACGCAGTGGCTTCAGGCCGAAAAGACAAAACTTCCGCCATCCAAGCGCTTTGTTGAAGGTTTCCCTTGATCGCAAACGTGGTCTCGACCCGATCGTAATCTTCAACTCCACCCCGTTTCTCAAGCACCTCGTTCCAGACCGGAGGATCCAAGAACGTGTACATCTCCTTGGAGACGATGTCTGTCTCACCACCCACAGCACGAGCGAAGAGGTCAGTTGCTTCGAATACGGGCAGGCGAATCTCTCCGAAGCTGTACGAGGCGAAGACCTCCTGTGCGATTCGTTCGACGCGATTCCACAACGCCATCTCCGGAGGCAACAGGTCACGTGTGCCGCGAATCGCTTGAAACTTACGCGGCTTTTCTTCTTTCTTGGCTGCGCCTTCGCTCACGCCGTGGGTTCCTCGCGATAAATATTCTTGTAGCCAACGTAGCGCTTGGCGTACGCATCAATCGTCGCCTTGTCGATCTCGCGCAAGGGACGTTTCACCTTGCCCGGCGAACCCATCACGAAGCTTCCGGGTGGAATCACCGTGCGCTCGGTAATGAGTGTTCCCGCCGCCACGATGCTGCCACTTCCCACCAGCACGCCATTCAGAATCACCGCACCCATCCCAATCAAGCACCGCGACTCGATGGTGCAACCATGCAGCGTCACCGAATGCCCGATGGTCACATCATCGCCCAAAATCAGTGGATACTCGTCCCGCATCACGTGGCAAATCGAGCCGTCCTGAATGTTCGTCCGCGCGCCGATGCGAATGTAGTGCACATCGCCGCGAACCACCGCGCACGGCCACACACTCGAATCCTCGCCAATCACCACATCGCCAATAACCACCGCTGCCGGATCAATGTATGCCGAAGCCGCAATTTGCGGCTGCTTCCCACGGTACGGCCGTATGTCCAGTTGGCGGGTCAAGCTAATTCACGGCTCTCTGATATGGGTTTCTGCTCTAAAGCACTATCTGGGCCTTATCCGACTCTTCCAATTGGCGGCGAATGTCTCGGTATTCCTGGCCACAGAAGCCGATTCGTCCCAACTCGTCTTCCAACCACTTATCTGATATTTCAGCGCGCAACAGCTTGCCTTTATGAAGGATATCGAATGTTCCTTCTTTCCTTCTAACAACTTCCCAGACGTTCGGCTTCGCCAAGTTAGGGGTCCTCGGCTTTCGGCTCTCAGTTGCTCTGACATAGAGTCCGCGGACACCGAATTAGATCAAGATAACATCCGCCTCGCACCACTGACAAGGAAGCACCAAAACCTCCAAAAGTAGAACAGCGAGATTTTTGAGGTAAAATTAGCCTATGAACTTCGACCCCATAATACGACTCCGCTCCAAGGTGGGTAGCACCAGCCGTGCAGCGGGGTCTTATAAACCCCGGAAAACGCCAGATTAGCGTGCCGGGAGGGGGCAGCACCCTCACCCACCACCAAAGCCTTTCGCAAGGATTTCGTTCCCGGGATCGCCGTTCGCCTGAACGGCCGGTTTGATTCGAGGCGTCCTACAGGCCAACGCAAAGGCCCCGGGCCACGCCCGGCTAACCCCACTTCTTCAGCTTCGTCCAAACCTGCTGCAGCGTCCCAAACTTCGGCCGTCGCACCACAAACACATCAAAGTGCTCATAAGGCATGGACAACGGATGATCCACAGTGCCAACTTTTTCCACGCTCTCGAATTCCTTCGACAGCGTCTCGAAATTGTCCCCCATCACGATCATGCATTCGCCAGTGTAATCGTGAGGGCCCCAATAGTAATAACTCTGATGCCCGGAAATCGCCCCCGGCAGGCCCATCTTCGCGCCAAAGAAATCGATGGCCCCGGCCTGCCCGTAATTCTGCCCGAAAATCGCGCAACTCTTTCGCTCCTCCGGCGGCAGCTTGAAGTAAGCTTTCGCCACAACCTGCGCCATCTCTTTCCATCCAAACTGATCGGCATAGAGCTGTGGCAGCGGCCCCTGCCTGTGCGTTTCGATCCTCGGCGGAGCCAGGTGCATGAACTTGGAATACGCGATGTACTGGTCCACCGTCAGAATCGGCAAATAAGCGAAGGGCGCGAAGATCGCCCCCGTGACAAGCAGCGCCGCGATGTAAGCGGGCTTCAGCCAATTCCACGAATGCCGCTCCGCCCAATCCTGGAAGGCCACGGCCCCCGCGGCAAACAGCATGGGATAAGCCGGCGCCATGTAATAGATTCGCCCGTGCAGCACCAGCATGCACAATAAAATCACCAGAAAAATCCAGCCCAGAACGCGAATGCCTTTTCCTTCGCGATCCCGCATCAGGTACCACAATCCGGCCAGCCATAGCGGCGCCGAGAGCGGATGCATGATGAGCGCTTGCTGCCCAAGAAATCCGAGCCAGCTCAGTTCTGTGTTGCGCCCGCTAGCCCGCACATTTTGCAGCAACTCAATCGTGGGGAAGTGCCGCTGAATTTCCCAAATTAGATTCGGTAGAAAGATCAGGAACGCAATCAGCCCGCCAAGCCAGATCCACGGCTGCGCGAAGTGCCGCCGCTGCCTGGTCAGCAGCAAACCAACGAACAGCCCAAACCCGAAGAAAAGCGTGGAATGCTTGTTCTGCAAACCCACGCCTGCAACCACTCCAAAGAGCAGCCACAGCTTTGGGCTTCCCCCGTTGAATATCTTCAATACGATCAGCGCCGCCCCCATCCAAAAGCACGGCTCGAACACGTTCATGGTCAGCAGGCTGTCCAAGCCGAGATAGAGCGGAGCCACAATCACCGCCACGCACGCGAGAGCGATGGCGTAACGGCGCGCGCCAAGCTCCTTCGCGATCAAGCCCGTGAGCAGCACCTTCAGCCCGGCCGCGACCGCAGGCAAGAATCGCAGCGCGTGCAGCGAATCGCCCAGCGTAACGCGCTCGAGCCACGTGACTACGGCGATCAGCGGCGCCTGGTCCACGTAGCCCCAAGCCAGATGATGGCTGCAAGCGAGGTAATACAACTCGTCAACAAAATACCCGTAGCGTCCGTCAACGAGCATGTGCAGCAAGGTCAGAGCCAGCGAAAGCCCGCCAAGAAGCAACCACTCCCCTTCGCGAGTCTCACCAGCAGTCTGCACAGATTCCACAGTCACCTCCGGCCGGGAACACCGGTCGCCCGCCCGGCCCGACTCAGTAAACGTAATTTAAACGGAGAAAGTTCCGGCGAAGAGGATAGCAGAAGTTCTTTGGAAACTCCGGCTTCGCGAAGCCGCAGAAAACAGATTAGTCAATCTGGAATGAGGGTCCGCCGACACTTCCGGCAACCTCCTGAAGCCGATTCGCCACCGCGCGCGCCACGCCATAGAGGCTCTTCGCGCCAGCCCCTTCCTCGCCAAGCGCCGCAACAGGCTTGCCAGTATCTCCGCCAACGCGAATGCGCGGATCAATCTCAATTTCGCCGAGCACCGGAACGCCATACGCAATCGCGGTTTTCGCACCCTCGCCGTGGCCGAAAATGTCGATGGCTTTGCCGCAATGCGGGCACGCAAACGTGCTCATGTTTTCCACCACGCCGAGCACTTCCACATTCACCTGGCGGAACATTTCAATCGCTTTGCGCACATCCGCCAGCGCTACCGCCGAAGGCGTGGTGACCACAACGGCTCCCGTAACCGCAACCGTCTGAATCAGTGTCAACTGCACGTCCCCAGTCCCCGGCGGCAGATCAATGATCAGGTAATCCAGTTCGCCCCACTCCACGCTGCGCAGAAACTGCGTAATCACGCTGTGCAGCATCGGCCCGCGCCAAATCATCGGCTTGTCGCCGGGGTTCAGCAGCCCCATCGAAATCATTTTCAAGCCCTGCGCCTGAACGGGAATGATGTGCTTATCGTGCGTGGCCTGCGGCTCCTGCGTAGTGCCAAGCATGATCGGAACATTCGGTCCATAGACGTCCGCGTCAAGCAATCCCACTTTATGGCCAAGCTTCGTCAACGCCAGCGCAAGATTCACGGCGACCGTGGTTTTGCCCACGCCGCCTTTCCCGCTGGCAATCGCCACAAGATTTTTCACTCCCGGAATCGGCTGGCGTTCCGGCTGCTGCATCGGTGCTGGCCCTGGCGGCATTCTGCTTTTCTCCTGGCGAAATAATCCTGGCTTCACTTCAACGCGTCATAAACCCGATGGAACCACCCTCACTCATCGCGCGAATTTTCCAATTTCAATTTCTTCCTTAAGCTCCATGGCACTTCTTATACTTTTTCCCCGACCCGCAAGGGCAAGGATCATTCCGCCCAACTTTCGCCCCCGCGCGCACCGGCTTGGGCGCCTCCGCCTGCGCCGGACCCGTCTGATATTGCAAATTCTGCTGCTGCCGCTGTTGCCGCCGCTCCATTTCGCGCGCAAAGTCCGGCAAATGTGCCGGCGGCTCTTCACTTGCCCGCGCCGCAGCGCTGGCGACAGCCGCTGCAGCCGCTGCGCTCGGTGGCTGGCGGGGCGGTTCGCGTCGCGGCTCGCGCGCCTGTGGCGGTTCGCCCTGCTGCATCTGAATGTGAAACAGATAGCGGATCGTTTCGTTGTCAATCCGCGCCATCATGTCTTCAAACAGCACGAACGCTTCTTTCTTGAACTCAACCAGCGGATCTTTCTGCCCATACCCGCGCAACCCGATCCCTTCTTTCAAATGGTCGAGCGAAAGCAAGTGGTCCTTCCACTGCGAATCCACCACGTCCAGAATGATGCGCCGTTCGAGCCACCGCATCAGCTCCGCGCCAAACTGTTTTTCTTTTTCCTCGTAGCGTTTGGTAACAGCAGTGACACTGGCTTCGACAAGTTGATCGTGCCCGAGTGAACTGGGATCCGCGCCCGCAGTTTTCATGTCTACGCCAAACTGCGCGTTCGTCTCCGCCAGAAATTGCGTGGTATTCCACTGATCCGGATGCTGCTCTCGCGGACAAAAAGTTTCCACCAATTCGCCCGCAACATCTTCCGCGATTTGCAGCACGTAATCCCGCTGATCTTTTCCTTCCAGCGCCGACCGCCGAATCGCGTAAATCGTCTCCCGCTGCTTATTCATCACATCGTCGTACTCGAGAAGATGTTTGCGGGCGTCAAAATTTTGCGCTTCCACGCCTTTTTGCGCTTCTTCAATGCGTTTCGAAACCATGCGCGATTCGATGGGAACGCCTTCGGTCATGCCGAGGCGGAACATCAGTTGCTTCACGCGCTCGCCGCCAAAAATGCGCGCCAAATCATCTTCCAGCGAAATAAAGAACCTTGACGAACCCGGATCGCCCTGGCGGCCTGCGCGCCCGCGCAACTGATTGTCAATGCGGCGCGCTTCGTGGCGTTCCGTGCCGAGAATGTGCAATCCGCCCAGCGCAACCACTTCATCGTGTTCCGCTTTGCACTGTCCGGCGAACTGCTCGTACAGCGGCTTCCACTGATCGGACGGAACTTGGAAAATCTTGCCTTCGTGCTGGAACAGCACCATTTGCACGCCAGGAGTCGAACTGTTGCCGTCGTTCGAATCGGCGCCAATGACCGCGGGCGCCGCCGCATAAGGCATCGCCAGCTTTTCCCGCAAACAGTGATCGCGCGTCATCTGCTCGGGGTTGCCGCCGAGCAAAATGTCCGTCCCTCGGCCGGCCATGTTCGTCGCTACGGTGACCGCGCCTTTGCGCCCCGCCTGCGCAACCACGCGCGACTCGCGCTCGTGCTGCTTGGCGTTCAGCACCTGGTGCGGGATGCCCGCCTTCTTCAGTAGTTCCGCAACTTTTTCCGATTTCTCGATGGATATCGTGCCCACCAGCACGGGCTGGCCGCGTTCGTGATAATGCCGGATGCCGTTCGCAAAAGAATTGTCTTCCTGCAGAATGCCGTCGACCACCGCATGCAGCTTTTCTTTTTCCGTGCGGTAAATCACGTCGGGAGCTTCGATGCGAATCAGCGTGCGGTTCGTGGGGACGACCGTCACGTCGAGCTTGTAAATCTTGCCGAACTCCGCTGCTTCGGTTTCCGCCGTTCCGGTCATGCCGGAAAGCTTCTTGTACATGCGGAAATAATTCTGGAAGGTGATGGTCGCGAGCGTCTGGTTCTCGCGCTCGATTTTCACGCCTTCCTTGGCTTCCACGGCCTGGTGCAGACCGTCCGACCAGCGGCGTCCCGGCATCTGGCGGCCGGTGAATTCGTCCACGATGATGACTTCGCCGTCTTTCACCACGTAATCCACATCGTTTTTGTACAGCGTGTGCGCGCGCAGCGCCTGGTAGACGTGGTGAATCGTCTCCATGTGTGTGGGGTCGTACAAATTGCCCAGGCCCAGAATGCGCTCGCACTTGCTGACGCCTTCCTCGGTCAGCGTCGCGGTACGGTGCTTTTCGTCAATGGTGTAATCAATTTCCTGAATCAGCTTGGGAATGATCTTGTCGATTTTGGCGTACTTGTCCGTGGACTCTTCCGACGGGCCGGAAATAATCAGCGGCGTGCGCGCTTCGTCAATCAAGATGGAGTCCACTTCGTCTACGATGGAGAAGTGATGCCCGCGCTGGACGCACTGCGCCAGGTCGTACTTCATGTTGTCGCGCAGGTAATCGAATCCAAACTCGTTGTTGGTGCCGTAGGTGATGTCCGCGCCGTAGGCCGCGCGGCGCTGCTCGTCGTCGAGGTCATGCACAATCACGCCTACGGTCAATCCCAGCGCCTTGTAGAGCGGGCTCATCCACTCCGCGTCCCGGCGCGCCAGGTAATCGTTCACGGTGACGATGTGCACGCCCTTCCCGGCAAGCGCATTCAAGACCGCGGGCAGCGTGGCGACGAGTGTTTTGCCTTCGCCCGTCTTCATTTCGGCGATTTTGCCTTCGTGCAGTACGATGCCGCCGATGAGCTGCACGTCGAAGTGGCGCATGTTCAGGAAGCGGCGGCCCGCCTCGCGCGCCAGGGCGAACGCCGGCACAATCGCCGGCTCCAGCACGGCTTGCAGTTTTTCCTTGTAAGCTTTGTCCTCGGGATCGGCGTCCTTCAATTGCTCCTGAACCTGCGTGCGCAATTCCGCGTAGCGTTCCTTGAGGGCTTCGTCCCTGAGCGCGCGCACTTCCGCTTCGCGGGCGTTGATGGCCGCGATGGTTGGCTGCAGTTTCTTGATGTCGCGCTCATGCTTGGTGCCGATAAACCAAGCAATGAAAGTATCGAGAAGTTTTGCTACGTCCATGAATGGGTATTGCCGTCTCCTGACGGTCTTTCAAAGGTACGTCCGCGAGGGCCGCTTTCTTACATCAAGTGCAAACAATCTATTCTAACTGGTTGGGCGCGGAA
>Ga0209166_10002278_pt1 | contig 14812 bp, 13 predicted proteins | sample Coa_R1_3_FD_187151 | JGI IMG/M metagenome (GOLD analysis project Ga0209166, IMG submission 187151) | Surface soil microbial communities from Centralia Pennsylvania, which are recovering from an underground coalmine fire - Coalmine... | ecosystem: Environmental > Terrestrial > Soil >... | reverse complement strand
CACTCCGGCTGTGCATTCACGCACTGGCCGCAAATCACCGGCTCATTTTCAACTTGCTTTTTCCACGTTCGATCCTAACAATAGTTGAAACGATGAGTGTCTTAACCGAAGCCACAATAGAAAGAAAGCCGCAGATCAACGTGCGGCGCTCGCTCTCCAAACTTCTATCCACAGACCTTGACTTCCACCAGGACGCAAGTAATTACGCCAGCCACGCTCTGCACGCCTTTGCGGCGAAATTCCCCCCACAATTGCCTCGGGTTTTTATTGAGGGGCTCACTGTTAAGGGCGAGACCGTCATGGACCCCATGATGGGGAGCGGAACCGCGATTGTCGAGGCATTCCTTTGTGGCAGGCGGGCCGTTGGATTCGATATCGATCCTCTCGCCCTCATGATATGCAGGGTGAAGACCCATCCGGTTGACTTGCTGGAAGCAACTTGGGCGGGAAAACGAGTGCTGAGTTCTGCCGTTAAGCTCTTGCAGCGCGCCAGCCGCCTCGAACCTGCAATGGGGGAACGGTTTTCCCCTGCCAGCGTGGAATTCATTAATTACTGGTTTGGGAAGCAGTCTCAGCGCGAACTCATGGCACTCCTCTTGGCCATCGAGCGGGAGCGTTTGACGCAACCTCTCGTAGATTTCATGAAGGTTGTGTTTTCTTCAATCATCATTACAAAATCAGGTGGCGTGAGCCGTGCTTATGACTTAGCTCATACACGTCCGCATCTCCTCGAGGGCAAGCCTTACAAAGACGCTATTAAGCTTTTCGAGGTGCGACTCAATAAATCTGCCGCCCTGTTGTCGCAGCTTCCCTCGAATGGAAAGCATGTGGAAATTCAGCAACACGATTGCCGGCGGCGGTTGCCATTGGAGGAGGGGTCTGTCCAACTGATCGTCACTTCGCCGCCTTATGCCAACGCAATCGACTATATGCGAGCACACAAGTTTGCGCTCGTATGGTTCGGTGAAGACATTGACGACCTGAGCACCCTTCGGTCGACTTACATAGGCTCGGAGAAAACGGGAGTGTCTGTCACCCCCGATCTCCCCGAGTCCGTTTGCCGAGTTGTCGAGAGGCTCGAAGCAATCGACAGCAAGAAAAGCCGAGTGCTCGCGAAGTATTTTGCAGAAATGCGGCTTGCACTCCAAGAAATGTTCAGAGTCCTTGAGCCCGGACGCTGCTGCATCGTCGTGGTAGGGACTTCGACGATGAGGGGCCAGACAATCAAAACGCATGAACTCCTTGGTGACATTGGCAGCGAGATCGGTTTTGAAATCGAGGACATCGCGGAAAGAAAGCTCGACCGAAATCGCCGAATGATGCCAGCGGCTTTTCGCCGGAATCATAAATCACAAATCGAGAGCAGAATGCACGAGGAGTACATCATCGGACTCTTCAAACCCTTGCGCTGAAAACCTCAAGATAAACATGCCTACACGCATAGAAACACTCACCGCGGTAACCCAAATCTTTAATTCATCCACTTTTCACGGCGGAAAACCTGCGGCGGCTACGGCCTGGTCTGGAATCTACCAAGCATTGCTGTGGTACGAGCCTATAACGACCATTCCAGGGTGTGGCGGATTGCCCCATATTATTGACGCGAACAGGCTGACTTATCCTTTGTCCGCGAAGGGTGAACTCCGTATTTGGCAAGCCCGCGCCGTCGCAGTTGAAAAATACATGGCGGAGCAGTGGGAAGTGGACCCGAGTCAAATCCCAAGCATGGTTGACAAGCTCATGAAGCTGGCCGCGTACGCAGGCCTTCAACGCCAAAATATCCTTGGTAGCGCGTTCGCGGGACTCGTAAAGCACGCCTTGGAACTCTTCGGTTCGCAAAACGTCACCTATGAGTTGGAAGTCGCGGGCGACAAGGCTTTTCCAGGTGTTCAGCTTCCGACACGGACCGGAGAGCCGTTCATCGACATTCTGGTACGCAAGCAGGGCCGAAATCGAGGAATCATTTCAACAAAATGGTCTATACGTCATGACCGAATCAATGACCTAACCAGTGAATGTCGCGCTTACAAAAACGCCGCCCGATTCACCGATACTCAAATCTTTTACTACGTCGCGACCAACGAATATGACCCCGCGCGGGTCGAGAAACCTCTGACTGATAAATGCATCGACGGAGTCGTTCATGTCCACAAGCCGTTAGTTACAGACGTAAGTGGTCTCGATGGTAGACTAGCCGACTTCCTTGACTTGTCCGGGCTCATTGAAAAATCGAATCAGTGGTAAGCCGGTAGCGCCGAGTCGCGCAGCGACTCAGCGGCATGTCTCAATTCCTCACGATACAAACCGCTGACTTGCTGAGTGAGTCAGCGCCCGGCGTGCCACACGCCACGAACGAAGGTTCTATGAAGAAGAATAATCGAAAATCGAACGACGACATCCGCCCGGAGTACGATTTTGCTTCGATGAAAGGCGGCATCCGGGGCAAATATGCCAGGCGGTATCGCGCCGGCACCAACCTCATATTATTGGACCCCGAACTGGCAGGCGCTTTCCCCACAGACGCCGCCGTAAACCGCGCGCTACGCGCCGTCTTGAAGATGACGGAAACAGTGCGGCTGGCAGCCAAGACATAACGACGGGTGGCGACGAGTCTCGCCCCGGTGAACCCGTTCGCTCCGCTCAGGGCGGGTCTATCTCGCCAAATTCCCATTCAGGGATGCGCCACGAAATCGCCGCCGAACCGTCGCCAAGCTGCCCTGGCGGTCATGCGCTGGTCAGGGGCTCTTCCGCAGGCGTTCATGCATATAAGCGCGCAGCAATGCGTTGATGCGGGTTTGGTAGCCCCGGCCCTGTTTCTTATACCATTCGAGCACGTCGCTATCCACGCGGATGGTGAGTTGTCTTTTACGTGGCAGGGGTTTCAGGCCACGACGCACCACGGCCCGCGCAAACTTCTCCGGCGTCAATTCCGGAGTGTCGGAAAAATCCATTTCCCTGTCCTTCAGCGCAGCCACTCGCTTCCAATCAGTCCGCGATTTCCTTGAAATAGAGGGTTTCTTCATTCTTTGGTTGCCTTTCTAACGGAAATGATTCGAACGACTTCGTCGGTCTCTGTATGCGTGACGACCACCACGAGATTCTTGAGCAAGCCTACGGTGACGAACCGGAACTCGCCATAGTCAAATCGGTCGTCCAAGATGGTGAGTGTCTTGCCGGCAAACATCTTTTCGATCCCGACAAAGTCGATTCCGTGCTTCCGAATGTTGGATTGCCGCTTGGCTTCATCCCATTCAAAAAGCATCGGTATAGTGTAGCTACGTCCTGTAGCTACGTCAAGCCCTTTGACCCGGGCGGGGAGTGAGTCCCGTCAGTTCCTCGCTCATCCGCGCAAAACTGGATCGAAGAAAACTATTTTCTTTAAACCGTTCAGGAAATGACCAGCCGCCTGCCGAGTTTCACCCTTGACCACGGCGAATTCGGCAGGTACGCTTCGCAGGCTCTGAAATACTCACCAGGACAGTGCCAACAATTTGAGGAGGCGACATGCGGAAGTTTCTCGCACTTTTTTCATACTTTTCCTTGACGATTTTGATTCTTGCCGAACCGCCTGCAAGCCCTCGACTGGCAGTTGCGGGACCGGCGCGAAACCAGCGAACGGCCGTCGCGGAATCACTCAGCGCATCGAGCAGATCTTCCGCGTCTGTTGCGCTTCCAGCCGAGAACGACGCCTCCGATCCTTTGACGGGGTTTGACGAGTTTGTCGCGCAGGTGATGAAAGATTGGAAAGTTCCGGGAGTGGCCGTAGCCATTGTAAAGGACGGGAAAGTGATTCTCGCCAAAGGTTATGGCGAGCGCGACACGCAAAAACATTTACCGGTAACTCCGCAAACTCTTTTCGCGATTGGCTCCATCACAAAATCTTTCACAGTCACGGCAATGGGGATGCTGGTGGACGAAGGGAAGCTCGACTGGGATCAACCAGTCCGCCATTATCTGCCCGAATTCAAAATGTACGATCCGGTGGCCAGCGAGCATATGACGCCGCGCGATTTGGTAACGCACCGGTCCGGCCTGCCGCGCCACGACATGGTCTGGTACAGCTCAGACTTCAGTCGCGCTGATCTTGTGAGGCGCCTGCGGTACCTCGAGCCCAGCAAAGACTTCCGCAGCACGTTCCAGTACAACAACCTGATGGTGATGACGGCAGGGTATCTGGTGGGCAGGGTGGCCGGCACCACATGGGAAGATTTTGTTCGCCAACGCATTCTGGTGCCGCTCGGAATGCGCAGCACCAACTACTCTGTTGCGGATTCCCAAAAGAGCGCGGACTTCGCCATGCCTTACCAGAACGTGGACGGCGTGGTCAAGGACATGCCGTTCCACAATGTTGACCGGTTGGGGCCCGCAGGATCCATCAATTCGAATGTTGAAGATTTGGCGCAGTACCTGCTGTTCCATTTGAGCAAAGGAATGCACGGGCAGACGCGGCTGCTCTCTGAGGACAATGAGAACCAGATGCAGAGCCCGCAAATGGTGGAGGCAAGCTCGGAGCGATGGAAGGAAACCGGCCTGCTCACTTATGGAATGGCGCTCAACGTTTCCGCTTATCGCGGCCACAAGTTTGTTTCGCACGGCGGCGCCATAGACGGTTTTACGGCGCAGCTTTCATTTATGCCGCAGGATAATATCGGCGTGATTGTTCTCGCCAACCTCGATTCCAATAAGAATCCGGTGCCGATCATCGTCACTTATGACGCTTACGACCGCCTGCTGGGCCTCGACCAGACTCCGTGGAACCGCCGCTTCATGGACGATGAGCTGAAATCCAAGCAGTCCGAGGAGGAAGCGAAAAAGCAGGGGTTCACCGAGCGCAAGCCGAATACCCATCCTTCGCACGACCTGAAGGATTACCTGGGCGAATATGAAAATCCGGGGTATGGGATTGTCAAAATCGAGCCAGACGGTGAAGGGTTCAAATTCAGCTTGAATCTTCTATCATCGCCACTGCGCCACTTCCATTACGATGTTTTTGAGGTTCCTCCAAACCCGCTCGACCAGATGGAGAAAACAAAAGTCATGTTCTTTACTGACTGGAGAGGCGATATTTCAAGCCTGTCGATTGCGCTAGAGCCGCACGTCAAAGACATTGTTTTCACCCGGATACCTGACAAGTTAATGAGCACCAGGAGTTTTCTTGAACCGCTGGCCGGGCAGTACCAACTTGGAGGCGTTACTGACACGGTCTCCCTCGAAGGCGATCATACCCTCTTCCTTATCGTTCCCGGCCAGCCCAGGTACGAGTTGGTTCCCAGGCGTGGGGTGATCTTCGACATCATGGGCCTATCCGGGTTCAGTGTTGAGTTTAAGAAGGACGAATCTGGGGCGGTCACGGAGGCAGTTTTCTACCAGCCCGACGGAACCTTTGTGGCGAAAAGGAAGTGAAATAGTAGCCGCTTGATCGATTGGCACCTGGAGATTGGGAGAATTGGGTAGGCATCAGGCGAGTAGCCCGGTTGGTGTTGCCCGTCACAACGCAAGACCGTCCTCGGTAGGTGGCTGACCGTCCAACCCTCCAACTCATCCTGCCGAGGACTATCCTACCCCGTTGGGAGCTCGGGTGAAATCTGGAGTTTTACTGGCATTCGGCGCGTGCCCAGCTTTTGCGGGAACCGCCGGCCCTTTTGAGATTGTCTAATTTTTGGAGGCCGATTCTTACAACCGAGGCTTAGTCGTTGGAATAGCTCTTGGGGTAGCTTACGACTTCCGCCCGAACCTTGGCCACGCCTGCCCCGAAGAAGCCAAGCTTCTTCGCTGCGGCCATAGAGAGGTCCAGAAAACGGCTGTGGATTAACGGGCCTCGATCATTAACCCTTACAACTAGGGATCGATTGTTTTTTAGGTTTGTTACTTTGAGTTCAGTTCCCAACGGAAGGCTTCGATGCGCAGCGGTAAGTCCATTCATATCAAATGGTTCGCCGCTTGCCGTGGGTTCTCCTTGAAATTCCTCACCATACCAACTGGCCCACCCAAGTTCACTTTCGACTTCCTGGGTCGCCAAGGGCACAACCTGAGTGGCCAACTTTACCGAGCCCGATGGCCTCGCCTCAGAACGTGGCGAGAGGGCAACTAATGCCGCCACAGCACACCCGATAATCAATTTTTTCATTCAACCTCCGTTCTAATGTTCAACCGCCAAAGTTTCCTGGGCAGCCTTGAAATATACCTAGCCGCCAGAATCATCGCTAGCCACAAAAATTCTACAGAATATTGTAGAAAGTGTCAACGAAGAAGAATGGTACCGCCTACCTTCTGGCCGGGCCGGTTCAATAACGCGGTAGCTGGCCGGGGGGGATCCCGCTCCAATATTTCCCCGAGGCGCCGCTTGGGCAAAGCCTGACGATTGAAGGCGGCCCTGGTGTACAATAGCCGGAAGCACGAAAGTGACGAGGAAAATGACTGGTGAAATACCGATGAAGACTGCCTTACGATCCTTGATCGTAACCCTGGCTTTCGCCGGAAGCTTGTTCGCGCAAGGGGCTCCCGACTGGACTCAGCCGTTTCCGCCCTTCCGAGTTGTGGGCGACATATATTATGTTGGGAGCCGGGGCCTGGCCTCCTACTTGATCGCAACGCCCAAGGGGCACATCCTGATCAATAGCAGCCTTCAAAGTTCGGTTCCACTCATCCGGGCGAACGTTGAGAAATTAGGATTTCGTTTCCGTGACATCAAAATCCTGCTCATCAGCCACGCACATTGGGACCACTGCGCAGGCAGCGCCCTGATCAAGAAGCTGACCGGAGCCAAATACATGGTGATGGATGCCGACGTACCAGTAGTTGAGGCCGGGGGAAAAGGCGATTTCCAATATGGTCATTCGGCAACCTCTTTCTATACGCCCACGAAAGTGGATCGAGTGCTGCATGACGGCGACCAGGTAAAACTTGGGGACGCCGTGCTTACGGCGCATCTGACTCCCGGGCACACCAAAGGCTGCACCACGTGGACCATGAAAGCGCGGGAAGGAAGCAAGACCTACAACGTGGTGATCGTGGGCAGCCCCAATGTGAATCCAGGATATAAACTTGTGCACAACACGCTCTATCCGCAAATTGCGGACGACTACGCGCGCACCTTCAGTGTCCTAAAGTCATTGCCCTGCGATGTGTTCCTGGGCGCTCACGGAAATTACTTCGGCATGGAGGAAAAGTTTGGACGAATGAAATCGAGTGGGCCAAATCCATTCATCGATTCCCAGGGTTACCAGAACTATGTCGTCGAAAGGGAGCGGGCGTTCCGCTTGGAACTGGAGAAACAAACGGCAGCCGCAAAGTGAAAGGCAGGCTTTGAAGCTGGTGATAACCGACCAAGAGAAAACAGTTCATCAGAAATTTTTTCACCGGTGACGTTGAATCTAAAAATGTTTCCCCGGAGTTTCCAGAGACGCCCCCCCGCAAAAATCGTTTGGGAAAATTAATGGCCTGCCCATTTGGTATGCTGCGGCACACCAAATAGTGTAATACCGTCCCAATATGCCCAAGTTTGTGGGATCCAAAAATCGCAGGAATTAGCGGCTAAATATAATTAAATCAATGATTTTGACATAAATATTTTAATTCCTTGCGCCTTTGGCCTTCGACGTGCCAGCAATATCGTGAACGTAATCTACTCAGGAGGAAATACTCTAATGAAGAAATTAATGACACTGTTGTTCAGCTTCGTGCTCGTGTTCTCGTTGGCTATGCCCGTGTTCGCACAGGGCACCGACACTACGCCTGCTCCGAAGGCTGAGAAGAAAGCAAAGAAAGCAAAGAAAGCAAAGGCCAAGAAAGCCAAGAAGTCCAAGAAGTCAAGCAAGATGGCCACCGACGCCACCAAGTAGTTTTTTTGCATCTTCAAGTCCTGGAATTCCGGGACCTTTCAATACATAGCCCCCGGGCCTCTTATCCCGGGGGTTTATTTTTTGGAGCTTTCACCCTCGCAACCGAATTCAGATTTATTCCTGTCCGCGCGCCCCCATTCAATTTACAACGATCGCATCCGCCATACGCAATACGCCTCCACGCAAAAACCGCTCATCAAAACAAACGGCATTTGCCACCTTTGAATCCAACCTTGTAATGAGAGCCAGAAAACACGAATCCCGCGGGAGCAATAGGAGAGCGGTTCAGACGTTGAGGGCAAGTGCTAGACCCAGGCTAAGACCCAGCCGGCAATGTACGCGACAGCGCCCCCGTATATGAACAGAGGTTCAAGCCATGCCCTGAGGGAGGACAAGGTAGGATTATCCACCACTGGCCACGGGCCGTAACCGCCCCAGTACACATGGATAAGAAGGCCCAGGACGACGAAGGAGAGTGCTTTACCGCGAAGGTCTCTTGCCGTCTGCGGAGCCACCATGTGCGCTTTGTACATGGTGGCCGGTAGGTGAGATTCGAAAGAGGCTTCGCACTTGCGACACTGGGTGGCCTCATCGTAGTTGGCGAAGTCGCAGAACGGGCAATTTTTCATAAGAGCCGCCCGAAAAGTCTCTATGAAAACAGGGTCTTGTCTTCAGTCCCGAACCGTGGCATCGAGAAAAGCCCTAAGCTTTCGGCTGCGCGACGGGTGACGCAGTTTGCGCAGCGCCTTCGCTTCAATTTGCCGGATGCGCTCACGCGTGACAGCAAAACTCTGTCCCACTTCCTCGAGCGTATGCTCGCTGCCATCGTCCAGGCCAAAACGCATCTTAATAACTTTTTCTTCGCGCGGCGTCAAGGTCTTCAGCACCGCTTCGGTCTGTTCCTTCAAGTTGATGTTGATGACGGCTTCGGCGGGTGAGATCACGCCACGATCTTCGATGAAATCCCCCAAATGTGAGTCCTCTTCCTCGCCGATGGGCGTCTCGAGGGAAATGGGCTCCTGGGCGATCTTCAGCACCTTGCGCACCTTGATCACCGGAATATCCATGCGCTTGGCGATTTCTTCCGAAGTCGGCTCGCGCCCGTATTCCTGCACCAGTTGCCGCGAAGTGCGGATGAGCTTGTTGATGGTCTCAATCATGTGCACAGGAATGCGGATGGTGCGCGCCTGGTCCGCGATGGCACGCGTGATGGCCTGTCGAATCCACCAGGTTGCGTAGGTGGAGAACTTGTACCCCCGCCGATACTCAAATTTATCCACCGCCTTCATCAGGCCGATGTTGCCTTCCTGGATCAGGTCAAGAAACTGCAAGCCGCGGTTGGTATATTTCTTGGCGATCGATACGACCAGGCGAAGGTTGGCCTCAATCAGCTCGCTCTTGGCGAAATCGGCTTCCCTTTCGCCGCTGACAATGGTCTGGTAGGTTCGCCGAAGCTCAGGGGCAGTGGATTGAATTCGTTCCTCAAACTCCGTCAATTGGGCGCGGTGAAAACGAAGTTCTTTTCGCAGTTCCTTTTGGCCGCTGCCCCGGGTGCTTTCCACCCGCCTTTCCAGGCGGTTCACCTCGCGCTCGATGGGGCGCATTTCTTCAACCGCCTGACGGATTTTGTCAATCAAGCGTTTTCGCTCAAGGTGGGTAAACTCGATGGAGCGGATCAATTGGGAAATAATAATGCGGTGCCGGGCCACGGCAAATGCATAGCGGCGAAAATCCCGAGGACGCTTGGTGCGTGGAATTGAATCGCGTTTCCCCGTCAACTGGATCAGCTTCTTATTCAGGCGCTCGATCTCATTGATGGTGCTCACCAGGTCCCGCGCGCGCTCAGCCACGCGGTCTTCCGTCAGTTCGTCGTCGTTGAAAACTATAACTTCCTTGATCGATCGATCCTTCTGCTCCAGTTCCTCGCGAAGAGCAAACATTTCCTGGATGATGATGGGCGAACGCGACTGCGCCTTGAGCACGTTGAGCTGGCCGCGCTCGATGCGCTTGGCAATCTCCACTTCGCCCTCGCGGGTGAGCAGCGGAACAGTCCCCATCTCGCGCAGGTACATGCGCACGGGATCGTTCGTCTTGTCCAGCACGCCGGGCGTCAGGTCCAACTCGGCGTCTTCCGGCGCGTCCTCCGGCTTCACATCATCGGTGGCGTCCAGGATGATTTTGTCAGCGGCTTTGGGTTTGGGAGACTCCAGAACTTCAATACCCGCGTTGTCAAACATGGTGAGCAGGTTTTCCATGTCTTCGGGCGTGTGGACCTCGGAAGGAAGAAGGTCATTCACCTCATCGTAGAGGAGATACCCTTTCTCTTTTCCCAACGTGATCAGCTTATTCACCTGGTCGAATTTCTCGTCAAACGCCAAGGTTTTGGCCCCCTCTGTAGGAGAAGCAGTACGCATTCGTCACCTTTATTGGATGAATAGCCACACTCCGCACACGATTGTGCGGGGCGACCTCCGGCATGATTGTTAGTACCTCGAGGAAAACAGCCAATGGCCTACGGCTCCAACTGGTTAGATGTAATATTACCCCAATTTGTTTCATTTTTGGGGAAGATTTTTCAGGTCCCGCGCAACTGCGCTAATTCAATGGCCAGCTTGGCCTTAGCCTTGAGCAACTCTGCCAGGCGGGCGGAATCCTTCTCGCGCTCCGCGGCCTGGATTGCCGCCTGCAATTTTTCAGCCTCCCGTTCCAGCTTTCGCCTTCGCAAGGCTCGCGAACAGGCAAGCACCTGGTCGCGGTCGGCGGGTTCTCCCGGCGAGAGCAAGACCTCGTAAACCAGGCGCCGCTCATCGGCGTTCAGCGAGTCCTCAAGCCGCGCGAGATTAAATTCCTCTGCCTGTGAGCGCGAAACAAGAATTTGCTTAAAGATTCCCTCCGTCACCAGGCCTGCCGTGTCACCTTCCTCAATCAGCCGGGTCAGAAATTCGTCCGCCAATTCTTGACTCTCCAGAAACGCCCTCACAAGTTGCTTCTCCGCTGGCGTGGCAAGGAACGCCGGCAGCGCGGCCGGTACACGAATTTCCCGCCGCCCTGCGCCCGCCGCCCGCTTCAGCTCATCGCGCAGTAACTTTTCATCCAAATGCAGCCGCTCCGCCACGCGGTTGGCCAGTTCAGCGCGCAGCATGGGGTTGGGAATTCGGGCCAGGTGCGGCATCACTGCGTTGGCCGCGGCAACTTTTCCCTCCGGCTTGCTTAAATCGTGCTGGGTCGCGGCGCGGTCCGTGAGGTAGTCAAGATAGGACGGCGCCGCGGACAAACGCTCGCGATATTTTGCCGCGCCCTCCCGGCGAATAAACGAATCAGGGTCAAGCCCGCCGGGCAGAGCCAGAACTTTTGCCTCAAACCCTTCCTCTAATAACAACGTCAGTGACCTCTCGGTGGCCGCGGTTCCTGCGGAATCCGGATCGTAATTCACCACCACCCGCCGCGAATAACGGCCGAGCAGGCGGATCTGACTTTCGGTGAGGCTGGTGCCGCAGCTTGCAACCACATTTTCAATGCCGCAGGATGCCACCGCGATGCAGTCCATGTAGCCTTCCACCAGGATGGCGTAATCGAGCTTGCGAATATCGCGGGCGGCGCTGTCCAGGTGATACAGCACGCGGCTTTTGGTGTAAATCGGAGTTTCGGGTGAGTTCAAATATTTCGGCTGGTCGTCGCCCAACGCGCGTGCCCCGAAGGCAATTACTTTTCCAGTATCATTTTGGATGGGAAAGATGATGCGCCGGCGAAAACGATCGAACCGGCGATTCCCTTCGCTATCGCGCAAAACCAGACCACTCTTCTCCGCCAATTCCGGAGCGAATCCCATCTCTGACAATCGCGCCGTCAGTCCTCTTCCTTCCGCCGGCGCGTAGCCGAGGCGAAATTGCGCCACCACCTCATCCGTCAATCCGCGGTCAGCCAGATACGCGCGCGCCGCGCGGCCCTCAGCAGTGCCGCCCAATTGCGCGGCATAAAACTTTGCCGCTACATCATGAATTTTTTGCAGCGCCGCCCGCTCTTTCGCGTTCGTGTCGTAAGTCTCATCACCTGCCGTCTCGCGCAGTGCAATCCCAGCCTTCTCCGCCAGCCGGCGCAATGCTTCGCCAAAGCTTAGGTTTTCAATCAGCATGATGAACTTGAAGACGTCGCCGCCCACGCCGCATCCAAAGCAGTGGAATATTTGCTTGCCCGGATGCACTGCGAACGACGGAGTCTTCTCCTGATGGAACGGGCAAAGGCCCATCATGTTGGCGCCGGCTTTGCGCAGCTTCACATAATCGCCCACTACCTTTACGATTTCGGATGCCGTTCGAACTTCGTCAATCTGGCTCATAGGATCAGCGGCGAGTTGGAAGTGGCATGTGGCAAGTAGAAATCAGTTGCCCGGACAGCGTTTGTCGCCTGACTTAGCCAACGTACATTCAATTTGGCAACCCTTCAACATACTAAAATACTTTCAAGACGCCGCGTTGACAAAGCAGCATGGGAAGCCTGAAACTCAATTCGTCGGCACTAGCTTAGCATCAAAGGGTTCTTCATAACTTGTCACTTGTCACTCGCCACTCGTCACTGCCTTTACTTTACATCGCGGCGTTTCTCCGCTCACTGGGTATCGGTTTGACGGGTGTCATTCTCGGTGTGTACGTCGCGCGCGCCGGATTTTCCGCCACTGTCATCGGCGTGGTGATTTCCGCAGGTCTGGCGGGCGCGGCCGTGGCCACCCTTCTGGTAAGTCTGCGCGCCGACCAATTAGGGCGCCGTCTCACATTGATCGGCCTCTCGTCTCTCGGCGCCATCGGTGGCCTGGGCTTCGCCTTTACCGGAAGTGCGTTGAGCATCATCCTTCTAGCCTTCATCGGCATGTTGAACGGGATGGGCACCGACCGTGGGCCGATTTTTTCAGTCGAACAGGCCATCATTCCGCAAATGGTCGCCCCCGAACGGCGCACCCTCAGCTTGTCCTGGTACAGCGTGGTGCTGGACTTGGGTCACGCCCTGGGAGCGCTGGCCGCCGGCCTCCCGCTCATTTTCCAACATTCGCTCCATATAGAACTGCTCTACGCATATCGAATAACCTTTGGGCTATACGCAGCGCTCAATTTGCTGAGCGCAATTCCTTATTTGTTTCTCCCTCACGAAATCGAATTGGCGCCGCAACCGACTGGCGCGGCGCGCGAAAAAATAAAAATTTCGCCGCAAACCAGACGCGTTGTGGCCAAGCTCGCCGCGCTCTCCGGCCTCGACAGCCTGGGCGGCGGGTTGCTCACCGACGCTCTGATCGCCTACTGGTTTTTTCACCGCTTCGGCATATCCGAGCAGAGCCTGGGCCTGATCTTCTTTACCGGCCACCTGTTGAATTCGGGATCCTACCTGGTTGCGGCATGGCTGGCGCGCCAAATCGGATTGGTCAACACGATGGTCTTCACCCACATTCCAAGCAGTCTTTTCCTGATGGCCGTGCCGTTCGCTCCGTCGCCCACATGGGCCATTTTATTTTTCTTCGGCCGCGAAGCTCTGGTGGAGATGGACGTGCCCACGCGCCAATCCTATATCCTCGCCGTGGTTCAGCCAAACGAGCGGACTTTCGCCAGCGGCGCTTCCAACCTTTCACGAAGCGTCGCGCGATCCATCATGCCGTCATTCGCCGGCCTCATGATGCAGCACGTAGCGATGGCCACACCCCTGTTTTTGGGCAGCGGCTTGAAAATTGTTTATGACGCGCTGTTGTTTTTTGCCTTCCGTCGCCTGAAGCCTCCCGAAGAACGGGTGGCGGGGGATTAGATTTATTATTTGTGGTTATGTGAATTCTGATACCCCCTCACCCGTCCGTCAGCTGACGGACGGGTGAGGGGGTTATACCGGCGCGACGTTGACGCCCAAACTATTTCAAGAACTCCGCTCGGATTTTTTCAAAATCCACTTCAGCGAAATTTCCGCAAACCCATTCAGCATGCCGCAGTTCTTCGCGCGGGCGGCTCTGGGCCAGCGCCAGGCATTTCATGCCCGCAGCATGAGCGGCTTCAACGCCGGCGGGAGCGTCTTCAATCACCAGACATTCGGAGGCTTTCAAGTGTGTGTGTCCGGCGCATGGATTGAACGCGGCAAGTCTGAGACCCGCAAGCGCCTTTAGAAAAACTTCCGGGTCAGGTTTTGAATGGGTCACGTCGTCAGCCGTAGCCAGCGCTGCAAAGGCATCAACCAGGCCGAGTTTTTTCAGCAGGTATTCGATTTCAGCGCGCAAACTCCCGCTGGCAATGGCAAGGGGAAACTCGCCCGCCACCTTGCGCACGAAATCGACTGCGCCGGGAAACGCGGGCAGCCCGTCACGAATGGCTTCCCAGTAGGCGCGCGCCTTCCACGCCACCAGCTCGTCGCGCCGCGCGGTGTCGAGCGGGCGGCCATGGCTGGCGTAAAGGTGCTCCACAATTCCCCGGTCGTCGAGAGCGAGGTAATCGCGGTAGTACATGTCCTCTGTGATAGTCCAACCTTGCCGGGCCGCCATTTCCTGGGTGAGTTGCAAAATCAGCGGCTCGCTGTTTACGATGATCCCGTCAAAATCAAATATGATGGCGCGTAACAAATGTGGGCACTCCAAATGTTTGGGAATAAATTTAAGCCCGGCTCGCTTCAAGACACTCGCCTTAAAGGAGCTGGGGCACGCTATGATACACTTGATGCTTGAGAGAGACCAAATGGTCAGGACGGTTTATTTCAAATTAATTCCAGCGGGTGACGAAACCACCCCGGGCTGCATCGAATAAAGGGATGGCGGATGCAGGGGCGGCAAGCACAAGGATCAATTTCCGATGACCGAACTCAGTCTTCCCATCGCTTTCCTCGCTGGCGTGGTTTCTTTCCTGTCGCCTTGCGTTCTTCCGCTCATTCCCGGCTACGTTTCAATGCTATCCGGCGAATCAATTGAGGAACTGCGGGCGGGCACCGGCGTGGGTGTGGTGCAGCGGATCTTT
>Ga0209166_10002276_pt1 | contig 14818 bp, 14 predicted proteins | sample Coa_R1_3_FD_187151 | JGI IMG/M metagenome (GOLD analysis project Ga0209166, IMG submission 187151) | Surface soil microbial communities from Centralia Pennsylvania, which are recovering from an underground coalmine fire - Coalmine... | ecosystem: Environmental > Terrestrial > Soil >... | reverse complement strand
ACACGATGACGGTGCCGGAATCATGAATGTCGCGGTGCCGGAAGCATCTGTGATAGCGGTCCCGCTCTTGCCAGAATCCGGACCAGTGATTGCAAAAGTCACAGTCGTACCCACGACGGGGAGGCCATTCGACAAGACGACCGCAGTTTGGGTGATAGAAGAGCCCGCGGTGCCGCAAATGATCGAGGAGTTTACAGGAGAGAGCACGACGGAGGGTACGCTGGTCGACCCCGAACATCCGTTGACTATAGTTTCTTTTCCGCTGATCGTAACGGAACCGTTTCTGGCCAGCGCCCGGCCGTTCAGGGTGCCACCATCCAGCGTGATGCTCACTAAAGCCATGATATTTCCCGCAAAGTCGTTGCCTGTCTGGATGGTCGCGGAGGAGCCGACCTGCCAAAACACATTGCAGGGCGACGCGCCGCCGGTAAAAGCTACGGTGGCACCGGTAGCGGTCGTCAGAGTGCTGCCGATCTGGAAGATCCACACGTCGGTGGAGCTGCCTGTCAATGTCAAAGTGCCATTCAGCAACGCGGCTGTCGAATAACAATAAACTCCCGGGCCCAGATTAGCATTGGACCCTGTGCCCAGCGCGCCAGTGAGTGGCGTACACGACCTGCCGGCCGCGTCAATATAGGCGGCTGTTAGTTGCGTTTGTGCTGTTGTCAGAACGGCGTTCGCCGCCGTGTACAACGTGCCGGTGACCTGGGTTGCCAAGAGTCCAGTGACCGTGGGGGTAGGAGAACTTCCCACATTCCCTACAATCGTGGTTCCCGCATCAGCGCTGACGATGCCGGCACCGGCCAGCACCGCAAAGTTGCCCGTAGTTTGTAGGTTGGGTGCTTGGGCATGAGCATTCAATGCCGACGCCAGGAGAAGCAATAAACAAGTGGCTGGGATTTTCATCTGTTCCTCCGGAAGATTTCATAAGGGATTTCTGAGTACGGAAGTCCCTGAAGGCGTCAGTTTGATGTCTCAAGTCGGCAATGTCTGTACGTTCTTGGACACTCTGAGGACTATCACTGCAGTCTTGGAGTTCTGGGAGTCGCACAGGTTTTTTCCAAACGAGTCAACTTTTAACGGGGAACACTACAGGCTTGCAAAACCTGGACCAAGGTAGGGGCTCCAAGAAGGTCGTCCGCAACAATGTATAAAAGAGAACAGCGCACGCGCTCGAAGATAAGGAAAATGTGATTGTTCGCACCGGGAAAGAGTGAAATGTGCTGAAAGGACATGGCAATCTGGTCAGTACTTTGAGTAGATCGCCGCACTATAGCCATTCACCGTCTTCCCTTAATTATTATTCAGTAGTAATCGTAAAGTCTTCCATTAACTTGGAACAGGGTTGAGGTCTCGGGAGTGCGGGCATAGCTCACAGGGGCAAGAAATGTCGAAATCTACAGGACGCATGGGCACGGTAAAAGTCTTTATCGCTGACGGTAGTCGAATGAGCTGTCAGCTAATTGCAGCGGCATTGCGACGCGGCCGTTATCGGACCAGGGTTGTTGGCTATGCGATTGACGGGAACGGAATTCGCGAAGGACTCAACGAAAGCGAGGCTGATGTGGCAGTCATCGGCGCGCGTCTGGAAGAGGAAGCCCTGGCTGGCTTCGATGTGACGCGACAGATACGAGCTCTGCACTCTAAACCCTATGTGGTCATGTTGCTGGATTCGAGCAAGCCGACGGTGGTCGTCGAAGCATTCCGGGCAGGAGCGAGCGGCGTATTCTCCCGGGATCAATCGTCTGAGCTGTTATGTAAGTGCATCCACGCAGTACACCAGGGGCAGATTTGGGCGAGCAGCAAGGAGTTGCACTTCGTGCTCGAAGCCCTTGGCACGGCTTTGCCAACTAGAGCGATTTCCCCGAGAGGGTCGGGCTTGCTAACAAAGAGGGAAGAAGGCGTTGTCGACTTGGTGGCCGAAGGTCTAACCAATCGCGACATTTCGCAACAGCTTAATCTGAGTGTGCACACCGTTCGTAACTATTTGTTTAGGATCTTCAACAAAGTGGGAACTTCGAATCGGCTGGAGCTGGCGCTCTACGCGATCAACCGGAGAGAACCCGATAGTCAGCAGATTTCGCTGGCTGCCATCGCTGCGCCCCGCATAGATGCCAGTCAAGCTATGTCGGCAAGCAGGTCGTGAACGGTACATCTGGCGAGACAAGCTTTACTCATCTGTTATTCCCAACCGTGAATAGTCACCATTCCGCGATTTCGATCACCGCACTGGGTTGGAGTTTCGTAGGCAACGCTTTGTTCGCCACATCGTTCTTGCCAGATCGCCAATTCCATGGAGATGAAACCTCATCCAGGGCATCGACTAAATTCATAGCGAACCTGTCTGCGGTGCAGGATCGGTCTGAAGAGTCACAATTGGATGACGGGCCAAAGCGAAGCACATCGATGAACAAGACGAGTCTAGGTACATTTGTACCTAAGATTGGCCGGTCATCGTCTCCGGACATCCTTTCTAGCAATTCTAGTGACATTCCTTCTCTTGTTCGTTCGCACTTACATGGCTACTGTACATCGAAAGAGCTTCATGGAGGTGACAGTTGAATCCTGGGCGCCCGGCCAGAAAAACCCTCCGGTTTTTGTTGCAAACAGCCGTTAAATTTCTATGGATGAATGGCAATGGGGAGCACCGACAGGCAGAAGGCCGGAGTCGTGATGTCAGTGAGCACGGTGCGTTTGTGTTTGCGCCAATTTGCCCGCCAATCGGTGCGAGAGTGATGCTCACAATCGATCTTGAGGGAATCCCCGATGAGATCGGACCTTTTCCGGTTGAGGTCGAAGGTCAGGTCCTTCGGGTTGAGCAATCTCCCGCTGAACAGGGAATGCTAACGGAGGGCTTTGCAATTCAATATTGAAGAGATCGTCCCGAACGAACTCGCGGATGGATCTCCCAAGCAATTTGGCAGTGTGAACCTGCCAGGGATATTGGTCGACTGTGAAGAAAGCGACATACGTAGATTTTTGAGTCGACCGTAAGTTGAGTTTTTTCAGCGACTTATAGGATTCAAAGTCTGTAAGTCACAGGGCGGAGCTTTATGCTGGCTGGGTCAATAACATCACCTGATAGCGACATATGTGAGTCTCCCTGGTATGCAATCTACACTCGCCATCAGCATGAGAAGATGGTGGCTCAGATTCTCACAAGCAAGGGATTTGAGGCGTTCCTCCCACTCTACGCAACCAGCCATCGTTGGAAGGACCGGACCAAAGCACTCTCGTTGCCTTTGTTTCCGTGTTACGTATTTCTCAAAGGTGGGATTGAGCGCCGACTCCAGATCATAACAACACCGGGGATTTATGGCTTGGTGTCAAGTGGAGGTCAGCCGGCCGCGATCCCGACTTTCGAGATCGAGGCGATTCGGCGAGTTGTAGAAAGCGGTGCGCGAATGGAAACGCATCCCTTCCTCAAGTGCGGAAATTGGGTGAGGGTCAAGTGCGGCCCATTGGCAGGGATCGAAGGGATCTTGGTGCGCAAGAAGAATGTTTCTCGGCTCGTGTTATCGGTGGAGATATTGGGGACGGCAGCGGCCATGGAAGTTGCGGCCTTCCAGGTAGAGGCAGTAACCAGCACGCGCCGAAGAGACTACAACAGTGGACTTAGACCCGACTCACGGCACACCCGGGACGTTGGAGCCATCGCGCAAACTTAAAGAAGGGGATGCCCCGGGCAACTGAGCACGGATAGCCTCAATGGCGCCCGGAAAACAACGACATGTGCCTAGGGCAGCTAAACAAATTGACGCAGATTAAGATGCAAGGCTCCGTGTCGACGCGAGACTTGCGAGAGAGGGAGTCATGAGAAAGTGGATGTATTTACCCGCGGTCATGACGCTGGTGTCGTTTCCGATTTCGTTGCTGGCCCAAGAACCCACGAAAAACAACACCAAGAGTGAGAATGCCAAGGTCCTGACGGCGCAAAACACCACTCCGCAGCCGCCGAAGCCATTGACCCAGGATCCCAGCTACTCGATTGCCCCCGAGGACGTCCTCACCATCGACGTATGGAAGGAGCCAGAGATCTCCCGTACTGTGCCCGTGCGCAGAGATGGCAAGATTTCCCTCCCATTACTAGATGACGTTCAGGCAGCGGGTTTGACGCCCACGCAGCTTAGCGCGGAAATCGTGGAAAAGTTGCAGGCGACAGTCGTACACCCGCAAGTGACTGTGATCGTGGCGCAGATGAGCAGCCAACGGATTTACATTCTGGGTCAAGTGAATCGAGGAGGGGCATATCCGCTGGTGCCTGAGATGACAGCGATGCAGGCCCTCTCGATTGCCGGGGGATTCACACCATTCGCCAATGTGAAGAAGATTTACGTCATGCGCGCCGAAAATGGCGCGGACAAGGTCTTCCGGATCAATTACAAGGAAGTGATCAGGGGGCGCAAGGCAGAACAGAATATTCATCTTAAGGCTGGAGATACGATTGTCGTGCCGTAGGAAAAACATGATTAAGCCGATTTGCATTCACGGATGGGGGCTCCTTGCGGTGATGCTGTGCGCGCCGGTAGTGTGGGCACAACAAACCGAGGACACCAAGAATGATCCGCGCGAACAACCCGTCGCGCCGATTCGAGCACCTTTGCTGGCCGGAAGCACCAGCCTCCTGAACTCCACACAACCGACTGAGGAAGTCCAGTCAACGGGCAACAATTGGCCGCTGAGTGGCATAGAGGAACCGACTCTGGGCCCAAGATTCGCCGCTCGCAACTTTCTTCTGCCGAGCGTCATCGTAATGTCGCAGATGGCCACGAATTATTCCGGGTCGGGTTATGGTAGGCCGACCGCGTTCAACTACGTGTTGGGTACGCTGGACTTGAATCACGTGTCAGATCGTTCCGACATTCTCCTGCACTACTCGGGCGGCGAAATGTTCTCGTCGTATCTAAACTCGGCGATCCAAGACATGGAGTTTTCTTACACGCACCGATGGCAGCGCTGGTCGTTGCTGGCGGGCGACCAGGCCAGTTTTCTTTCGGAATCGGCTTTTGGATTTGGAGGTGTCGGAGGCCTGGCATTCCTCAACGGCGTTTCTCAGTTCAACCCGGGAGGAACGCTTGGCTCATTTTTGAATGCGTACCTGACTCCCAATCAAACGATTCCAACCATTTTGGCGCCGCGATTGAGCAATACAGCAGTCTCCCAGGTCGAGTACGCGCTCAGCCCACGTTCTTCGTGGACCGCTTCCGGCTCATACGGGATGCTGAATTTTTGGGGAGTGGGGTTCATCAACAGCGCTGAAGCTTTATTTCAAACGGGTTATAACTACGCGCTGAGTCCGCTGAGTTCGATAGCGGTGATCTATCGCTACGATGACTTCCGATTTACGCATTTTCCCCAAGCGATTGAGGACCACCTCGTGCAATTTGGCTATGCTCGCAATATTACAGGGAAAATGAACTTCCATCTTGTCGCCGGCCCAAGCCTGGAGATCCTGCGAGGCGTGGTGACAGGTTCAGCGAACCGCGTTTCATGGGCTCTGGATAGCTCGCTGAGTTATCGGCTGGATCGCACAACGCTCCTGTTTGGCTATGATCACTTCGTGACGGGGGGAAGCGGAGTACTGGTCGGGGCGCAGACAGACCAGGTAGAGGCGACTATGGAGCGAAAACTGTCTCCGAGATGGCAAGGTTCGGCTTCGCTCGGGTACGCAACCAACAAGAGCCTGTTTCCGTCGACGATAAACCTGGGCCAGCAACAGTACAACTCCTGGTACGCTGCGCTTCGATTCAATCATCAGTTGCGGCCCGGGATGGCCCTTTTTCTGAGCTATGGCGCGCGGCGCCAGGCCAACAATGTCCCCGCCTGCGTCACGGCGAGTTGTGAAGCCACCTCCACTAGTCATGAATTTTCTGCCGGTTTCAATTTCGACCTGCGCCCGATTTCATTGAGATAACCGAAGCGAGAAACGCGACAGCGATACGTGGCAGGAACGATCTCGCCAGGTTGATAAACCGTTTGGCCGGAAATGATGCGCGATGTTTTGGTTGACCGCGCCCATTCTAACGAAGCGTATTGCAATGGACATGCAATAACTTGCCCTATAGGCCAAGAACAAAACGTCCACAGAGAGGCTGGCAATGGCTGACAAATTAGACGAGCGCGCTCCGCGAGGATGGGAAGAGTATTTCGCCATCGTACTGCGACGGCGCTGGTGGATATTGCTTCCCTTGTTTCTGTCCTGGCTGGCGATATGGGGGGGGAGTTGGTTTTTGCCTACCACCTACCAGTCCGAAGCGTTGATCTCAGCGGAACAGCAGAAAGTGTCCGACCAATACGTAATGGAGAACGTCAACGAGAATCTCCAAAATCGTTTGCAGAGCACGACGCAACAAGTTCTGAGCCGTGCGAGCCTGCAGGGGATCATAGAACACTTCAAGCTTTATTCAACGCCACCTCGGTTTAGCCGTTTTTTCAAGCCCAAGGACCCAGTCGATTCCATGCGGAGCGACATCAAAATTGAGCTCGTGGGAGCGCCGGGATACCGGGGAGAGTTCGTCACTTTTAAGATTCATTATTCGGCGGATACACCCCAGCTGGCACAGCAGGTAAATAGTGAACTAACGTCTCTATTCATCGATGAAAATGTCAAGGCTCAGCGACAGCTTTCCGAGAGCACGACGGCCTTTTTGGAGAGCGAGTTGGCGGATGCGCGCACCAAAATGGAAGAACGGGAAAATGAAGTCTCGGCATTCAAGGCCCGGCATGCTGGAAACCTTCCCGGCCAGTTGCAAAGCAACGTCCAAATTCTGGCAGGCTTGCAAGCACAGTTGGCGAGCACGCAACACGCTCTGGACACCTCGAAGCAACAGAAGATCTATTTGGAATCATTGCTGCAACAATATCAATCAGCGCAAGCCAGTCTAGGTGGAGATTCAACGGTAATTTCAACGCAGACATTGGATAAGGAGCTTCAGGATCTGCGGCTCCGAATCCAAGGTTTGCGTACTCGCTACACTGATACTCATCCCGACATCGTCGCCCTTAAAGATAAGATCGCCAAGACCGAGGCTCTAAGGAAGCAAACCGAAGCAGAAATTACTTCCAATCATCAAAATGGAAAGTCAACAAACGCATTGGACATCTCCGCAACAGAAGGACTGGAGCGCGGAGCGCCCACAACGATCATGCAGCTCCTGAGCCAGCTTAAGGCCAATGAGTTGGAAATCCGGAACGAGCAAGAGCATGCGAAAGATCTTGAGTCCCAGACAGCCGCCTATCAAGCCCGTCTGAATCTGACACCGGAAACAGAACAAGAGCTAGCCGTCGTCTCGCGAGGATATGAGGAAGCCAAGTTCAATTACAACTCGCTTCTTCAGAAACAAACTCAATCTCAGCTCGCCACGAGCCTCGGACAACAGCAGCAAGGGCAACAGTTCCATATCATCGATCCGCCAAAGTTGCCTGACAAACCTTCAGCTCCAAATCGTTTCCTGATCAGTCTCTCGGGTTTGGCACTGGGAACTGTTCTTGGTTTGGGATTAGCCACACTTCTTGAATTAACCGACGTACGATTCCGCCAGGAAAAGGATCTGGAAGGAATTCTTCCTGCTCGGATGCTCGTCGGTATTCCCCGCCTGAGCACACCGCAAGAGGATCATTCCCGGCTTATCGCAAGGTACATGGAATACGGCGTAGTGGTGGTGATAGCTTTGTTGATTTTCACCGGAAATCTCTACACGTATTACAACGGGTAATTGGCGGTAAGGCAGAATTGGCACGACCTTGATGCGAAATTCAGAGTCAGGAATGGAAACCACATGAGCCAATTATTTGAAGGTTTTGGCAAAGGGCAAATTCAACAGAGCCAGCCGAACACCCTTTCGCCGGACACGGTTCCGGCTGACCTCGCTCCACCTGAGTCAGCGGAAACAGTGGAGGCCCAGGACAGCGCAATGCCGAAGACGAACGGGTCTCGAGAAATGCGTGAGACAAAAAAGGTGCTCATAATCGAGAAGGCTCGTTCGGTCACGATACAGCCTCCACCGAAATCACGTTTGGTAGCGTGGACTGATCCCAATAGTCTGGGTGCAGAGAAATTTCGCGCCCTTGCCGTTCGCTTGGACCACATGCGCAAGCAGCACAAGCTGAACTCACTGCAGGTGACCAGCAGCGTCATTAATGAGGGCAAGACGTTCATATCGGCAAATCTGGGAGTGACGCTGGCCAAGTACTCCGGATTTAGGACCTTGCTAATCGAGGGCGATTTGCATAGACCGATGTTGGCCTCGATGTTCGCGTTGAAGAATCTGCAAGGACTCAGCGATTGGTGGTCGGGGCCAGACCAGGACATCGGCCGTTTCCTGGCTGAATTCGCTGGGACGGGGTTATGGTTTCTTCCTGCAGGGAAGGCCTGCGACCGTCCCTCGGAGATCTTGCGTTCGGCGCGATTCGCAGAAGCCTTCGGACAGTTGGCAAGCCGATTTGATTGGATCGTTGTAGATTCCACCCCCATGCTGCCGGTCATCGATGCCAACCTCTGGTCACGATTGGTGGACGGCACGCTCCTTGTCGTGCGGGAGGGCATGGCGCCGCTTAAGGCTTTGAAGAAGGGCTTGCAGTCTCTTGACCATCCGAAGTTGATAGGTGTGGTAGTCAATGAGGCTTCCGAATTCGACCAGGTAGATTACGCTGGGCAATATTACGGTACACGAAAGTACGGAGATAAACGTTCGAATAAACTAGGATAGCCCTGAGGCCCGACCGTCTCCCGGTGGGTCCATCTCTCACAGCAAATCTGCACCCCCCGCCTGCGGGCGCGCAAGATAAGGCGTCCGAAGGCACGTCCCGATGGCTTAAGGATAGGGTTCTTCAGCACTTGCCTTAGCTTTTCAGGTGAATCGAGTTTGAATCCCTACACAATGTTCTTGATCGATAACGAAATTCGGTGGCTGCGTGCTATAGGCCGCATGCGCCCACTCGGCCGAGAGAGCGCTGTGTCCGTCAAAAGTCTTGAGAACGGCTCGTGCCCCCTGGGGAACAGAACTTTGGAGAATAATCCATCCGCGGAAAAGTCAATCACGGGCACACGGTTCACCGTGGTGTTGCTCTCAACACTGGTGGTGATTCTGTATGCGCCTGTACTCAGTTCGCTGGCGCGGCAATGGTGGGACGATCCAAATTATAGTCACGGTGTCTTTGTTCCCTTGTTTGCGATTTATATTCTTTGGCACGAGCGCGATCGCTGGCGCGCACTGCCTTACCATCCCAGTAATTTTGGCCTTGCGATCATCCTATGCGCCATCGGGCTGCGCGTACTTGGGACGCTTGGTGCGGAGTTGTTTACGGCGCGGTTGTCCTTGCTGATCCTGATTTCTGGAGTCGTCATATTCCTGGTGGGGTTCAGAGTGCTGCGGGCGATTGCTTTTCCGGTCGGATATCTGCTGTTTATGATCCCCTTGCCGGCAATCGTCTATTACCAGTTGACCTTGCCTCTTCAATTGTGGGCCTCACGATTGGGAGCGAGCGGTCTGGTTACGCTCGGTATTCACACCGTGCGAGAGGGAAATCTGCTCATTCTCCCGAACTGCACGCTGAATGTGGTCGAAGCATGCAGCGGAATCCGTTCTCTACTTTCATTATTGGCGGCAGTCGTGGCCTACGGATACTTGGCCGAGGCGAGTACATGGAAACGCGCGGCAATGACGGTCGCGAGCATTCCCATCGCGATTGCGACCAACGGCCTTCGTCTGGTCGCGACGGGCGTACTAAGTTTTCATTTCGGGCCGAACGTGGATTCCGGTCTCGTCCACTTGGTGCTTGGCGTGTTTTTTTTTACGCTGGCTTTTCTTTCCATCCTGCTTGTCCATAAACTGCTTTCCCTCTTCTCGAAAAATCGGAGCCCCGCATGGGTGCACCCATGACCTCTCTGAGAGTCTCTATCGCCGGACTGATCTTAGTGGGAGGAATCTTTGCGACGTATAGCTTTCGGCCGAAAGAAGCCGCGGGGCCGCAGCGGCCATTGCGCGAATTTCCTTCTGCTATCGGTTTTTCATACGGTGAAGATCGCCCATACGAGAGGCAGGTCGTGCAAGCAATCGGCGCGGATGACTATATCAACCGAGTGTATGTCGGGAGCACTCCTCCGATTGAACTGTATATTGGCTATTACAAAGATCAACGCTCCAGTGACAGAATTCATTCTCCCAAGAATTGTCTTCCCGGTTCCGGGTGGGAGCCAGTCCATTCCACCACTGTGCAGATTGACTCGGCGAATGGAGCTCCTGTTCTAGTGAACGCATACCTTGTGGCACAAGGAACCAGACGGGACATGGTCCTGTATTGGTACCAGTCACATGGCCGGATCATCGCGAGCGAATACCGCGCTAAATTCTGGCTGGTTGCCGACGGGCTGAAGCACAGAAGTACCGATGGTGCCATGATCCGCATTTGGACTACCGCAGCTGACGGCGAAGCCATCGCTCAAGCGCGCGCGGTAGACTTCGCGCGCCGAGTCTATCCGCGAGTCGCTGAATTCCTGCCAGATTGACCGGTTGGTGTTGGCTAAGTGTGGCATAGAGCTCGCATTTTACCTCGATAATCCGGCGCGAAAGATTGTTCCCAGGTCGGCAACGCTCAACCTGTTCTCGACGTCGCGCGAACGCAAGATGCAGTCTCTCTTCTAAGTCGTTTCAGATAAAAAGGATGGTATAGCGATGAGAAACATAATCCGGCTTTTTACTTCTCTTCTCCCTTGGACCGCGTCAAGACAAGGATTAAGGATGCGTCCGAAAAAATGGATTTTAGGTCTTTCTCTTGTCGCAGCCCTATTAAGTTGGGGCTGCCCGAAACAGGATCCACTCCAAGCATTCAATCCTCCGCCGTCTCCCACCGATCCGCCGCCTGCTCCTGTTCCAGAGCCAGTCACGGCGCTGTTGTTCGGCACGGCACTGTTGATTGGGGGAGCTATTGTTCGGCGGCGGCGCAATAAGAACCACCGCTAAATCGTTCTCGTAGGTAAGGCACCGAAGCTTCGTCTACTGCAAGCCGCCCATAAGCAGGGGTGTTCCTTGATCCGCATCCTGAATGCCTATATTCCAAAACGCACGTTTCTCTTAGGAATTTCCGAAGCCTGCTTGATCTCTGTCGCTCTTGTGGCTTCCGCAACAGTGCGGTTGGGCGCGGGCGAGGCTCGCTTTATAATTGCGTATCAGTACGGCTTCCTGAAAATCCTACTCGTATCAGCTGCCTTTCTGACTTGCATGTACTACTTCGATCTCTATGATTCCGCGATAGTAAGCAATAGGCGAGAAGTGCTTGTTCGATTAATCCAAGTGCTGGGCGTTGCGTACATCGGGTTGGGTCTCCTCTACTACCTATACCCGCCGGTAAAATTGGGGCGGGGCATTTTTCACCTCGGTTTCCTGTTCGTGGGACTGTTGCTACTCTTGTGGCGGGGGCTGTTTTCGGTCATCAATAGCACACCGCGGCTGGCGGAGCGGGTGGTAATTTTGGGCGATGGCCCGCTGGCCGAGTCACTCCATCATGAAATCGAAGCGCGGCCCGAGTTGGGAATCCGCGTCGCGGGTTCTGCGCAAATGTTCGGAAACGAAGGCCGCTCTGACAACCGTGAGCGCAGCGAAATGCCAGTCACTCTTTCGCAGCCAGGCTACCGGGAGGAGCTTTCAGCCGATCGTCAGATCCGGCGTATAGACCGCATCGTGGTAGCGATGGAGGAACGCCGGGGGAAGCTGCCAGTTGATTTGTTGCTGTCGTTGAAGAATCGCGGCGTGCAAGTTCAAGATGGAAATGATGTCTACGAATCGATTACCGGAAAAGTTCCTATCGAATCCATCCGATTGAGCTGGCTGCTATTTTCGCCTGGCTATTTTGCCTCACGCGTCTTTTTGTTCTACAAACGTTTTGCCTCCCTCGCGACATCGATTGTCGGGTTGCTGCTCAGCCTGCCGTTACTGCCCTTCGTCATTCTTGCCATCAAGTTCAGCTCACCGGGGAAGATATTTTATCGTCAGAGTCGCGTGGGGCGTGGCGGGAGAGTCTTTCGTTGCTACAAATTCCGGACGATGCGATCTGACGCCGAGGCGGATAGCGGGCCAACCTGGGCTACGGACGACGATCCTCGAATCACGAAGGTTGGCAGATTCCTTCGCAAGACGCGCATGGATGAGATTCCCCAATTGCTGAACGTGTTGAGAGGCGACATGAGCCTTGTGGGCCCGCGTCCGGAGCGACCTGAGTTTGTCGCCGCGCTCAAACAGGAGATCCCTTACTACCACTTGAGGCACTCCGTTCGTCCTGGGATTACCGGGTGGGCGCAGATCCTCTACAAGTATGGAAGCTCCGTGGAGGATGCCAAGGAAAAACTCCGTTATGACCTCTACTATATTAAGAACATGTCAGCGGGGCTGGATCTACTGATTATCTTGAGCACGGTCAAGATTATACTCCTGGGACGTGGCGCCAAGTGACGCCTGCACGCCCCGCCCTGCTGCATTGGTTCTCGGTTTCCTCAGAAGAGAATGTCATGAGCTTCGCGATCGCATCGGCGGCTATGAACGGACCGATTGAAGCAACGGCGTGATCATGGGATTTGTACTCACCATTATTTATATCGTAGTTACGATCATCTCGCCGGATCAGTTCGGAAAAGAATGGGCCAACTATCACGCATTGACGTACCTCGCCGGGATTACTGTTCTAGCTTCGTTGCCCAGCATGACAAACTACAGGTACTGGAAATCGTCGGTACAGACATTTCTGTTGATCGGGCTGGTCGTCTCAATTGCTTTGTCGCAACTAGCCCACGGATGGCTCGGCGGAGTCCTTGAAAGCTTGCGTATTTTCCTGCCGAGCGCGGCGGTTTTTTTCTTCATTGTCGTAAACGTGACGACAATTCGAAGGCTGAAGATTGTGACCTTGGCGGCAGTGGCATCCTGCCTGTTTGTTGCTGTAGAGGCGTTATGCGGGTATTACGCGGGTTTTCGCGGCGACATATTCATCTTGCAGACCAACATCTACTCAGTCCATGACGAGGCGATTGGGCAATTGACGCGAATACGCGGAGCCGGCTTTTTGAGCGATCCGAATGATCTTGCCCAAATCCTTTTGATCGCTCTGCCTCTCGTCTTTTTCGCCTGGCGGCGAGGACGCGCGGTGGCCAACTTCTTTCTCGTGCTGGTGCCAGCCGGCTTACTGCTGTGGACCACCTATCTGACACATTCCCGCGGTGGATTGATCGCGCTGGCTGCTGTCTCGCTCCTGGCAGCCCGGAAAAAGCTCGGAACAGCCCCATCCCTGGTTCTGGCCACTGGATTGATCTTTGTCATGCTGGCCCTTGACTTCACCGGAGGTCGCGGAATCTCGGCAGCCGACGGCACAGACCGGCTTGAAGCTTGGGCCAACGGACTGGAAATGTTCAAGAGCGCTCCGCTGTTTGGAATCGGATTCAATGGATTCTCGGACTTTTATGAGATCACTGCGCACAATTCCTTTGTCCTCTGTCTTGCCGAACTTGGATTATTGGGAAGCGTGCTTTGGACGGGCTTACTTGTCACTACGACAACGAACCTGAATAGCATCATTGGAACGCGGAAGAAGCTGCCTTCGAAACAATTCTTCGGGCTCAAGCACGTTTTTGAATCGTGTTATATCTCCGGTGCCAGTGCGATGGATAGAGAACCCCTACCTTCAGTGGGAGCAATCCCGTTGAAAGATACCCATTCCTGCGAAGTACTGCCTGCTATGGGCACCGCCAATGCAACTCAGACCGAAAGAAAGGTTGAAGATGTCCACCGGCCGAAGGTGCCTCAGCACTGGGTAGTGGTGATGCGCCTGGCATTGGTGTCGTTCATGACGACCGCGTGGTTCTTGTCGCGCAGCTACACGATAACCATGTACTTGGTTCTGGGACTTGCCACCGCCGTGATCGCCCTTCAAAGGTCGGACGGTGAGGAAAGTGATCGCCGTCACTGGATATTCCCCACTCTGGCTGTGGAAGTGATGATGATCGTTTTGATTTACGGCTTGGTTCGTTTCCGACACTGATCGTCACAAATCAAGATTGTAAGCACGCGGGGAGCGCTCTGATGCTGTTTCGGTTGCAGCCTATTCCCTTAACCATCAAATATAGCAACCTCCTACAAGATACAGCGCTGGTCTGGCGCAAGTAGTACCCTTTCCAAAACAAAAAAGAAGATGGGAATGAGCGGCGCATATTCTATTCCGTATGTATTCTGGTTTTCCTTAATCATTTTGGTGTACACCTTCGCCGGATATCCGTTGTGGATCTACTTGCGGAGCCGCCTGCATCCGCGGCCGTGGCGGCAGGAACCCATGCTCCCCAGTGTAAGCATCATACTTGCCGTTCACAATGGGGGGACGCTGTTGCGGCAGAAAGTAGATCACCTGCTGTCGTTGGATTATCCGCGAGATCGAATGGAAATCGTGATTATATCCGATGGGTCCACGGATGACACGGACGATATTCTCAAGGAGTTTTCAGACCCGCCTGTCAGGTTCATCCGATGTTCCGAGCGGGGCGGCAAGGCGGCGGCCGTGAATCAAGGAGTGCGCAGTGCCACCGGCGAAATCTTAGTCTTTGTTGATATTCGTCCTCGGATTGAGAGCCGCGCCCTTCAATTATTACTCAGCAATTTTGCCGACCCCTCCGTTGGGTGTGTCACCGGTAAGCTAGTGCTGCGCGATGACGGCCACGAAGCAAGCGCCAAAGCCGTCGGAAGCCTCTATTGGCGATACGAGCAGTGGATTCGCAACTGCGAGGCAAAAGTTGGTTCGCCGCTCGGAGTATACGGCGGGTTCTATGCGGTCCGCCGCGAACTGG
>Ga0209166_10002275_pt1 | contig 14825 bp, 11 predicted proteins | sample Coa_R1_3_FD_187151 | JGI IMG/M metagenome (GOLD analysis project Ga0209166, IMG submission 187151) | Surface soil microbial communities from Centralia Pennsylvania, which are recovering from an underground coalmine fire - Coalmine... | ecosystem: Environmental > Terrestrial > Soil >... | reverse complement strand
ATATTGGAAAGCGACTTCTCATCGGTGCGCAGCCACTCGGCTAATCCAGCCAAATTGCCCAAACCAAACTGCGCAGCCAGAACGGGGCGTCTTAAGTCGCCCTCGACCAAGAGAACCTTTTGCCGCTTTCTTCGAGCCAACACCGAGGCTAAGTTCGCCGACACCAGGCTCTTGCCCTCGCCCGCGATGCTGCTGGTTACAAGGACGCGCTTGATTAGCCTGGATTGTTGCAACTGGCGCATCCGTACGCCGAGGAACCGGAACTTTTCCGCCGCGAGGCTCTCGGGGTCGGTGATCACCGCAATATGCGCGGACGACGAGAGTGCGGCGACGACGTTCGGAAAGTCTGTCAATGAATTCGCCGGGGCTTGTTCCGGGACAGGCAATTCAAAGACTTTCGTGGCAACCGATACCGTATCCAGGTACTCGATGCCGGTCTGCTCAACTCCAGATCTCTGAAGCGCGTCAAATATGCGGCTCATTGTTTTCTTGCTCCCGCCCCGACGATCACTCTCAAGTCACCGCGACTTTCCTGAGCAGCGCGCATGTAGGTGTAGAGATCCAACAGAGTCTTAGCTGCCTGCTGGACTTCCATGGGCTGTGCGCTCCCCGCGGCGATTGGCTCTTCGTGGGTGCGATGCTCTACGCCCAAGCGGAAATCAGCGGCAATTTCCGCGATGATTTCCGGGGTGATGGCTTGTGATTGCCGGGCATATCCATTAATCAGTGCGTTTTCGCACAGAGTATTGATGAGCCGGGGCAAGCCGCGTGATTGGCGATGCAGTTCGAGAATCGTGTTCCTGGGAAACAGGCTGGCCGGGCTTGAATTGCCGGCAACCTGCAAACGGCGATAGACGTATCCTTCAGTCTCATCGAGACCCAATGGGGAGAGGCAGGACCGCAGGGCAATTCTTTGCTTGAGTTGCCGAAGATCGATGGAGTCGAGCTTGTCATCCAGTTCCGGTTGACCCACGAGCAAAATTTGCAGGAGTTTCTGGTCCGGCGTTTCCAGATTCGTAAGGAGGCGGACTTCCTCAAGCACATCCGGTGAGAGGTGATGAGCCTCATCAACAACCAGGACGGTCGCGCAACCCCGCTTGTAACGATCGATGACGAATCCGCTGATCTCCAGCAACAATTCACTCTTTGATTTGCCCGCTGTCGTGAGATGAAAATCACCGGCTACATACTGCAGGAACTCCATCGGCGTTAGACGCGGATTGAAAACGTACGCATAGGCGACATTCGCGCGCGAAAGGATTTGGAGCAGGCAGCGGACCAGGAGGGTCTTCCCTGTTCCCACTTCGCCGGTCATCACGACAAAGCCCTTGCGCCGTTTCACGCCGTAGTACAGCGATGCCAAGGCATCGTTGTGCTTCTTCGTCGCGAACAGAAACGACGGATCGGGAGTGATCTCGAAGGGATTTCTTTGCAGATTGTAGAAACGCTTGTACATGGAGACTGTAATTAGCCCCGCAAGTAACTGAAGACGGACCCGGCCAGAATTGCCACCAGCACCAGGCCCGCAGTAGCCCAACCAATCCAGATTTTGCGCATGGATGCTTGTTCAGCAAACGCGGTCGTGATGGGGGGAATTTCTCCAATGACTTCTGCCGGCAATAATTTCCTGATTTCCTCGGCGCTATATAAACGATCGTCTAACGTTTCAAACGCGGCAACAATAAGTAGCCCAAGCGCCAAGCCTGCTCCAAGCCCCAGGCCACAGAACTTCAAGCGATTGGGGAATTCAGGCTTCTGGGGGTAGCTTGGCGGATCCATGATCCGGAATCGTTCTCCTTGCTGCAGCAATTCCATGCTGGTCGCCATTGCCGACTCATTCTTTTTCTTGAGCAGGTCGTCGTAGTTGGCTTTGGATTGCTCGTATCCACGGGTCAGGTCCGCAAGCTGCTGTTCGCGAATCGGTTCCTGATTCAGACGGCCCTGATAGTCCTCTACCTTTGTCCTCAACGTGGCGATAGCGCGCTCACGATTTGTGATCTCAATTTGATTGGACTTCAGTTGACTCTGAACCTGGACCAGCATCCCGGCCTGAGCCGGATCAACGTTCTGGAGAACGTCGGCATCGTCCGACGCGTCGTTTGAAGCCTTCGCTTTTGCGTTCGCCAGGAATTGGTCTCGCGCTTTTTCCGTTTCTTCGATCTGCTCTTTCAACTTGCGAACGTCAGGATGGCGATCGGTGTAACGCGAGCGAAGATCGGCCAGCTGCGCTTTCAGTTGCTGCAACTGCTGGTTGATTCCGGCCAAACCAACCGGTGCGGTACCGGAACCGGGGCCTTTTGATGTCCCGTCCACGCTCCGGGACTGGTCCGCCATTGTTTGCAGATAAACACGCTGCTGTTTGGCGGCATTCAGAGCGTCTTCAGCATTCTGCAACTGGGATTGCAGGCCGCTCAGAATTTGCAAGTTGCTGGCGAGCTGACCGGGCATTTCGCCAAGGTGCTGTCCCTTGAACTCACGGATCTTTTCTTCCTGCTCGGCCAGGGTTTGGCGCGCTGCTTCCAGTTGCACCTCCAGAAACTTGGTCGTGCCCTCCGACTGCTGCTGTCGTATTTCCAAGTTCTCGTTGATGAACAGGTTGGTGATTTCACTCGTGACTTGCTGAGCAAGGCGAGGATTTCGCGAAGAATAAGTGACGTTGAAGGAAGTGATCCTGTTACGGGAATCGCGGACCAGCTGGATCTCGATATCCTTGCGCATCAATTCGGCCTTCTCGTCTGGCGTGCGCTGGGCATGCTGGCTAGAGTACAGCCCGAACTGATCAATGATGTGAAGAAGACGAGTCCGGCTAAGGATCTGTTGAGTGATGCTGGTCAGGCGCTCCTGCAAATCATCGTTCACGTTGGGAGTGACGTAGTCTTTGGGCATGGTGGGTTGTTCCACCAAAATCAGCGTGCTCGACTGGTAACGAGCAGGCAGCACCCAACTTGCGCCCCACACGAGGGCCCATCCGAAAAACAGCGGTATCAAGAAATGCAGATGACGCCGCCGCAATACTCCGACGTAATGCTGCAGGTCGAAGCCTTTTGACCCTTGTTCTTCCAAATCGTCAGGCATGAATTATCTTCCGAGCGGTCGTGAAAAATGGTAAGAAATCGAAACAAATTCGCGGTTTGTGTCAGGTGTGAGGGCCAGCACGTTGACCCCAGCGTAATCCTGATGGAGGCGCGTGTAGCCGAGTTGAACTGCCAGGTGCTGGCCAAACTGCTGTCGGAGCGATGCCGTGCCCGACACGGAATGGCCGCTCTGGCTTCCTGCGATGTAGTTGCCGAGGACATCGTTCTGAACGTAGCTGGCACCGATCGAACCGCTGAGTCTCTTCGTGATTTGCTGAGACACAGAGGCGCTAGCGCTATCCATTTTCACAGCTCCGATCAGACCTCCACCGCCGGAAATCACATGGGCATAACTCATCGAGAAACTGGTCAGCCGCTGTTGCCAGTTCAGGCTCGCTCCAGCAGCTGGTGTCCAAGAGCGCGCCGTAACCGACGAACCTGACTGCTGGGGGGGCTGGACGGTATCGGCATGTTGCGGGCCTCCGAAAAGCGAGATCGAAAACTTCGGACCGGAGGAGAGAGTGTAGAAAAGCAACGCGGCGTGAGTCTGCGTCTCGTTCAAGCCTGCTGCCGGATAGGACGCGAGTCTTTGATACTGATACATAGCGCCCACATAGTGCCAGCGTCCGACACGCAGCGCATAGAAAGCGGATCCGCTTTGTGTCGCCGCATCGTTCAGGCCCGAGACTTGCGCCGGATTTGAATAGGAGAGATTGGAAAAGGCGCCGCTGCCGCCAATCATGGCGTTGCGGGCAAACTGGTAAGTTAAGCCGGCGTTTCCTGAATTTCGCAGTTGGTCAGCTATGGGCGCAACCACGGAGAAGTTTGGCGCGCCAGCGCTGCCGGTAACGGTCGTGGTCGAGGCCAGATCCGGCTGGTTGAATACGTTGGAAGCCTTTTGAAAAGTGTCGCGCGCACTGAAGGTCACGTGTGGGCTCAAACGATACTCGAAATCAATGGAAGCATTCTGGTCCGCTTGATTCAGAGCACTTGTCCGTTGATAGAACGTAAAGCCCGGGGCATACGACAGTTCCGCATGCATGCGGGTTGTGGTTTCGTCCACGGCGAGGTTTGGAAACACCGAATAACTCAGATCGCTGGTCGGATGGCCGTTCAGCGATCCAATCGCATTATCCGTATAGGCACTGGTAAACGTTAGACCTGCGTGCAGGTAGTTGGGGCTTTCTGCAGATCCGATCGAGGTGGGATAGGTCTGACCACTGACGGGAGGCGGCGTCAGCATTCGATCGCGATTGTCAGAGTAATAATTGACGCTCGCCGTTGCCGAGTCACTCCCGGTTTCGGCCGGTGTTGCGGTTGACTGGCCTGGCCGGGCAGAGACGCTCTGCGACTGCGCAGGCGCAACGAAGATCACACTCAGCCCAAGAACAAAGAGGCGAAGCATCGGATTAGCCGTATTTGATGGAAAGGATTTCATGTTACGGGACCACGATGGTATCGCGCGCCTGCAACCTGATGTTCTGCGCTGTGTTTTGTCCCTTTACTACTTCCTTGTAGTTAAACGGGAATCTCTGTTGAGTTCCATCTGAGTTCTGGCGAAGAACGTAGATGGACTTCTGCTTGGCGAAGTCGCGGAACCCGCCGGCGAGAGCAAGCGCATCCAGAACGGTTGCGGATGTGGTGAGAATGTAGGAACCGGGCTTGTTCACATATCCGAGAATGTTGAATTTCTGGCTGTTGATCTGCTGGACAATGACCGTGACTTCCGGTTCGGAGATGAAGTTCTTCAAGCGCGCTGCAATATCCTGTTCGAGTTTGAGCGGGGTCTGACCGGCTGCCTGAATTTCTCCAACGAGGGGCAATGAAATCTTGCCGTCGGAGCGCACCGGCACGGACCGCGAGACATCCGGCTCTTTCCAGACGTTGATTGCCAGGACGTCGTCGTCTCCGATTACAAAATTATCGTCGTGCGCCTTAGTGGCTGCGGCACTTCCACTGCTTGGAGAACCGGGCACTGGGCCGGAAGTCGATGCAAGGGTGGCGGCTTTCGCCGATTCCTGGGCGTACAGGGTCGTCGCAAAAAGAGCACCCACGGAAAAAGCAACGAGCCACATTCTGCGTGATGTTGTCATAGCAACTCCTCGGAAATCATTTTCGGCGGACTAATCCACTCTTCCGTTCCCTTTCCACTCCGGTTGGATCACCGGCGAAAGGTACGGCTCCGGGGCGGTCATGTGGTACTGGTCGATCTTGTAAAGCAGGGTTCGATAACTGACCTTGAGCAAACGTGCGGCGGCTTTTCTGTTCCAGCGAGTTGTCTGGAGGGCCGATGCGATTGCGTTTCGCTCCGTTTCCGTTTTGACGCTCTGGATCAGGGATTTCAGCGATTTTGGCTCGGTCCCAAGTCCGCCGGACACAGCCGTCAAACGTGAAAGGGCAAGCGGATTCCGGAGTGAGGGCGGGACAACATTTCGATAGCCGTCGGTGGCCGCTCCGACTGCAACCGGCATGGATTCGGTTTCTCCCGCTAACAAATACCGTTTGACCACGGTTTGGAGCTCGTTCAAATTGCCCGGCCAGGAATGATTGACGCACGCCTCGACGACGAGCGCCGTAAATTCCTTCGGAGCAAGGCCATAATTCCGTGCCAACTTATGCATGGAGAACTGAAGGAGTGCGCTGATCTCGTCTTTGCGCCGGCGTAAGGGAGGAACCTGCACCGTGAATGCGCTTAAACGATAATACAGATCTTCTCGCAAAAGCTTCTCGGCTAGGGCCTGTTCCAAGTTCGCGCTGCTGGTCGCCATTATGCGCACACCAGTCGGGATTGCCGGGAGGTCAGCCGATCTGGCGAATTCCTTTTCCTGGAGCAAGAGAACTAACTTGGACTGGAGATCTGGCGGCATCTCCGTGATTTCTTGCAACAACAGAGTGCCGTTTTCTGCCCTGTTGAGTCTGCCTGAAGCGCCCGCATAGGTATCCACGGCGCGTGGCGACGCGCTAACGCTGCCGAATAGTTCCTTTTCCAGCATGGGGGCCGGAAGAGTTGCGCAATTCACAGCCTGGAATCTAAAGCCGGAGCGAACGGAAAGCTTGTGGATCAGGCGGGCAACCGTGCTCTTACCAGTCCCAGTTTCTCCCAAAATCAACACTGGAACATCTGCTTGCGCCAGCAAGTCCGCCTGCGTGCGAAGCTTCCGCATGACCGGGCTGAGGGCAAGGAAAAATTCATCGTCCCCGATAGTTTCGACGTTGTCGCTAGCGTCTTCGGCTTCGACGTTGTCGCGATTGGAACCCAGGGCGTTGCGAAGCGTTCGTTCGACTTGCTCCTGATTAAACGGCCGAACCAGAACCGCGTCCGCACCGAGTCGGACCGCATCTTTCTGTCGTGCTGCATCCTCCGACTGACAGGCGACCAGGACCGGGAGTTCCGGGCGAAGCCGGCGTAGCCAGCGCAAGATGTGCAGGGCGTCTCCTTCCTCTTTCGGTAGATCCAGCAAAAGCATGTTGGGAGCGTGCGACTGCACGCGTTCCATCGCTTCCCAACCGCTGGCAACGCTTTCAATTTGCCAGGAGTTGCTGTCGCCGACCGACCAAAGCAATCGCAGCAATGTCGTTTCGCGGCTTACGACGAGCAGACGCAGATTCTCGATCGCATGTTCTGCCATATGATTAAGGGGCCTGTTCTTGATTTGAGAGAGCAAAAGCTTGGGAGTGGATGAAAATCTCAGAGGGGTTCAACGTCGTAGCCGTCGATACGGATGGCCATCGAGCGTTGGATCGCGTCGATCGAAATGACCAGCGTACTCTCGCCACTGCGCGACAGCAGGATGCCTTCAACGCCCTGGAGAGCGCCATTGCGAATGCGCACCCGCTGTCCGATCTTTAGGAACGGATGATTGGACCACGTCATTTCTCCATTGACTAGAGCTCGCACTGCTTCAATCTGCTCTTCGGGAATCGGCGTGGCCTCTCCGCGAATCCCCACAAACTGAAACACTCCGTCGACACAAAGAACTCGAAGACGGTCTACTTTTGAATCTGAGACCTTCACAAACAAGTAGCTGGAGAAGAGCGGTGACTCAATTTTCTTTTTTCGATCGCTCCAGCGCCGGACTTCGGTTACGGTGGGCAGGAACGTAACCACGCCTCTCTCCTGCAGCCGCTGTTCGACGACTTTCTCACGGTGTACGCGCGTTTGCAACGCGTACCAACGCTCATCCTGTTCCGATGGTGCCCACTGAAGAGATCGTGAAAACTGCGGAGATTGTATGTAAGAGGCCATAGCTTCGCCCTATCGGTCCCAACCTTCTGGTTGAGCCTGAAACAGCAGGGGGAAATTACTTGGAATCGGTGCCTGCGAAAAGTGGAGACCGATTAAATCAGTCGCGTGGGGGAAGGCGACTTGGCTTTTCAGATCAAGTCTGGTGTGAAGTTATTCCAGGTTGCAGGTGGTTGCAAGAGGTACAGCAACTCAACGGCACTCTTCTCAGCGCAAGGAAGGAACACCTTCTCTACCGGTGGCCCTGACGGCTTGAGAGATGCTTCTCAATGGATGACCGATGGAGGGGGCAAAGCGATAGTACAGACTTCCTAAACAGTTGAAATGGCAAATCGAGTAATCTTCGATCGAGAAGGGATGTCGATTTTCAGGAAGTTACGTTGGTAATGTTGCAAGCGGGTGCGACAGTCGCAGGAGAAGTACATTTTGGAGGCCCTTTCCCGTCATTCGGTTACGGCGACATTGTGATTCGGCGCACAAATTAGGCCGAATGGCCCAATGGTGCTAGCACTCAGCACCCAGGAGCCATTTACCCAATCACGGTATGGATCTATTCTCGGTTGTGGTTGTCATACCTGAGTTTTACGGGGCTTCATTCCACGGGGTTGTATGGTAGATCCGCCAAAAAAAAGTAAAAAAAATAACGCAGTACGCATTCTTTCGGGGAGGAACCAGTGCAGCACGATCGCAACAGGCACTCATCTACAGTACATGTACTCGTTGCTGACAATTCGCCGTTTCATACTCAATTGTTGGTGGCAGCACTAAGCCGAGAAGAGGACTTCAGAGTATTCAGTTCAAACCTTGACGCAGCCAGCGTAGTCGCCGCATCCATCGCACATAAAATTGACGTTTTCGTGCTCAACGCATTCGCCGATGAAGATGCAGAGCGCGGATTCCGTGTGTTGGGTGAACTGCGAGAGCTGGACGCGAACACTCGAGCGGTAATTCTCCTGGATTCTTCCAAGATAGACTCCGTCCTTGATGCGTTCCGCGCCGGCGCCCGAGGTGTATTCGACCATCGGGAGACACCCGACGCACTTTGCGAGTGCATCCGTCTCGTTCATGAGGGACAGGTGTGGATCAACAAAGACCAGATATCAGTGGTACTGGAGTCGCTGTCCTCAGCTCCGAAGGTAAAGGCCGTGAACGCAAAGGGCATCAGTTTGCTTTCCAGCCGTGAAGCGGAGGTGGTGCGTTGCGTAGTCGAAGGGCTCACGAATCGAGAAATCGCCGATCGTCTCGGCCTGAGTCAACATACGATCAAAAATCACCTATTCCGCATCTTCGACAAACTTGGCGTTTCCAATCGGATCGAGCTCTTGTTCGCGACGTTGAACCAAAACAACGCCGCGGCGCATCCTGGTTATCAGGACATCCTTGCCGCAGGATCTGGCGCGACTGATCCTGCAAGTCGAATGGCTTGCGAAAAGGCAGCCGAGCACGGCATTCTCGCGGCACAATTAACGTTGGCGCAAAATGCGTGGGCCGGACACAATGGCGATCATGACGCGGTTCGGGCGTACCTGTGGTATTCGGTCGCACTCGATCAACTGACTCAATCCAAAAACAGTATCAAGAAAGCTTTGAACCCTGCTGATCTGGCCGAGGCAGAACGCCAGGTTCGAGAACGTCTTGGAACAGCACAGCTGAGTGGCCGTGCCTTAGCTGCGCAAGGAGCGGTGCCATTAAGGCAGCACGTCGTGGCTTGAAACCCGCGTGCCGGTGAGTAACGCTGTAGTTCTTCCTTCTGCATGGCTCTTTACCTGATCACCGGCATTGCCGGCTTCATTGGTTCTTCGCTTGCGCGCGCCGTGCTCGCGCGCGGCGAGCAGGTCCGCGGTATCGATAATTTCTCCACGGGAAAGATCGAGAATATCAGCGACATCCAGCAGCGCATTGATTTTCGCGAAGCTGACGTGCTCGATTTCGATGCCGTACGTAACGCCTGCAAGGGCGTTGACTTCGTCTTCCACGAGGCGGCAATCGCTTCGGTGCCAAAATCAGTGCTCGACCCTGCGGGCAACAATCGCGCAAACGTTGATGGCAGCGTGAACGTCTTGGTCGCAGCCCGCGACTCCAAGGTAAGACGCGTGATCTATGCGGCATCATCCTCGGCCTACGGCGACAGTCCTTCGATGGCCCAACATGAGGAGATAAGGCCCGATCCAATTTCACCGTATGCGGTAGCCAAGCTAGCGAGTGAACTCTACATGAGGTCTTTTTACCGCTGCTATGGGCTGGAGACTGTCTCTCTGCGCTATTTCAATATTTTCGGACCGCGCCAGGACCCTTCCTCTCCTTACTCGGGGGTTCTCGCCAAATTCATCACCCAGATGCTGAGCGGAGAACAGCCCACCATCTTCGGAGATGGCGAGCAGAGCCGAGATTTCACTTACATCGACAATGCCGTGGAGGCGAACCTTCTCGCGTGCCATGCCCCTGCGTCGCAGGTCGCTGGACAAGTCTTCAACATCGCTACAGGGCGCGGAGCTACGCTGAACGAAACCTTCAGACTTCTCCAAGCGCTGACGTCATATTCAGCGGAGGTGAAGTATGGTCCAGAACGCAGCGGCGACATCAAACATTCATTGGCCGATATCTCCAAGGCTCAAGCTGCTCTGGGATACAAACCTGTGGTTGACTTCGAAGAGGGACTGCGTCGTACAGTCGACTGGTATCGAGGAAGTCTCAGTTCCCAGGGTGCATTCGGACTTCGCGCCCACGGCGTTGACTAAGGTTGAATCTGTTCTGTTTAAGGGCTCGCGGGGCTCCCCAACTCCATAATGGGGTACTTGCACTCAACGGCGATTGCGAACTCGGTGTCCGAGTCTGATCGTTCTACTCGCACTACTTCCCCTTCTGCTACCAGATGGAGCAGCCTCCGAAAGGCGGGGCCTTGCACATGCATGGTCAGGTTTACGGGCGTGTGCAAAGGTACCTGATGGTTTGTCCTTAGCAGCAGGCCGCCGATGCTCACATTCTTGCTGGTTGTCCGCAGCAGGCGAGTTTGTCCTCCGGCGGAAAAGGTCAGTGATACGGGGAACTCCAGGTTAAAGCGGCGGAATCGGCGTTCCTTGGAATACTGCATACAAGAAGGGCCTAAGCATCCCACCTCGTTAAGCTAGTACCCCGAAGAGTGACCATCCAAGGTCTCGGAGGATCATTGTTCCCTGGGGCATGTCCCTTAGTTCGACCTCCGCTATCGATTTTCATAAAATCCTCTTTTTAGGAGAATCATTAACCTTTCAGGCAAGGGATCGCCCCGTACTAACGGCACCTACCCGTAGGATCATCCTGCCCTCAAAATATCCAGATGAGCCGTCCTCAACCGTCACGGAAGCGGAGAGGGCAGTTGCTATGGAATCAGCATGCTAGAGTCGACAAATAGTGCGGTGTCCTGGAGAAGGCTGCAGAACACTCTGGGATCGATGATTCTGCTGACACTTCCACTTTGGATGGGTGCCTGTCAAGGCGCCAGTAATTCGGCCCCGCCACCGCCCAGCCCAACCGGACAGCTGGCGGTTTCCCCGAACACTCTGGCCATTGGGAATGCAGTCGTGGGCACCAGTGGAACGGCAACGGGGAAACTAACTGCTAGCACTGCTAGCGTGACGGTCACAGGTGTCACCAGCACTAACTCCGCATTCAGCGTAAGCGGACTTTCCCTGCCCCTGACACTTCAGGCCGGACAGTCCACTACCTTTACTGTCGCTTTCAGTCCGCAAGTTGCCGGCGCCGCCTCGGCAACGCTCACCTTTACGAGCGATGCTCAGCCAACAACGACCACTGCCTCATTAACCGGTACCGGCACAGCAGCGCCCACTCATAGCGTGAACCTATCTTGGAATGCGAGTACTTCTGCAAACATCTCGGGGTACAACCTCTATCGGGCCGTGTACACAAGTTCATGCGGAGGTTTCTCCAAAATCAATTCTTTACTGAATACGGGAACTCTGTACACGGATGCCAGTGTGACCGACGGCACCTCCTATTGCTACGCCGCCACGGCGGTCGATACGAGTAACGCGGAAAGCAGTTACTCCAACATCGTCTCCAATATTCAGATTCCCGCTCCTTAATAAGAAGCCAGGCTGCGATGCGCATCTACGTGCCACATGCAAATACGCGGCTTGACAGGGTATGCCCTGTACCCTTTTAGACCAAAAGTCTGCGTCCTTCGGACCGCGCCAGCCCACTACCTCCGGCATCTGTAGCTACCGCGCAGCTACCCCGACACTGGTAAATGAGCCATCCCCCGGCGGTCCGGACACGCATGGACATTCCAGGGGTGAGGCTCCTAGGTGACCATGGAAAGATCGCTACTTCAAGCGTATCGCCCGAACGACCCGGCGAAAACTGCTGGCGCGATGGTGGTTTTAGCATTTCTCGCGCTCTTCACCGGCTGCCAAGGTGTCAGCGCCGGCGGCGGCGGTGGGCAGTCCAGCACTCTCTCCCTCAGCGCGGCCACGCTCAATTACGGCAGCGTGGCGGCATCCAGCACCAAGACCCTCTCTGTTTTGGCCACGAACTCTGGTCCCAATTCAATTACCGTCAGCGGCGTTGCGGTCTCGAGCAAATACTTTTCCCTTACCGCACCCAGTCTCCCGGTCACGATGGCGTCGGGCCAAAGTGCCACGTTTAACGTAATGTTTTCGCCGAATGCCGCTGGGTCGTTCAGCGGCACGGCCACCGTCACCAGCGACGCATCAAATCCATCGGTGACTCTAGGCCTTTCGGGCTCTGGGATCGGGCCCGGCCAACTCAGCCTGAATCCAACCGCCGAAGCGTTCGGCAGTGTGACTACCGGATCCCAGCAATCGCAAACGGTGACTCTGACTAACACTGGCGGAACAAGCGTCAACATTTCCCAAGCGGCAGCTTCGGGCTCCGGATTTCAGATCAGTGGCATTACGACGCCGCTGACCCTGAACAGTTCGCAGAGTACGACTTTCGTGGTAGCGTTCGCCCCCCAAACGGCCGGTAGCGCAAGTGGGGCGATTACGATCAGTTCGAATGCGTCGAATCCCACGCTGACCTTACCTTTGACAGGCACTGGAGTTTCGCCCGGTGTGCTGACCGATAACCCATTCAGCCTCAGCTTCGGAAACGTCACGGTGGGGAGCAATGAGTCATTGTCCGAGACGGTCACGAACACAGGCGGCTCCAGCGTGACTATTTCGCAAGCGATTGTCAGCGGTGCGGGATTCAGTTTGAGCGGAATATCGACGCCACTTTCGCTGCCCCCCGGACAGAGCGCAACTTTCAGTGTAACTTTCAGCCCAACCTCGGCGGCAAGCGCGAGCGGGGCTGTCACGATCAATTCAACCGTGGCACCTTTGACAATCGCGTTATCCGGAAATGGCACTGCGGCAGGGCAACTCACGCTTAGCCCCTCCTCCGAAAACTTTGGCAGCGTAACAACGGGGACTCAACAGTCACAAACCGTCACACTGACGAACACCGGGGGCGCAAGCGTCAACATTTCACAAGCGACGATCTCCGGCACCGGATTTCAACTGAGCGGAATTACTGTTCCCTTGGCGCTGAGCCCCTCGCAAAGCACGACTCTCAAACTAACGTTTTCGCCGCGGTCGACGGGCACCGCCTCGGGCACACTTACCATCGTTTCCGACGCCAGCAACCCCACACTGACCATGTCGTTGAGTGGCACCGGAATCGCTCCAGGTGGACTGGGATCGAATCCGAGCAGCCTCAATTTTGGCAGCATCACGGTCGGGAACAACAGTTCTTTGTCGGAGACCGTCACGAATACGGGGGGATCCAGCGTCACGATCTCTCAAGCTGCTGTCAGCGGCAGCGGATTCGGCATCAGCGGAATTTCGACCCCTCTCACACTGGCGGCAGGTCAGGGGGCTACGTTCAGCGTCACATTTACGCCAGCTTCAACAGCACCTGCGAGCGGGAGCGTCACAATCACGTCGAACGCATCGAATCCGACCCTTACGATCCCGCTATCCGGTACCGGTGTTTCACCCGGCTTGCTAAGCCCGAATCCAAGCAGTCTCAGCTTTGGGAGCGTCACAGTTGGCAACAACAAGACCCTGACGGAAACGCTTACCAACACTGGGGGCACAACTGTCACGATTTCTCAAGCCGTAGTGAGTGGCGGCGGATTTAGCGGTAACGGCATCTCGGTCCTGACGGTGGCTCCGGGACAATCGACAAGTTTCACTGTCACATTTGCGCCGACGTCAGTCACAAGCGCAAGCGGTAATGTAATGATCACTTCGAACGCTTCGAACTCGACGCTCACGATTCCGCTGGCTGGCACTGGAGTCTCGCCAGGTACCCTGAGCCCCAATCCGACCAGTCTCAGCTTCGGCAACGTCACTGTCGGGAATAGCAGTTCACTTTCAGAGACGATTACCAACTCAGGTGGATCCAGCGTTACGATCTCTCAAGTCGCGGTAAGCGGAACCGGATTTACCGTCAGCGGTATCTCGACTCCTCTTACCCTTGCGCCAGGCCAGTCTGTTACGTTCAGCGCCACTTTCGGCCCGACCTCGGCAACAGCCGCCAGCGGCAGCGTAACCGTCAGCTCAAACGCTTCGAACCCCACACTCACCATCCCACTGTCAGGTACCGGAGTTTCGGCAGGCACTCTAGGATCCAACCCGACCAGTCTCAGCTTCGGAAGCGTGGTTGTTGGGAACAATAGCTCGCTGTCAGAGACCGTCACCAACACTGGCGGGACCAGCGTCACTATTTCTCAAGTCGCTGCGAGCGGCACTGGATTCAGTCTCAGTGGGATTTCGACCCCTCTGACGCTGGGCGCGAGCCAAAGCAAGACCTTCACCGTCACCTTTACGCCAACTTCGGCGACGAGCGCGAGCGGAAGCGTCACCGTTACTTCGAACGCATCGAACCCGACTCTGACGATATCGTTATCTGGAAGCGGCACCTCCGCTGTAGGACAACTCAGCATCACACCGTCCACTCTCGGCCTTGGTAACGTGGTGGTCGGAACCAGTGCGTCTGCACAAGGGAATTTGACGGCTACCGGCGCGAGTGTCATCGTCGCAGGCGCAACCACGAACAATTCCGAATTCAGTATTGGTGGGTTGTCGCTGCCCGTCACGATTCCCGCTGGTCAAAGTGTTCCTTTCACAATCACGTTCAGTCCGCTAACGACGGGAACGGTGACCGCCACATTAACAGTCACGAGCAATGCTCAACCATCAACGTCTACCGAAACCTTGACGGGTACAGGAACACCGGCGCCAACGCACAGCGTCAGCTTGTCCTGGACCGCGAGCACGTCCTCGAACATCTCTGGCTACAACATCTACCGAGCCCTCTACAGCAGCTCCTGCGGGGCGTTCTCCAAAATCAACGCGCTGATCAATACCACGACGCTTTACACAGATTCGGCAGTGACAGACGGCACGTCGTACTGTTATGCTGCCACCGCCGTTGATACCAGCAACCAAGAGAGTGCTTACTCAAATATTGTGTCGAACGTTCAAATCCCTACTCCCTAGCGC
>Ga0209166_10002273_pt1 | contig 14828 bp, 12 predicted proteins | sample Coa_R1_3_FD_187151 | JGI IMG/M metagenome (GOLD analysis project Ga0209166, IMG submission 187151) | Surface soil microbial communities from Centralia Pennsylvania, which are recovering from an underground coalmine fire - Coalmine... | ecosystem: Environmental > Terrestrial > Soil >... | reverse complement strand
CGCACACGACGCGCGACTCCTTCGCCGAGACGGGCCTGACCAGGTAGAAGACCGCGTAGTCCGGGTGCAGGCTCAACATCATCGTCGGAAACAGCGCGTAGTAGAACGCCCGATGCTGATCCGTGGCGTCGAGCGTACCGAGCGGCAGCGCGCAGGCGCGGCCGGTCATCGTCGCGCTCTCGTTGGGCGCCTTGATCTCCATGTAGCCGCCGAGGAACGGTCCTTCGATCAGATCGTTCGCGCCGCTCGTGTAGGGCAGCTTGGTCGACAGCTCGGGATGGATCGTCGGGCAGTGGAGGCATTCGTTGTAGTTCTGCAGTACGAGCTTCCAGTTGGCGCGGACATCGTATTCGATGCGCCGCACCGTGCGGAGCAGCGGCAGATTGTAGCGGGCGAATCTGCCCTTGAGCGGCTCGAACCATTGCGGACCCGGCACGGCGTCGGCAGCGAGATTGAGAAATAGAAATCCCTCCCACTCCTGCAGCGCGACGCGATGAAGTGGATAGGCTTTCTTGTCGAATCCTTCGACCTCATTCATGTGCGGCGCGCCGATCAGGCGACCGTCGAGCGCGTAGGTCCAGGCGTGATAGGGGCACTGGATCGTTTCGGACAGCCGGCCCTTGGGCGCTTCACACAGACGCGTCCCGCGATGGCGGCAGACGTTGTAATAGGCCTGGCGCTCCGCCGAGTGATCGCGCAATACGATGATGCTCTCGCCGCCGAGCTCGACGAGCATGTAGTCGCCCGGGGCGGCGAGTGCGGCGTCGCGCCCGATGCAGATCCAGTGACGCCGAAAAACCCGCTCCTGCTCCTCGGCGAACACGTCCGGCGAGGTGTAGTAGCGGCCGGGCAGCGTCCGCGCGCCCTGGCGATAGCTCTCGACGGTCTTGAGGAAAGTCATAGGATCTCGCGTGCGGCGTTGCGACCGGCCGCGCCCGGAATCCCGCCGCCCGGATGCGTCCCCGATCCGCAGAGGTACAAGCCCTCGATCGGGGTGCGGTAACGGCTCCAGCCGGGCACGGGTCGCATGAACAGAATCTGATCTAGAGTGAGCTCGCCATGGTAGAGGCTCTCCGGCGTCGTCTGTAGCGCGAGCTGGCTCTGGTCGACGTTGAGGAGTCGAGCGACGGTCTTGGAGGGATCCTCCCCGCCCGAAACGACGTACTGCACGTGCACCTCCAGCCTGCCGTCCGTGCGTTGCAGCTCGACGTAGGGCGTGGTCGAATTCCGCCCGTACTTGGCGTCGTCGTAGGCGCGCTCGAGATAATCGAGCGACGGGGCGATGCAGAGTGTCGAGTAGGGCGGCGTGCTCCCCAGGCTGAGCGTGCCGCGGGCGACCACGGCGCGAGCCCTGATGTTTGCGACCGCTCGCGTGAACTCGGGATCGAGCTCCATCGCGAGCGGTTGCAGCGTAGCGCGGGGCGGGGCGCTCGAAATCACGAGGGGAGCCAGCAGCTCTTCGCCGCTCTTCTCGAGCACCACGCCAGTGGCCTTGCCGGCTTTGACCTGCACCTGCGCGCGCGCACCGCGCCGGATCGTCACTCCCGACAGCGACGCCAACGCCTGCGTCACGTTAGAGCGCGCCGGCCGGAACACGCCCGTAGGGCTGCCGGCGTGATGGTGCAAGAAATTGAAAGCGGTGCCTCCCGAGCGGGGCCCCTGCTTCAGATGCCAGACGCCGAGCGCCCCGAGTAGTCCTTTCAGCGCGTCGCTGTCGAACCAGTCGTCGAGCAGCTCGGCGAGGGACATCGGCAGGATTCGAGCAAGATCGATCACCGTCTGCTTGCCGAGTCGGCGGACATAAAGGCCGAGTCCCGCGATACGCGCGAGCTCACGCGTGTCAGTGGTTTCGATATCCGGCGGCGGCGCGAGATAGAGGCGCTCCAAGACGCCGGCGAGCGACCGCATGCGCCGGCAGAAGTCGGGCCACTTGGCAGCATCCGCCGGGCTGATCCGACGAATCGCTTCGACGGAGCGCTTCATGTCGCGCGACAACTCGAGCGAACCTCCCGCGGCGAGCGGGACGGTAATCCAGGGATCGGGCTCTTCGATCCGCAGGCCCGCGCCGTCGAGTCCCAGGTCGCGGATCACGGCTTCGGGCACCCAACCGATGTCGGCCGAGAGGTCTGCGGCCTCGCGTTGCTCGACCACCAAGACGCGCTTACCGGCGCGAGCGAGATAGTGCGCCGTGACGAGACCGTTCGCGCCCGCGCCGAGGACGATCGCGTCGAAGCTCATGCGCCGTTCTTCAGGATGGTCATGGCTGCCAGCCGCCCCGAGGCGCCCATGATGCCGCCGCCCGGATGGGTGCCGGAGCCTGCCTGGTAGAAACCGCGGACCGGCGTCGTGAACTTGGCCCATCCCGGGGCGGGGCGCAGGAAAAACAGCTGATGTAGCGCCAGCTCGCCGGCGAAGATGTTGCCTTCGGAGAGTCCCGTGATCCGCTCGATGTCGAGTGGGGTGATCACCTGCCGGTGTAGAATCAGCGACTGGAAGCCCGGCGCGAACTGCTCGAGCGTGTTCACGACGGCGTCGCCAAACGCCTCGCGCTTCGCATCAGTCCAGCCACCCTTCACGTTGTAGGGCGCGTACTGCACGAACACCGACATGACGTGTTTACCGGGCGGCGCCATGCCTGGATCGATCATGGACGGAAAGATGACGTCCATGTAGGGGCGGCGGGAAAATTCGCCGTACTTAGCATCGTCGTAGGCGCGCTCGACGTAGTCGAGGCTCGGGCTGATCGAGACGGCGCCCCGATGCAGCCGGCCGCCCGCGCCATCAGGCATGCAGGTGAACTTCGGCAGCGCAGCAAGCGCGAGGTTCACCTTCCCCGACGAGCCGCGGAACTTGAACTGCTTGATGTCCGCCACGAGCTCGTCGGGGAGCGCGCCGGCGTCGAGCAGCTGCAAGAACGTGCGGCGCGGATCGAGGCTCGAAACGATCGTCGGCGCGCGCAGCTCGTCGCCGTTTTCGAGCGCGACCCCGATTGCGCGCCCGCCCTTGACCAGCACCTTGCTCACGCCGGCGTTGCAGCGGATCTCGGCGCCCCAGCTCTTGGCGGCCGAGGCGATCGCCTCGCTGACGGCGCCGGTGCCGCCCTTGGCGAATCCCCAGGCGCGAAAGACGCCGTCGAGCTCGCCCATGTAATGATGCAGGAGCACGTAGGCGGTGCCGGGGGACCGCGGTCCCAGGAACGTCCCGATGATGCCGCTCGCGGACTTCGTCGCCTTGAGCACGTCGGTCTCGAACCACTCGTCCAGAAAGTCCGCCGAGCTCATGGTCATGAGCTTGACGAGCGCGTGGAGTCGTTCGCCGCCGAGGCCGCGGAAATGCTTGCCGAGCTTGAGGAGGCCGGCCAAATCGCTCGGCGCGAACGAGGTCGGATCGGGCGGCACCATGCCCAGAATCGGTTTCACGGCCTGAGCCATGAAATGCATCAACTGGCCGTATTCGTCGTACGCCTCGGCGTCGCGCGGCGAATGGCGGTACAGCTCGCGCCGGGTCTCGTCGTGGTCGGCCCACGCCGCCAGGTAGTCGCCATTCTCCATCGGTGTGACCGTGCTTTCGAGCGGCAGGATGTGGAGGCCGTGCCGCGCGAGATCGAGATCGCGAATGATCTCCGGGCGCAGCAGGCTCACCACATAGGAGAACATCGAGAACTTGAAGCCCGGGAAGATTTCCTCCGTCACCGCCGCGCCGCCGACGCGCGGCCGCCGCTCGAGCACCAGGACCGACTTGCCGGCGCGTGCGAGATACGCCGCCGTCACGAGCCCGTTGTGCCCGCCGCCGATCACGATCGCGTCGTACTGTTTCACGCGCGCTTTCGTTCAGGATTAAAGAAAGGAAGCGGCGTCACGAACGCGCGCGCCTGTTTCCGCCGGTGTTCCACCGTGATCTCGATGCGCAGCTCCGTGTCTGGTTTCGCGTGCTCGACGCCGAGGTGCGCGAGAGCCATGTAACGCTTGAGCAGTGGCGACCAGCCGCCGCTCGTCGCGTAACCGACCTGTGTGTGTCCACCACGGTCGTAGATCGGCACGCTCATGCGCCACGCCTGTGTCGGCAACCGCGGCGGCAAGCCGACGTCGGCATACAGTTGCTCGAGCGAGTCCCAGTCGACGGCCAGTCCGGTGAACAGCCATTCCGGCCCGCGCTCGCGCTCGGCATCGAGTGCCGCGCGGCCATTGTAGCGCTCTTTGTCGGTCGCGACCGTCCAGCCGAGCCCGAGCTCGAGCGGTGACGATTTCTGCGCTTCGATAAACGCGTGGCGCGACGAGAAGTAGTCGACTTCGATGAGGAGCAGACCGGCTTCGATCCGCGCGACGTCGAGTGCCAACATTCCCGCCGGTGTGATGCCGTAGGGCGTGCCGGTTTCGATCAATGCGTCCCATAACGGCACTGCCTGGGCGGCGTCGACCCAGACCTCGTAGCCGAGGTCGCCGGTGTAACCGGTGCGCGAAATGGTGACGGGAATGCCGCGGATCTTCGCGTCGATCAGGCGGAAGTATTTCAGCTTCGCGAGGTCGCGCTCCGCCGCGAGCTGCAGGATGTCGCGCGAGCTTGGACCCTGGAGCGACAGCGCCGCCGTGGTCTCGGAGACGTCTTGGATCTGTACGTTCAGGCCGGCCGCGTTGAGGTGCAGCCACCGCAACGTCGGGTCTGCCGACGTCATGCGATAGCGCTGGTCGGCGAGGACGGAGATTGTGCCGTCGTCGATCTGCTTGCCGGCGTTGTCGCACCAGGGTGTGTACAGCACCTGGCCGATCTTCGCCTTGGCGACGTTGCGGGTGACGATGTGGTCGAGCAGCCGCCCCGCGTCTGTGCCGGTGATGAGGTACTTATAGAGTGGCGAGACGTCGAACAGCGCGGCGGAGTTGCGGATCGCGTGATACTCGCGATCGTGCGACAGCTCGTACGAGCTGGCCACGACGTAGCCGGCCCAGCGCCGCCAGGCCTGTCCTTCGGACAGCGGACCCGTGCGGGGATGAAACGGCGTGGTGCGGAGGCTCACGTGGTCGTCAGTGTTTCGGCGGGCGCGAAGATGACCAGGACCCGCAGCTCCGACTGAATCGAGTGGAAGTGGTGCTCGACGCCGGCCGGTACGAAGATGGCGCTGCCGGGCGCCACAGCCCGGTCTTCCGCACCGACCCGGATGGTTGCCCGGCCGCCGACGACGTAGTACAGCTCGTCTTCGCGATGCGGCGCCTGCTTGTCGGGTTCCCCGGGTTGGAGCACGTACAGACCGGCGGACAGCGCGGCGACGCGAATCAGCTCGAAGTAGTTGTGGCCGGCGGGACGCTCGGCGAAGAGTTGCGGCAGCTCGAAAATGTCCATAATCGGGCGCGAAATCTAACTTTGACGTGATGCGGCTGCACCTCGTCGAGATCCACGACCTTCGGTTCTGCCCTCCGTCGCTCCGCGACGCGTTGACCGATTTCCTCTCTTTTGCCCTGCACCTCGGACAGAGCTACGCACCGGCGGCGCCGCTGCTCGCGCGTGCCGTGACGCGCAGCGGCGCGCGGCGGATCGTGGACCTGTGCGCCGGCGCAGGCGGTCCCTGGGGTGAGCTTGCTCCGGCCTTGGGCCTCCCCGTGCTGCTGACGGATTTGTATCCGCATGCCCATGCGCTCGAGAGCCCGCTCGTGCGTATGCATCCCACACCCGTGGATGCACGCGCGGTGCCACGCGAGCTCACGGGCTTTCGGACGCTCTTCACGTCGTTCCATCATTTTCCACCGGAGCAGGCGCGAGGGATTCTCGCCGACGCGGTCGCGGCGCGGCAGGGTATCGCGGTCTTCGACGTGGTGCGGCGCGCGCCATTCGATATCGCGTTCGTCGCGCTGACGTGGCTGGGCATCCTCGCCGCGGGACCCTTCGTGCGGCCATTCCGCTGGTCCCGGCTGCTGTGGACGTATCTGCCTCCTGTGCTCCCCGTGGTCGGGACTGTGGACGGCATCGTTTCCTGCCTGCGCGCGTACACGCCCAGGGAGCTCGAGAACATGGTCCGCGACTTCCCAGGATATGACTGGCAGATCGGTGTGACGCGTGCGCGTCGCTCACCGCTGCACATGACGTACCTCATCGGCGTGCCTGCTTGACCGTCCCTGACGCCGCTCGTATATGGATCACATGAGCCTGCGCGTGGCTCTGGGCGCGTCCGGATTGCTGGCCGGTTGTCTGGCTCCGCTTGCGGCTCGGCTCGCAGTCGAGAAACAGAGTATGTAATCCCCGAGGAGGCTTCCCATGCGGTATTCCTGCTTGCTGCTTCTCGCCGGGCTCATCGCCCCGCTTCCGGTCGACGCGCAAGAGAGTGCTTCCGACACACTGCTCACCGTCAACCACTATCTCGACTGGGAACAGGTCGCCGATCCGCAGATCTCGCCCGACGGCGCGCGGATCGTCTACACACGACGGTGGGTGAACAAGATCGAAGATCGTTGGGACTCGGGGCTGTGGATCGTCAACGCCGACGGCTCGAAGAATCATTTCCTGGTGAAAGGCTCGAACGCGCGCTGGTCGCCCGACGGCACACGCATCGCGTATCTCGCCGACGGCGACCCGAAAGGGACGCAGGTCTTCGTGCGCTGGATGGACGCCGAGGGCGCGGCATCGCAGATCACGCGGGTCAGCGAGACGCCCGGAAACGTCAGCTGGTCGCCGGACGGCCGCTCGCTCGCATTCACGATGCTCGTGAAGAGCGAGACGCCGTGGCGGATCAGCATGCCGCCGGCGCCCGAGGGGGCGAAGTGGACGCCGGCGCCGCGGATCGTCGATAAGCTGCACTATCGCCGCGACCGCCAGGGTTTCGTCGAGCAAGGCACGACGCAGATCTTCGTCGTCTCGGCCGACGGCGGCACGCCGCGCCAGCTCACGACCGGCGAGTACGCGAGCAGCGAGCTTGGCGGCCTCGGTACGCCGAGCTACGCCTGGACGCCCGACGGCCGCACCATCGTGTTCGATGGGCTGCGGGAACCCGATGCGGACTACCGCTATCGCGAGTCGTATCTCTATACCGTCGACGTCCAAAGCGGCGCGATCAAACAGATCGTCACCAAGAAGGGCAGCTGGACGGGACCGGTCGTTTCCCCTGACGGCAAGACGGTCGCATTCACGGGGCACGACGCCGGCACCTATTCCTACCACGCCGAGGAAGTCTGGACCGCGGGGCTCGACGGCAGCGGCATGCACGCGCTGACAACGTACGACCGCGATCCCGGCGCCGTGCGCTGGAGTCCCGACGGCAGCGGCGTGTTCTTCGCGCTCGCGGAGCAGGGAACCAGCAACGTGTACTTCGCGGGGCTGCGCGGCGGCAATCGTAAAGTGACGGATGGCATCCAGCTGCTGTCGCTCTCGTCAGTCGCCCGGGATTTCGACGCCGCCGGCATTCGCTCCGACTACAACAGCCCTCCCGACGTGGTGCGCTTCAGTCTCAAGGCCGGTCGCGCGCAGCCGTCACGGCTGACGAATGTGAACGGCGACGTCCTGGAACGGATTCACCTGGGAGCGACCGAAGAGTTCCAGTACGCATCGACTGGCGGCGCCAAAGTCGAAGGCTGGATCATCAAACCGCCCGGCTTCGATCGCACCAAGAAGTATCCGCTCATCATGGAGATCCACGGCGGGCCGCACGGCATGTACAGCGGCGCGTTCAGTTATCAGCTGCAGAATTTTGCGGCGGATGGATACGTCGTGCTCATCACGAATCCGCGCGGCAGCACGGGATACGGCAGCGCATTCGGCAATGCAATCGAGCGCGCGTATCCCAGCGTCGATTACGACGATCTGATGGCCGGCGTCGATACGGTGGTTGGTCGCGGCTACATCGACACGCAACGCATGTACGTCGGTGGCTGCTCCGGTGGCGGCGTTTTGTCGAGCTGGGTGATCGGCCATACGACGCGGTTTGCTGCGGCCGCGGTCCGCTGTCCGGTGATCGATTGGATGAGCATGGCCGGCGAGACCGACGTGCCGTTGTTCACCTACGGCTTCTTCGACGCGCCGTTCTGGGAAAAACCCGAGCAGTGGATCAAGCAGTCGTCCCTGGCCTACGTGGGCCATGTGAAAACGCCGACCCTGTTGATGACGGGCGAGCTCGACCTGCGCACGCCGATCCCGCAGACCGAGGAGTACTACTCGGCGTTGAAGATGCAGAAGGTGCCGGTCGTGATGCTGCGCTTCAACGGGGAATTCCACGGCACGAGCTCCAAACCCTCGAACTTCCTCAGAACCCAGCTCTACATGCTGAGCTGGTACCAGCAGCACCGGTTAAACGCCGAAGGTACGCCAACGACGACCTCGGACGCACGCCAACCCTAGGCTACGGCTCATTACGCGTTCCTGACTTGACGGCCCGGCCCCCACTGCTAGTTTCTTAGCAGCTAATGCTAGTTTTTTAGCATCACATGGCGGAGGGCCCCGGCATGTCCAAAGCAGCGAACGCGAAACTGAGCCGCCGTGAGCGGGAGATCATGGACGTGATCTACCGTTCGGGCCGCGCCACCGCGGCCGAGGTGCTCGAGCAACTCGCCGATCCTCCCAGCTACTCCGCGGTCCGCGCGCTGCTGCGCGTGCTCGAGGACAAGGGGCATCTGCGGCACGAAGCGGACGGGCCACGTTACGTCTTCGTGCCGACCGTCCCGCGCGAGCGCGCGCGCCAGTCGGCGCTCCGCCAGTTGTTGCACACATTCTTCGATGGTTCGACCGAGCAGGCGGTAGCCGCGCTGCTCGATCTTGCTTCGACCAAACTTTCCGATGCCGAGCTCGAGCGCCTGAGCCGCCTCATCGCAGACGCGCGGAAGGAGGGACGCTGACATGATCGCGGTCCTGGCTGACTGGTTCGTCAAAGCCACCATCATTTTGCTGGTCGCGGCCGCCGTCACGACGGCCCTGCATCGCTCGGCGGCGTCGTTCCGGCACCTGGTATGGACGCTGGCGTGCGGCGGCGTGCTCGCCCTCCCCATCGTTTCGGCCGTACTGCCCAACTGGCGCGTCGCCGGCTGGCCGAGTCTCGCGGTGCCGGTGGCGTTCGAGGTGCAGGAGACGCCGCTCGCGCCCGCGGCCGCTCGCCAGCCGACGCACGTCGCGCGCCCGGCGCGCACGCGTGTGGAGCGTGCGCCTGAGGCGTCGCCGGCCGCGACCGCCGCTCAAGGGCAGGTGCGCCGGCAGCTCACGTCGAACTGGACCGCGCTGATCGTGCCGCTCTGGCTCGGTGGCATCGCGAGCGTGCTGATACTGCTCGCCGTTGCCCTCGCGCGGATCGTCTGGCTGGAGCGAATCACCGTGCCGGTTCGCGACCCGCGCTGGCTGCTCCTCGTCGAAGAGCTCGCGCTCGAGCTGGGGCTCACGCGACGCGTGCGCTTGCTCATTGCGAGCGGACCGGCAATGCCGATGACCTGGGGGATTCGGCGTCCGGCGATACTCCTGCCGAGCGAAGCCGATTCCTGGACCGACGAGCGGCGCCGCGACGTGTTGCTGCACGAGCTGGCGCACGTGAAGCGCCACGATTTTCTCGTGCAACTCATCGGGCGCATCGCCTGCGCGGTGTACTGGTTCCACCCGCTCGTGTGGCTCGCCGCGACGCGCCTGCGGATCGAGCGCGAGCGCGCGTGCGATGACCAGGTCCTGCGCGCGGGCGCGAAGCCTTCGGCGTACGCCAGTCACCTGCTCGAGATCGCGCGCGACTTGCGCGCCGCCCGCGCGACCGCGCTCGCCAGCGTGGCGATGGCCCGCCCGGCGCAGCTCGCCGGCCGGCTGCTCGACGTGCTCGACCCGCGCCGCCGGCGGGATACGCTGTCGCCGCGCGCCGCGCTGCCGGCTTGGATCGGGGCCGCACTGGTCGTCGTGCCGTTGGCGGTCGTCGCGCCCCGCGTCGCCCAGCCGGCGGCTGCAGCGCTCGGCTCGATCGACACGATTCCACGCGTACCATCGCCCATGCCGGGCGGCAAGCACAGCGCTCGTGCGACGCCGACGATGGCCGTGGCGAATGACACGCTCCGCGGCTGCTCCGGCGCTTCCGCGCATTCGCACAGCAGCACGCAGGAAGAGAACGACGACGTGACGATCGACCTCACGGCCGGCCGCTGCGTGGTGCGGCTCGCCTCGGTGGGAAAGTTCACGTTCAACGATGATTTCACCGACATCGCCGCGGTCGCCGCTGATGGGCAGGTCGTCGTCGAGGTGGACTACGGGGCGGGGGAGTCCGATCGCCGGCTCACGATTCGGCGCGGTTCCGGCGGTGCGCTGGAGCGGACGTACAAAGTGGACGGCGAGACAAAGGCCTTTGACGCAGACGCGCGAGCGTGGTTCTCTGAAACGCTCACCTACATCCTGCGGCGCACTGGCTTCATGGCCAAGGAGCGCGCGCAGTGGATTCTCAACCACAAGGGGCTGCAAGGGTTATTCGACGAGCTGAACCAGATCTCCGGTGATTATGCGCGGCGCATCTATTTCCAGGCCGCCATCGAGAGCGGCAAGCTCGACGCTGCCGGCTACGAGCGCGTCGTCGCGCTGGCCGTCCAGACCATCGACAGCGATTACGAGCTGGCCGAGCTGTTGATTGCGGTCTCGACGAAGCAACCGCTGACCGAGCAGATGCAGGCGAGCTTCGTCCAGGCCGCCAAGAAGATCGACTCCGACTACGAGCGTCATCGCGTCCTCAAGGTGGCGCTGGCCCGGCCGGGCCTCACGCCTGCCATGGAGAGCGCGATGCTCGATGCCGCCGGCGAGATGAATTCCGATTACGAGCTGGCGGAGCTGCTCATCGAGCTCAATACGGCGCGCCCGATCGACGAAGCGATGCGCCCCGCTTATTTCCGGGCCGCGAACAAGATCGGCTCCGATTACGAGCACCGCCGCGTGCTCGAAGCGGTCGTGAAACGCGAGGGCATGACACCGGCGATGCTCGCCGACGTGCTCGCGTCAGCGAAGACGATCCACTCGAACTTTGATCTCGCGGAGCTCCTCACGGAAGTCAGCGGCTCCTACGTCCTGGACGATGCGCTCCGCCCGGCCTTCTTCGCCGCCGCGAACGCGCTCAATTCGGATTACGAGCACGGCCGGACGTTGTTGAGCGTCGTCCAGCATGGCGACATGTCTCGCCCCGTGGCGCTCGCCGTGCTCGAATCGGCCAAGAACATCCACGCCGACCACGAACTGGCGGAGGTCCTCGTCGCGGTGATACAGAAGGTGAAGATGGATGACACGATCCGCGCGGCGGTCAAAGCCGATGCCCAGTCGCTTGGATCGCAGTACGAGCGCGGCCGGGTTTACGAGGCGTTGGGCGTCAAGGAGATGTGATCGCTTCCTTTTCGAGAAGCGATCGTTTGCGGTCGACACCCCAGCGATAGCCGCCGAGCTCTCCGTTCTCCCGGACGACGCGGTGGCAGGGAATCACGAGCGCGACGGGATTTGACGCGCACGCATTCGCGACCGCTCGCGTTGCCTTCGGCTTGCCAATCCGTTTCGCGACCTCGGCGTACGTCCGCGTCTGGCCGAATGGAATGCTCCGCAACTCCTGCCATACCCGTCGTTGGAACGCCGTCGCCCGGATGTCGAGGGGCAGATCGAGGTCGGGCTCGTGGCCCGCGAGGTATGCCAGGATCGCCGTGACCCAGCCGTACAGCTTGCCGCTCTTGTCCGCGACGACGCGCGCCGCCGGAAATTCGGCGAGCAGATCCTGCTCGAGGATGCCCGCGTTGTCGGCGAGCGCCACGCGGCACACGCCGCGCTCGGTTGCCGCGACGAGCAGTCGTCCGAGTGAGGTGGGCACGGTGACGTACGCGAGGCCGACGCCCTCGCCGCCGCGGGCATATGTCGCGGGCGTCATACCGAGCTGTGCGTCGGTACGCTCGTACACCCGGCTCGAGGAGCCGTAACCGGCTTCGTAGAGAGCGGGACTCACCTGTTTCCTCTGTTTCAATTCCTGTTTGAAGCGGCTCACTCTGCGGGTCTCCGCGTAGGCGCGGGGCGTAATGCCGAGAATGCGTTTGAACGCGCGCGCGAGCCGGTGCGGGTCGCCCTGCGGTTTTTGGCCCGCCGCGATCGCGCGCGCGGCATCGCGGACCAGCGCGACGGCGGGATCGCCGCCGTTGACGTCGGCGGGACGGCAGCGGCGGCACGCGCGGTACCCTGCGCGCTCCGCCGCTTCGGGGATTGGGAAGAAGGTCACCTGCGTTCTCCGGGGACGCCGGCTCGCGCACGAGGGCCGGCAGTAGATCCCGGTCGAGCGTACGGCATACACGAATGCCCCGTCGCAGCGACGATCTCTGGCGAGGACGGCCTGCCACCGCTCGGTCGGACTCATGGCGACCAACTTAGTCGGAGGAGCCACGCGGCGGCTATCCGATTTGTGCTCTCAAACTCTCATTGCCAGGGTTCGTCCTTGGACGGGCCGTAGATCGATGGCACCTTGCCGCCGGCCATCCGGAGATAGACGGAGAATTGGCCGCGGTGATGGATCATGTCGTTCAGCATCATCCACAGAAAATCCTGTCGCCGGACATCGCCCAGTTGTTTTGGCGCTGTATAGAACTTGATCGTCGAGTTGAGCTGGCGATCGTCGCTCTTTCGCACCGCGTCCGACATCCGCTTGAACGTCCGCTCGACCTCCGAGACGACGCCGTTCCACGAGTCGGGCATAGCCGGCATGTTTTTGGGCGGAAACGAGAACTCGCCCTGGACGGCCTGGCTCGCAGCCGCTCCTTCGAAGGCAAACGTCCAGGCGAGCTCTTTCGCGGTACGACAGGTGTCGTGCGGCTTCAATGCTTCTTTTCCGGTCGGAAAGGCGCGCAGCACTTTCATAGTGGTTGCGGTTTCGCGGTCCCAAGCGGTCAGAAAAGCGTCCTTCTCGCTCATAGGTCCCTCGTGTGAATTGATTGCCTGAAATCTCGCCTGTTGGGCGGCGCTTGCGAGTGGGCGGCACCGCTCATAGGGGGTTCCGGTGGCCAAAAGTCCGTCCTAGCGCATAGTATTCGGGGTGCGCAACTGCCTCCCTATCATCATCATCGCCCTCATCGCCATCGGTGGGCTCACCTGGGCCATCCTGGCGTTCCGCCGCTCCCTCGCCCGCGAGCAACGGCTTGCCCGCGTCGACGACCTGACCGGCGTCCGGAACGCCCGCGCCTTCCGTGAAGCCGCCGGCGCGGAAATCGAGCGCGCCCGCCGCTACCAGCACCCCTTCAGCGTGGCCGTCGTCGATCTCGGCTCGCGCGTGGGGGACGAGCTGGTCCGCGGCGCCGCCACCGTCCTGCGGGGCGCCCTGCGGGCGACCGATCTCGTCGCCAGGCTCGGCCGGGACGAGTTGATCGCGTTGCTGCCGGAGACGTCCGCCGCCTCGGCGCGCATCGTGCTCGACAAGCTCCGCGCCGGCCTCGCCGATCTGCGGACCAGCGACGGCCGCGCCGGCACGCCGGCGATCGGGGGCGTGACCTTCCTCAATCCTCCGCATGCCGTGGAGGAGATCATCCGGGCGACAGACGAGCGCATCGCGGATGCCCGGTCTACCGGCGCCCCCTCCCACGTCACGTGGAACGCCGCACCACCGCCAGTTCCCGGTTTCGAAGGGCGATGACGCGCCGCAATATCGCGAGCGGCGCGCCGTGGGAGCCGGTCGTCGGCTACTCGCGGGCGGTGCGAGTGGGTCGCGTCATCCATGTCGCCGGGACGACGGCAACCGATGCAAGCGGCAAGATCGTCGGCGCCGGCGATCCCTACGCCCAGGCGGTCCAGGCCTTGCATAACATCGGCCGGGCGCTCGAGCAGGCGGGCGCGGCGTTCAGCGACGTCGTCCGCACCCGGATGTACGTGACCAACATCGAGCACTGGCAGGCGGTCGGACGGGCGCACGGAGAGGTGTTCCGCGACATCCGGCCCGCCGCGACCCTCGTAGCGGTCACGCGGCTCGTCGACCCAACGATGCTCGTCGAAATCGAGGCTGAAGCGATTCTTCCCGAATGAAAATCGTTGTGAGCGGGTCGACCGGCCTGATCGGCACCCCGCTGCTGCAAGCGCTCGCACGGCGTGGCCACGAAGTGGTGCCACTCGTACGGCGCAGACCAGCGGCCGGTGAACACGCGCTCGCGTGGGATCCGGAGCGTGGGACGATCGATCGCGCCGGGCTGGAAGGCGTGGACGCCGTCATCCACCTGGCGGGCGAAAACGTGTTTGGGCGTTGGTCACCCGCAAAGAAGCAGCGCATCCACGACAGTCGCGTCACCGGCACGCGCTTGCTCTGCGACGCGCTCGCCGGGTTACGCGCGCGCCCCGCGGCGCTGCTCGCCGCGTCGGCAATCGGCTACTATGGCGACCGCGGGGACGAGACGCTCAATGAGCAGAGCGCGGCCGGTGAGGACTTTCTCGCGCATGTGGCGCGCGACTGGGAGGCGGCGACCGGCGCCGCTGCGCGCGCGGGCATCCGCGTCGTCAACATGCGGATCGGCGTGGTGCTCACCACCCGCGGCGGTGCGCTCGCCAAAATGTTGCCCGCATTCCGCATCGGACTGGGCGGGCCGATCGGCAGCGGCAATCAGTACGTCAGCTGGATCGCGCTCGACGACATCGTCAACGCGATGTTGTATCTCCTCGACAACGTGCGGTTCGTCGGGCCCGTCAACCTGACAGCCCCCGCGCCGGTCAAGAACCGGGACTTCGCCAAGACCCTCGGCAAGGTGCTCGGGCGTCCGGCGGTGGTGACGGTTCCGGCATTCGCGCTGCGCATGGCGTTCGGTACCGAAGGCGCCGCGATGTTGACTAGCGGGCAACGCGTACAGCCTGCTCGCCTGCTGTCGTCGGGTTTCGGATTTGCCTGCCGGGAGCTCGAGCCGGCGCTGCGC
>Ga0209166_10002271_pt1 | contig 14844 bp, 17 predicted proteins | sample Coa_R1_3_FD_187151 | JGI IMG/M metagenome (GOLD analysis project Ga0209166, IMG submission 187151) | Surface soil microbial communities from Centralia Pennsylvania, which are recovering from an underground coalmine fire - Coalmine... | ecosystem: Environmental > Terrestrial > Soil >... | reverse complement strand
CTTCGTGCTGCCGCGAGAGTCGATCAATTCTGATCAGCTATCTGGAGCCGAAAGTCTCAAACTTAAAGAGTGGGCATTTCGTAGAGATCAAGCAACGGTCGCAAACAAAACCTGATTTGTGGAAGTTCGAGGAGCTTGAATCTGATGGATCCGAGGCTGATCACTCTAGCGATAGCTGTGTTGGTGACCCTCGAATTAGCGGGATTGCTCTACGTTCGGGAACGACGGACTGCCCCCACCGAGCGGAAGCAGCAATTTGGCCCCAGGTATGCCAGAGTGGTACCCAAGGGAGTGGTCGAGACGCCGGGAATCTCCCCGGATAGCTGCGCAAAGATCAAGGACCTGGGATTCAGAGCGTCGATGCAGATAAAGATGTATGGCGAGCGCTTTGAGATTGTGTCAGATCCTTTTACTGAAGGTGATTGCATAGCAGTCCGCGCAACCAGCGGGAGCAATCCAGAGATCCGCACCGTGTTACTTCCGATCGCCATTCTCCTGGGTATTGCAGATCGATTTCTGAAACGACCAAGTTAGACCAGCAAATTGTGCAGGCGCCTTGGCGGGCCTACTCCGGACCATCCGAGGGAGAGTCCGCGATTTTGATCAGCTTTTCGCGCGTCTTCGCTCCCTGATCGAAATTGCGGGGACCCGTATTCTCTCACCCCTTCTGAGGACTTCCGATCACCGATGATTTTGTATAGCGTCTACATCCTTATCGCCCTTGCCCTTGGAGAATATGGGGCTATCGATCGTTCCGCCGATCCGAAAAGGAAACTGCAGTTTACCGTCTTTTAACGTGGCTCCGGACAGGCGGGCCATGGTATTGGTGAAGAAGCTCTCCTTGGTCGTAATCTCCGCCAACCCGCGATAATTCAAATCGTCAGAGCCTGACACGCTCACACTGCCCGAGCCATCCACATCGACCCCGTAGCCGTCGAGGTCTATCACCCTGCTCGAAATCTGCTGATTGTCCAGTTCCAGGTCGGTGGTGATCAGCTTAAACGAGGAAGGATCATCCTTCGCCGGGCCAAGATCGTTGAAGTGCGCCAACTTCATCAAATTCGCGTTCAGCTTCAGACTGGGCAGTTGGCCGTTGCGCACCGTCACGTGTCCGGCTCCATGCATTCCCGCAAGCGGGCGGAGCGAGTGCGCGATTTCTCCGGCCAACTTTACGTCGCCCTCCATCTTCCCGGTCATTTTTCCACCGCCGTTTGGGAAGGCCGCCAGAAGTTGAGCCACATTGATTCCACTCAATCGCGCATCGGTCTTAAAGCTTGCTTTTTCCGTCGACAAGTCAAACGAGAGTTCACCCACTGCCCGCCCGCCATAGACTTCCGCTTTGACCGCGGTGAAGAAAACATGCCTCGCCTCCATCCGCAGTTTGGAATCCAGATTCCTTGCCTCTATGGCGCCGAATCGCAGAAGATCAGCCTTCACGCTGCCCTGGCCATCCATCGAGGAAGAGGCTGGATCGATAATCCCGGCTAGATTCACTTGCTCCAACTCTCCGGAGATATCGTGAGCTTCGAAGAAGATTGGACCCGCCTTATCAGAGGGCAAGAGATTCGACGCAATCACCGTTGCTCGTCTAATTTTCAGGCTCGAAATAAGTCCCAGAGGAACAGATTTCGCCGCAGCTGTCGCTTGAGGACTCTCGAAATTCCACGGGCCGTCGGGATCCGAAGTCAGATTCAAGACCGAGTCCTCAAGCACGAGGGACTTAATGACCACCTGCCGGTGCAGGAGCGCTCCGACGTTAAGTTCAGCATCGATCCGAGCCACCTGGATAACATAGCCAGCGGGAAATATCGGAGGATTCCTAACACCGAAATGATCAACGTGAATCGTGACAGGAAAGAACGTCAGTGCGAGCCGTTTGATTTCGACCTGCTTTCCAGTTTTTCCCTCGAGATACGAGATCACCTGGGGTCGGTAGCGATCCACGTTGAAGAGAGCGGGCACAACGAAGATGAGGGCGAGTAAGAGTATTGCGGCGATTCCCACAACAATGAGAGTTGTCCCACGACGGATCGGCATAGCGGCCTCTAGAATCCAAGCCGGTGGAGCGACTTGTATAACTAGCATCCTATAAAGCCCAACACTAAACAGTTCAATTCTGACCAAGTGTGAGCGTCTTAGCGATTGTCCGTGAATGAGGCGAACTCGAGATAATCCACAGCAAAGGAAGCCCAGACCGGAGAGGAATCTGGACAGTTTACGGCTGGCGCAGGACAACATCGTTCACGGACAGCGGCGCAAGAAATTTAGAGCGCGGCGGGCGACTGAGGACCACGTGAGCACATTTGCTCAGACTCCCGCAGGCCTGATTTGCTAACGTCGAAATTGTCCTGGTGCGCCCGGCTGGCGATGAGAATTTGCGTGCGCGTGTAAACACAGCACGAACTCAGAAGGCTGGCGCACCAGTTTAAGAAACGAGGCTGCTCAATCGAAGAAAGTAATGTTCGTACTTGCGATATTTGGTCTGGGACTGCAGATTGGTGTGGAAGCCGTCGACGTTGTCATGATCATACAGAATGACAAAGGGATGCAGCGGCTGCTCTCAAGTAATTTTCAAGTTGGAGGAGACGCTTCCGCAGCAGCGGGCCCAGTCGGACGGCATGCCGAAGCCGGAACGGATTGGAAAATGGATACCGAGATCCTCACCTACTCGCGTGCCAAAGGCGCGTTTGCAGGGCTCACGTGGGAAGGCGCGTCGATCCGTCAGGACAATGATTCACGGCGTGCGATCCACGGACGCAACGTAACCACTCGGGCTCTGCTGTTCGGCAAAGTGCCAATTCCGGCCGCAGCCCAGCCGTTCCTCGCGGAAGTTCGCAGAGCCAAAGTCCAGGCCATAGCCGCAGAGAAAGCTGAAGAGAAAGCGGAAGTCAAAGAGAGAGAGCAGAAATAAGGATTCCAACCTTCTGCTGCCGCTACTCGCCAGTTCAGCCGACTTGGGATGTTCGACGTTATTTCAATCCTTTGCTAAGGAAGCGAAGATGCTAGCGAACTCAATGCGCAAACTCTCGAAGGAGAACCGGATGTCAAAGACTTGGGAGCACGACTATCACGCTGCCCGCCACCATGAGCGGACCGCCTACGATTACAAACAAACAGCGAAATACGACGAGGCCGAGGAGCACGAAAAGGCTGCGCACCACGCATACCTGGCTCACGGCAACAATCAAGACGCGACTCATCAGGACGTCGAGGCTGAGAAACGGCTCGCCGAGCAGCGCGACAACGTGGCAATGCCTGCTTCAGAGCAACGAGCCAATTTGAAGAGCCCCTGTTAAGAGTCTTCGTAGGATTCTGTTGGGTCTGTCATCGGTGGCTCTCTTTCTGCGGGCGGGAAAACCGAAATTTGCTTCCCTCAATCTTAGGAGACCGCTCAGTCGCTGGCAGAAGAGGTGTGTTCTACGGCTGCGGTATCGCTCCAAGTGCCTGGCACCTCAAGATGCGGCATCGGGGAAGCTGCAAACAGCCGCTGGCAAGGTTTGGCCAGCCAGCGCGCCCACCGTGCGGATCGCGAAACTCGAGCGCTGTCGGTGGCGATTCCCGTGTCTGCATACATCTGCCGGTAAATTTTGGAGATTAAAACAAATGCAAGGCGGGCGCGCAGGGACTTTATGAATCGTGAGCGCATCCAGATGTACTTCAGGCTATAGAACTCTTCCCAGACCGCTTGTGTACCCTGGCGAATCTCCTCTGCCGACATCGTGGGATGAGGCCAATAGAGCTTCGGGCGAAGTGCCGGCGGGATCAGCCAGCGGCGAGTGATCGGTATGCCACCGATCTGTACAGGAGCGGCCCTCATTTGTTCTTCCCACCGGTTGAAGTCGACGGTCCCGGGATAAGGCGTTAGCATCACAAACTGAGCAAACGCAATATCGGCCCGGGCCGCTACGTCGACAGTAGCATCGAAAGTCTCCGGGCGGTCACTGGGCAGACCAAAAATGAAGGAGCCCAGAACGTACACTCCATGACGACGAAAGGTTCTGAGCCGATCGACTAAGTCTTCTCCGGCACAATTGAATTCCTTATAGACATCGCTCAAGCCTTGCGGCGCCACCGACTCTACTCCCACCAGGGCTCCCTTAATGTGGGCGGCCTGCATCGCATCGAGAAACTCCGGATCTTCGGCGGCTTCCATTGTGATCTGAGTAAAGAAGATCGTGTCCGCCGGCAGTTGGGCCAGTCGCCTCATCAGCGAAAAGCGTTCTGCCCGGATCGTCTTGAGTTCATTCAGGCGGCCTGTATTTCTTTGCTGCTCAGCCAGGCGGAGGTCTGTAAGAGTCACGGGATAAAAGTTGTCGTCAGCGAGCGCGATGAAACGAAACCCTAGCCGTCTTAGCTGGACGATTTCCTCAACTACGACGTCAGCAGAGCGCTGACGCGGACGCTGACCGTCGGTGCGCCAGACGGAGCAAAAGGAGCAATGCTTTGGGCATCCCCGAACGGTTTGAACCGAGGCCCACATATAGCGCTTCCGCGGCACGAGGTCCCACCGGGCGGGCAAGAATGAGGAGGCGTCGATTCGACCACCGTCATAAATCGGCAGAGGAGTTCCAGCGGAGAAATCCGACAATACTCTTGACCAGACGACATCGCCATCACCTTTTACGACTGCGTGAGCACCGCCGAGTTCGTGGGCTTCAGCCGGGTAGAGAGTTGCGTGAATCCCTCCGAACACCACGTAGGCACCCCGTTCACGTGCCATCTTCCCAATGGCATAGCCTCGGAGAGCATTCGCGGTATGGATACCAATCCCGACAACATCGCCGGTCTGAATCCGCTCTGGATCGACCGCGAGTAGCGTCTCATCGACCAGGCTCGGATCGCCGAACTCTCGAGGTGTTGCTGCTGCAAGCACATACAGCCAGCGGGGAGTGATCACTGCGATGCCGAATGAAACCTCGCTTGGATTGATGAGATGAACGCGCACGCTGTTTTGCCCTCCTTAGTGCGAACTTGCGGGAAATCAACACGGGGCTTATCGGCGCAAGGAAGGGCCGAGCACAGTTTATGACTCGGCAATCAATGCCAATCCTGCCTTAGCGGCGTTATGAGGCACCCAAGTCCCTGATTCTAGAGTTCAAGGGATGTTTGGGTCTGTTCAAAAGTGAACATTCTTGTAGACCTTAAATGGGATACTGTCCGGACACTTGATGAAAGTGCTCAATCCCAGTGTTTTACTGGGCGTGCTGCTCCTAAGCTGTCTCTGCCCTTGGCGCTCCACAACAGCGCAGTCGGAAAATACTCCTGCGATTGCGTCGCATACTCCGCTGAACGCGGAAGAGGTAGTGAACCGCCTCGTGCAGAAGAACTTGGAGCGTGCAGAAGCGCTGGCTGCCTACCGCGGCACCCGAGTCTACCGACTCGAATATCGTGGTTTCACTGGCTCAAGAAGTGCAGAGATGGTGGTTGACGTCAGCTATCGTTCTCCGCGAACCAAAGAATTCAGCATCCGATCGGAAACAGGCTCGCGCCTGCTGATTGAAAGGGTGCTCCACAAGTTGCTGCAGACCGAAAAGGAAGCGCTCAACGAGGACAACCAGGCTGCCATAGCCCTTAACCGTAATAACTATCAGTTCGCTCTTCAGGGCTACACGAGCACGCCGACCGCCCCGTGCTACATCCTCTCGGTCGAACCCCTAACCAAAAACAAGCTTCTCTACCGCGGAAGAATTTGGGTAGATGCACAGGACTTTGCCGTCGTACGCATTGAGGCGGAGCCCGCAAAAAGTCCTTCCTTCTGGACCAAAGAGAACAGAATCGAGCAGGCTTATGCCAAGGTAGGAGATTTTTGGCTTCCCATCTTGAATCGAAGCAGTAGCACCATTCGACTGGGAGGCCACGCTGAACTAACCATTAAATACCAGGACTACCAGATCACGACCCGCGTCTTCGCCGATTCTGCCTACTAGCTTCGGAAGAGTATGGATCGAGACTCTTCCCAAGAAGTAGGAGCGGTGACCGAACCGTTCGAACTGCAGGAAACATTCAGCCAGTGAACTGGGGAGGTGCCGCTAGGGAGCGAGAGAGATCACTCTACGAAATTCGCGTTCGATCACCTAGCGCACGCGCGACGAAGGTCACCAACTTTTGGACGGATTTCATCGTTACACTCTTGCCAGGTTGATCCGAAGCATTACCCCAATTGCCGTACACTGTCGCTGTTTTCTGTCACGACGGCACTTCGGGTCACAGCAGGTTCCACACTTTTGATCTGAGTAGCAAGACCAAGTATCCTGAGCATCCAGATGCCGTACCAGTTCATGTCTATCTCGTACCACTTTAGACCGTGACGGGCGGAGCTCGGATACGCATGATGGTTGTTGTGCCATCCTTCGCCAAAGGTCAAAAGGGCAACCAACCAGTTGTTGGTGGAGTCGTCCCGTGTTGAAAAGCGCCGAGAGCCCCACATGTGAGTTACCGAATTCACCAACCAGGTAGCATGCAAGCCCACCACCGTCCGCAGGAAAATGCCCCACAACAGGAACGGTAATCCCCCGATGGCGAAGAGCAGCAGGCCTAATGCGACGATCGGCAAGTAGTTGTACTTGGTAATCCAAAGGTGAAACTTATCTTTCGCCAGGTCCGGGACGTAGTGGGCCAGCGTGGTTGTGTCGTGATGCATGGATCGTCCCGTCAGGATCCACCCCATATGTGACCACCATTTCCCGTCTCTTGGCGAGTGTGGATCACCGTCATGATCTGCGAATTGATGATGAATGCGGTGGGTAGCCACCCAGAATATGGGACCGCCTTCGAGAGTGAGGGTCGCACAGACAGTCAGAAAATACTCAACCCACTTCGGAGTCCGGAAACCACGATGCGTGAGTAGCCGATGATAGCCCATTCCGATGCCGAGGCTTCCCGATATCCACCACAGGAAAATCGAAACGAAGAAAGCTTTCCAAGTAAAGAAGAACAGCGCCGCGATCGCACCGAGGTGAAACGCAGCCATAAAAAATGCGGTTACCCAATTAATTTGGTCGTCGTCCGCTTGCTTTCGCTCGATTGCCTGGAGTTGCATCATTGCTGATCTCCCACTCCAGTCTGATGTGAATGTGCCGAGGTCAGTACCTAAGAGGAGGTGTAATAGTTTTGTATGGGGTGCGCATCGCATTTCGGCAGAATTGTGAAGAACGAGCAGTATTGAGCAGACGCATATGAGCGTCCAGCCTGAAACGTGGATCTAGAAATTATGGCGACAGAAAATAACGCGGTCGTGAGGGTCCGAACGTCAGGGGCTCCCGACACTGACCCATGACCGCGTCTCGAACTATCAGACTCGGAAATCATGCCTCTTATCGGTTTCAATGACTGTTCAGTTTTATACATTGCCAAAAATAAACCTCAGCGACACTGCTGGTCATTGGGGACACAGAAACCGTACATCGTGGTCCTGCCGGCAGGGAAATCCGAAGCGCATCTGAAAGCTGCACAAGGGCTGCTCTGAGCAATATCGCTAGCGTTGAACAGTTCCTAGCTCAGGCGTCTTTGCGGTTCAATAGCGGCTCAACCTCGTGCTGGATTTCAAATCTCACTGGCATGCCGCAGGACTGGCATGTCGTTTGGTGTAAGCCCCCGTTCAGGCTCATCGCTTCTAGTCTGTTGGGACGCAGGCATTTGGGGCACGTGATGATCAGGTACCCTGCTTTATCTCTGGGCACGAACAGTGGAGCGATGGCACCCTTCTTTCCTTCCGAACGAAGGGGGGAAGCGGCCAGAAGCTTGCCGACTTCGTGAGCAAGTTCCTTGATGGTGTAACTTCCTTTTTTCAAGAACGCGTCTGCCAGGATTCCGGCGGGCAGTTCGCCCGAACTGTGGCCTCCACTCATTGCGATCGTGGCAATATGGGGGAACCGCTGGCGCACAACCGCCAGAAATTCAAAACCCGTCATCCGAGGCATATTCAAATCGGAAATGATTAGATCAGGCAAAGATCTGCCGAGCGACTGCAGGCCCTCCAGACCGTCTGCGGCCGTCAGAACCTCATAGCCCTCGCCTTCCAAAGTCATCCTTGCCGTGTCACATATCAACGGTTCATCATCAACCACCAGGATACGAAAACGGAATTGTGCGGCTACCTGTGCTGCGGCCGACAACTTGCTCTCATGGAAGGAAGCTCCATCTTTGCCAGGGACTAGGTGTGTGCCGATTTTCGGGGTCGTGACTGCAGACGAGACTAGACGATCCTCATCTTTGTTCTGGCCAGACATGGGCGCCTTCTTTCATTGATGACACTTCAGGAGATTCAATCGTAATGGGCTGGAAACGAAACATCTGCTCAATATTGATCAGGGTGAAAAAGCCTCTGGTTGAGCTAGGGTGATACGACGACAAGAGAACGGGAGTCGACCGTGTGTCCAGCTTTCCTAGTACGAATTTCCGATGCCGCCATGGCCGCCCGCGACAGCGCCTTGATTCTCTTCCGCAATCTCGGCGACGAGGGCCTCGGTGGTGAGCATCAGTGCAGCGATCGAGCCCGCATTGGTCAGAGCAGTGCGCACGACCTTGGTCGGATCGAGCACGCCAGCCTTGACCAGGTCTCCATATTCACCAGTCAAAGCATTGAAACCGAAGTGCGGATCCTTCGAATCGACCACCTTACGAAACACAATCGCGCCCTCTTCGCCAGCATTCTGAGCGATTTGGCGGAGCGGTTCCTGCAGAGCACGCTTCACGATGTTCACCCCAATCTGCTCATCACCTTCGAGTTTCAGCCTGTCAAGAGCAGGGATACAACGAGCCAGAGCCACGCCACCGCCGGGTACGATGCCTTCTTCGACCGCTGCGCGAGTCGCGTGCATGGCGTCTTCAACACGGGCCTTCTTCTCCTTCATTTCCGTCTCGGTTGCCGCGCCAACTTTAATAATGGCGACGCCGCCGACTAGTTTCGCCAGACGCTCCTGCAGTTTCTCGCGATCATAGTCGCTGGTCGTCTTCTCAATTTGGCCCCGAATTTCCTTTACCCGGCCCTCGACATCATCATGCTTGCCTTTGCCTTCGATAATGGTCGTATTGTCCTTGTCGATGGTGATCTTTTTGGCCTGTCCCAGATCCTCCATCGTCACATTTTCCAGCTTGATGCCGAGATCCTCGGTAATGGCCTTCCCTCCTGTGAGCGTTGCAATGTCCTGCAACATCGCCTTGCGGCGATCGCCGAACCCGGGTGCTTTTACGGCCGCAACCTGCAGCGTCCCACGCAGCTTATTTACGACAAGTGTCGCCAGAGCCTCTCCCTCGATGTCCTCGGCAACAATAAGCAGCGGCTTGCCGCTCTTGGAGATCTGCTCAAGCAAAGGAAGGATGTCCTTCATAGAGCTGATCTTCTTCTCATTAATCAGGATGTAGGCATTCTCGAAGGCAACTTCCATGCGTTCGGGGTCCGTAACGAAGTAGGGCGAAAGGTACCCGCGATCGAACTGCATGCCTTCTACGACTTCGAGCTGCGTCTCTAGCGTCTTCGACTCCTCGACGGTAATGACGCCATCCTTGCCGACCTTCTTCATCGCATCGGCGATGATTTGGCCGATCGTGTCGTCATTGTTGGCGGAAATGCTGCCAACTTGCGCGATCATGTCCCCTGTAACGGGCTTGGAGAATTTGTCGAGTTCTCCCTTGGCGCGCTCGCCCGTCTTGGGGGCGACCGCGCCGCAAATGGCGGTGATGGCCTTTTCAATTCCGCGTTTCATCGCCATTGGATTGGCTCCGGCCGCGACCGTTCTCACGCCTTCGCGATAAATCGCCTGCGCCAGAACCGTGGCCGTGGTGGTCCCATCGCCGGCGACGTCGCTGGTCTTGGAAGCGACCTCACGCACCATCTGTGCGCCCAGGTTCTCGAGACCATCCTGTAGTTCAATCTCTTTGGCCACCGTGACGCCATCTTTGGTGATCGTCGGTGAACCAAATTTCTTTTCAATAACAACGTTGCGGCCTCTGGGCCCGAGAGTCACCTTTACCGCATCTGCCATTAGGTTGACGCCGCGCAGGATCGCCTGCCGCGACTCTTCGCCGTGCACTATTTGCTTTGCCATGACTGTACTCTCCTAGGAATGCGGAAATCTCTGAAGTGGTCCTGTCGTGTCACCGCAAACACGAGCAAGATTGCTTGTGTATACCTTGGGCAGATACGCCCACAACGGACACTCAAGGGAGCAAGCTATCTCTTGGCCCCTACGGTCTCTTTCCTCGCTGCACCGGTGACAACGCCGAGGGCTTCTTCCTCTTTCATGATGAGGAAATCCGCCCCATCAATCTTGATCTCGGTCCCGGAATATTTGCCGAACAGGATGCGGTCGCCTTCTTTGAGCGCAAGAGGGAACACTTTGCCTTCGTCGTTGGTCTTGCCCTTGCCAACCGAGATGACCTCGCCCTCTTGTGGTTTGTCTTTGGCAGAGTCCGGGATGATGATTCCGCCCCGAGTTGTGCCAACTTCTTCTACTCGTCGCACCAGAATGCGGTCGTGCAGTGGGGTAAACTTTGTAGGCATATTTGCAGATTCCTTTCCTTTGAATCCCGTTCTACTAATGGAAGGTATGAAGACGGATGGTCGAGCCAGGGCCGTCGAGTCTTAACCAGATCGAAACTTGCTCAGTCCGACCAGAGCCGTCAGGACGGAGACCGCCGGAAATATCGGCGTCTCGTTGCTGCCGATCGAGAGCGAAAGACGGCATTGACGAGCACAGAGAGCTACACTCCGGCTGAGGCGTATAGAACCAGCTCTTGCCGATCCTTCAGCTTCAAGAAATGAAGGACCCAGGCAATGCAGTTCTGTACGTTCATTTCGGTGAGACCTAGCTTCTTTGCTATCTGGCTATCATTCAACCCTTGGCCCAGCGACTGATAGATCGGACCAAGGACACCCGTTTGCTCCCAAAAGCAGCGCATACGGTCTCCTTCCTGACGTAGACCACACCAATTACGAGAGAGAGGACCTGCTCGTCTCAAGCACCATGATGGCCCACATAGAAGGGAATAGCTGGTCTAAACTGCTCACCTTAATTTTTGGGGTAACGAAGCAGATTGGCCCACTTGGCACGAGCTCTGACTGACGGCCGCCGCCAGTCAGGGATCCTCATCAGAAGGGGATTATGCTCGGGGGCTGACCGGGCGAACAAAACTACTTTGCTGCAGACTTCTGCACGGGTTTCTGTGTGGGCGTGACGGAATCTACTCCCCGGCGAGTCCGCCAAGTGAATCTCGATCAACGGGTTTGTCATGAGCCGCTTTGCTGGAATGCCGGAACTTGAGATCCATCGAGTATGTGCAATGTTGACCAGTTTTGCAGCAACATATCGTCGACAATTAGTTTGTGGAGTCTCCTTAGGTTTCAGGCATTCGCTTGCGCGACCAGTAATTCGAGTCTCGTAGCTTGCACGCAGTCGCGTAGGAAACGCACGGGGGAAAGGTGTTCATCATGGCTACCAATGTCAGCACTTGCCATCCCGGCGATGGTATTGAAGCATTGAATCGACTACCCGGGTTGGCGGAAGCTCTGCTGCAAGTCGACTTCGAACGAGAACTGCAGCAGTTGCGGCGAGAAGACTCCTGGCAGCGGGAGACTGGGCGGAGTTCTAAAACCCTCGCGAAATACCCAGATTTCCGAATTGTTCTAATTCTGATGAAGAGCGGCACGCAGATGCGACAGCATCGGGCAGAGGGTCGGGTCTCCATTCAGCAATTGAAAGGACAGGCCCGTATTCATTTGGCCAATCGAAAGGTGACCTTGTCGACCGGCCATTTATTGGTTCTGGACTGCGGCGTATTACACGACGTCGAAGCGCTAGAAGAGAGTGCCTTATTGCTGACCATCTCTTGGCGAAGACAGAACAACGACGCATCAGAATCCTTTGCGCTCTCTCAGCGGCACTTGGACGAAGAAGCCGTGTCCCGAATGGACGACGAAGGTGGCGCTCCTGGCGCTGCCTTGAGCCGGTCCGGCGCGGCAAGGAACGCCGTCCGGAGCAGGTAGACATTTTTCGTGAACTCCTTCGGCGAGGGTCCTTCTGAAGGAGTTGGCGATGATGGCTATACCCACACCTCATCGATTCACTCTATTCAGACGTATACGTGCTCGCTGGTGATGGATTTTGCCCGTTTGCTGGCCCGAATTTGCTCGGCAGTGAACTCTCCGCAAACGCTAATGGAACCACGTTGATGGCGCAAAACGGATATGGCGATCAAGCTTCCATTGGTTAGCACTGTCAGGACTCGCGTCCTGCGAACCCTCCGCCCAAGCACCAAGTTGGGCCGCACGACTCTGTGGCTTGGCGGATTGAGCCGCCGGGACAGGTCTGCGTATCTCAGAGTGCCTCGGGCTGCAATGACAAGACGTGAGTTTTGCCGAAGCCGTGATTCAGGTGCGCCGCACATGGACATGCGGCAAAGTGGGGTGGCCGAAAAGCAAAACCTCGAAAGGTCCGGTGCCGCTGCATCCGTTGCTGGCCGATTTCATGTTTCGCTGGAAACGTAAGACGCTGTATTCTCAGCAGGGGGATTGGGTCTTTCCATCGTTCAAGCTCAAGGGCCGGCAACCGCGTGTGGCGAAGATGCTTGTCGAAGATTATCTGCGGCCGGCCGCAGTTCACGTTCAAGGTAGCTGTGTTGCCAACCTGTACCACCACGGACAATTCTACCGTGCTGAAGCGCTCGGCCGAGATCTGCGTTTTGTAGCTGCCGGGAGTTAAGGCTCCCGAGTTGAAGGAACCGGACTCGTTCGTGATGAGGTGGATGACCTGACCAGTGGCGACGTTGGAAATCGTTAACTTAGCCCCGCTCACCACAGCGCCCGACGGATCGCTCACGGTGCCGACAATGCTGCCGGTGCCGACCGTGGTCTGTCCCAACAGGCAGCCCGGGATGGCCGAAATTAGCAGCGCTGCGAATAAGACAACGCCTGGCACCCATGTGCGGTAGTACGACCGGAAGGCCAGCATTTGTCACCTGGAATTTACAAGGGGGAAGCGAACCCAGAGCCTGCGGGGAAGAATAATCCGAGGCACCGTCAAATTCAACTATCAGCCAGAATCACCGCAAGAAACATCCTAGGCCCGCCTCTGACCGGAATCCATTTCAGGGCCACTTCACATCGAGCGCGTAAATCTCGCTGCTGCCGACGTCGCGGGTCAATACAATCGAGCCGTCAGCAGGTGGACAAATCGGCAATCCGCACACGCTTCCGAACGCGGGTAAGACGGCCATCGTGAAATTCGTCCTTGCGAACCATGATGGTCCAGAAATTTCCATGCTTTTCAGGAGTTGGATCCTGATAACGACGGCGAGCCATCTGCTGAAGTACCTCCAGAGATGCGCCCACGTTTGCCGAGAGGATGGTAGCACTAGGAACCGGGGCAGACAATGTAGGCACGCTTCCTGCAGTTGAAACCTGCTTGGATTTGTGCCCGCGTATTTCTACTTGAACGCCCGGGGCCTTTCTCGGCGTGAAAGTAATCTGTATTTATGCTAAAGATCGCCCGGCACGGTGTCAAGACAAAGAGCGAACAAAACTCGAAACTCTTGGAGAGGCCATCCCCGCTATTATGAGGATGTGACTAGGATCAAACCCATACACGTACGATCCGAATGGTGAGAAGGTCTCGGGGAGAGATTGCGTTCGTGTTTCTCACCCTCGCCTATCCACGGACTGTTGGTCCAAACATTAAAATCACGGCACAGGTACTCGAACGCCGAACGCAGTGCCATAAGAAGACGATTTGCCGAAAAGGCAACGCCCAACCCGAACGCAAAATTCTTGGGTCGCAATATAACTCCGAGTACAAGAATCTGAAATGAGGTCTATTTTGTGCCTGGTACTGGGATGGTGCAATTCAAAGGCCAGAAGACCAAAACCGAGAGTACAAACTGTTTCTCAACTGAGGGCTGATTAGTCGTTTTCAATGGCATGGATGATCCTCCTCCAGGCTTCATTTCGGCTGAACAACGCCCAGGCGCTATACGTCCGAGGGACAGAAAGAATTTGCTCTCCCCTTAATTGAAATATCGAAAAAACTGACCAAAGTAGCTCACGCGACCGCAAAAAATCTGCCATGAGAAGTTAGCGCCCCCGCGGAGGTTCACCCACCTACACAGGTAGGAGATTTTGTTGCGCAGCCTGTCATCGAATTCCGCAAGGCTGAGACACTCCGCCTTAGCGGCAATCGGGGCGAAGGCGAAGGCGGCCCGACCGGCCACCTTCGCTGCAGCACAATAAGGCTTCTGAGAACTGCTTCATCGCTGCGATCGCATCGGGCGATGCGGTCTTGATGTAATGATTCTGCGTAGCCGCTACTGTCTGTGCCGCAGAATGCGCTGGATTGCCGAATCATCCACACCCAGGCGATTCTGATTCAAAGCCAAGCCTCTGCGCACCCATGCCATCCAGCCACGAGATTCCAGCGCGCTTGAGCAGAGAGATTCTTCCGGAGCATCGGTCATACACAGTCCGGGGCCATACTGTGGTGCAGACCCCACTCAAGCCAAAAGCGGGCTTGAGTGGGGCACGCCTCCCGGATGGGCGCGTGACCGAATCTGAAAATCTACCACGTGATGAGTACATATCCATCTGTTCCGTTGGCTCCACTTGGTGGCGGATTGAACGGCAGCGCGCCGCCTCCCGAGCCCCCGATTCCTGCGTAGATCGAACTCGAGCCACTTGGTGTTGCGTACATCGAAATCGAGCCACTTGGTGCTCCACCTCCAACTCCGCCAGAGTAAAAATCGGGGGCCGTGGTGCCTATGCCTCCATCGGAGCCGTTGCGTCCGATAGCATTCGCACCGGCCCCACCTCCGCCACCAGCCCCCCCGGAGGCGCCGCCAATCCTACCGCCACCGACT
>Ga0209166_10002269_pt1 | contig 14849 bp, 11 predicted proteins | sample Coa_R1_3_FD_187151 | JGI IMG/M metagenome (GOLD analysis project Ga0209166, IMG submission 187151) | Surface soil microbial communities from Centralia Pennsylvania, which are recovering from an underground coalmine fire - Coalmine... | ecosystem: Environmental > Terrestrial > Soil >... | reverse complement strand
CTTGCCGTCCTCCATCCTCCAGATGCTCAATGGATTGTCATTTCTTAGTTCGGCGGGCAGCGCGGATTGCGGAAAATCCTGAAAGCAGACGGGTCGCGCGAAGCGAAAAATGGCTTGCGAGCCAGCGGAGGTGGTGCGGCTGTCGGTGCTCGGGGGATAGGGCCCGCCGTGAACCATGGCGTGACAAACTTCAACGCCGGTGGGATAGCCGTTGAAAACGATGCGGCCGACCTTGTCTCTCAGAACCTGGAGCAAGTCGGAAAATTCGATCAGGTCTTCCTCGGTGCCGTGAATGGTGGCGGTGAGATGGCCGTTGAGGCTGCGAGCGGCATCGAGAAGTTCTTGATGTTTGGAGAAACCGACCAATAATGTCGAGGGACCAAAAACTTCAGAACCCAGGTCGGGACTGTTCAACAAACTGGGAACATCCGTTTGAAAAGCCGCGGCTCCCGCGACGAAAGCGTGGCCGGATGCCGGCTGTTCCCCTTCGGCGAACAAGGTGCCATCGCGCAAGTCACTCGCGAGGACTATCAGCGCGCAGAGCAATTTCTCACCGGAAACTTACGCCACAAGTTGTATGTCGCCGACGTGGAGCCGCACTGGATAGCCAAGACCAATCGCTTCTGGTATCGCAAGGCCAGCTCAAAAGGAGTCGAATTCTTTTTGGTTGACTCATCCCAAGGCATTACCAAACCAGCGTTCGACCAAGCGCGACTAGCAACCGCGTTATCCAAAGAAACCAGGCGCGAATATAAACCCACCGAACTGCCATTTGACACCATCGGGTTTTCCGAGGATGGAAAGTCCGTTCACTTCCAAATCGAAAGCGCGGCCTGGAGTTGCAACCTCGAAACGTACAACTGCAAAGAGGCACGCGAGACTTCCGCTGGTCGCTTTGAAAATGAATCGCCCAGCAAGGAGTGGATCGCGTACGTAAAGGATTTCAATTTGTATGTTCGCTACGTGCCCACCGGCGAAACTGTGCAGCTGACGCGCGATGGCGAGCAGGGCTGGGAGTACGCCACGCCAATTCCATCCTTGCGCCCGATGGTTGCGCAAGGAACCCAAGATCCGAAGCAGCACCCCGCAGTATTTTGGTCGCCGGATTCGTCCAAGTTGGTCACGTACCGCATGGACACGCGCAATGCAGGCCGATTCACAAACCTGCAATTTGTCCCGCCCGGCCAGCTGCGCCCCAGGGCGTTTAGTGTGGTCTATCCCTTGCCCGGAGAAGCGCTGCCGAAGGCGGAGCCGATCATCATCGACGTTAGAACAGGAAAACGCACTGATGTAAAAACCGATCCACTCGAGATGCAATTCCAAGGCGGACCTGGATTCGAGTGGTTCCCGGATAGCAAGGGCTTTTATTACGATCACGGCGAACGCGGCGAGAAGGAGATCGAATTACGCACCGTGGATGCCGACACCGGGGAGCAGAAGGTAGTCATCCGTGAAAAATCCGGTCGGTACGTTGATCCAGGAGAGACTTTCTTCCGCTTTCTGCACGAGTCCGGCGAAGTGTTGTGGTCCTCGGAACGCGACGGCTGGAATCATTTGTACCTCTACAACCAGAAAACCGGCGAGTTGAAAAACCAGATAACGCAGGGACCGTGGGTCGTGCGCCGCATCGTCGACGTCGATGAAAAATCTCGCCGCGTCTATTTCCTGGCGAACGGGCGCGAGAAAGATGAAGATCCCTATCAGACTCACCTGTACAGCATTGGACTTGACGGCAAAGGCCTAACCCTGCTCACCCCAGAAAACGCCAACCACACGGTGCGCGTATCTCCCGATCACTTGTACTTTGTGGACGACGCCTCGCGGCCAGATTTGCCGGGGCAAGCGGTTCTCCGCAACACCAAGGACGGTTCACAGGTTCGGGTTCTGGAGCAGACCGATGCGGGCGCACTCCTCCAAACGGGCTGGAAATATCCCATGCCCTTCCACGGAAAGGCCAAAGATGGCACGACGGACCTCTACGGATTGATCTGGCGGCCAACAAATTTCGATGCGGCGAAAAAGTACCCCATCATCGAAATGGTGTACACCGGCCCGCAGTCATTTTTCGTGCCGAAAACGTTCGGTGCAGCGATGCGCGGGCTGCAATCAGTCTCGGAGTTGGGCTTCGTCGTGGTCATGGTCGATGGCCGGGGAACAACGGGACGCTCGCGCGCGTTTCATGAATATTCTTACCACAATCTGGGAGGAGCATTCGAAGACCACGTCGCCATGATCCAACAGATGGCCGCGCAAAATCCCTATATGGACATTACGCGGGTTGGGATTTTTGGGACCTCCGCGGGAGGATACGGAGCCGCACACGCCATTCTAGTTTTCCCGGACTTTTACAAAGTTTGCGTTTCCATTTCCGGAGATCACGACGCGAGGCTGGACAAGGCCTGGTGGAACGAGTTGTACCAGGGATATCCAGTGGGGCCGGACTACGCGGAGCAGTCGAACGTCACGCTTGCAGACCGGCTGAAAGGACATCTATTGATTGTCCATGGCGACGTTGATGACAACGTCCACGTCGTGGAGACGATGCGGTTTGCCGACGCCTTGATGAAGGCAAACAAAGATTTTGACATGCTGATCGTGCCGAACATGTATCACGGCGAGGGCGGGAATTTGTATCTGGTCCGCCGGCGCTGGGATTACTTCGTCAAATACCTCCTTGGCGTGACGCCACCGTCAAATTTTGAGATACATGAGGACCGGGAGCCTACCGCAACACGTCCACGGTGATGCGCAAGCTTTTGCGGATTGCTTTGCTTGAACAACCGCAACCGTGCGCGGCTCGAGCACATCCCCAGAGGGCTGCTGAAAGCGATTCGTTCACGCAAGCGACGCTCGTAAATCGCCACTATGTATATTCTGAACAATACTTTAAACCAATGCAGCGTCTGATTTCTGGCGGAGAGTAGCGGACGATTTCAGAACTTTGATGCTCCTAAGTGATTCAAATCCAATGGAGGGCATCTTGGCAAGCAGGTGAACTATCCTACCCGTACGAAAATTGCACGGCTTCTGATTTCAGAATCGGACGAGCTTGCTGCGCCTATAAATTCCGTGTAGCCCGTCATACGGCCGGAATCCGACCCCAGTCACTCCAGTGAAGAGCGTTATAGTCCCTTAACTTCGTTTGTTCATAGCTGGAACGCCGTCGCAGTGAATATCGAGATTCTAGAAGCGAATAGCTATGGCTCATTCCGTCTTGGATCTGCGTCACTGGTGTACGGGGAAATCGCGTCGTGCTGATCCAGAAGAAAGTTTAAAATAACGCGCCTGAGCAACTCCGGCTGCTCGAATTGGATGTAGTGTCCCGCCTTCGGTATGTAATAGATTTTCAGATTAGGCAGTGTTTTCCGATAGTCCAGAGCCCCGCGCCACGATAGATAGTTGCATTCCGGATACAGCAGAATCGTGGGTGTATGGTCTTCACGCAGAGCCGCGTGCGGGTCACCCTCCGCGTTTTCGGTGTCAGGAATCAGTTCTTGCAGAACATACGGATTGACTCCCGGATTTTCGTTCCCGTCGAGAGCGACGACCAAGTCTTTTGGCAGCTTGTTGAAATCGCCCTTACAGACGACCGTGCCTAGTGTTTGCCGGAACGACGGAACCACTAGAATCTCCGACTCCAATTGCGGCACCAGCTTTTCTGCCGCTTCCGGATTACGGTCGCGCAGAAACAGCGCGGCCAGAAGGCGCGGGCCGGGAAGCCCCTGAGGGCCCGCATCGGTGCGGGAAAAATCGTAAGTCTCACCACTCTCTAATCGCCAGATCTCACCGGGTGAATGAAATACCACCTTGGCCACGTGGGTTGGAAACTTCGCCATATAACTGGCGGCCAAAGTGGAGCCCCAAGAATGCCCGATAAGAATCATCTTTTCGACGCCGATCTTCTGCCTTATCGCCTCCAGATCGGCGACGGAACGAGCGACGGTGTAATCCCGCAGATGCGGCAGAAAACCGGAAAGGCCGCTTCCCGCCTGATCGTAGAGAAAGACTCGAAATCCGTTGGCTGCAAAGCTGCCATAAATGTCTTGATCGAAAGGCCCCTGTCGCACCCCCGGCCCACCATGCAGATAGACGATGGCTTCGGGCTCCACCACAACTCCTTGTGGCGGATCGTACTCGCTGTAGGCAATCACCGATCCGGTCGGCAATTGCCAGTACCTGGTGTTCGCATAAGGAACGACTTTGGCGAAATGGGAACCCGAAGGTCTCAGCACCCCGAAATAAAGCCATCCGATAAAGATTACGATGAGCAATCCACTCAGCGCCGCGGTCAATCCCCTTCTATCAGTTCCCCAGCAGAAGAGTGCAAGCCTCGTACCCGCATACGTTAACAGTGCAAATGAGTTGACGGCGCTAATCGTGAGCAGCAGAATGTTTGCCGTCCGTGCCGCCAGAAAATAAGGAGTCAGCATAGCCACGGCGAGGGCCACCGCGACTGCAGCAAGAAATATCAAAACCGCTGCTACTGGCCGTATCCATAACAAAAGTCGCGAGCGCATGCTAGGGATCTCCCGACACGACAGTTTCGTTTCGCCCGTTGGGAGCCTAAGATAAATCGAAAACCCGAACAAGTAGACCGTCGTGACATCCCGGTGGCACTCGCAACCCTAAGAATCGGCGCACCACTGGGTGGTTGGTCGGCACTCCGGAACTTATGCGCCTTCTGCCATTGAAATGAGCTTTCGAACTTTTCCTGAACAGCAGAAAACAAGCCGCGTACGATCTGATCTTCTAAAAAACCAACAAAAGGGTATGTTCGTAGGTCTGTGAATTAAAAGAGAAAGAGTCTGCCGGAGAGGGAGGGATTCGAACCCCCGGTAGGAGTTTTGGCCCCTACAACGGTTTAGCAAAACGAGTGATTGCGTCCAGCTCGCTGGTAAGTTGATGAAAACTAAAGACGCCGTTCGGCTCGCTCTGGGCGGTTTGGGCACGTTTGGCAGCCTATTGGGATAAAATGGGATAAAGTTTTGGGCCACGGGATGTGAGTTCTTTCACACGTGGTTGGACCGCCTGCCTGTCACGCAGGAGGTCGCGAATTCGAGTCCCATCGCTACCGCCAATTCCCCTCCGGTCCGGCCCGGAGACATGGGTGACACAACGTACCTAAGACATCGGTAACACTTTTGTGTGCTCGTTCAGAATGATTGGTGACACTCGGTAGAGTGTCAGGAAGAGCCAAATCAGATGGGGTGAGCTTTCCGAGGCGCGCCAGCTGGCGCGCCTCGGAAAGAGTGTAAGTCGGGCCGCACAAACCCGGCTTCAGTGGATGCTTTTCTACCTCTTCAACAGACAGAACGCCGCGCGCACTTGCCGGCACTTCGGCATCAGCCGGCAGACCTTTTATCGCTATTCATGACGCAGCGCAAGAAGAGGGTCGACGCGACTCGCTCTCTGAGCTGGAATGAGACACGCGACCAGCGCCACGGCCGCGAGGAGTGTCGCCAGGCTGCTAAACGTGATCGGATCCGCGGCCTTGATGTCGAAGAGCATGGTCTGCAGGAATCGCGTCAGCATCAGAGAGCCGGCCAGCCCCCCGGCCGTGGGAGAAGAACCAAAATCGAATTCATCAACTTGTATGTGGTAAATATGGCTCGGCAATTCCAGCTGGATGCACCTATTAACGCCGCCATTATCGAAACGGTTCATGTAATCACAAGCGGCCGACTCCCTCCGAATCCCGGCCTGCTGGTGCAGGTGCTCCAGGCGCGCACTCGTAAATGAGCAAAATCCCCAAGTCCGGAAGTTGTGTACCCGTTAGCAAGCGCCAGAGATGACCATGGAAACGACGCCAAAACCAAGGTGGCTGCGGATAGTGTTGGGCTTCCCGGTTCTCTCTATAGGACTATCCACGATCTTCATGGGCATGGCACCCGCAGTCGCAGTCCGTACCGCTGACCCTGCTGTAACGTGGTCATCGCCCCCCTTGAGTAGCTAATGTTGAATCGCAATATTCAGAGTCCGAAGCCTATCTCCTCAACTCTCGCGCAAGGCGACGATCGGGTTCACTTTCGTCGCGCGGCGTGCTGGGAGATAGCTAGCCAGCGCGGCCACTGCAAGTAGAAGCAGAGGCACGATCAGAAACACAGCCGGATCATGGGGGCGAACACCATAGAGCAAACTTGCCATCATGGACGCAGTGGATGCAGAAAAGACCAATCCGGCAACGACGCCCACGCCAGCAAGCGTGATCCCCTTGCGTAAGAACATTTTCAGAATGTCGTCCGGCCGCGCGCCCAGGGCCATGCGGATACCGATCTCGCGCGACCTCTGCCCGACCATGTATGCGAGCAATCCATAAATTCCGATCGAGGCGAGAAGAAGAGCGACTCCCGCAAATCCGCCCACCAGATCGGCAGAAAAACGGCGTGAAGCCAGTGACCGATCAAGGATGTCGTTCATAGAAGAAACATTAAATACCGGCAAGCCGGGATCAATGCTCTGGATTTCATGCCGAATCTGTGGTTCGAGCAGGGCCGCGGGCAGAGACGTCCGCAACGCCAAGCTCACTTGCTTGTTGGGGTCTTGATAGACCGACACAAAGATGTGAGGAACGCCATCGACATCGAGACCGTCATTTTTAATATCCTTAATAATACCAACGACGGTTATCCATGGCTTAGTAGGATCTTTTCCGAACCGCACTTGGCGGCCGAGCGGATCGCGATCCGGCCAATATTTGCGAGCGGTGCTTTCATCAATGATCGCTACCGGTTGCTTGCCGTCTTCATCGCCCTCAGTGAATGAGCGACCGCGTAAGAGCGTCGCCTGCAACACCTTAAGATAATCGGGGCTTATCCGAATTCTCTCGGCGAGCAGATCCTGCGAGGACTCGACCGGTCTATCTTGAATCGCGAAGCCTTCCATCGCTAAGCCACCGACCGCGTTGGGGTTGCTGTTGGTGGTCGGCAGAGATGAGGTGATTGCGGCGAGTTCTACTCCGGGAATTGCCTTCATGCGCCGCAGCAACTCGCGATCAAAGGCGGCTTTGCCAGGAATACCGAGATACGGATCCGTCTTCGGATCGTTGGGAACTCCCAGCCACGTATTTGCCGTGACCACTTGAGTTGGACTAAAGCCTGGATTTTCCTGCAACAGGTCCCGCAGCGTACGCAGCAGCAAGCCGGCTCCCACCATCAGTATCACGGCAAATGCCAGTTCCGATACGATTAGAACATCCCGCAATCGGCCGGTCTTCGTGCTGGAGCCGGACCCGAGACTGCCTTCACGAATGGCTGCGTAAAGAGCGGCCTTTGCCGAATGCAGCGCTGGAGCAACTCCAAACACTAGGCCGGTGACAATGGAAACCAGCAGAGCGAACGCCAGCACCACCCAGTCGATTCGTACTTCGTTGAACCGGGGAACGTTCGATGGCACATAGCGCAGGATGAAACCCAAAGTACCCACGGCGGTCGCGATTCCCGCAGCACCGCCGATGAGCGATAGTAGCAGGGACTCGGTCAGCATTTGACGTACGAGCCGACGGCGACTTGCGCCCAGCGACACTCGCACTGCCATCTCTTGTTGTCGCCCCGAAGCGCGCGCCAAGAGAAGATTGGCAATGTTCAACGAGACGATGAAAACGATTAGGATTACCGCACCCAGTAACACCAGCAGCATGGGCCGAACCTTGCCCACCAAAGTTTCTTGCAATGGTTGAATCTCGATTGTCCATTGTGCCTGCGGCGGGTAATCGGTAGGAAAGTCGTGGCGCAATTCGGCGGCCATGGCCGTGAGCCGCGCCCGAGCTTGCGCTAATGTCACGCCAGGCTTAAGTCGTCCGATTCCATGTATTAAAACCCGGTTACCACGTAATGGCGGGGGAAAGGGTTCTCCGATGAGTCCGAAGGCGCCAAACACTTCCGCGTCGCCGGAAGTCGTCGGTCCAGGATGGCGAAATCCGCGTGGCAGAACCCCAATAATTGTAAAGGGATCATTGTCGATCCGGATGGTACGGCCGATGACATCCGAGTCGGCGCCATAGGCCCGGCGCCACAGGCCATCGCTGATCACGACCACTGGAGCGACACCAGGCACGAAGTCCTGCGGACCATACAACCGTCCAATTTGCGGGGTCACACCCAGCATGGAAAAGTAGCCAAAACTGGTATTGACGCCCCCGACGCGCTCGGGCTGTTTGACGCCGGTTAGATTCTCGCTACCCTCGAAGATCGGGGTCACATCTTCCAATACATCCGCTCGCGTCTGCAGGTCATCCAGTTCGGGCTTGGAAAACCTAACGTCCCGCAATCCTAGGCCGAGCTCGTTAAAGAAGATTCGTACCAAACGATCGGGATCGCGGTAGGGCAGAGAATGCAGCAACACGGCATTCACGATGCTGAAAATGGCCGCGTTTGCTCCCACGCCCAGAGCCAGCGTCAGGACAGCCACGATCGTGAATGTGGGCTTCTTGACCAGCATACGCAGACCGTAGCGCACGTCCTGAAACAATGTGGTCATCAGAATTCCTTCCAGCGGGCTCTGATACCCGCGTTGAGACTGAATCCAACCAGTTGTGACTGCTCCGATAAGCCATGACCAAGGCGTCAGAATCGTGTGTATGCCAGAACGTTTGCGCATCTCCAATCAGACCCAGCGCATTCGGAAAAGGGTTGTTATCGCATCGGCGGCAACCAGATCACCCCGCGGCGCTCCTACTTAGACCAAGGCGGAACCACTCCGTTGCTGCGCGCGTACGCGATCGACTGCCCCAGATGCTCGTGTTGATCTCCGAAGAGGTATCGAACCGCACCTTCCTTTGTCATATCCTTGCCAAACACCTTGACTGGCGCCTTCAGATCGGCATCCGAGAGTCCGGCGATCGTCTGCTGCAGCTTGGCGTAGGAGGTCTTTAACGCCTCTTGCAGTTTCTCGGGGTCGGTAATCGGCGCCGGCCGCTCGCCCGCTGCGCCTGTCAGCGTTCTGGCGAGATAGCCGTTCTCCGCGACAATGAGATTGAATACGTCACCCACAGAACGCACTCCCTGACCGGGCTTCCAATCGTATTTCCCCGCCATCACTCGCGCCAGTCCAGTGAATTTGTCGGAGAGCGTCCCAGCTTCTTGGGAAAGAGCCGCCTGCACTGACTGCGCCGGAATTTGGGCTTGCGACGGAGTAACACTCACCGCTGTGATGATGGCAAGCGCGCACACTCCGTACTGAATCAGAATCTTTTTCATGTGGAACTCCTCTATGTCACTAAATGACTCGTGCTGCTCGTAACGCCGAATGCAGGTCTCAACGCGGCGTTTTTTAACTTCCCTGCGCCAGCGAACCGGCTGCCGTTTTCAGCACCGCCCTGGCGGCGCGCCTCCGCCGGCCCCCCAGATTCACGTGTTCTTGGCGATGCTCCTGCTCGCGGAACAATATGCCGCGAAGAACCAGTGTTTGCAGGAAAAGTGATATGCGGCGTCCAAAATGGGACAAGCGGTCAGAGTTGGCCGTCAAATACTGTTGCCACGGGTCCGCTCACCGGTTTGATCAGCTAGCTCGTTCATCCGGTCTCGTGTCGGCTGGAGAACTCCACGTTCGATCTGGTGTACAAGGTCGGTAATTGCGGCGTTCATATATACCGGCACTCCGGACGCGTGGCCTAACTTCACCACATAGCCGTTGATGAAATCGACCTCAGTCTTCCGGCCACGCTCGAAGTCCTGGAGCATCGAGGGTTTGACATCCCCATAGAAGGCAATTATTGGTTCGACCCACGACTCATAAGGTTCCTCTGCGGCAAAATTGCTCGGCCACCCGGGCGGAATCGGGTCCACGGCCAGCCGCTCCAGCCGAGTGCCAATCGCAAGTGCCACGGATAACGCTTCCTCGTACGTCCGTTGGAAGACCTTCTTGCCTGCCTCCGTTTCCATGTACTGACGCATGGTTTGCGAACAGAGCGCGCCGAGAGTTGTAACCGAGCAATTGATCAGGAGCTTCGACCAGATTGCACCCGTCAGGTTTGAAGATACCTTAACCTCAATCGCTCGACCTAAAGCGCGCGCAACCCGCTCAACGCGCTCACTGACGCCACCAGCAAGTTCGCCTATCAGTAGATGCCCTGCATTCTTCTGCTCGTAGACGCCGGGTTCTACCATCGTGGCACCAAGATTTGAAAATCCGCCAAGGATTTTATCTTCACCGAGACGGTCCGCAAGCGCCCGTGCAACGCCGCCATTCTGTATAGGCAATATAACTCCTTGGGGGGCAAGTAGGCCCACCACATGGGGCGCGACTTCCAGCGCGTCCTGCGCTTTGGTGGCAAGCAGGATCAGGTCAAATTGGTCTCCCTTTCCGTAGTCCCCAATTGCGGCAACGTCGATGGCGTCTGCCCTCACCTCTCCTCCGATGCCGGACACTCGCAGGCCCGATCTGCGCAGCACCTTAGCGGATTCGGTATTGCGAGCCGCAAGCCGGACGGGCAATCCAGCGCGGAGGGCGCGAGCGGCGATTGTTCCGCCCAACGCGCCGATGCCCACTATCAGTATTTGCATTTTGAAGCCTCCAAGATGCCCGCGATGCGACTGGATCCAGCCAGTTGCGACTTGCTCCAAAGAAGCCATGGCCAAGACGTCAGAACGCGGGCGATCCAATCGTCCAAGTTCTGGATGGTATAGCTTGGCGTCCGCGCATGTGGGCGCCTTCGACGGTCTAAGACACGAGCGCACACGACGGTACCTCGATTTCGCCGCTTGCGATGTGGGCCGCGGCGCCACCAACGCTGACAGAGGTCACGACGCTTCCGCTCTTACGTGCCTCCGCTTCGATTTCGCTTCTGCGTCCCATCGAGACACCTTGCTGGATCGAAAGGCGATAGGCCGCCCCGCCAAAATCATGCTTCGATGCCATGACGCCGACGAGGGCGGCACAGGCGGCGCCCGTCGCGGGATCTTCCTCGATGCCGAGTGCGGGCGCCCACATGCGCGCATAGAGCTTGCCGCCATCCTGTAGATCTCCTGCGAAGAAGAAGATGTGGGGAGACCATGCTCGTGAGAGCGTGGCTGCCCAGGCAGCCCGATTCATCGCCGCCCGATCAACCACTTCGTTCGAGGTTAGTTGCGCAAAACAAAACGGAACACCGGCGCCCGCTAAAAAGACTTGGTTCACCTCGGCGGGTTCGACGGATAGTACGGCGGCGAGTTCAGCCGGAGAAGGTGCGCCGGTCGGCGCCTCAATCTTCCCGGATAACGTCAACGTGCCGTGGAAGCCCCCGTTTCGGTGCGCGACATCAACCGTCACGGGACCGGCATTCTCCTCCAGAATGAGCCGGACTGGAGCACTAAGCTGTACGTGCTGTTTCATCACAAGGGCACAGGCTGTGCCGACCGAGGGATGTCCCGCAAAGTCGAGCTCCACCCGAGGTGTGAAGATGCGCACTCGACACGTGTTCGCAGGATCGTTCTTCGGCAAGATGAAGGTCGTTTCGCCGAAATTGAATTCACGAGCAATCTTTTGCATGCCCTCGGTCGAAATGCCGGCCGCGTCAGGCAGAACCGCCAGTTGATTACCACCGAACGGTGTCGAACTGAAAACATCGACGATTTGAAACGCGTACTTCATGAGATTACCCTCCGGGTGTGGCCTCAAGCCTTGACGACGAGATCGATCTCGACGCAGGCCCCAAGTGGTAGCGCGGCAGCCGCGATCGTCGTGCGGGCGGGAAAGGGCTGACTGAAATATTTTGCGTAGATGCCATTCATCGCGGCGAAGTCAGTCATGTTCGTGAGAAACACACCGGCGCGCACGACATCATCAAAACTCTTGCCCGCTGCCTTGAGAACCGCCGAGAGATTCTGGAAGACGCGCTCCGTCTCGGGCACAATGCCCCCCTCGACCACCTTGCCAGTGGCCGGGTCTTGGGCGACCTGTCCGCTGAAGAAGAGGAAACCATCGATTTTGACCGCCTGGGAAAATGGGCCGACCGGCGGCGCGAGTTCAGGCGAGGTAATTGCTGTTTTGCTCATAGCAAACTCCTTTGGATAGTGGGTTAGATGGTCAGGATGGCGGAGCCCGAGGTTGCGCGCGCTTCCAATGCCTTGTGGGCGTCAGCGGCATCCTTGAGCGCAAAGCGCTGATTGACGTTAATGAGCACCTTTCGGTGCCCAGTTCAGAGCCTCGGGACCGCCAGTCTGCCGAATTTGAATCGCATGAGGCATCAGGGTTTCCTAAACTTCCTGTTCTTTGTAACGGAGAACCGACTATTCCACGAGTTCATTATTCTCACAATGATGTTGCTGTATCCGCACGATTCTGTTATTCGCTGGGATGAGATTTTAGGAGTACATTACATCAGATCGATGGCCGCGGCGCGTGCGGTGTTTTTCCCTTGCTCGGTTGTTCGATCCGCACCCAACTGACCGACGCATGGCTGGCCGTCGAGTTTGGCAATGTGACCAGCCAGGAAAATCAAATTGCCGCTGCGCAGGAACGGTACAAAAGCTGCTACCGGCGGCGCGAGTTTTGGAAGTGCGATGTTGAGAGCCTTTGGCCTTTCGTAAGCGGACACTTTCTTCTCCTTGGAAGTCGGTTACGTTTCTAGCCTCGCAGTTCTAGCTTTCATGTAAGGCAATGATTGGATCCACCATCGTCGCACGACGAGCGGGAATGTAAGTCGCCAGAAAGGCGACCACCAACAAAATCAGCGGGACTGTGACGAAGACGATCACATCAATCGGATGAACGCCATACAAAAGACCTGCAATCAGCGGTGATGAGATTGCAGAAAGGACCAATCCAATCGCAATTCCAGTACCGGCGAGCAATAGCCCTTTCCCGAGAATGAGTTTGAGAATATCAGGCCCCTGGGCTCCCAAGGCGACTCGGATTCCAATCTCACGAGACCTCTGCCCAACCATGTAAGCCAGTAATCCATAGATGCCAATGGAGGATAAAAGCATCGCGACGGCCGCAAACACTCCAACCAATTCCGCCGAGAATCGGCGCGGAGCAATAGAAACATCCATCACATCGTTCATCGAGCGCACGTTGAATACCGGCAATGCGGGATCCAATGTCTGTATCTCTTTCCGAATTTGTGATTCGAGGAGTGATGCGGGCAGAGGCGTGCTCGCCACCACGCTCACGGCCCGCGAGCGTAGTGGCGATAGTTGATAGATTGGTCTGAAAATGTGGGGGACGCCATCTGTGTCGAGTCCGTCTTGCTTCATATCCTTGACGATTCCGACCACGACCACGACCACGGTTACCCAAGGAAGCCTGGGATTTACCCCCATCCGGAAGCGCCTGCCGACAGGATCGATGCCCGACCAATAGCGTCGCGCCGTAGTCTCATCAATGATGGCTACCTCCTGCTTTCCGCTTTCATCACTTTCTAGGAAAAAACGCCCACGAATCAATGGGCATTGGATCAGCATGAAATAATCGGGACTCACTCGAATTACTTCCGCTGTTACCCCTTGTGATGAATCGGCCGCGCGGTCCTCAATCACCAGTGCGGCGGTTGTTGCTGGACGCGCGCCTGGCAAATCCGAGGTCATGGCGGCCCGATCGATTCCTGGAATCGTGGCCACACGCCGAATGACGTCTCGGAAAAAAGATGTCCTCTTTGAGAAGTCTCCATACAACACATCCGTCTTGGGATCGTTCGGGTTCGGTAGGTAGAAGCTTGCAGTGACTACCCTCGAAGGATTGAAGCCCGGATTTTCCTCAAGCAATCCCCAGAAGGTCCGCAGGAGCAAGCCGGCTCCAACCATCAACACAACAGCAAACGCCAGTTCAGACACAATCAGCACACTCCTCAACCGGAATGTCTTGGCGCTGTAACCGGAGCCTTGAGCACCTTCCCGAATTGCGGCAGTCATATCGGCTTTCATTGCCTGAAAAGCTGGAGCGAGCCCAAATATGATCCCGGTGAAGATGGAAATCAGAAGAGCAAAAAGCAGCACCGTCCGGTCGACACCCACTTCGGCAAGCCGGGGAACCGAAGCGGGAACAAAGCGAAGGATGAAACTCAAGGTCAATTTCGCTGCGAGCACGCCTGCTACACCCGAGATAAAGGAGAGCACAAGCGACTCCGCCAGCATCTGGCGCACCATGCGAAAACGGCCAGCCCCAAGCGTCATCCGCATTGCCATTTCTCTCTGTCTTCCTGAAGCGCGAGCCAGTAGAAGGTTTGCGATGTTCACGGATGCGATTAGCACGACTAGGATTACCGCGGCCATTAATACCAGCAGTTGGGGACGCACATTGCCTACGAGTGCGTCCTGCAAAGGTTGGATCTCGATGGACCATTTGGCCTCAGGAGGATAATCATTCGGGAAGTCAGTCCGGAGTTCGCTGGCCATTTCCGTCAGTCTCGACTGAGCCTGCGTTACATCGAAGCCAGGTTTCAGCCGTCCGATTGCCTCGCGCGCCACCTTCACGTTGCGCGCGGGTTTCGGATAAGGATCCCCGCTGAACCCGCCCGTGACCCACACTTCCACATCCTTCGCGACCGTCGTCCCGGGGTGGTGAAATCCTGCAGGAACTACTCCCACAATCGTGTACGGATCGTTGTCCATCCTCAGGCGCTTCCCGAGAATATTCGGGTCGCCGCCATAAGAGCGGCGCCACAAGCCATCGCTAATCACAGTTGCTTCCGCAAAACCCAGCGCAAAATCCTGCGGACCAAATAACCGCCCGATTTCTGGTGTTGTGCCGAGCATGGAAAAATAGTTGGGGCTCACTTCGAGCATTTCAAGATGTTCCGGTTGTTTGGCGCCGGTCAAGTTGGTAGGCCCAGAGAGGACAACGCTTACTTCCTCGAAGACACCAGCTCTTGACTTCAGATCCTCCAACTCGGGGACAGAGAAGCCGATGTCACGCAAACCTATTCCAGGATTGTT
>Ga0209166_10002267_pt1 | contig 14865 bp, 7 predicted proteins | sample Coa_R1_3_FD_187151 | JGI IMG/M metagenome (GOLD analysis project Ga0209166, IMG submission 187151) | Surface soil microbial communities from Centralia Pennsylvania, which are recovering from an underground coalmine fire - Coalmine... | ecosystem: Environmental > Terrestrial > Soil > Unclassified... | reverse complement strand
GCGACGCCGCCGCGCCGCCATAGTTCGTATTGAGACGGTCGAGGACGCCACCCAGGAAGGCCTTCACGTAGTGCCCGGTTGGTGCAAAGGCGTCGTAGGCCAACCCCCCGATCATGACCACCGCCTGCGGGTTGGCCGCGTGCATGGCAGTGCTCACCCCGGCAATCATATCGCCGTATCCACTTGGATTATCGCCCCAATAGCCCTTGCCCGCGTGTTGGGCAGCCGACAGTGAGTTATTATCGGGTTCGGCATAAAACGACCAATACCTGACGACCGGGTCGCCGGGGGCGTCGTCGAGGCCGTCGCCGTCGTAGCGCTCAGCGGCGGCGGCGACCACGTTATTCAGATCCACGACATGGGTGGACGTGACCGGCCCGCCGGCCAGCGCAGCCGCCCAGCTCGGGTTAGACGAAAACAGCACGAACAGACTCATGCCGGAAGCCTGAGCGCGCGCGGCTACCCCGTCGAACGTGGACCAGTTGTAGGTGTGCACGCCCGAGATGGGCGCAGTGGGCTCCACGTCGCTCCAGTGGAAGACCACTGTCTCCCAGCCGGCGCCGGCGGCCTGCATCTTGCTCTGCCCATCGGCGTCGGAATTGTTGGAGTACATATCGATGCCAAACGGCGAGACATAACCCGTCACGTAACGTTTGATGACGAGCGGCAGGTAGGTGATGTAAGGCGGAGAGGCCGGCGCGTTTGGCGCCAGGGGACGAGCCAGCGTGTCGCCCGCGGGGTGTTCGCCGGACGCGGACGGAATGCGACCGCCCGCCATGCCAGTCAACAGCAGCCCACCTATAAATAACGCGAGGAATTTACCGTTCAAGATTACCTCCTGCGCCACACGCGCACATGTCCGAGCAACAGACTACAACACGGGTTATGGGTTGATGCGGAGACTGCCGAAATGGACCCAGGATTGGTCGGCCTGCGTATCCTGGCCGGTGACCGGCAGGCGCTGCAACGTAGTCAGATCGTACAAGCCGAGCACAATCTCCGCGTTGTGCGCGACGGTGAGCTGCGCCGGCACCATCAGCTGATAGGTGTCGGCAAAGACGTGATCGTAAACCCACACGGTGGTGGGGTAGGCGCCGTGCACCGGATAAGTGTCCACCTGGGCAATCGAGCCCGAGGCCGGGTCGTACAGGTGCACAAAGACCGTATACGGCCGGTCGGTGCTGGCCTCGGGTCGCCAGTATACCGTAACGCTGAGCGTCTCGCCGGCCCGCAGGCTGTCTTTGTCGAGAGCATACCCCTCCACCTGGGCCACATCCGCGATATGGCCGTCGAGCGGTGTGCTGCGCTGCAATTCGGCCGGCGATGGCGCCGGCAGCGGCGGGTGGGCGACAACCGACAGACCGTAGTACTGGCTGACGCATTGGTTGACCCAGAAATTAGGGTCCGCGCCCGCCTCTTCCACGCCCGAAGGATTGGCCAGTGGCGGCAGGGAGACACTCGCCAGGCCACGGGTGTGGGCGTCCTGGGCCAGGCGATACGTTTCATCCCAGGCCAGCGCGTAGGCCTGGAAGACCGGCTGGCGGCTCAGCGCTTGCTGGGTGGCTTGCAGCGTGTGCAGACCAAAAACCACCAGCACGCCGCCCAACGCGGCTTTCCAGAAATAAGCCTCCCGGCCCAGGGTCCGGCCCAGACCGGCCCGGCGCAGCAATCCGCCCACAACAAAACCCCACAGCATCAGGCTGGCCACCAGAAAGAACTGGGGCACGACGAGGGCGCGGGCCGGCGGCGGACCGGAGATGCCATAAGCGGCAGCCGCGAAGGCCGACAGCAGCAAGCCCACGCTCACCAGCGGGGTCCACAGCACCACGCGGGTCAAGGCGCGCAAACCAAAGCGCAGCACCGAGGCCTCGTCGAGCAGCCAGGCCGCCAGTGCGCCCGGGATCACGACCGCCGCGCCCAAATTCAGCGGATTTTTGACAAACGTGCCTTGCAGGAAGGTGACCGTGAGCTGCCCGGCCAGCTCGATCAGCGCCAACAGGTGCGGGGGCGGGGGGAAAAAGGCTGCGCGCACTTTATTACCCGGCGCCAGGATGACCACTACCAGCGCCAGCGCCCCACCCAACAGGCCGGCCGCGCTCAAGGGCAGCAGGCGGCCGCGCGAGGCTGGCGCGCCATAGACCCAGATGGCCAACAGCACACCCAGGAGCGCGCTCAATTGCAATGCCCCATACATTTCGCTGAATCCGCCCGCCACAAACGCAATCATCGCGGCCGCGATGACCAACCCAAGCCTGGCCGCCTTTGAGGGTGCGGCACGCCGATAGGCATAGAGCAGCAGGCTGGCGTAGGCGGCGCACAGAATCAGCGGGGGCACGTAGTTGGTCATGCCGTCGGACCAATACAGCGACTGCTGAACCAGCGGGATATTGCTCAACGTGACGGCTACGGCCAGGGCGCTCAGTAACGCGGCCACGCACAACGCGGCCAGCCGGCCGGCCAACAGGTGAAACTGGACGACGATGGAACCGAGCGCGCCGATCCAGAGCAGCAGCACCAACGCCGGCAGCACTGGCGCCAGGCGCGGGCCGATCCAACCCGTCAGGCTCTCACCCAAACTAAAAGCGAAGCGGCCGGTCCAGGCGTTGTACCAGACCTGCTGGGCGCCGATGAATCCGTAGCGGGTGACGTCGGCAGCGTAACAATAGGTGTCGGCCATGAAGCGGCTAAAACTGCCGACATAGGCATGCGCCAAGACCACGGACAGAAAACAAGCGGCGAGCACGCCGGTGGTCCAAATTTGCCAGCGCCCGCTCATCAGGATCTAGGCCAGCCCCGAGCGATAGAAATAGGGCCAGGCCAGGGTGAACATGGCCGCCGCGTCCAACAATATCATCAGCACCACGCCTACCAGCGCCGCCCGCGGCTGCCAGCGTTCGGGCACCAGCGCCAGCCCGCCAGCCGCGAGCAGAACGGCGATCGGGACAATGGCGGTGAAGAGATAGCGGCCTTGAAAGTAGTTGACGCCATTGGGCGAGGTCACAAACCAGGTGACCAGCACCGCCAGCTCCAGCATGGCGGCCAGGCTGAGCAGCATCAGGAGCGATTTCCGCGGCTCGGCCGCCGCTGGCAGCCGGTGCACATGCCAGACCAGGCCGCCAAGTACGAGTATCACGGCGCCCAGCAACGTGAGGTAGACCGGGGAAGGAAACCAGAACGTCATCCAACCAAACGTGGCCCAGAAGCTGTTGAACGTCTGCCACAGAGCGTTGGCAAAGTGGCCGGCTGAGTTGAGCGACAGCAGATAGGGCACAAAGTCGGTGAGGTGCTGCAGGTTGCTGTCCAGCATGCCGCGAATGTATTGCAAAGGCGGTGCGAGCAGGATCACCGGAATGAGCACGGCGCCCAGGCCTCCCACCACCAGCCCGCCAGTCGCCAGGCGCCGCCAGGACCAGCCGCGTGGGGCCTGGCCGGCAGGCTGCCAGCGGAAGACCAGCGCCGGCCCCACGATGAGCAGGAACGCAACCAGAAAATAGGCCGTAGCCTTGGAGAGAATGGCGGCGACCGCGCCCAAAAAGCACGCCGCCACCTGAGGCCAGCGCACGCCCTGGCGCCACATGGCCGCGACCAGAAAGATGCAGGCCGAAGCCGCCAGCTCTGCCAGGTTGCCATCGCTCACCGCAGCGGCGATGTAGGCCTGCTGCGGCAAAAATAGCACAAAGCCCGCCGTGGCCAACGCCAGCGCCGGCTGGCCGGGGGAGACCAACGACGCCGTCTCAAACGCCAGCAGCACCACCAACGCGCCCATCACAATCGAGGCCACCCGCATCGCATACAACTGAACCACGAGGTCCTGCGCCAGAAATGGCCAGACCGCCAGGGCATAGACAACATAGGTCAGAGAAAATCGGTCGAGGGTGCGTGAATAACCGAAGGGGGTTTGAGAGAGCCGCTCGGGAACCCTGGCCGGGGGCTGATTGCCGCGATAGGTCCAGGCGTGAAATTGATACAGCGAGCGAATAATTTGCTGTTCGAGCGGGATCGAATCATCCGCCGCCGAGATGGGACGACCCAGCGCCGCCAGCAAATGGGAATATTCGAAATGCGCCACCTCGTCCGGCGCCTGCCAGGGCGGCATCAAGACAGCATAGAACGCCCCATGCACCAGTGCCACAACCAGCAGGACGGTGCGAACGGCGCGCAGCGAGCTCAACTGCCCTTCATCCCCAGCACGACCGCGATCGTCCGGAACAGGATGATCAGTTCCAGCCACAGCGACTGGTGCTCAATGTAATACAAATCGTACTCCAGCTTCACCTGCGCGTCGTCCACCGAACGCCCATAGCCATAGTTGATCTGCGCCCAGCCTGTCAGGCCGGGCTTGACCAACAGGCGCGCGCGATAAAACGGGATTTTTTGTTCGAGCAGGGTGATTAACTCGGGCCGCTCGGGCCGCGGGCCTACCAGGCTCATGTTGCCCCGCAGCACATTCCACACCTGGGGCAGCTCGTCCAGGCGGGCGCGGCGCAAGAAGCGCCCCACGCGGGTCACGCGCGCATCGCCCGCTTTGGCCCAGCGCGCCTGCCCATCGGCCTCGGCGCTGTCGACCATCGTGCGGAATTTCAATAGGCGGAACGGCCGGCCACCGCGGCCAGCACGCATCTGGCGGTAAAAAATGGGCCCCGGGCTCTCGAGCCGGATGGCCAGGCCCACCCCGGGCAAAACCAACGCCAGCAGCGCCAGGCCCACCAGGCCGCCGGCCAGGTCGAGCAGCCGTTGGGCGACCAGAAAAATGCTGTCGAGCCGCACCCGCTCCATGAACGAGGTCACCAGCCAATCCGCTTCCAGGTGTTCGATGGGCACCCGGCCGGTGATCTGCTCGTATAAGCCCAGGACGCGCACCAGCGGGTAGCCATGCGTCTGGCAGTCGAGCAGCGCCTGGAACAGCTCGCCGCGCACCTCGCCGGTGACCGCCAGGATCAGCTCTGAAACTTGCTCGGCGTGCGCCGCGGCCAACAGGTGCTCGTGTCCGCCGATCACCGGCACGCCCTCGATGGTCTGGCCACGTTTCTGCGGGTCGTCGTCGATGATGCCCACCACGTTGTAATGCCAGGCTTGAAACTCGGACAGCGCGTGAATAATGGCCTGGCCGGCCCAGCCCGCCCCAATCACCAACGCCCGGCGCTGGAAGTGGGTGGAGACAAAGACGCGGATGTAGAACAGCCGCCAGGCCCATTCCAGGCCCATGGTGGCCACTACGAAATACAGCACCACCAGCCGGGGCAGCAGCCCTAACGGAGCCGCGAAGTAGATGAGCCCGTACAGCACCAGCCCCACCCCCGCGGCCGAGAGCAAGCCGGCCAGGGTGGTGGACCAGAAGGCGGCCCGGCGCAGGTCGTACAGGCTGCTCGTCAGCAGCAGCCAGGCCGGCACCAGCACCACATACCAGATTATTTTGGAACCCAGATAGTCGAGTGAGAAATGCGCGCCAGAGGTCAACGTCCACAGCCACAGCGCGAACAACAAACCCAGGCTCGCGCACAGCGCATCGCCGGCGATGAGCAGGACACGCCGCTCCGACAGGCGCAGCCCCCAATGGGGCAGGCTGGTGTCCTTGTAGGCGGTGGAGGGGAGAGGGCTCACATCATGCATGTCAGCGCGGCCGAGCACGGCTCAGGCCGCCTCAGACGAGTCGATTTGCGGCCGTGCGCGAGCCGGCAGCCAGCGGAGCCAGGCCAGCCAGGCGCCGCCCACCAGCACCTTGGAGAGCAGCGCCACGGCATACAGCATCAGCGCATAGGTGAGGGCCGGGCCGCGCGCCACGCCAAAAAACGACAGCGCCAGCACGACCAGGTAGTGGAACACGCCCAGCTTGCCGGGCAAAGAAGGCGGCGCGATGCCCACCTGCAGCACCACCAGCAGAAACGCCCCGGCCGCGAAGGACAGCGGAAAACCAAAGGCCCTGAACAGCAGATAGTTGGTGCTGGAGGCCAGCAGCCAGCTCAGCACCGATAGGCCCCACAACGCCAGGTTGGCCTGCCAGCTATGCAGCACGCCCAGGCCGTCGAGCGCCAGGTGCCCCAGGCGCCACACACGCGGCAGCCAGTTGCCGGGCAAGGGTGGGCTGCGGCGCTCGAGCCAGTTGAGCAGCGGCCGGCCCCAGAAGCTAAGCACCACAATCGCGGCGATGCCGGCCACACCGGTCAGCAGCAGCGACGTGCTCGACGTGCGCACCCAATTGGGCACAGTGACGACCAGCAGCAAGAACACGGCCCCCAGCGCGAAAATGACCAGGTCGGCGATCTTTTCGACCACCAGTGTGGCGGCCACACGTGTCTTGCTGAGGCCCTCGCTGTTGCCCACCAGGTAAATGCGGACCACATCGCCCAGGCGGGCCGGCACCACGATGTTGAGCATCTGCCCCACCAGGATGCCGCCCAACAGACTCAGCCAGCCGCGCGCGCGCCAGTCGGGATAAAACAGCAAACGCCAGCGCGCCGCGACCACCAGCGTGGTGAGCACTACCGACGCCAGCGCCGCGCCGACCCATATGTAATTGACCGCCTGCAGCGCCTGCCAGAGCTCGGCCACATCAATGCCGCGGAACGCCAGCCACAAGGCCACGCCGCCCAACAGCGCGCCCAGCACCAGGCGCGGCAGGGCCCGGCGCACAGCAGCCGGCCAGTGTGCCAGGGGGTCAGCCGTATCGAGCGGGGCGCGCATAGAAGGGTCCAATGACACAGCTCAAACGTGGTTCAGATCGCCGCGGGCGAGCGCCATTTGGCCTGCGGGCCAGGCCGGCGGGCTAACGGCGCCATCTCAGTTGGCGCAGGGGCAAATCGGGGCAGGTTCATTTTGCTTTGGCCTGGTGGGGCGATTGGCGCAGTGGGCGCGCTGGCACCCCGGCCACAATGGCCCCAGCCGGCACGTCGCGCGTGACCACCGCACCGGCGCCCACAATGGCACCCGCGCCCACCGTTACGCCGCACAGGATGGTGGCGTTGCTGCCGATGGAGGCGCCGCGCTGCACCAGGGTTGGCACCACCTGCCAATCGGCCTCGGTCTGCGGCGCGCCGGCGGGGCCGGTGGCACGCGGGTATTTGTCGTTGGTGAACATAACGCCGTGCCCGATAAAGCAGTCGTCCTCAATCGTCACCCCCTCGCAGATAAAGCTGTGGCTGGAAACCTTCACCCGGCGGCCGATGCGAACCCCCTTCTGGATTTCGACAAAGGCGCCAATGCGGCTCTCGTCGCCGATCTCGCAGCCGTACAGGTTGACAAAGGCATAGATCTTGACGTCGCGGCCCAGGCGGACGTCGGGAGCAATACGCAGGTTCGGCTGGGTAAAATCGTGAATCGCAGTATCCATTGGGTTGTCACGCTGGCGCCTGCCAGCAGGCACGGCAAAGCCGCCGCTGGCACGGCGAACGTCGTTCCATTATACATTCCTGCTACGGGCTTGAGTTAGTGCCGGCTGCCGGTCAGAGCCAGCGCATAGCAGAACCTATTGAAGCAGCCAGCCCAACATTCGATAGGCCCGGTTGGCCAGTGGGACGATTGGGTCGAAACCATTACGCAGCGCCCAGTAATACACGGGGCGAAATACGTGCCGCTTAACCTGATAGACAAAACCGTGCCACCGGCCGGCCATACCATCTTTCGAGCCTGAAGGCGAAAAAGGCTCGTTGCTGCGCAGGCGCTCCTGCAAACGCTCAAAACGCAGATCATCCACCACCTGGGCCGCCAGGCTGCTGGCAGCGCTCAGGTCTGGCGCCAGGCGCGGGGCAAGCTCGGCGAAGCGCCGCGCTGTCGCAAATAGCCCCTGCATGCGCTCGGCCATCTGCGCGACCGTAAAATTCGCGCTCAGACGCTCACGCGCCGCGTGGCCCACCTCGGCCCGCAACTGTGGCGCGGACAGGAGCTGGGCCAGCGTTTGAATATAATCGTCCACCTCGCTGGGCCCATGCGGGATGAGATAGCCGGTGCCGGGGGTCACCAACTCGCGCTGGCCGCCCACATCCGCCACAACCGGCACCACCCCCATGGCCATGGCTTCATAGATCGCCAGCGAGATGCCCTCATCCTGCGAAGGCAGCAGCAGCACGTCGCAGGCTGCCAGCAGGCGGGGCATGTCCTGCGGCTTCACCGCGCCTAACAACCGCGTGTGCTTCTTCAACGAAAAACGCGCCAGGGTCGCCACCAGCCACGAGCGCTGCGGTCCGTCACCGGCGATCAGGCACAGAAAGTTTGGGTTCGCGCGTCGCAGGCCGCGCAGAATCTCGGCCAGCACACGCGGCCGTTTCTGCGGCACCAGGCGAGCGGGATACACGATCACCGGCGTGCCGTCCGGCACTTGCAGGTCACGCCGGATCGCCGCCCGGTCGAAGCGAGCGGCGTCCCACACGGCCAGGTCGATGTTGGTGTAACACACCGCCACACGGCTGTCGTCGGCCCCCTGCGCCGCCATCCAGGCCTTCACCTGCTCGGAGCTGACGATGTTGAGATCAAGCCAGCGCTGTGAATTCAAGCCGACGCGCACAAAGCCGCCTTGCAGCCACTCGGTGGCCATATGATTGTAATCAACAAAAATCGTGCTGGGGCAATGGGCGCGCAGGTAGGGCAACAGAGAATAGGCCAGCATCGAGTTGGAAATGAGCACCACGTCGATCTGGCGCGCGTCGAGCAGATAGCGCAAAAAGCGCGGATAGTCTTCCGGCCTCAGAAAGCTCGGCAGCAAAAAGTAGTCATGGCTGAGTTGTTCGAAGGCCGGCAGCCAGGGGTGCGGCCCATCGGTGGTGGCGCACAGCGTCACCTCATAGCCGTGCCGCTCGAATTGCTCGAGCAGGCTCAGATTGAAGCGATCGGCCCCCCCCAGGCTGAACCACGGCAGCAGGAGCAGTAGGCGTCTGGTGCCCGGCGGCCTGGTGCGAACGCTGCCCAATGGGAGGTCGTGGCCGATGGGGCTGGCCACCGGGGGGCGCAGCGCGGGAAAGCCGCCGCGCCGCCACAAAGCCGGATAGCGCCGCCGCATCTCGCGGCGAAACGCCGTTTTGCGGCGTGGATCGTCGCGATTGGGCCAATAGGTGGGCGTGGCGTGATGGCGATAGCGGGTGAGATATTCGGGGATCGTACCGCCCCAGAAGCCATGGGCGGCCATCTTCAGCCAGTAATCCCAGTCCTCCAGCCCCTCGCGGATCGTCTCGTCGTGCCCGCCAATCGCCCGGTCGGCAGCGCGCCGGATAATGGCGGTGGGGGTTACCTGGTTCTCGGCCAGAAAATCTCGCCCGCGGTCAAAGCCCCGATCCCACAGGAATTCCTTGGCCCCGAAACCAATCGACCAGCTATTGCAAAAGCTCCACTCCGGGTGCGATTCCAGCGCCCACAGGCACTTCTCGATAAAGGTGGGCTCAATCAGGTCGTCGGCGTCCAGTTGTAGGAAGTAGGGCGCCTGACATTGGAGAACGCCGATGTTGCGCGCGGCGCTGAGACCGCGGTTTTCGGAGTGGTGAATAACGGTGACACGCGGGTCATGCCCCTCGTACACTGCCAGCATCGACAAGGCCTCAGGGTTGGTCGAGCCGTCATCCACGATCAGCCATTCCCAGTTCGTATAAGTTTGCCGCATAACCGACTGGGCCGTGGCCTGGAATTCTGGCCCAGCATCACAGAACGGCGTAATAATCAGAATGTGCGCCGGTGCGCGATCAGAACGCCCGGGCGAAGTGAACGGTTGGGTCGCCGCGGGCGGGGCAGGCGCTTCATCAGACACTTTCAGTTGATTCATAGTCGGAATGCGGCCCCTTTAACCTAACACCTGCTGGTAAACAGAGTAGACCCTACGACTGACGTGCTCCCAGGTGTAGCGCGCCCTGACTTTCTGATAGCCGGCCTCGCCCAGGCGGGCGCAGAGCGTGGGATCAGCCATGAGCTCGCGGACGCGCTGCGCCATTTCCTGACTGGTGGAGCAAAGATAGCCGTCAATGCCAGGCTCGATCAGCGCGGTGAGCGGGCCGCAGGCGGCATTGCCGATAACCGGCTTGCGGCGCATCCAGGCCTCCAAGACAACCAACCCAAAACTCTCACTCTCCGACGGAAAAATGAAAACCTGGCAGGCGTCATAGGCGTCCAGCACCTCCGCCCGGGGCAGCTTGCCCAGCACGCGCACATATGGCGAGGGGATAGGCTGCTGGTCCACGTCCTCGCCCACCATGATCAGCTGAGTATCCGCGGCCGCGATGTCATTGACGGCGGCGACAGCCAGATCGTAACCCTTCACACGCTCTTTTCGTCCAACATACAGCACCAGTTTGTTTAGCCCCAAGCCATTTTGGGCCCGAAAACGCTCACCCGAAATTTCGGGTCCAGAAAATTCGGCCACATCCACGCCAGCGCCCACTTCAACCGGGTTACTGGCGGGCAACAACTGCTTGAATATCGCTGAGCTATAAGCCGTCATCGTTAACAGCGCCGCCGCTTGACGATAGCTGGCATACAACGGCGTCAAATGATGATAAAGGTCGTCCAGATGCGCCAACGGCAGAATCACCACGGGCTTGCCGGCCCGGTGCGCCAGACTGGCCACCTGCCAAATAATGGCCAGAGGCGAAAAACTGACCAGCACGATATCGTAGCTCGGAATGGCCCGGCCCAGCCAGCGCCACATAGGCCAAGACCAGGGTCCCAGCCCCAGCAGTGTGAGCCAGTGATAAACCTTGGGGCGCGCATTAGCCCGCTGGAATAGGGCCGCTGCCCGGTCTGGCCCAACAGCGCCCAACGAGCGGTCACGGCTGACTTCGCTTTGCCAACGCCGCCAGATTAACAAGGATAAGACCCGTCCCAAGAACGGAGGCAGGCTGGCTGTCACCGGAAAACGCCGCACCGGCATACGATCCAACTCCTCCAGTCCAGAGCGATATTCATTGCGCCACTGCGCCGAAAAAAGCGAGGGCAGACGCAGTTGGCGGGCCTGGGTGGTCACCACATCGACGCTAACCGGCAAGCGCGCTAAGGATTGCGTCAGGTGGTAAGCATACTGCTCGGACCCATTTGTCAGATCACGGCCGAACAGCGGGAACACATGCAGTGCGCGGATCATCAAGCTGGCTCGGGCCGTTTGCGCCACACATAGGCGCGCACGCTCTTTCCAGACTCCAGCCGGATCTCATGTTCAGTCACAAATTCCAACTGCGGATGTCCGGCCGGTTGGCTGCGTTCTGGCGCCGTCACCAGGACAAAACAACCGCCCGGAGCGAGCCTGGCCGCGGCACTGGCAAACAAAACACTCCGGTCCCAATCAGCGGTGAAGTCGACGTGATAGCACAGATCATTCGGTGCGCGGTACACGCTTCCCTTGGAAGACAGGCGCTCACCCAGGTAGGCGGCGCCCGCAAACAGGGTGTCGCTGTTACCGGTTTGCAGTGAGAGGTCAACGGAGCGCAAGCCAGCCAGGACCGGTACCCGCTGTTCCAGTTGCTGCAACAAATTGACAAGCTCATCGGCCGTCAGTTCGACTGAGCCGGGACTGCCGGACGGTGGCGTCACGGCCAGGACCTGGCTGAGCCAGCGAACACGGCTGGTGATTTGCCGCAACTGTTCTTCAAGCACAGCGAAATGCTGTCGTTGGCCTTCAGCAATGGACGGATCGGTTAGAGCGTGAAGCCGTTCGAGGTCCGACTGGACTCCCACCAGGGCCGCGTCGTAGCGCGCCAGCCGGGTGGCGACATCCGCCTCCGTCGCAATGCGCAGTCTCAACTCCTGCTCTAACTGCTGCAATTGCTGCTCTTGCCGCGCGGCGTTCTGTGCCTGTTGCGCGGCGCTCTGTTCCAGTTGCACGGCACGCTGTTCTTGCTGTGCGGCGTTCTGTGCCTGTTGAGCGGCGTTCTGTTCCAGTTGCGCGGTGCGCTGCCCTTGCTGGGCAGCCTGCTGCTCCAACTGTGCGATGTGCTGCTCCAACTGTGCGATGCGCTGTTCTTGCTGGGCAGCCTGCTGCTCCAACCGCGCCGATTGCTGCTTCTGCTGTGTCCTTTGCTGCGCGAGCTGGCTCGTCAGTTGCTGTTCCGAATTCTGAAAGTCGGCCGTTATCCGCTCAATTTGACGCGCCGAATCTTGCCGCAGCGACTCTTGCACGCCGGATAGGGCGCTCAACCCTTGACTGAGTTCCTGGGCGTGAGCGTTAGCCTCGGCCACCTGAGCGTCCACCTCAGCCAGGTGATCCAGCAGCGGCTCAAAGAAGTATGCTTGCGCCTGCTCACTGTGGCCCAAATACAGGACCCGCGTAAACGTCCGCACCAGGTAAGCAATCGGCGCAGGCAGCCGCCGCAGCCGGCTGTCGTACCAGCCTTTCAGCCGTATTTGATTCCAGGTCTTTAGCCTGGCCCGCACGACATCGAGTGAACCGCTTCTAGTATCATTCATGGCAGGCATCGTCTTAGAGCTATGAACGGAGATCGAGCCCAACCTGTTTCCAGGCGGGGGAATGGTATTCTTTTGGGTCGCGACCACACTGGAGGCGTGACGGATCTCTTCCAGTAATTCGGGCGCTGGCTTCGCCCAGCCATTGTCCGCCTGCGGATAAACGGCGGTCTTGTGCAGAGCCAGGTGCAAGAGCGTCGCCACATTGCCGCCAATCACCGTCACGAACTGGGGCGGCCCGCTTTCGTCCTCAACCAGGTCCCGCTGCCGCAGATCCAGGCGGCGCGGCATGGCCAGCGTCCGCTCCGAGGGCTCGGTGCGCAGTGCATCCATCAACTCCAGACCACTGGCCGCCACGACGAAATGGTCGATGTCCTCGCGGGATAGAAAAGGCTGGCTGGGGTTAGCGCCGGCCTGTGTCGCGGGTCCGGCGAACAGATGCTCAATCGTCAATGACACCACACCGGCCGGCTTAAGCACCCGCCCAATCTCATACATCGCGCTGGCCAGGTCGGCTTGCGTGCCAAGCTGACCCGGCGCCTGGCACACGATAACCGCATCAAAACTCTGGTCGGGGAAGCGCAGCGCGCGCGCATCCATGTGCTGCACGACCAGCCGATTAAGATCGACCCCATACGCCGCCTCAAATTCAGGCTGGGCCAGCGCCTGACTGCCCGCCTGTCCGGTCTCCAGGTACCGGTCTATAGCAAACACCTGGCCCACCTGGCCGGTTAGGTAGTAGGGCAGCGGATGCCTGCCCGCGCCAATCACCAGGATCACGGCATCGCGGCGCAGATGGCCGGCCTGGTCCAATGTGTGCAGAGCCATCGCCGCGCGCCAAAAGCGGCCGTACTCGGCGCCTTGGGGGAAAGCCGGCGGGTAGAAATCAGCCTCAGCCGCGAATAGCTCGCGGATGGGCGCTGCCACCGCCGCCAGCTCGAAGTCCTCAATTTCGATTGGCTTGTTCAGCGCCAGGACAGCCGTCCCTAAAGCCTGCGCGGGCAGCGGCGGCGCCAGGCGTTCGCCGCCGATTTGCTTGAAGACGGCCCGATAACGCTCGGCCATTTGCCAGGGGCTCAGCTCTTTTTCATAATAGGCGCGGGCTTTGACCGATAGGGCCGCCCGCAGCGCTGGGTTTGTCGCCAGCCGGCCCAGGTCATCCGCCAGCGTTTCCACTTCGCGCTCGTCCGGCGCAATCCGCCACACAAATTCTTCGGGCAAGAACCGCCATTCAGGCAAATCGGTGATGATGACCGGCTGGCCGGCCGCGATCGCCCGCACCAGGGTGCCAGACATTTGCTTCCGTGACGGATAACGCAGGTTGACGACCACATCACAGGCCAGCAGCCATTGTTTGAGGTTGTCCGCGGAGACGTAGCCTGTGAACGTTACGCTCGCGGCGATGCCCAGAAAGTCGGTCAGGCTCCGCAGGGTATCCTGGTAAAGTGGGTCTGGCGCTTCGCCAACGATCACCAGGCGCGCCCATGGATGCGCAGCCAGCAACTGCGCGAAGGCCCGCAGCGTTGTCTCAACGCGTTTAACGGGATCCAAAATGCCGAAAACTCCGACCACGAACGCCTCGTCAGCAATGCCAAGTGCGGCCCGCGACGCCTGGCAACGAGGCTCTGGCGACTCCCGGTAGGTATCTTCGGCGCCATGTGGCACGACGAAGACCTGTTCGGCGTGCTCCGCGAAGCGCTGACGAAGCTCTACGGCCGAAGCCTCCATATGAACAATCAGCCCCAGGCTGTGCTCCACGATTTTGGTCAGCATTAAGTGCTGATCTAGAAAGGCGATCAACTGGCTTTGGCGCACATTATCCGGGGCTTGCGAGATTTGCCGGAACTGCTTAACCGCCTCGGGCCCCTCGCAATCGCGCAGCTCTTCCAGGAATTGGGCCGTCCGGCCGGGTAGCACGAGATCGGCATAGATGGCGTAACTCCACGTCAAATCGTGGAGGACGACGACACCTGGATATTGCTGCAAATAGCGGTACATATAGACATGAAACAATGACGCGCCCAGTTGGTAAACCGTAAGGTCGAATGGCCGCTGAGCGTGCCGTCTGGCAAAAGCGCTGTGATGCAGCACCCGGAATGAGCGCAGAACATCCCAAGCGGGCCAAACGTCGTCATCCACGAAGACTTCAATATCGTACCAGCGGGCCAACGCGCCCAGCAGGACGTTGGCGCTGTAATCCGCCACGCCGCTGTGCTGCGGTGGGAGCGGAGTCCAAAGCGCCAGATGCGGCTTAGCAGGCTCAGCAGCCGCGCCCGGCTGCAGCGCGCGGTAATAACAGTCGAGCGTTTCCTGGCCCAGCTGACTCGGGCTAAACTTGGCGGCCTGTTCGAGACCCAGGCGGCTCATATCCTTGCGGCGATCCGGGTCAAGGTAGAGTGACTCAATTGCTTGAGCAATACCAGACAAATCGCCCGGTTCGATTAACACCGCTGCCTCGCCGCCTACCTCCGGCAAAGCAGATGCGGCCATCGTAAT
>Ga0209166_10002266_pt1 | contig 14869 bp, 13 predicted proteins | sample Coa_R1_3_FD_187151 | JGI IMG/M metagenome (GOLD analysis project Ga0209166, IMG submission 187151) | Surface soil microbial communities from Centralia Pennsylvania, which are recovering from an underground coalmine fire - Coalmine... | ecosystem: Environmental > Terrestrial > Soil >... | reverse complement strand
GTTTGTAAGACACCAGGTAACGGCTGCGAATCACTTCCTGCAGATCGGCCAGGCTCCCGTTCAACCGCTGCAACGATCCCGGCACAAATGCCGCTCCGCCCGTGAGTTCCGAGAGCGTTCGCAATGGGTGATCACCTACCATCGCGTTCGCATCCTCTTGCAGCGCTTCTCTTGTACTGACCGTGTAAACCGCTACTTCCCCGCGCTGCGCGCTCGCGATGGCTTCTTTCAGCGTCATGCTGCTCGAATTATCCTCACCGTCACTGATCACGACCAAAACCCGCGCCACAGGCTGCTGTTCCGGGCGCTTGGCCAGCTTGTCCGAAGCAAAGGCGATCGCATCCCACAACGCTGTTCCTCCTGCGGGCGCAAGTTGGTGGATCGCGCGCGACCTCAGCATTGGATCCGAAGTGAACTCCTGCACCAGCAGAACCGAGTTATTTACTCCCACCACAAATGCCAGATCCTGCTCGTTCGTAAGCACTTTTTCCAGGAACTTCACTGCAGCATTCTGCTCGAATGAGAATCGTTCGGTGACCGAGTTGCTTGTGTCGACGACCAATCCGAGCCGCAAAGGCAGTTGGGTTTGATTGCGGAATCCCAAAATCTTTTCCGGCGCCCGGCTGTCGTCGCTCACTCCAATCTCTGCTGCCGTCAGATCGGTCACCGATTTCCCGCGGTCCGTGGCCGCAAAGAAAATCGCAACTTCATCCACTGACGCCCGAAACATCGTGCCCGAATGATTCAATCTTGACCGCTCCCCTGCGGACCCTGAGTTCGCAGCCAGTTCGACGGGCGCGGTTTTCCCACACTCCGTGCACACCGGCTCGGGTTCCGCTTCCGCCTCCGCAATCTGGCTCCGTTCCTTCACATTCTGCAATACCTGCTGAGCCTGTGCCGAAGCTTCTTCCGCAGTTGGCTCTGCAGGCGTGCTAAAGGAAAATTTCACCTCTTGAACGGGATGCAACTTGGCCTCAGCCCGCCTTGATTCTTCCTGCTTGATTGCTTCCAGGATCTGCCGGAACTCTGCCGCCGACCCGGAATTCGGATCTTCTTGTAACAGGGTCTCCATCTCCGACTGCGCACCCGGAAGATCGTTTTTAGCCTCGTAAGCGGCAGCCGCGAAATAATGAACCACGGCAGCTCCCTGATGTTTCCTTCCATGCACCTCGCGTACCGTGGCCAGGACAGCTGGGTAATCCCGGTTCAGAAACTCTGCATACGCCAGTGCCTTGGTCAATACCAGGTCCATCGGAGCAATCTCTGAAGCCTTGCGGAACGCTGCTTCCGCTGCGGGATATTGCTTCAGCGCCAGGTCCGCGCAGCCCAGGTTCAAATGCGAGTTTGGCATGTGATCATCGAGCGCCGCTGATTTCTCGAATTCCTCTCGCGCTTGCTCATTCTGGCCCAGGCTCAGATACGCCGACCCGAGCGTATTGTGCGCCGCAACGAATTTCGGATAGATTTCGATCGCCTTTTCCAGGTGCTCAACCGCACCTTGCGCATCCTTGCGCAGTAAGAGCTGGTAGCCCTTCTGGTACTCGCGCTGCGCCTTTCCCGGTGCTTTCAAGTCCAACTGTGACACGGACCCGCTTGGCGTCTGCAGCGGAGTGGTGCCCGCATTCTGGCCGTTGATGGTGAAAAAGTTGAAATCCATCTGGCCAGTTTGAATGGCGTCCAGTGCAACCGCGCTGGTGAAGCGGCTCGATGTGTTGCTGGGAAACGTAAGCACCTGCGCAACCGCCGTGTACGAGAGAACGCTTAACACGAGGGTTGGCAGCACAGATTGACGAAGCATGATGGGACCTCCACAACCGAACTGGCAGGGGTCTTCGGCTGCAAGTGTAACTCTGGCCATTGCGGCCATACAAGCAGTGCACTTTGTCAGAGCGGAGAGCGCATCGGCTGAAAGCGCCGATATGGGATGCCCACCTCCAAATTTCGGTTGTTCATCCGTTAGAATCAACGAGGAGATGCACGGCCGCACCTCTTGCGTCCTCCGTGTCTCCGTGCCTCTGTGGTGAAATCTTCCGCCATGACTATCGGTGTTTTAGCCCTGCAGGGCGATTTCGATGCCCACCGCCGCCGGCTCGAGGAGCTGGGCGCCGAAGTAGTGCTCGTCAAAAAGCCCGAGCAGCTTGACCACATCGACGGCCTCGTCATTCCGGGCGGCGAGTCCGGCACTTTTTTGAAACTTCTCGGGCAGGCCGGATTCGAAAAGCTCAAACAATTCGTTCGTCTCAAGCCCACCTTCGGCACCTGTGCCGGGGCGATCCTGCTCGCCACTGAAGTCGAAAATCCTCCGCAGGCCGGACTTGGAGCCCTTAACATCCGCATCCGCCGCAATGCCTACGGGCGTCAGATCGACAGCTCCATCCGCGAAGGCCAGTTCTTCGCCGACCCCGCCAACAATGTGGCAGCCTCGCCGCTAGAAATGGTCTTCATCCGTGCCCCCAAGATCGAACGCGTCGGCGAAGGCGTCGAAGTCCTCGCCACCGAAGGCTCAGACCCCGTCGCCGTCCGGCAGGGAAGAGCCATGGCTGCCACGTTCCATCCCGAACTTTCCGCTGATACCCGCGTCCACCAGGCCTTCCTCGATCTCGTCAAAAACGGAAAGCAATAGTCACGGAACTGTTTTCGACCGCCCGCGAAGATTTTTCTTGACATCATCAAAGCGTAACCGTACAGTTACACATCATGCGTCACCATTCAGTTACATATTCGTCGGTACGAAACCCGGAAGCGACGTTTCAGGCTTTGGCCGATCCCACGCGCCGCGCCGTACTCGATCTTCTTCGTCGCGGCAGCCAGCCGGCAGGGCAGATCGCCAGTGCATTCCCGGTTTCTCGCCCCGCAATTTCGAAGCATCTTCGCCTCCTTCGCCGCGCCCATCTGGTTCGCGAACATCGCGAAGGCCGCCACCGCGTCTACCAGCTCAATCCCGAGCCACTGCGCGCCGTAGATTCATGGATTGAGCAATACCGCGTTTTCTGGGCCGCTAGTCTCAACACTTTGAAAGCATTCGTGGAAGCCGAACACGCGCGGGAAACCGCAGCCGCGTCCCGCAAACACAAATGATTTTGCCGATGGAAATCCTCCGTCTGAGAAAGGAAACCACCATGACGAAAGCAACGCGGGCCCTCACAATCACTTTTGTCTTTTTCGTAGCTACCGCGGCCTTCCCCCAAACTGACGCCCAAAAAGCCTTCACCTCAATCAAAACACTTCCCGGCACGTGGGAGGGCAAAGCCTCTGATGGAAAGCCGCTGCAGGTGACCTTCAAAGTGACGTCTGCCGGCTCTGCCGTTCTCAGCGAAATCATGGTTCCCAACGAAGATATGGTCAGCATGATTCATCTCGACGGCCCCAACCGCCTCCTGCTCACGCACTACTGCGCTACCGGGAACCAGCCGAGAATGGAAGCCAGACTCTCGCCCGACGGAAAAATCATTACTTTCAGCTACGTTGACGCCACCGGTCTGGCAACTCCAGACGCCGGCCACATGCAACGCATGGTCCTCACCCTGGTAGACGATAACCATCACACCGAAGAATGGACCTTCCTCGATCACGGCAAGGAGACGAAGGAACTCTTCGATCTCCACAGAAAGCTCTAGCGCCGCCGTCTCGGCGGCTGTCGTAGCAGAGTCACGCCGCCACACGGGACGCCTCATCAATTGCGGAAAGTTTAAGGAGCTGCGCGAATTCTGCGCTGCCAGGAGAGTCATAATGACCACTATCACTCCCGATCAGGACGCCATCATTAGCGAGATTGATATCGCCGCGCCTCCCGAGCGTGTCTTCAAGGCCATTTCTGATGCTGCCGAGATTCGCCGCCGTTCCCCTGAACTCTCTGTCTACGAAATGGACCCCCGCGTGGGCGGCAAGTGGCGTCTCGAAATGCGTCCTTCGAAACCCCATCACGGTTTCAACGTGATTCAACACGGTGGAGAGATCCTCGAATTCGATCCTCCGCGGCTGCTCGTCTATACCTGGACAGCCAACTTCCACGCCGAACCCGAAAAGCGCTCGATCGTCCGGTGGGAGCTAACTCCAACCAAGTCCGGCACGCACGTGAAAGTAACGCACAGCGGCCTCGCCTCCGAACCGCAAGCCCGTAAAGACTACGCCGGCGGCTGGCCGGGAGTGCTCGACGACTTGAAGAAGTGGGCCGAGAAACCATAACTCCGCCGTCGCGGCAGCTGTCGTGGCCCTGTCCGCGCCGCCACACCTGCGACTGCATGAGGTGCCCAGAGTTTTTGAGAATCTGTGCGAACGACCACCGATCACCAGCCCAGCCCCTGACCGCTTAACTGAAGGAGAACTTATGGCCACTGCCACCATCACACCGACAAGAACGCCGTTCGTTCCTAGCGAAGGATTCGCGCGAATTTTCACGCACTAGGACACAGGTGGGTCCCAGCGGTCAGTGGTCAGAAATCCTGGCTGATCCACTGACCACTTAACTCCGCCTTCTACCTTTTTCTCGCCCCACTCGTCCGAGTACAATGTCCGCTCCACTCACGCAAGGAGAACACCGCCATGAAAAAGTCTGTATTCGCCGTAGTGCTGCTCGCCGCAACCCTGGCGATCCCCGTCCACGCGCAAGACGCGATGAAAAAAGACGCCGCCGTCAAGCCCGCCGATCCTGAATCCAAAGTCGTGCTCGACTCCTGGAACGACATCGGCCGCAAGCTCATCGCCATGGCCGAGGATTTCCCCGAAGATAAATACGACTTCAAGCCCAATCCCGCCCAGCGCAGCTTCGCCGAGCAACTCCTGCACGCCGCCGGAGCCAACTACTACTTCATCAATCCCGTCATCGGCCAGAAGCCTCCCGCCGAGGAAGACCCGAAGCGCGACAAGTTCAAAACGAAAGCCGAAATCGTCGCCTTCGTCAAGAAGTCCTTCGCCGACGGAGCCGCCGCGATCCAGTCCAAAGGTGACAAGGGACTCTCCGATACCATCGTCGATTCCTTCGCTCACCAGCAAGTCCGGATCCTCGATTACGCCTACGGATTCATCGAGCACTGCGGCGAGCACTACGGCCAGCTGGTCGTCTACTACCGCGTAGCCGGTCTGGTTCCGCCGGAGTCGCGCCCTAAAAAGTAAGCGCGCAAAAAAAAGGGAAGAATAATGGAGGTGTGCCCACTCTTCTTTGACGTTCTTTGCGAAAGCGGAGTGGGTACTTTGACTTAAAGGTTCTGTTTCAGACTTCTGACTTCACAAATTCTCTACCGATACGCGTAGGGATACCGTCGCGCCCGCTCCGGAAAAATCTTGATCATCACCAGCCCCGCGACGAACCCGCCCACGTGCGCCCACACCGCCACCCCGCCCACATCGTGTCCCGGCCGCGCCATCGACAACGTTGCGGCACCCATAAAAAATTGGAACACGAACCAGTACCCCAGCATGATCCATGCCGGAATGTAAAACACGAATACGAAGAACCACGTCAGCACCCGGGCTCGCGGATACAGGATGAAATATGCTCCCAACACCCCCGCAATCGCACCGCTCGCTCCCACCGTTGGCAAGTTGGAATTCGGATAAATCGCCACCTGTGTCGCCATCGCAATCAATCCCGACAACACATAAAACACCAGGTACTTGAAATGTCCCAGATAATCCTCGATGTTGTCCCCAAAAATAAACAGGAACCACATATTCCCCAGCACGTGCATCCAGCCCGCGTGCACGAACATGGACGTGAAGAAGGGAATAATGATCGCCGGCAGCGGATACCTTGGCGATCCCGCCAGGAAAGCCAAAAAGTGCGACGGTACCACCCCGAACTGCCGCGCAAACAGCTCGTAGCTGCGCGGATCCAGCGTGGACTGGAACAGATAAATAAGAATATTCAGCGCGATCAAAAATCCATTCACGTACGGCGTGCTGTATCGCGGCTGGTCATCTTTGATCGGGAACATGGCGGATTTGGTAAGTTAGTGAATTGAGTAATCGGGTGATTGGGGAATTGGGGAATTGAAGACCGGCACGCTCCAGCTTTTAAATTACCAGATTACTCAATTACCAAATTACCAAATTCTTTCATGAATGCCGTTCTCATCATCGACAAGCCCGCCGGACTCACTTCCCACGACGTTGTCAACCGTGTTCGCCGTATCTTGAATCAGCGCTCAATCGGGCATCTCGGCACCCTCGACCCCATGGCCACCGGCGTCCTTCCACTTGTTGTGGGCAGCTTCACCCGCCTCGCCCAGTTCTACACCACATCCGAGAAGACCTACGAAGGCACCATCCGCTTTGGTTTTTCCACCGACACCTACGACGCCGAAGGCGAGCCCACCAGCCCACCTCAAGATGTCACTCTGCAGAAAGATGAACTTGAAACCATAGCCGCCAAGTTCCGTGGAGTCATCGAGCAGCTTCCACCTCCATTTTCCGCGAAGAAAATCCAGGGCGTGCCCGCCTACAAGCTTGCCCGAAAACACAAGGAAGTGGTGCTTCACCCGGTTCAGGTCGAGATCAAGGAATTCGAGATTCTCTCCATCGACGCCGCCCGTGCGCATTTCCGCGCTCGCGTTGCCTCCGGCACCTACATGCGCTCGGTCGCCCACGACATGGGCAAAGCTCTCGGCTGCGGCGCCCACCTCGAATCCCTCCGCCGCACCGCGGTCGCCGAGTTCACCCTGGCCGACGCCCACACGCTCGACGAACTCGCGGCCGCAACAGCAGGGAAGACCCCTTCGGAAAATTCCAGCGATAATCAACCGGGCGTCGCTTTGCTTGATCTTTTCGTCCATCCTCGCAAGCTGCTCCCGGATCTTCCCTCGGTAAGCGCCGACGAACTTTCCGCCGCCCGCATTCGCGACGGACGCACCGTGAATCTGCCGGAGCTGTCTCGCGCGCGTCAGGTGAAAGTCTTTGCCGGGCAACGCGACCTGATTGCCATCGCCACCCGCGTCGCCGGCTCCCTGTTCCACCCCAAGCTAGTCCTGTGCGCAAATGACGCACCCGTACGCTCGTAGCGTAGTAGCGCCGCCGTCCCGGCGACTGTCGTGGTGTCACCACATCAGACAGTGAGCGATTCCTTCCAGCCGAATTCGAAGTGACCAGTGTTCACGGACTGTCTGTACTTCACGGTACCTGCGCTCCCTCAGTTCCGACATACACAGCGTAGAGTGACTGGCTGGCGGCCATGAACAGCCGGTTTTTCTTCACTCCGCCGAAACACAGGTTGGCACAAGTTTCCGGAAGATGAATCTTGCCAATGAGGACTCCGTCGGGCGCAAACACGTGTACTCCGTTATAACCATCGCCCGCCCACCCCGCCGCAGACCAGACGTTCCCGTCCACGTCGCAGCGAATGCCGTCGGATGTCCCGGGAGCCATGTTTACGAACATGCGGCCGTTCTTCAGGCGCACGCCGTTTTCCACGTCATAGACGCGAATCGGCCGGGGATCGCCCGAATGTTTCGGCTCCCCCGTATCCACGATGTAAAGCTTCTTCTCATCGGGCGAGAAACAGATCCCATTCGGCTTCTCCATATCGCTGGCCACCACGGTGACTTCGCGCGTATTCGGATCCAGGCGATAAACATTGGCGGGAAGCTCGAACGCCGCTTTGTGCCCTTCATAATTCGACATAATTCCGTATCCGGGATCGGTAAACCAGATCGCTCCGTCGGAGTGCACCGCCAGATCGTTGGGTGCATTCAGCAATTTCCCCCGAAAGTGATCCATTAACACGGTGATGGTCCCGTCGTGCTCAGTGCGGGTCAGGCGGCGCGTGTCGTGCTCGCAGGTCAGAAGCCTGCCTTGCCGGTCGCGAGAGTTCCCGTTGCTGTAGTTGGAGGGGCTGCGGAATACACTGACTTCGCCCGTGTCTTCGAGCCATCGCAGAATGCGGTTATTGGGAATGTCGCTGAACAGCAGGTATCGTCCGTCGCCAAACCACACGGGGCCCTCCGCCCATCGTGTGCCCGTATAGAGGCGTTCGACACCGGCGTTGTTGACCTTGTAGTTGGCGAAGCGCGGGTCAACCACTTCCACTGCAGGATCGGGGTAGACCACAGGCGTCTTCGAAACTTGCGCCTTGGCAAGCGCCAAAGGATCGACCGCCAGCGCTGTGACCGCCCCGGCTGTAAGGTTCATGAAGGTGCGTCTCTGCATTCGTTTCACCTGGTGGCAGAAATGCCGCCCGGTGCACCTTATCACGTCCTTTTCTTCATCGGGGACCGCCACCGCAGCAGGGAAGAACGCCTCATGTGGCGCGGGCGCCCACGCCCGCGCAGCTAATCGTGCCCAGGCCCTGTCGACACCCCCGGGGGCGCTCGCAGTTTGTGCGTTCACCCGCGCAGGCTCCTCCCGCCCTTTCACTCGGTCACGGCCAATGATCCCGGCACACCCCCATCCTGCCGCGTGAGGACTCGAAGTCAATCTGCACCTTAACCGGTGCAACTGTGCAATACCTTGTCAAGGCCCAAAACTGGTGCAATTCCCCCTAAATCACACATTAACAAGAAGAAATAAATGCATATTTTCTGCCCATTTACCCCTCGTAACTTGATATAATAGATATAGAGTTAAGAAATTGAAAAAGCGCTGCCTCCGGGCCGCGCTTTTCGTGTCTTAGGCCCAGTATTCACAATTTACTTTAAGGAGAACAGGGCGCAGCCAACCAGCTGCGCCTTTCGTATTTATGAGCAGAAGCAAGGACAAACCGTCCTATTCCTCCCGTTGTCAACCTCTCATCGGACATCCTTCGCGCAAGCGCCTGGGCGAAGCCATCGAGGCCGCATTCCTCGCTGTGGTCGCCCTTTTCAACTTCGATATAGCCCGTCCCTGGGGAGAAACCCATCCCTATGACTTTCTGGTGAGCGCCGGACGCGGATTCTGGCGCGTTCAGGTCAAAGCCACCCAGCGCTGCGCGGATAACCGCTACCGTGTCAAAGCCACCGGATGGCGCGATGCTTACACCTCCGACGACATCGACTTCATCGCGGCCTACATCGTCCCCGAAAAGCTCTGGTATATCGTCCCCATCGAGTCGATTGCGCCCCGCAAAGGCCTCCGCTTCTATCCCCACGACGGCCGAAAATCCCTGTTCGAAAAATACCGCGAGGCCTGGTGCCTCCTGGCCTGCGATCCCAAAGCCCGCGGCTGGAAAGATATCCCAGCCGTCTGCCGGTGTAGGGAACTCCCCACCCGCTGCTCCGTCTGCCCGCGTAGAAACTTGCACCCAGCGGGATTCGTAATGGCGAAATAGTGGAAGAGCGGCGCTTTAGCGCCGCGTAAGCGACCTTAAAGAGAGTTGGGCTTCAGCCCCTGACATATGCCGAATTCCGGATTTCGTAACAAAACCGCTCCCCATACTTCACCCGCCTTTCATTTGGTCATAATCTTCGCCTCGCGACGATGGCTGAGGGGGCCGGGGCGTATCTCTATGCCATATCGTCTCTCTCCTTTTCTCGCTTTGCTTCTCTGTCTATCGGCCTGCAGCGATAGCCACTGGCACCCTGACCCTGCCTCCTCCGACGCCAAGTCCCTCAAGATCGCAGTCTTTTGGTCCTCCGCAGGCAACGAACAGAATTACAGCGCGTCGCAGGAAGCTGCCAAGCTGGCGCAGGACACGCCTGAAGTCAAGGCGCTCCAGGATTTCGTCCAGCTTGAGCCGCGCGAAGATGCCGAGAGCGTTGAGCAAGCTATCGAGTACGCGCGCCGCATTCGCGATGATCCCGAGGTGCTGGCCGTCGTGGGACACTCCTACTCCGGAACTACCCGCGCCGCGCTGCCCATCTACGAGCAGGCCGGCATTCCGGTGCTCATTCCCACCGCGACCTCGCCCTATGTGATGTACAAGTTCGATCAACATGCCGATTGGCCCAGCGTGGGCGAGCTCGAAGATAGGGAATCCCGCTACACCACATTTAGAAATGCTTTTCGCCTGATTCCCAGCGACGTGCCCAGCCAGGTTGAAGCCATCGAAACCACGACCCTGAGGCTGCTCGGCGTGAAAACGGAGGAGTCACCGAATCCATCACCACCGGCCAATCCTTCAGCGAAGAAGCCCAAGATCATGCTGGTTTGCGACGTCACCAGGCGCAACGGGGCGTTCGTCTACACGCGACCCATCTGCGAGTCGCTGCTGCACGAGCGCAATCCACAACGTTCCATAGCCACCTACGTTGCCCGTTACAAGGAAATCGACGCCGAGACCGTCGACGTCTGGGAAATGGTCACCGAGATCCATGCTGTGATGCGCAAGGAGGAGGCAAAAAGGATCGTGTTCGTCGGATATAGCGAACTCGCCCGCGTCCTGCTGGAGGAGTTGCAGGAGCGTTCCGAATCGGTCAAAGACGAGATGCGCAAGTACACATTCATCATGTCTGAGGCCTGCTTGTCGAACGAATTGCTGGATTTCGGCGCCACTCTATATGTCACTTCGCCCTTCAATCCTTCACGGGTCGTGAAATGCGTTCCGAACCTGGAGAAGGTTCTGAAAGAGAAAAATATCGTGCCTTCCGCAGAAGCTTATGTCTACGATGCCGTGGTCATCCTTGCCAAGGCGGCCGGTGCTTGTAAGGCGAAAAGTCAGCTGGGGCGCGAGTGTGTGCTCGATTATCTGCAAGAGAACGGCGACAATCTGCCTGGGCAGTGCGAGCAATATTGGATCGGCAAAGGCGAGCGAAAGGCGGCGCCCTACTATGTCTACACCAGCTGCGGAGGAGAGCTTAAGCCAACCTGGGAAATTGGAAACGACAACGATATCTATGAAAAGTGGCCTTGTCAGCAACGCGCTAAATAAGTATTGGCGCGCCGGCTTCGTCATCGAGCTGATTTTTATCGACGCCGTCGCCCTGCTTATTTGTGCCTTCGATGTTTTCCGCTTCTGGCTCGGCGGACACTCGTTTTCCTCGGCAGTAAACGTCGCGATCGAGAAGCTGCGCGAGGGTGAAGGCGCCGCCGTCACCGCTGCCGTGCTCCTGTTTCTTGTCGTTGGCTTGCCTATGATCCTGGCCCTGATCGCATCCTTGCCGGCCATCCACGAACGCTGGCCGAATCTTTTCCATCCGCGCTCTGGTGGCGTGGTTGCGAGTCATCTGCTGTTCAGCATCTTCGTTGCCTCCTTCACGGCGATCGCGATCGCCATGGAAGTGCTCGCCGGATACGAGAACAACGACGGCCTCAAATATGGTTTCCGCTCCTCCTGGCTCGGCCTCGTGTTTCTAGGCCAGCCACTCTGGGCGTCTTACATCTCTCCCATCATTCGAAAATTCTTCATCCGCCTTCCCCACGAAAAAGAACCGCTGTCGAAAGTCGCGAAGGAAATCATCACTGAAGAGCCCTTCGAACAGCACGTCGCCTAGGCTGTCAACTCCAGTCGCGGGAACAATGAAACGGGACGAAGAACCGGCCCCTGCGGCCGCCGCCTGACTCTCACCCAGAAAAAACGAAGTTCAAACTCCTAAGATTTTAGTTGACGGAGTTCCTTCAGAGTGCTAACCTCCTAATGCATTAGGAGGAAGAAGGTGCGGAAGTCAAAAACGCAACTCACCCCGCTCGAACTCCAGATTATGAAAGCCCTCTGGGAATGCGGGCCGAGTACGGTGCAGGCGGTGCAGAACAAGTTGCCGGGGGATCGCCTGGCGTACACGACGGTGCAGACGATGCTGAACATCCTGCAGCGCAAGGGAAGAGTGAACCGTAGACTCGTGGGCAAGGCCTACCAGTACCGTGCAGTATTCACCCGCGACAAGGCCTTAGGCGAGGCTCTCGGGGACATGCTCGACCGGATGTTCGGCGGATCGGTCGAGGCGCTACTGATGACTTTAGTGAAGAGCCGCCAACTCGACGCCGGCAAACTCGAGAAGTTGCGTCAGTTGGTTGAACAGCACACCCCAGCGAATCGAGGCGAAAAACATGAGTGACATCAGCCAAGGTGTGACCTTATTCCTGCTGAATGGGATCTGGCAGATCACCGCCATCACGTTGCTCGCACTGGGCAGCGCAAGACTGCTGCGCCGCATGCCTGCCCGGTTTGCACACCGGATGTGGGTCCTGGCGATGGCCGCGTGTTTGGTGATTCCGTTGGCGACGGTGCTGATCCGGCAGGGCGCCGCAAGGGATATCGACGGAAGCTACAAGCAAGCATCGCCTCTGGCTGAGCCTCTGAACTCCACGCCGTCAGGATTCACGAGACCCTTTCGTGCCTTGAGCCATTCAATTTCGGTCCCTCCAGTACTTTCCCAGGCTCTGCTGGGGGCTTTCGCAGTGCTTTTGCTGTACACGGCCGCGCGCTTCTTGTGGATGCTCGGCCGCACTCGTTCCATCCGCCGGCGCGCTTATGAACGCGAAGTCCCGGCACGGCTTGCCGCGGTCGCAGGCCGTTGTCTGCAAGCTTTTGCTCTTCGTGCCGTGCCCATATGGTGTTCGGCCGACGTGCCGGTTCCCGCCACGATAGGCTTTCGACGTCCCGTGCTTTTGCTGCCGGAAAGTTTTTTTACCAACGAGTTCAGCGAGGACGATCTGCTCTCTGCCTTGTCGCACGAGTTCGCGCACATTCGGCGATGCGATTTCATCCTCAATCTGTTCTACGAGTTCGCGCACGTTGCCGTGTGCTTCCACCCCTTCACCGCATTCATAAAATCGCGGATTGCGCATACCCGGGAATTAGCCTGCGACGAGATGGCCGCCGGCATGCTTTCTTCGGGATCCCGCTATGCCAGTTCATTGCTGCACATTGCGCAGTCTGTCTGTTCTGCGGGGCAATCGCATTCAACCTATGCTCTTGGGTTGTTTGATTCAGATACGCTGGAGGAACGCATCGTGAACATTCTCAACAAAACGAACGAAAATAGAACATGGAGACGCTCGCTCAGGCTGCTGGCTGTCTTCCTGGTGGGTATGGCGGCCCTCGGAATATCCGCATTCTCGTTGAAGCTGTCCGCCGACAACGCCGGCCTGCAGCAGTTCGCAGGAACATGGGAATGCAAGTACCAAGGCAAGACCTTCTTCACTTTGAAAATGGCCGTGCAAGGCGCCACCATCACCGGCACCGCTGTTCACCCCGACCGACTCACTGACGTGGACGGAGAACTCATCCCCGGCAGCGATGAAGATTCGACCGACAAGATTGTGGAAGCACACGCATCGGGACGGAGTCTCCTGCTCAAGCTTGCGCACGCAAATGACGCTTCCGCTCCACCCTGGCCGTTGCAGTTCAGTCTGACGGGCAAGGAAGAGGCAGAAGGAATATTGGTTGCGGACGATCCGTCCGAGCGTTCGTCCGACCCCGAACAAGCGCCTCCACCGAAAAAGCCGTGGCATTTTCAGCGAGTCAGCAACTCGCAATGAAGGCCTGCGAAGTCTCGAAGGAAACTCGATCCATAATTCTCCATTGCAGGGGGTCGCAAGGGCGGCCCCTTTTTCATGCATTCACTTTGACGCACGTCGTCTAATACTGCCTAAGAGCCTCGGTCAGATTCATTGCCCCCCGCGCTATACTTGCTCTATATGTCTGGGGTTCCGGAACAAGACGCACAGAAAACTTTTTATCTCGAAACCTTCGGCTGCCAGATGAATGCCCACGACTCCGAGAAAGTCGTGGGAACGCTGGTGCAGGAAGGCTATCGGCAGGTGGAAACCGTCGAGCAGGCCGACCTGATCCTCTACAACACCTGCTCCATCCGCGATAAGGCGGAGCAGAAGGTTTTTCATCGCCTTGCCGATTTCAAGAAACTCCAGGCGCAAGGCAAGAGATTCGGCGTTCTGGGATGCGTCGCGCAGCAGGAAGGCGAAAAGATTTTCGAACGCGCGCCCCACGTTTCTCTGGTATGCGGCTCAGCCTCGTATCGCAAGTTGCCGGAGATGCTGGCGCAGCTCGAAGCCGCGCCCAAGATCGAAGCAGGGAAGTCAGGAATCCGAAAGGCGGAAGCCGCAAACCTGGTTCGCATCACCGGGCTCGACGACCGCCGGACCGACGAATGCTTCGAGACCGAATTCACCGCGCGCACCAATCCGCACCGCGCCTACATCACCATCATTGAAGGCTGCGATAAGTTCTGCGCCTACTGCGTGGTCCCGTTCACGCGTGGCAAAGAGCGCAGCCGCACCTCCGACTCCGTCCTTGCCGAAGCCCGCCAGATCGTCGATCTCGGCTACAGCGAAATTCAACTGCTCGGCCAGAACGTGAATTCCTACAAAGACCCGGCAGGGAAAAAGTCGTTCGCCGAATTGCTCGCCGCCGTCGGGGAAGTTCCCGGCATCAAGCGTGTCCGCTTCACCACCTCGCATCCCCGCGACTTCGGACGCGACATTATCCAGGCGATCGATGCCGTGCCCACCCTGTGCGACCACGTTCACCTGCCCGTACAGAGCGGCTCCACCCGAGTACTCGACGCCATGCAGCGCCTCTACTCCCGCGAACAATATCTCGAACGGATCGCTTGGATGAAAACCGCACGCCGCGAAATCAGCATCACAACAGATGTGATCGTGGGATTTCCGGGAGAGACCGAAGCCGATTTCGCCGAAACCCTCAGCCTCCTTGAGGAAGTCGGCTACGACGGCGTGTTCTCGTTCAAGTACTCGCCGCGTCCCAACACGCCTGCTGTCAGCCTGGATGACGCGATCCCCGAAGAACAGAAATCTCGTCGGCTTGAGGTCCTCATGGCGAAGCAGAGAGAGATCCAAGTTGCACGCTACCGTAAGTACATCGGGGCAAGATGCGAAGTAATGGTTGAAGCCCGCAATCAATCCCGCAATCAATGGATCGGCCGCACCTCGCACAACAAAACCCTGAACTTCACCGCACCGGATGCCGCGGCTCCCAAAGTCGGGACCTACGCCCCGGTGGTGGTTACCGCCAGCTTTCCCAACAGTCTGGCAGGCGAAATGGTGG
>Ga0209166_10002264_pt1 | contig 14871 bp, 9 predicted proteins | sample Coa_R1_3_FD_187151 | JGI IMG/M metagenome (GOLD analysis project Ga0209166, IMG submission 187151) | Surface soil microbial communities from Centralia Pennsylvania, which are recovering from an underground coalmine fire - Coalmine... | ecosystem: Environmental > Terrestrial > Soil > Unclassified... | reverse complement strand
CTCCTTGTTCTGGCGCTGCTGCTGGCCGCGTGCGCGCCCGGGCCGAAGCCGGCCACGCCCACCCCGTCCGCCGCCGCGCCCACGCCCAGGCCAACCGTGGCAGCGACGCCTACGCCGGACGTGCCCAGCCTGCGCCTGGCGTATGGCGCGCCTGTTACCTTCGCCACGCACGACGCGCTGGCCAACTATGGCTTTTCCTTCGGGCCGGCGGATGGCCAGTTTGGCGCCATCCCCACCGGCGGCGGCCGCTATACGTTTTACGCCGCGGCCGGCTCGGCCAGCTGCACCGGCACCAAGAACGCGGTGGGCACCTTCGCCTTCGCCGGCACGCTGGCGCACGTGACGGGCGGCAACGCCTGCGCGCGGCTCTTTGGCCCGGGCGATGGCCCGGCCGGCTGGCTGTTCGACCGCGACTACGCCGGCGGCGGGCAGGTGGTGCGCTTTGCCAGCGGCGGCCAGAGCGGCTGGCTGATGGCCTTTCACGGCGAGTACCAGTGGCAGAACCCGGCCACGGCCGATCATAAGTGCCAGGTGTCGGGCGGCGGGGGCGGCAGTGTGCCCTGCTACTACGCCTCGCTCGGGCTGGCGCTGTCCACCGATAACGGCGCCAGCTTCCGGGTGGTCGGGCAGGTCCTGCAGCCCAGCCAGCCGCTTTCGGCGTTCGCCGGCAAGGGAACGAACATGAACGTCGGTTATGGCTCGCTGGTGGTGGCAGATGCCAACGGCCGGCACCTGGATAACCCGCCGGCCGATCCGGCCAGCGCCTACTTTTACCTGTTCTTCGCGGATATCTGGCCGGGGCTGCCCGGCGCCTGCCAGGCCGGTTACTGCCCGGGGGTGGCGCGCGCCCCATATAGCGCGGTAGTCGCGGCCGCACTGTCGGGCAACCCGCAGCGGGTGGCGACCGTCTTCCACAAATACGACGGCGCCGCGCCTGACCCCTGGACGCAGCCCGCCACCAGCAGCACGCCCGACCTATCGGGCACGGCCGGCCGCTACGCTCCGCTGTGGACCGACGAGCCGGGCTATCCAAGCAGCGACGTGATCTATGACCGCCAGCTCGACGCCTACCTGACCGCCGCGAACACCGCCGCCGGCCTCAGCCTGCGCGCCTCGCGCGACCTGATCCACTGGTCCGCGCCCCTCGGCAGCGCCTACAGCGAGCCCGGCCGCTCGCTGTTCGACGCCACGCTGCTGGGCGACACCGGCGATCCGACCATCGGCGGCGCGGCGCCGCGTCTCTACTTCAGCAGCTTCCCGGCCGGCGACTTTCCGGATTGGAAGAACGCCATTTTCGAGAGCGTGCCCCTGGCAATAAATCAATAGAAATGGAACTTGTTTGTTCCAGCCCTGCGTGCGTCATGCGGCGTATGGACTGTCACGCTGAGGGCGAATGCGCATACTCGATACTACAAGCACGGTCGCGCCCGAAGCGCCTCGGGTGGATTAACACTGGCCATGTTCTGAGCAGCATGGTGTGACGGCAACGTATGACTTTTCCAGGGCGGCCTTCTGTCACGCTGAGGGCGAATGCGCATACTCGATGGTAAAAGTACGATCGCGCCCGAAGCGCCTCGGGTGGATTGACACTCGCTATGTTCTCAGCAGCACGCACGCATGGGCTCGATAGAACGTACCCGGCGGCGCGCGAAAGGCCTCGGTCAGGTGTGCCCACCGCCGAGGCCCTTCGCGCGCTGTCAAGTGCATTTTAGCGAGCCCGCGCATTCGCGCTCAGGGCGACAGTCTGCCTCAAGCGCGAAAGTCGCCCCCGGCCGGCCCGCTATATCCTTTAATCACAAACTAAGCTAGGCTTGTCGCCAGCTTTGCGGTGCGCCTGGTGCACGTATGGTGTTGTTGTGCCCCGCCAGCCAATGAGGATAGGCAATGAAATAATGATGGATATACGACTCCCGCGACTTCTGCTCAGCCTGGCCATTGGCCTGGCAGCGGCCTGGCTGTGGCTGGCACTGCTCGCGCCGCCGGCCGCCCTGGGCGCGCCGGCCGGGCAGACCTTCATCGTCAACAGCGCCGCCGACGTCTCTGACGCCGCGCCCGGCGACGGCCACTGCGCCACCGGCGCTGGCTTTTGCCACGCTGCGCGCCGCCTCCAGGAAGCCAACGCCAGCCCCGGCGCCGATACCATTCAATTGCAGGCCAACACCACCTACCTGCTCAGCCAGTCGGTGGGCAACCCCAACTATGACGGCAACCTTGACATCAGCACGACCGTGACCATCCTCGGCGCCGGCCCGCAAAGCACCGTCATCGACGGCAATGGCGCCGTCACTGGCGAGCGGGTGTTTACGATCATCACCGATACGGTGGTCATCTCCGGCGTCACGATTGAAAATGGCCATTCGCCCAACGACGGCGGCGGCCTGCTCAATGAGGGCCGGCTGACCATCATCAACGCCGCTATTCTCAGCAACACCGTGGACGGCGTCAACGACTGGGGCGGCGGCATTGACACGTTCGGCCCGCTGACCGTGACCAACAGCCTGATCCGCGGGAACAAGACCGGCCACCACAACGCCTATGGCGGCGGCATCATGGACGGTGGAATTTACCCATTGACCGTGATTGACAGCATAATCAGCGACAACACCACCACCAGCACAACTGGTTTGGGCCTCGGCGGCGGTATCTCCGGCTTCGGGCGCATCGAGGGCAGCACCCTCAGCGGCAACAACGCCGCCACCGGCGGCGGCCTCTACCACTCTGGCGCGCCGCTGGTAATCATCAACAGCACTGTCACAGGCAACAACGCCACCGGTGCCGGCGGCGGCCTCTATAGCCGCTACGGCCAGACCAGCCTGTACAACAGCACGGTCACGGATAACCTGGCCAACTCTGACGAAAGCGGGACCGCGTATGGCGGCGGCGTGGTCCAGGAGAGCGGCGGGACCTTCGACTTTATCAACAGCATCATCGCCGGGAACAACCGAGTCCGCGTGCCTGGCCCGTTCCTGGATGGCGATGACTGCGCCGGTGCTATCACCGCTGTCGGCTTTGACATCATGTTGAGCGTCGATTCGGGCTTCTGCGCCATCACCGGCACGCCCACCCTCGCAGACCCGCTGCTCGGGCCGCTGCAAGACAATGGCGGCCCGACCCCCACCCAGGCGCTGCTGCCCGGCAGCCCGGCCATCGATGCCGGCAACCCCAGCGGCTGCACTGACGACCAGGGCGCGCCGCTGGCCACCGACCAGCGCGGTCACCCACGGCCTGTGTTCGGCGGCGCGGCCCTGCGCTGCGACATTGGCGCCCTTGAGGCTGCCCCTGACCTGAGCGGATCGAAGAAGGGCGTGATCAGCCTGGCGGCCCCGCCCGGCAGCCTGCTCACCTACACGCTGGTCATCTCCAACAGCAGCCCGTTTACGGCCAGCTTCGCCCTCACCGATCCGCTCGACGCGCAGGTGAGCCTTGTCAGCGCGCCGGGCCTGTCCGGCGGCCGCACGCTCACTGGCGGCGGACTGCTGGCGGGCCTGGCCCAGGTCAGCTACACGGTGACGGTGCGGGTGGGCCAGGGCGCGCATGGCGCGCTGGCCAACATCGCCCGGCTGAGCGGCGATGGACTAACGCGCAGCCTGGCGGCGCCGCTCGTGGCCGTGAGAGCGAATCTATGGCTGCCGCTGGTGCAGCGCTGAAGAAGCTGCCCAACCCCCGGCAGCGGGCCATCAGTCCTTAATCAGCCCACCGTGGTAAACCAGCTCGTACGCGCGCACCCCGTCGCGCGTAATCCATTCCTGCCCGGTAAACGAGTCTGTCCCGCCCTGGTTTGTGTCGTTGTAGACGCCCCAGGGCGTGGCATGCTCGAACCCGCCCAGGAAGCGCACCTGCTGGTACAGGGCGGACAGGCTCGCCTTGATCGCCTGCCCGGCCTGCTCCGCCGAAAGGATGGCCGGCTCGAGCAGGCGGCCGTAGTAGTTCATCGCCCACACCGGGCGGTCGTCTTCGTAAACAACCTCCTCGCCAATGAAATCCGCGCCGCCAAAGTAGCTGTCCAGATAGGAAAACGCTCCAGCGCGGAACCGCAGATCATGCGAGGCGGTGCGGCAGGCCGGGCTGTGCGCGCCGTTGCCGGCATAAGTAGCGGCCTTGGCCTGCACGATAAACGCCGTGAGCTGGTCAAGCGAAAAGTTGGTCATGGGCCCTTCTTTGGCAGTCTTCGTTATCCGAGGCCGATCAGATGCCAGCCGGCGAGCAGGGCGGCCTCGCCCAGCGCGGCCAGTGTCAGCGCGGTGTAGAGCGCCCTCTGCCCGCGCGACCACCAGCCGCGCCGCCAGGCCGGCAGCGCCAGCACGGCCAGGGCCGCGGCGCAGACGGCCAGCCCCAGCGGCGCGTCGAGCAGCAGCTTCTGCCACAGCGGCAGGCCGAGCCAGCCCAGGTAGCCAGAGTAGATCAGCCCGGGAAAAGCCGCCACCACGCCGATGCTGGCCAGGCCGAACAGGCTGCCCAGCGCGCCCACAATGGCGGCAGCCGCCGCTGGCGCACCCCCGGCCTGGGGCAAGGGCCTGGCCGCGGCCGCGGCCGCGGCCGCGCCGCCCGCGCCCCGCTGCCGCAGCCGGCGCCAGATGGGCCGCGCCGGCAGGGCCAGCAGCGCCAGCAGCATTACCAGCCCGCAGGCGGCCAGCAGCCCCCAGGCCGCGGGCGACGGCCCTTTGCCCACGCGCGTCAGCTTGAGGTTGCGATAGGTGGGCGGCTCGCCACCCGCCAGCGGGCGGAAGTCCAGCGCCTCGCCGTTTTGCGTGAAGAACAGGCCGGGCGCCGTCTCGTACAGGCGCGGCGCCGCCGCGTCGCCCACGTCGCTGCCGTCGAGGAACAGTGCCCCGTTTTGCTCATAGACCCGGTCGGGCGCGCCCGTCGGGTTGATGATGCCCCAGTTGGCGGCTTTATAGTCGCCCAGGTAAGCCTGCCAGCGGGCGGGGTCCGCTGGCAAAGCGCGCGCCGCGATGCCGGCTTCCAGGTCAGCCGGCGGCAGCCAATGGCTGTCGCCCTCCGTCACCGGCGCGCGGCTGGGCAGTGCCATCAGCCGGTCGTACGACGGGCCGGGCTGGTGGGTCAGGTCATACAGAATATCCAGCGCCAGGCTGCCCTGCAGTTTGTGGTCCGAAGAGTTGGTCAGCACGGCGATGCCCACTTTCAGCTCGGGCAGCCACCACAGGTCGCTGATGAAGCCGAAGCCGCCGCCGCCATGGCTCAGCAGCACGGCGTTGCGGCCCCGGTACCAGCCGGTGCGCGCCACGCCCAGCCCATAGCCGTAGCGGTCGCCCACCTGCGGGAATTGCACCGTGCTCATCTCTTCCAGCAGCATCTTGCTGAGCACGCTCTGGCCGTTCACGGCGCCGTCATGCAGCGCGAACTGGATGAATTGCGCCAGGTCGTTGGCGCTGGCGTACATGCCGCCCGCGCCCAGCATGGGCACGGCCGGCCGCGTGCTGTGCATTACGCCCGAATGGCCGATGGCGCGGTTCGGCTCGGCGCCGATCAGCGCCATATCGAACGAGCTATGGGTCATGCCCAGCGGCTGGAAAAGCTGGTCGCGCTCGTAGTCGGCGAAGGGCTGGCCGGTGACTTTTTGAAGGATGCCGGCCGCCAGGTCGATGCCCAGGTTGGAGTAAGCGTAGCCGGTGCCCACCGGAAAGCGCAGCCAGGTATCGGAGATGCTACGCAGGTGAGCGTCGAACGAGGCGGCATCCGCGTCCCAGTTGTTGCCCACCGGCGCCTCGTGCGTAAAGCCGGCCGTGTGGGCCAGCAGGCTGCGCAGCGTGATCTTGCGCTCGGGGTGCTCTTCAAAAATGCTGTGGACGGTGAAGTCGGGCAGGTAGGCGGTGATGGGCACGTCCAGGCTCAGCTGGCCGGCCTGCACCGCCCGCATGACGCCCAGGGCCGTGAACAGCTTGGAGGTGGACTGGATGCTGAAGATCGTGTCCGGCGTGACGGCCACGCGGCGGTCGGTGTCGGTGTAACCGAAGCCTTCGGCCCACACCACCCCGGTCTCGTCCACCACCGCCAGCGACAGGCCAGGCACGTTCTGCTCGGCCATCAGCCGCGGGATGATCTCGCGATACTTCTGCGCGATGGCCGGCACCCCGGCGGGCGCGGCCCCGGCCGGGGCCGCGCTGCCGGCCAACAGCGCCAGCAGCAGACAAGCTGAAGACAACGTGTTGAAAATGTTTTGGCGGCTCATGATGACCTTTCCACCCAGGGCTGTTCTTGTAGGGGCCGCTGCGCGCCTATATGTCCCCGCAGGGCTCTACTTGTAGGGGCCGCTGCGCGCCTGTGTGTCCGCCCCGGGGCCGTGGTCAAAGGCGGCGCAGGTCAACTTCCACACGCTACTATAAGCCGCCGCCGCCCGCCGGTCATCGCACTCAAGTTCAATTGTGGTGTGCGCGGGGCATGGAACTAAAGTCTACCTCAGCCGATGAGCCCTAGCTCGTGGGCGCGGACGATGGCCTGCGCCCTGTTATCCACCCCAAGCTTTCCGAAAATGCTGTAGTTGTGCTTCTTGACCGTGCTGAGCGTGACCACCAGCCGGTCGGCGATGGCCTGATTGGAGAGCCCCTGGCAGATCAGCCCCAGCACCTCGCGCTCGCGCCGGGTCAGCGGTTCGATGAGGTCTGAGTCACCGCTGGCCGAGCCGCCTGGTCGCTCGGCCGGCTCGGCGAACGCCAGGCGCAGCTGCTGGGCGTAACCTGACAGCGGGCCGGCCTCCTTCTCCAACGATTCAGCAGGCCGCGCAGCGGCTCGCCGGCTTCAATAAAAATCAGCCGGTAGCCGCCGGGCGCCGCCAGCACCAGCGCTCGGCGCAGGGCCGCCAGCGCGCCGGGCGCATCTCCCGCCGCCCGCCGGGCCAGGCATTCGACCACCTCCAGCTGAATCTGCCAGTGGGCCCAGCCGCGGGTTTGCATGGCCCGCCGCTGCCGCGCCAGCCAGGCCAGCAGGCTGGCCCCGCCGCCCCCCTGGCCGGCCGCCAGCAGGCGCGCCAGGGCCAGCGAGATGGCCCACTCCATCTGAGGCCGGCCCGTACGGAACTCGGTCAGCCTGCGCCCGTCGGCCCACTGCCGCGCCCGGGCCAGGTCGTCCGCGTGTTGGCCGCCCAGCGCCAGCCAGAGCAGGCCGCGCTGCGCCCCCACCAGCTCGGCGCCGCCGTGGGCTGCCTGCTCGGCCTGGGCCAGGTGCTCGAAGGCGGCGACCTTCTCGCCGCGCGCGGCGGTCAGGCGCGCCAGGGCCAGGTGCCCGCGGAAAAGGATGTTCTCGCCCAGCGTCCACTTCGCCAGCTCAAGGTTTTCGCTGATGACCTGTTCGGCCTCGTCCAGCTCATGGCGCTCGATCAGGATCTCGGCCAGCTGGATGCCGATCTCGCCCGAGTAGGGCATGCGGTGACCGAGCTGCGCGTACTGGCTGTCGAAATATGCCAGGGCTTCGCGGGCCAGCGCGGCGGCCTCAGGCAGCTGGCCGCGCAGATAGCTCGCGGTGATCAGGAAGTTCGTCGCGGCTGATTCATTAAACAGATCGTCGGCGGCCCGGCCGAGGCGGCGCGTTTCAATAAACGCCTGCCGCGCGGCTGGCTCGTCGCCGGTGGTCCAATAGGTGAACCCCAAATTCGCTTGCAGCGCGCTGCGCAGGCGCAGGTGGTTGCCATCCGCTGGCGCGCCTTCATCCGGCGGCAGCAGGGCCAGCGCGCTGGCGATGAGCGGGAGCACTGTCTCTGCCGGCTCGCCGCGAAAGCGCGCCCAATAGGAGCGAATGGTGTAGATGAAGGCGCGCGTCAGGTCGCTGGGATGGGCCTCGCCGGCCAGGGCCTGTTCGGCGGCCTGCATCCATTCTTCGGCGGCCGGCAGCGACTGGGGCGCATACGGCGGCAGCAGTGCGATGGCGGCGCCGTTGACGGCGCACAGCAGGGCGCGCCGGCTGATGATGGGCGGCGGCAGCCGATCCAGCCAGCGATGCACCTGGGTGATCTCGCCATGATAGAAAAACGTCAGCACCACCCGCTCCAGCAGGTCCGCGGCGTCGCTGCCATCGGGCGCGGCCAGGGCCTGGGCCACGGCTTCGGCCAGCAGCCCCTGGCTCTCGTACCATTGGCGGGCGCGGCGGTAAAGCGCCTCGACTTCGGCTGGGTCCAGCAGTTGGCGCAGCCGGCCGCGCAGCAGGCTGGCAAACAGACGGTGGTAGCGATACCAGCGGCCATCCTCGTCCAACGGCACCAGGAACAGGTTCATCCGTTCCAGCGCCGCCAGCGTAACCAGGCTGGCGGAGGGCTGGTCGAGCAGCGCGTCGCAGGCCTCGGCGCAGAACCTCTCGTAGATGGAGGTCCGCAGCAAGAAGTCTTGCACCTCGGGCGCCTGCCGGCTCAAGACTTCGTCGATCAGATATTCCAGGATGAAGCGCTGGCTGCCGCCAAAGGCCTGGATAAAGGCCGCCGGGTCCGGCCGCCCTTGCAGCGAGAGGCCGGCCATCTGCAAGCCAGCGGCCCAGCCTTCGGTGCGGCTGGCCAGCACGCTGATCTGCTCGTCGGTGAGTGCCAGGCCAAAGGTGCGGTTAAGAAAATCGGCGGCCTCCGAAATGTTGAACTCCAGAGCCGCCGTGCGGATCTCGACCAGCTGGTTGCGCGCGCGCAGCTGAGCCAGGCCCAGCGGCGGGTCGACGCGGGTGGCGATGACCAGCCGCAGCGCGGGCGGCAGGTTGGCCAACAGCCGCCTGACGCAGTCGTGAATGACGGGCTGGCTGATGTCTTGATAGTCGTCCAGCACCAGGATGAACTGGTCGGGCAGGTCGCTCAGCGCGTTCAGCAGCAGCGCCGCCATGTCCGGGGCCGAGAGCGCGGCAGAGCCGTCCACCGGCTCACCCGCGGCGCGGCAGGCCTGGTACTGCTGCGGGGTCAGCGCGCTCTTCAACGCTTCAACCAGGCCCAGCCAGAAGCGGGGGAAGTCGTTATCGGCCGGGTCCAGCGCCAGCCAGGCCGTGCCCGCCTCGCGCGCGGCCGGGCCGGCCGGGCGCCGGTGCGCCAGCCAGCTGGCGATGAGCGACGTCTTGCCATATCCGGCCGGCGCGCACACCAGCAGCAGGCGCTTGTCTGGCCGCCAGATTTCGTCGAGCTGTGCCATGAGCCGCGGCCGCGACACCTCGTCCGGGCGCGGTGAGGGGACGCGGAGCTTGAGGGTCAGGATCGGGCGTGGCATAGAGCAGGCATGAAAGACGTTGATTGGGGCGGAGACACACGCACCTGGCGGTGGTGCAGGTGTAGGCGCGCAGCGGCCCCTACGTATCGATGTACGCGAGTCCGGGGCGGACACACAGGTCCGCCCCTACGTATGGATGTTCGCGAGTCCGGGGCGGACACACAGGTCCGCCCCTACTTGTTAAAGAATGCGTCGACTGTCACTTTCACCGGCTCAATCGAGACGATGACGCGCGACTCTTTCAGCCGCTGCTCCACCGGATAGACGTCGCCGTAGAAGTGCTGCCCACAGCCGTAGCGCTGGGTCAGCCGGTCGGCGTAGGCTTCGGCGCCCTCGGCCGTGATGTTGGCCACGTGTCCGCGCACCTCGATCCAGCGGCTGCCGTTGCGCGGGTCGATCACCAGCAGGGTGGCGCGCGGGTTGCGGCTCAAGTTGCGGCCCTTTTGCCGCTCCAGGGTGGTGCTCAACAGCAGGTGGCGCCCGTCGTAGTCCACCCACACCACGCTGGTCTGGGGCGAGCCATCGGGCAGCAGCGTGGTCAGCACGCCATGCACCGGGGTCGTGAGCAGATCGAGGTGAGAGGCCGGGATGAGGCTGTCAACGACAACGATGCCGCTCATGGGTCAGCCCTCCACCCGCACGCGCGTGGGCGCGATGGTCACGCGAACCGGCGTATACTGGCTCTCTAGCTCAGCCGCCACCGAGTCGCCAAAGAACTTCGCGCCGGGCCGGCCCAGGTAAAGCGCGGTCAGCTCGTCCAGGTGCTGGCGCGCGCCGGCCTCGGTCATCGCCACCACCCGGCCGCGGATCTCGATGTAGTGCGTGGGGCGGCGCGGGTCGTAGGCCAGCAGCGTCACGCGCGGGTCGGCGCGCATGTTCTTCTCTTTGCGGAAGCCGCGCATGGTGTTGATGAGGATCTGGTCGCCCTGGCGGTTGCACCAGACCGGGGTCACCTGCGGCTGGCCGTCGGGCAGCAGGGTGGTCAGCGCGGCCGGGTAGGCGCCGTCGATCAGGTCGCGATGCGAGGCGGGGATGGCGGGCGGGGCAGGGTGCATGTGGTTAAGACCTCGACTGACCGCACGCGGTCAGGGATCGGAGCGGAAAAGAATGTCAGCGATGCTCAACCCGTTATCCTAAGCTGCCCTGGCTCACAACAGGTAGTGTCGTTCATCGGCCACCGAGCCATGACGTTTGTCGCTGTTGGCGAGGGTTCGGCCGGCTCAATATGACAAATATCAGGGTAATTGGTATCAAACAGCCATTGCGGCAGGCGCATTGGTCGCGTACCCTGCAAGCTGGCCGGCCTGTCTATCAGCGCAAGGTTTGAGGACGGCAGCGAACTGAATGAAGAGTCCGCCCGCGTTGCTTACCGCCGCCACCGCCCCCAAAGAGCCCCGGTCGCTTTCGGCCAGGCTGCGCTGGTTCTTTGAGCCGGCGGCGGGCCTGCCCCAGTCACTGCACCGGCGGTTTCGCCTGCTGGCCTGGCTGCTGTTGGCCCTCATGCTGCTGGTCATCATCGCCGCGCTCTTTACAGTCTTGGCCAACCCGGCCGGCAGTGCGCGGCGCGCCGAATATGTTGCGCTCATCGGCGGCTGCCTGCTGGTGCTGGCCGTCCTGGGCGTGGTCAACCGGGCCGGGCGCTACCTGATCGCCGCGCGCCTGACCGTCGCCTGCGCCGTCGCGGGGCCGTGGGCGGCCGTGCTGCTCGATCCGACGATCCTCAGAGGCGACTTTGTGCCTTTGACCTATGCGGCGCTGCCGATCATGCTGTGCAGCCTCTTGCTTTCGGCGCCAGCGACGGCGTTGCTGGCCGCGCTCCAGCTCGCGCTCCTGGCGCTGTTCCTGGCGTTGAATCCCGCCGCGGCCGCCATCAACTGGCCCAGCCTCATCACGTTTGTGCTGTTCGTGTCCGTGCTCAGCCTGGTAGCAAACGTTATCAGCCGTATGGACCAGGACCAGATTGAACAGCAGACGCGCCTGCTCACCAGCAGCGCCGAGCAGCTGCGGGACCAATCGGTGCGCGACTACCTGACCGGGCTGTTCAACCGGCGCTACCTGGAGGAGACGCTGGGGCGCGAGGTGCGCCGGGCTGAGCGGGCCCACGCTCCGCTGGGCGTCATCATGATCGATCTCGACCACTTCAAGCAATTTAACGACTCCTACGGGCACGCCGCGGGTGACGCGCTGCTGCGAGAGTTGGGCGGGCTGCTGCGGCGGTCGCTGCGCGAATCCGATATCGCCTGCCGCTATGGCGGCGAGGAGTTCACGCTGATCATGCCCGACTCGCCGCTCAGCGTGGCTCAGGAGCGCGCGGAGCGCATCTGGCTGGAGGCCAGGCAGCTCCGCCTGGAAAGTGACGGGCAGCCCCTGAAGCCGGTCTCGCTCTCCATCGGCGTGGCCGTTTATCCCGAGCATGGCCGCAGCGGCGACGCGCTGCTGCAGGCCAGCGACGCCGCCCTGTATCGCGCCAAACGCGAAGGGCGCGACCGGGTGGCTATGGCGGCCCTCAGCGCAGGCTGACAGACAGTAAGCAGTCGGCAGAAGGCAGTCGGCAGAAGTCGGAAGTCAGAGGTCAGAGGTCGGAAGGCAATCGGCAGTAAGCAGAAAGCAGGAGGCTGGAAGCAGGAGGCAGGAAGCGGAAGGTAGGAGGCAGTCAGCAGTAGGCGGAAAGCAGGCGGCAGAATGCACGCGTGGTGCACCACAGCCGGCCCCACTTCTCGTAAAAGAAGGAGGAAGAAAGGCCGACAGCGGACAGGTCCGGCCATTGGCGGCGGCCGCGCCGGGTTGCGACCCGCCGGACAGTGCCAATCCCTGCGACAGCGGCTTTGCTCCCTCATCCCATTAAGGTCGCAGATCCTCACCGCGGCGCGAAGTCGAGCAAGTAAACCGGGCCTGCCCGCGTGATCTTTACACTACGCGGTTAAACCGTGGCTCACTTTGGAGAGCTTTCTGACTTCTGACTTCCGACTTCCGACTTCTGCGTCCTGCTTCCAGCCTCTAGCTTCCCGCCTCCTGCCTCCTGTCCTACACCGCCTGCAGCGCGCTGCGCGTGGAGATGAACGTCACCGGCACGCCTGGGAAGCGCGCCTCCAGCCAGGGCACCAGGTGGCGCAGGCCGGGCTCCTCGCTGGCGGCGTGGCCGATGAGGATCAGCCCCTTGGCAGCGCCCTGGCGCGCGGCATCGCGCGCGAACTCGCTCGTCTCCCACTCGGCGATCTCGCCGGTCACAATCGCATCGACCCCTGCTATGCCCAGCACGGTGATCTGCGCTCGGCCGCCGGGCGCGCCGGGCAGCAGGGCCACGCCCTGGCACGGCCGGTCTGGGTCGCCGGCCAGGCGCACGGCGGGCAGGCCCAGCCGGGCCTTCACCGTCTCGGCCACCTGGCGCAGCGGCGCCGGCGGAATGCGGCAGAAGTAATGCTCGTCCGGCAGGGCATACTCGTCCCAGCCCAGCTCGTGGGCCAGCCCGGCCAGGGTGGGGTCTGGCTGCAGGCTGTGCAGGGTGTCGTGGAAGCGCCAGATGACCAGGCCGGCCTCTTCGGCCAGGCGGCGCTTGGCGGCATACACCGGGTTATCCGCCAGCCAGTCGGTCTCGTCCAGGTGGTTGTAAAAGGTGGGCTCGTGGGTGATGAGCAAGTTGGCGCCCAGCGCGGCGGCCTGCTGGATGACTTCCACCGAGGCCAGGAAAGTAAAGGCGATGCGCCGCAGCGGGTGGGCGGTGTCGCCCAGCTTGACGGTGTCCACCGTGCCCGGGAACGGCGCGCCGGGGACGGCGGCATAAATCGAGTCGATAGCTTGCTGGATGGTAAGAGGCATCGGGTCCTTTCTTAAACTGCTACTTGACAGATAGAACAATTGTTCGGCACAATAGAGTCTGGCAAAGGTGTCTCGACCGATCGAGGGGGCTGGAGCGGACAGTGGGCGGTGACTACATATCGATCGCGGAGGCGGCTCAGCGCTGCGGGCTGCACCGGAACACGATTCAGCGCCTGCTGCGCGAGGGCCGGCTGGTCGGCTTTAAGGAGCATCACAGCGGGCAGTTTCGCTGGTGGGTGTCGGTGCGCTCGCTGGAAGAATACACCAACCCCTGGACCGGCTTCTTGATGGACCGGCCCGGGCCAAAGATGTACCTCACCAAGCGCGATAAGCCCAAGCCCGACGAATAGGCTACACCCTGGCCAGGCTCTCCCCAAAGGCCAGCAGGGCCTTCATGCTGGCCTCGTCGCGGCCCTCGGCGTAGACCCGCAGCACCGGCTCGGTGCCCGAGGGCCGGATGAGCAGCCACGAGTCGTCGTCCATGACGTACTTCACCCCGTCGAGCTGCTGCACCTCGGCTACCCGCAGCCCGTCGATGGCGCCCGGCGCCTGCTCGGTCAGCCGGCGCGTCATCTCGGCCTTCGCCACCGGCAGCGCCAGGCGCAGGTCGGTGCGGGCGTAGTGGGCCGGGCCCACGCTGCGCAGCAGCTCCGCCACCAGCTCTTCCAGGGTGGCGCCGCTGGCCGCCACGATCTCCAGCAGCAGCAGGCCCATCAAGATGCCGTCGCCCTCCGGGATATGGCCGCGGATACTGATGCCGCCCGACTCTTCGCCGCCGATCAGCACGTCGCCGGCCAGCATGTAGTCGGCAATGTGGTTGAAGCCGACCGGGGTCTCATAGCACGGCAGCCCATATTTCTCGGCCAGGCGGTTGATCATGCGCGTGGTGGAGACGGTCTTCACCACCGCGCCGCGCCAGCCGCGCTTCTCCACCAGGTATTGCAGCGCCAGCGCCATGATCCGGTGCGGGTCGACAAACTGGCCGCGCCCATCCATGGCGCCGGTGCGGTCGGCGTCGCCGTCGGTGATCAGCGCCAGGCTGCCGTGCCCGGCCGCAATGGCGCCGGCCGTGGCGCCCAGGAAGCGGGCGATGGGCTCCGGGTGCACCCCGCCAAAGCCGGGGTTCATCTCGCCGCGGATCTCGGTCACCTCGCAGCCGGTGCCCTGCAGCAGGCCCTTGATCACCCCGCGCCCCGAGCCATACATCGAGTCGACCACCACGCGCTGCGGGTTGTTGGCGATCGCGTCGAAATCGATCAGCGTGCGCACGTGCTGGGCATAGGCCGGAATCGGGTTGAAGCGCTTGAGCAGCCCGGCGCGCACGGCCTGGTCGTAATCCATCAGGTTGGGGCCGCGGGCGCGGGTCTCATTGTCGGCCAGGAACAGCTCCACCCGCCGGCACTGCTCGGGCAGGGCGCTGCCCCCGTAAGCGGCCTTCAGCTTGAGGCCGTTGTAGCGCGGCGCGTTGTGCGAGGCGGTGATCATCACCGCGCCGGCCGCGCCGGCCTGCTTCACGGCGTACGACACCACCGGGGTGGGGGCGTCGGAATGCGTGAGCATGACGGTAAAGCCGTTGGCGGCCAGCACCCGCGCCACCTCCACCGCGAACCGGTCCGACAGGAAGCGCGTATCGAAGCCAACCACCATCAGGCGCGGGTCGAAGGGCCTCACCCCCACCGCCTCTTCTGATCCTTCCTTTGGATCAGGAGAGGAAGATGGGTGGCGCACAGCGCCGGGGATGGGGTGCGGCGCCCCCAGCGTGCCCCAGTCGCCGGCCGACACCGCATCGGCCACGCCCTGTGTCACCAGGCGCAGGTTATCAAACGTGAACGTGTCCGCGATGACGGCTCGCCAGCCGTCCGTGCCAAAG
>Ga0209166_10002262_pt1 | contig 14875 bp, 12 predicted proteins | sample Coa_R1_3_FD_187151 | JGI IMG/M metagenome (GOLD analysis project Ga0209166, IMG submission 187151) | Surface soil microbial communities from Centralia Pennsylvania, which are recovering from an underground coalmine fire - Coalmine... | ecosystem: Environmental > Terrestrial > Soil >... | reverse complement strand
CGAGGAGTACACCGTAACGGGCATCAAGACCAACGCTGGACTCTTCCGCCGCATCCTCGCGGAGCCGGAATTTCTTCGCGGCGATATACACACCAAGTGGCTCGACGAATTGCTTCATCGTTCCCCTTCCGCTGCAACCTCTTCATACGACGATGCAAAGACGGATCGCGCCGCCGATGTCGCTGCAATCGCCGCCGCGCTCTGGCAAGCAAAACAGTCGGAGAAGTATTCCGGCCCGTCCTCTTCAAGCCAAAATTCGTCTCAACCTTCCCGTTGGAAGCAAGAAGGCCGTCGCCAACAACTGGACCGCCTGCCATGAAGTTTGAAGTCTGGCTCATGGGCCCTTCCGGCAAAAAGCTTCGCACCGTGGAATTAGAGCGTGACGCAGGCCGCCTCAAAATTTCGCTGGACGGACGATCCGTCGATGCCGATGTCGTCGAAATTGATCCAGCCACACTCTCCGTTCTACTCGAGGGCCAATCCTACGAAGTGCGCTTGACGCAGTCGCCGGAAGGTGCGCTCAAGATCCAAACCGGCTTGCAAGAGTTCACTGCCGAGGTTGCCGATCCCCGTGCCTGGCGCGGCCGGCAGCATGGCGCCCTCGAAGCGGAAGGCCGGCAGCAAGTCGTCGCACCGATGCCAGGTAAGGTGATTCGTCTACTCGTGCAAGCCGGAGAAAAAGTCGAAGCCGGGCAGGGCCTTCTCGTCGTGGAAGCCATGAAAATGCAAAACGAAATTCGCTCGCCGAAGAGCGGCATCGTAGGGCATCTTCAAGTCAAGGAAGGCCAGCCCGTCAACGCCGGCGAAGTTCTTGCTTGGGTGGAGTAGTTTTTATGGGCAATTTTTATACTAACGTCACCACGCGCGGCCCTTCGCAAGCTGATATCGCTGCATTACTTCGCAGTCTTGGCCGTAATGCTTTTTTGACGCCCACTACGAATGCCTTCACGGTTGTCTGCGACCGCGAATGTGAGAATCAAGATACCGACCTGCTGGCGTCACTCGCCCTCACGCTCTCGACGCATCTCGCTTGCCCTGCCCTAGCCATACTGAATCACGATGATGATGTTCTCTGGTACCAACTCTATGATGGCGGGAGCTTGTCCGACGCCTATATTTCTTCACCTGAATGGTGGGAAGATTTGGCCGAAGCGCCGCCCCGAGGGAATTCGGAAATTCTGTGTGGACATATGGGCGCTCCAGGTGACCCGGCACGGGTAAAGAAGGTTCTCGCTCGTTCCACGGGTGCGCTCGGCTATCTTTTCGCGATCAAGCGCCATGTGGATCTGCTTAAAGCCTTAGGACAGCCGCTATTTGCAGCGGGTCTCGGCTACAACTATGCCAGCAGGGGCGATTTCACCGCCGGACTCATGCCAGAGCAGCTTTTGCTTGTGTGAAGAAATTAGACCTGTGCCGCCTGAACTTCAGTGCCCGGATGGTTTGGCTGGGAAATCCGTTTTTGCCGCACCGGGCAATTTGCCGGCCGCCTCGATAATTTGCTGCGCCAGATAATTCGTCACGCGCGAGTCATCGCGCGCGATCGTGAGGTAAGCGGCGCGCAGCAGTTGTTCCTTGTGATTGCGCAGCGTGTCGCGAATCGTCTGCTGGACTTGCGGATCGGAAATATTCCGCTGTCCAGGTGATTCTCTCGAGATGAGTTTCAAAATCACGATGCGCGGCCCGTCCTTCGATTGAATCGCCAGAGGCTGGCTCACCTGTCCCGCCTTCATTCCCAGGACAAACTTCTTCAGCATCGGATCCGATTGGTTCAGTGCCGATTCCGGCACGTATCCCAGGTCCCCGCCCATGGCCGCGGAGTTCATATCCTCGGAATAGTCCATCGCCAGTTGGGCGAAGTCCGCTCCGCTGTTCAGCTTGTCCTCGAGCATCTTTACCTTGCGCTGCGCCTCGACCTCGTTGGTCGCATCGTCATTCTTCAGGTTGCGGATTTGTGGTTCCTTCCGCGGCGTCACGACAATCTCGGATATCCGGTAGCGCGGCTCCATGACGTTGAATTGCGCTTTGTTCGCGTTATAAGAGTCCGTGATGTCCTGGTCGGTGATCGTTATTTTCGCCACCACTTCGTGGTTCAATAGCTTCGTGATGGAAAGTTGCCTCCGCAGGTCGCTCTTCAAGTCGTCCACGGACACGCCGCGTTCTTTCAGTTGTCTTTGAAATTCGTCCTCGGTGTAGGGGCTCTTCAGCTCCGTGAATTTGTCTTCCACCTCGCCGTCGCTCGCTTCCAGGTTCAGCTTCTTGGCGCGCTCCAGCAGAATCTCATTATTGATGAGTTCGTCCAGAACGTTCAGCTTCAGCGAAAGCGCTTCTTCTTGCGAAGGCGCTTGCCCTTCGGGATTCACCCTCGTCCGGTAATACTTATCCACATCGTCGCGTTTGATCTCTTGCCCGTTTACCACCGCCCACACGTCCGGCGAAGGTTGCGCCTTTTGTTTGCAGCCTGTGCCCATCGCAAGCGCCATGGCAGCCGCAGGCAACAACAATGCCGCGCGCGCCATCCAGTTCATCGGGCCGTGCTGGTGCCCCGCCAAACAGATTTTCGCACTCGGAGGGTTCAAGGTAAGGTGCTCAGGCAGCTTTCTTCACGCGGCCCAGACGGATGCAGGCCGTGCAAACACGCACATGCTTCCTCGCGCCATCCACCACCGCGCGAACGCGCTTCAGATTCGGATTCCACCGTCTCCGCCGTGTATTATTCGCGTGACTGATTACGTTGCCAAAATGCGGCCCTTTGCCGCAAAGTTCACACTTCAGTGCCATTGTTCTTCCTACTCAGGCCGTCTTGTCCAGCCGGATATTTTGCTCTGTTGAAGTCGCAATACCGAGCTTCTCATTCTAGCAGACCCCCTACCCCCGTCAAAGCCCGCCTTTTTACTCGATGCCGGGTCAATCCGAGAAAGGAGCACCGCAGTGCCAGTGGGTTATTTCGAGGTTGGCTGTAACCCGGGACTTGTCCGTTTCTTCCAGTCTGAAAGGCTTCGGCAAGGGTCTGGGCTCCGCAGCTCCAGAAGGTGGCTATGCCTGGTACGCGGGCATCTGAAGGCCCTCATCCCGCGCTATCCCATATCGGAAATCCGTGGATCGTACAGCACCAGGGACATTTTAAAGAGGTATGACAAACGGGGCGGGCGCATTGCCTGCGGGGGCGGGCAAGCGTATATTGACGTGCGGCCGGGGATAGCATCGGAGAGGGACCGTGAAGAAACTGTGTGGATTTGCGCTTTGTTTCTTGGGGCTGGCGGCGATGCCTTTGCCGGCGCAGGCCCCGGGACTTTCCGGGATGTACGCGCAGATCCGCGCGGAAGAGACGAACCACTCGAAAATCATGTGGATCATTCACGAGGTCGCGGACGTGTACGGCCCGCGATTGACGGGCACACCGAATTTGAAGGCGGCAGACGATTGGGCGGTAAAAACCATGACGTCGTGGGGACTCTCGAACACACACCTCGAGCCATGGACGTTTCAGCCGCCGAGCGCCGCGACGCCGGTGCCCGGCTGGGAAAACACGGAGCTCTTGGCGGAAGCAGTTACGCCCTTCCACGGGCAATTGATGGTGAAGCCTCTGGCATGGACGCCGAGCACCAGCGGTGTCGTCACCGCACAAGTTGTGCGGCTTGATCCGCCGGGACTAGCGCCGCCGACGGGCGGCGGATTCAACTTTTTTGGAGGTGCGCCGCCTCCGCCCGAGCCGAAATGGGCGGCACCGCCGATGCCGGCAGCCGCAAAGCCCGCGGAGCCGAAACAGCCGACACAGGCTGAGCTCGATGCCTATCTGAATTCGGTGAAGGGCAACATTCGCGGCACCATCGTGTTCGTCGGCCGGCACGTCGAAGTCGCGGAGGACATGAACCCGGCAGCGATGCGGCGTCCCGAGGACGAATGGAAGTCGCGATTCGATGCGAAGAATCCCAAGCCGTTCCGCTTCCCGGAGCGGCCGAAATTGCCGGAAGGGCAGTTGACGCGGGCGGAAGTATCGCGGCAGGTGGACCAGTTTCTTGTGGACAATGGCGCACTGGTGCGCGTAAACGATGCGGGCCGCGCGCATGGAATCATCATCGCGCAGCAAAACGGCACGTACGACTGGACTCGCGCGGTACCGACGCTGGTGATGCGGAATGAAGATTACGGGCGGATTTCGAGAATCATGGATGATGGGACCCCTGTGACGCTGCGCATCAACATCCAGAACAAGGAATATCCCGAGGGCGCGACCGCGTATAACGCGATTGGAGAAATTCCGGGCACGGACAAGAAAGATGAGATCGTGATGCTCGGCGGGCATTACGATTCGTGGCATGACGCGACCGGGGCTACGGACAACGGCATCGGTTCGTCAATGATGCTCGAGGCAGTGCGGATTCTGACGGCGCTGCACGTGAAGCCCCGGAGAACGATCCGCATCGCGTTGTGGAGCGGAGAGGAAGAAGGGTTGCTGGGATCGCTCGCATACGTGCAACAGCATTTTGGGAGTTTTGAAAACCAAAAGCCGGAGTACGCGAAATTGGATGCGTATTTCAACATCGATTCCGGCACGGGGAAACCGCGAGGCGCGGGAGTCTTTGGTCCGGAGGCCGCGGCGGAAATGGTTCGCGAGGCGATGATGCCGTTTGAGGAATGGGGATTCACGGGAGTCCTAAAGAGCGACAGCCGCCGGACGGGAGGAACGGACAGCACTTCGTTTAACAATGCCGGGTTGCCGGGAATCGGGCTGGCGCAGGACCCGTTTGATTATGGCTCGTTCACCCATCACACGAATTTGGATACGTACGAGCGAATATATGAACAAGACGTGAGAGAAGGCGCGGTGGAGATTGCTTCGGCGGTGTACGCGGTGGCGATGGCCGACGACATGGTGCCGCGCTTCAAGGATACGGAGATGCCGAAGCCTGTGCCGGAACCGGGACCGGGTTCGGAGGCAACTCCGGTGCGGCACGTCCCGGCGAACTGAGGATCAAGCGCTAACCTATTTTGCGATTACAAACGTGGAGTGAAGCTCCGCGTCGGAATTGGCGCCAACCCAAACGTCGAAAGTGGCGGGTTCTTCGACCCAGTTTTTCCTAGCGGTGCTCCAGTACGTCAACTCATCATTTCCAAGGGAAAAGTGGACGGTCTTTTTTTCGTGCGAGGCGAGCGTGATGCGCTCGAAGCCTTTCAGTTCGCGCACGGGACGCGAGGTGCTGCCGTACCGCTGATGAATGTAGAGCTGGGCGACTTCATCGGCAGAGGAGGAGCCCGTATTTTCGACGTCGGCGGAAACATGAATTGTTTCGCCGGGCTTGATCTCGGGCCGGTCCAGTTTTAAATTTGAAAAACTAAACGTGGAATAGCTGAGACCATAACCGAACGGATAGAGCGGCGTGCTCTCTTCGTCCCAGTAACGCTTCCCTTGATTTTCCGGAGATTGGGTTGTGTTGTGCGCGTAATAGATCGGCAGCTGGCCAACGTCACGCGGCCAGGTGACGGGAAGCTTGCCTCCGGGGATGGCGTCTCCGAAGAGCAGATTGGCGACGGCGCTGCCGCCCTGTGTGCCGGGGTACCAGGCTTCGAGAATGGCCGGCACGTGTTCCGCGGCCCACTTGATGTTGAGAGGGCGGCCATTCATTAGAACGAGTACCACCGGTTTACCCGCCGCGGCAACCGCTTCGAGAAGTTGCTCCTCGCCACCGGGAAGATCGAGGGATTCGCGAGAGGCCGCCTCGCCGCTCATGTTCTGCGCTTCGCCGAGCACGAGAATCGTGAGGTCGGAGGAACGCGCGAGGGTGACAGCCTTGGACATTTCGGCCTTCGCTTGTTCGATCGTCCAGACAGGCGGCTTTTTCAGGTGAAAGATGTTGTCGAAAAATGATGGAAACTTTCGGCTGATTTGTACACCCTGCGCGAAGTTGATTTCCGCATTTGCGCCCAGTTTGGCGCGCAAGCCCGCAAGGACCGTCACCGTCTCCTGAAGATCGTCCTGAAAAACCCAGGACCCGAGGGTATCGACCTGCGAATCGGCAAGCGGGCCAATCACCGCGATTTTTTTGTAAGCAGTCTTGCTGAGGGGTAACAATCTGGCTTCGTTGCGGAGGAGGACGGCAGTGCGCTCGGCGGTATGGAGAGCGGTGGCGCGATGTTCCGGCGTGGAGAGAATTTGCTGGGAGCGAGCCACGTCCACATAGGGATGATCAAAAAGGCCGAGGCGAATTTTCATTTCGAGGATAGGACGGACGGCGCCATCGATTTGTTGGCCGGTGATATCGCCGCGCTGAACCGCGGCGGGAAGACTCTTGGAAAAGGCGGTGAACCCGATGGCCATTTCCATGTTGACGCCCGCGCGGAAGGCGTCGAGTCCGGCTTGATAGACGTCTTTGGCAAAGCCGTGTTTTTCGAGGCTTTTCACGGAGTTGGCATCGCTGACGACAAAACCGTTGAATTTCCACTGATCGCGAAGGACGTCCTGAAGAAGCCAGCGATTGCCGGTGGCGGGGACGTCGTTCAAATCGAGGTAGGCGCTCATGGCGGAGCCAATGCCGGCTTTGACGGCGGCGTGAAAGGGAGCGAGATAGACGTTGTAGAGGAGAGTTTCGGGAAGGTAGGCTTCGTCGTAGTCGCGGCCACCAATGGCGGCGCCGTAGCCCGCGAAATGCTTCATGCAAGCGAGGATGTGATCCGGCGCGCCAATGAAATCGCCTTGAAAACCGCGGACTTGCGCAGCGGCCATGGCGGAGCCGAGATAGGGATCCTCGCCGGCGCCTTCGACGATGCGGCCCCAGCGCGGATCGCGCGCGATGTCCAGCATCGGAGCAAAAGCCCAGTCGATGCCGACGGAACGAGCTTCTTTTGCGGCGATGGTCTGAGCTTGTGTGACGGCAGCAGGATCCCAGGAAGCAGCCAGAGCGATCGGTACAGGGAAGATGGTGCGAAAGCCGTGAATGACATCAAAGCCAAAAATTAGCGGGATGTGCAAACGAGTTTGATCGACGGCGAGATGCTGCAGACGGTTGACTTCGGCAGGATCGGTAACGAAGAGAAGTGAACCGACGCGGCCAGTGGAGACTGCGTCGTCAATATTTTTCGATCGAGCGAAATCGAAGAGCTGACTGAGCTGGCCGATTTTTTCGTCGAGGGTCATTTTCTTGAGGAGCGAGTCGACACGCTGGTGAACGGCCTGGTCGTCGGGTGGCGTTGTGACGGAAGTTTGGGAGAAGGCGAGCGGGATAAGAATGATTGCGAAAGCGAAAACCAGCGCAGTCGTACAAAGGGGAATCTTCAGTGCAGGCGCAGATTTTTTCTGCGGGACGAAAATCGGATTCACGGGGAACCTCCGAAAGGAACGTGCCATGCTATCGGGATTGCAGCGAAAAAGGGAAGTCAAAAAAAATCAAGCCATCGATGCAAAACAAAACGTGGATGACCCGCCGTCTGGAGATGGCGGAACATCCGAGAGGTCTCGAGCCTATTGAGCCTCGCCAAATATAGAGTCGTGCGGGTTGATGTGAAAAGCGGCAGCAGGGCTGCCGCACTCCAAATCGCTACTTCGCAATATTATGCGGGACTCAGTAAAAACCTTTGGGACGGTCTTTAACGACTGCAAACGCCTTCTCCAACGCCAGCCCCGCTCGACCAATCGTGCCTTCTTCAAACAACCGCCCAATCAATGTGATTCCATGCGGCACGCGCCTCGGAGGCGAAAATTTTGGCAGCGGCCGGCTGGGGTCGGGCGCCCAATCCGTCCGCGCTTCCGTGACCTCAACAAAGCCGGCGCGCATGGTCAGCGATGGATGCCCCGTAAAGTTCGTGATTGTCAGCATTTCGTCGCGCAGGGACGGCACGAGCAGCATATCCACTTGCGAAAACACCCTCGCCATTTCCACCGCTACTTTCCGCCTGAGCCGGTCCGCCTGCACAAAATCCACTGCCGACAAGAATCGCGATTGCCGGAAAATATTCGGCCAGGCATCGTACGTTTGCACCTTGAGCTGGTCCACGTCATGATTCAGCGTAATCTCCTCGAACGCCGCGGCCCCTTCGGCAAATAGGATTACGTTCAAAGAATCGTACGGCCAATCCGGGATGTCCACTTCCACAGGAACCATCCCGATTTTCTTCACGGTCTCGAGCGCAGCGCGGTCCACTTCCGTTGCAGGGCTCTCCTGCATCCACTTCGGGAAATAACCAACGCGCAATCCTTTCACGCTGCCAACCGCATCAAAATCGAGCCGGCTGTGCACGCTCGATACATCTCCGGCATCCGGCCCCGAAATCGCGTGCAATACCAGCATGGCGTCCTCAACGCTTCGCGTCATCGGCCCGAGTTTGTCGAGGGACCAGCAGAGGGTCATCGCTCCCGTGCGCGCGACGCGCCCGTAGGTTGGGCGCAATCCCGTCAAGCCGCACCTCATGCTGGGCCCGATAATGCTGCCGCCGGTTTCGCTTCCGATGGCAAACGCAACGAGCCCGGCCGCCGTGGCGGCTCCAGGCCCCGCGCTTGATCCCGATGATCCCTCTTCGGTGAGCCACGGGTTCATCGTTTGTCCGCCAAACCAAATATCATTCAACGCCAGCGCACCCAAACTTAGTTTCGCAACGAGCACGGCGCCCGCATCGTGCAACCGCTTGACGACCGCCGCATCTTTTTTCGGGACGCGATTGCGGAAAGGTTCCGCGCCATAGGTTGTTGCAATCCCGGCGGTATCGAGCAAGTCCTTTGCGCCCCAGGGAATTCCGTGCAATGGGCCGCGATACTTACCGGCGGCAATTTCGGCATCCGCTTTTTTCGCCTGCGCCTTGGCCAACTCGGAGGTAAGCGTAATCACGCAGCGGAGCTTGGGATTGAATTTTTCGAGCCTTTCCAAATAAATGCTTGTAAGCCGCTCGGAGGTAATTTTCTTCGCCTCGATCCATCTGGAAAGTTGCGTGACGCTGGCAAAGGCGATGTCCTCGTCTCGCGCGGGCAATTCCCCCGCGTCATCAGAACTGCGCACAAAGCGGCTGCGTTCCGGCCCGCGCTTCTGCCCCGGCAGAATGGGATCCCAATGGGAGTAGGGCGCGACCTCCGGCTCGACGGCCACTTTGCGCGGGCCGGTTCTCCGCTCATAGAGCGCGGCCATGTTGCCGCGCCAACTGGACGCGACCATGTCGCGGTCCGGTGCGCTCAGTTCCACCTGGACTACCTTTTCCGCCTCCGCGAACGTCGCAGGTGTGACTTCGGGACCCACGGCCGGGCCGGTGCCAAACGCTGGCGGTGTGCCAGCAGGGGGCGCTCCCGGTTTCTGTTGCTGGTTATTTACGACGAGCGCCGTGCCAAGCAATCCGAGCGAAGTGTTCGTCAAGAATTCCCGCCGCGTGTTCATCATGAATCCTCCGGCGGGTATTCTAGTCGCGCTTGGCACTCAACCGGCGGAGAATTCATGAGGACAAAGAAGCGGTTAGCCCCGTACCCCCCCCGGATTTTTATAAGTGTTGATTCTAAAGAATTTAGTCAGCACGTAACTCACTTAGAATCAACACTTGCGGACAGTCCTGCATGTATTGATTCTAAAGGCCTTGCTTGCACGACATGGAGCAATACGGGGCAGAATGCGCTTTGTTTCGTACTTGTGGAGAGTAAAGCACTTAGGTCGATAGCACGGCCTCGAGAAAGCAAAAACGCCAGTAGGAATGCCGGCGCTTCGGGAACGGTGTATAGGATTACCTAGTAGATAGAGTACATGGGAGGTAGGACTTTGTCAAGGAATAATAAAAGCCCAATGGGAAGGAAGAACATACCGGGAGGCCATCGAACGTGTTAGATTGGCGCCCGCCAATTGTCGCGGAGAGTGGAAGAAGGGCAGCCGCCGACCTGGCCATACTCGAGAGGCATGCGGCTGAGACAAAGCGGCGCGATTGGCTTGGTTTTTTTATTTGGAGCGATGCGGGAGGGCAAGAATGAGTCCAGCAGACCTGATCCTTTCGGTGTTTGTTTTGTTCCTTGCAATTTTCGTTTTGAGCGTGGTGTTTGGATCGTTCTTCACGGTAGAGACGGCGCAGGTGGCCATCGTGCAGCGTCTGGGGAAATTCGCGCGCGTTGCAGGGCCGGGGCTTAATTGGAAGACGCCGTGGATCGAGACGGTGGTGCAGCGCATGAGCTTGAAAGTCCAACAGTTTGACGTGAAAGTCGAGACCAAGACACAGGACAACGTGTTCGTGCAAATCCCCGTGTCGATCCAATACAAAGTGATCCCGGAATCGGTGGAAGCGGCATTTTACAAACTAACGGATCCCGTCAAGCAGATCGAATCGATGGTGTACAACGTAGTCCTCGGACACGTTCCGAAGATGAAGCTTGACGACACGTTTCTGAATCAGGCGGCCATCGCCAACGATTTGCGCGACAACCTGGACGCTTCGATGAAGGAGTACGGCTACTCGATCGTAAAAGTGCTGATTTCCGACATCGTGCCGGACCAGAAGGTGAAAGCGGCGATGAACGATATCAACGCGGCGCAGCGGGAACGCGAAGCTACCGTATCGCGCGCGGAAACGAACAAGCTGCTGCTGGTAAAGCAGGCGGAAGCGGAAGCCGAATCCAAACGGTTGCAAGGAGAAGGCATCGCGAACCAACGCAAAGCCATCATTTCCGGCTTAAAGGATTCGGTGGAAGACTTCGCGAAAACCGTGCCCGGTTCCACGCCGCAGGACGTCATGCAACTTGTGCTTATGACCCAGTATTTCGACACGTTAAAGGACATCGCCGCGAACGATCACAGCAACGCCATCTTGATCCCACACACGCCAAACACGTTGACGGATCTATTTAGCCAGATCCGCAACGCCGTAATCACTGGCTCGGAAATGAGCAAGCCGGTCGCGCCCTCCTCACTATCCCCGAGCGAGACGCGAAAATAAGCAAGGTGCCTGCCGCTCCAATAAAAAGGGGTGGAAAGCTGGGGTTCAGTCCTCGGACCAGCCGAGGTCGGCGAGGGCTTGCGTGACGCGGGCGAGGGGAAGGCCGACGATGTTGAAGTAGTCGCCTTCGATGCGGGGGATGTAGCGGCCAGCGCGGCCTTGGATGGCGTAGGCGCCGGCTTTGTCGTTGGGCTCTTCGGTGGCGAGGTAACGCGAGATTTCTTCGGGGGAGAGCTGGGCGAAATGGACTAGCGTGGACTCGACGAAGGCGCGGCGCTCGGCATCGGGAAGGCGGATGAGCGTGACGCCGGTTAGGACGGAATGGGTGCAGCCGGAAAGTTTTTCGAGCATGTGGCGGGCGTCGTCGGTGGAGCGGGGCTTGCCGAAAATGCGGCCTTCGAGAGTTACCACGGTGTCCGCGGCGAGCACGATGGCTGGGCCGACGGCGCGGGCGGCGACGAGTTCAGCTTTGGCGTCGGCGAGGCGCTGGACATGATCGGAGGGGGATTCCTCGGGGAAGGGAGTTTCATCGACGGCGGAGGACATGACGATGAACGAGAAGCCGGCGTTGTGGAGAATTTCGGCGCGGCGTGGGGAGGCGGAAGCAAGGATGAGTTTCATGGCCGTTTGATTTTGGGAAGAATACTACAGGCGAAGCACAGAAACAGCCTGACCCCGGAGAAGGTCTTAAATGCTACGTCGTTGGGCTGTGGGTGCTGAGCCTAAGGCATCCAACCAGATTTAGTTGACGCGTCAGTGACCAAACACTATCGTAGCTGGTCGCCAAGCACTTCCAAAGGTTTGCTACTATGGCCGCTTTGTTGCAAGTTCCAGTGCTGATTGTCACTTCGTTAAATCGGATACTAATTCCCGCTGGCCTCGTCACGGCGATCGTGAGTTATCTGCGAAGGAAGCAAGATATTGGCGGCTGGTTTCTGTACTTCTATTTCTGGATTGGTGCAGTTCTGCTGATTTATTTGACGGATGCCCTCGGTAATTACCGGGTTTTTCTGCCCTCCTCAAAATTAGATCCCACTCACCAATTTGCTTTGATAATTGCCGTTTACCCGCGGCTGCTCGCGTTACTCGGTGTTGTCGGCATCGCTGTCGCCATCGTGAAGTGGCGCGAATGGGTGTGGATCGAAAGGGTGAGACTCATGCTGGGCGTGACGGCCGTCATCGCCGCGATTTCCGTTGCCCTGGACGCGAAATATTTTCCTCGATCGTTGTTTGCAAACCTGATTCGCTGCACGATGCTGTGGGTGTGGTTCATCTATTTTCATGTCTCCAAACGTGTGCACCACGTGTTTCGAACTAAGGATTGGGACAAATTCAGCGCGAGGCAAGCATAGGGCTGATTCCAAGCTCTAGCGACGTCCATCATTCAGATGACGACGGATTCCTGGTATTCGCCGAAGACGCGGCGGAGGGTGTCGGAGATTTCGCCCACGGTGGCGTAGGATTCGACGGCGTGGAGGATGGCGGGGAGGAGATTATCGGTGGTGGCGGCGCGGCGCTGGAGTTCGACGAGAGCGGATTGCGTTTTGGCGGAATCGCGCTTGGCGCGGAGGGCGTTTAGGCGGGCGATTTGGGAGCGTTCGATTTCGGGTTCGATGCGCAGCGTGGGGATGGTGCGGTCTTCTTCGGCGATGAAGTCGTTGACACCGACGATGACTTGGTTTTTGGATTCTACGGCGCGCTGGAAGTCGTAGGCAGCTTTTTGGATTTCGCCTTGGACGAAGCCGGATTCGATGGCGCGCAACATTCCAGACGAAGAGCCAGCAGGCGGACGCACAAAGGGGCCGGCGGAATGGCCTGCGAGGGCGTCGATTTTTGCGATGTAGGCGATGGCGCCTTGCTCGATTTCGTTGGTGAGGTGCTCGATGGCGTAGGACCCAGCGACGGGATCGATGGTGTTGGTGACGCCGGTTTCGTGGGCAATGACTTGTTGCGTGCGGAGGGCGATCAGCGCGGCGTCTTCGGTGGGAAGAGCGAGAGCCTCGTCCATGGAATTAGTGTGGAGGGATTGGCAACCGCCGAGAGCGGCCGCGAGCGCTTGAATGGCCACGCGGACGATATTGTTTTCAGGTTGCTGGGCGGTGAGGGAGGAGCCGGCGGTTTGTGCGTGGAAGCGGAGGAGGAGCGAGCGGGGATTTAGCGCCTGAAAACGGTCGCGCATGATTTTGGCCCAGAGGCGGCGAGCGGCGCGATACTTGGCGATTTCTTCGAGCAGATCGCTGTGGGCGTTGAAGAAGAAAGAGAGTTGCGGGGCAAATTCATCAACGGCGAGGCCCGCGTCGAGCGCGGCCTGGACGTAGGCGATGCCGTCGGCAAGCGTGAAGGCGACTTCCTGGATGGCGGTCGAACCAGCTTCGCGGATGTGGTAGCCGGAAATGGAGATGGTATTCCACTTGGGAAGATTGTCGCGGCACCAGGCGAAGATGTCCGTGACGATGCGCATGGCGGGGCGCACGGGATAGATATAAGTGCCGCGGGCGATGTATTCCTTGAGGATGTCGTTTTGGACTGTGCCGGAAATTTTGGCGAGGTTGGCGCCTTGTTTTTTGGCGACGGCGACGTAGAGGCAGAGAAGAATGGCGGCGGTGGAGTTGATGGTCATGGAGGTGGAGACTTTTTCGAGGGGGATGCCATCGAAAAGAGTTTCCATGTCTTCGAGGGAGTCGATGGCGACGCCGACTTTGCCGACTTCGCCGAGAGCGAGAGGATGATCGGAGTCCATGCCGATTTGGGTTGGTAGATCGAACGCTACGGAGAGTCCGGCCTGGCCTTTGCTCAAGAGATAGCGATAGCGCTGGTTGGATTCGACGGCGCTGCCGAAGCCGGCATACTGGCGCATGGTCCAGAAGCGGCCGCGGTACATGGTGGGGTAGATGCCGCGGGTGTAGGGGAATTCGCCGGGATAGCCGATGGAGGATTCGGGATCGGAAGCAGAAAGATCGTCTTGGGTGTAGAGACGGTCGATGGGAAAGCCGGAGAGAGTTGTGAACTGGGGCTTTCGTTCCTTTGAATCGGCGCCACGAGTTTTGGTGTCGGCCATGAATGTGATCCGCGAAATTCGAAATGCGAAACTCGAAATTCTCAACCCTACACGCAGCAGGCGGGGCTGAAGCGCCTACACGGAACAGATTACAGCTTGCGCGCCCGGCGGAACGAACTTAGCGCAAAAAACAAGAACAACAGTGCGATGACGACGGCCGTGGCAATGAGCCAGCAGGCGACATCGCGGGTCCAGGAGCGCAGGGCGAGATTGAGCCAGGCTAGCGCGAGAACGGCAAAGCACGCGCCGGCCATTTCAAGAAAGAGTTGGCGCAAGGCGCGCCAGAAGCGCTGGAAACCTCCCTGGCGGGGCGCCGCCGCGGGCGAAGTGGCTGCCGAAGACATGAGTGCATCTTAGCGTGAATTGTGAAGATAAGGGAGTGAGAGCGTGGAGTGACTTGTGACTCGCGGCCGGTAATTCGTGCAAACCATGCCCGCGGCCACGCCCCAAATAGCGCGAACAGCGCCGTTTTACCTGCACTAAAGGACTGTGAACCTATTGGAGACAACCGAAAAGGAGGCGACTTGTATCCTAAGAAATGCAGGCCTAGAATGGCGAATGTAGTGAAGGGGAGCCGCCCTTGCAACTCGACGATCACCTGAAAAACTTGCTTCGTGAATTGGGACACGCGATCAACGACACAGTGTCCGACTCCGACCGGATTACCGGGGCCATTGCCGGCGTGCGCGCACACGGCTACGATATTGTGCTGAAGCTGGACGCGACGATCGGGTTGGCGAAGCGTGACGCTGCCGCGGCGGAAGCAGCGAAACTTACGACGCAGGACCGGCGCTTTCTGGAGTCCTTGCGGATTCAGGTTGATCAGGAATCATTTGACCAGATTCCGGACAAGAAGCCGGCGGCACGGCTCACGATGACGCCGCAGGATGTGCGATTTTTGAAGTCGCTGCGGATAGCCACGGACGATAT
>Ga0209166_10002261_pt1 | contig 14877 bp, 10 predicted proteins | sample Coa_R1_3_FD_187151 | JGI IMG/M metagenome (GOLD analysis project Ga0209166, IMG submission 187151) | Surface soil microbial communities from Centralia Pennsylvania, which are recovering from an underground coalmine fire - Coalmine... | ecosystem: Environmental > Terrestrial > Soil >... | reverse complement strand
CGCGGCTGGCCGTACTGGCGCAGGGCCGCCGCCGCGGCGCGGGGGGAGGCGGGCACCAGCAGCCTGGGGTGGCGGACCCCGGGAATCAGGACGAAGTCGCGGCCTTCCGGCTTGGCCGCGCTCCCCGGGACCCAAGGACGCCCCGCCCCGCCGCGCGGCCCGCCGTGGAGCGTCATCTCAGTGGTCGGGGGCCACAGGAGTTCACAGACCTCACGCAGGTACGCGAGCCGCTCCCAGTCGTCGGCCAAGCGCAGGGGGGGCGCCCCCGCTCCAGCGACCGCGGCAGGTCTCGCGTCCCTGACGCCGTCCATGATCCCCATAGATCACATCCCCTAAAGGACAGGAACACCCCGACCTCAATAGCCCGTAAAATCCGGCTCAGGTCTCGCTCCACCAAAACGCTGCAGGTAGCAGGACCCTTGTGGGTGCCGATAGCCCTGGAACAGAGTGCCAAGGATATCGGAACGCCAGGTCACAAAGACGTAACCTCTTGATAACCGATCGTAGCGCGGTTGCCCGCCCCACGGGAGATTCGCGGTACCGCGAATGTCACCGCCGGACGGCCCCACTGCACCACGAGTTGCATAGTCACCTGATGTCTGTCTTATAAACCTGCCGGGCCGTTAAACCTGCCGGGCCGTGCTTCCCCGGGGAGGTTGGCTCCCCTTAACGGACGCCTGAGGTGGGGGTAATGGTTCACCTCGCGGTGGCATGGATTTTGAATTTCCGGTACCACCTTTCTGTCAGCGATTGCTGACGCGGCGTAGCCGCGATTGCATCGCGGAGACGCCTGGCATGGCCGACAGCTGCAGCACGTCGCGGAACCACCAGAGCCCGGCCCCCTGCACCACGCATCCGGCGGCCACACCGGCGGCCAGCCCGGCCAGCCCCCCGCCGAGGACGGACCGTATCGCGAACGGGATGGCGCAAAAGCTCACCGCCGACAGCGCAGCGGCCAGCATTGTCCCGCGCCCGAAGGGCTGCAGGTGGATGGACGAGGCCAGTTGTGCCATCGGCATCAGATTGGTGACGATGATGGCGACGGCCCAGCCGATCGCGGCACCGGTGATGCCGTACCGGGGGATGAGCACCAGGTCCAGGCCGACGTTCACGCCCACCGCCAGAAGCCCGTTGACCAGGCTCCAGCTGCTGCGGCCGGTAGTGATCAGCACCATGTCGACCTGGCCGCAGGCGGTGGCGAGCAGCATGGTGAGGCCGAGGATGAGCATCACGTCGGCGCCGGCGTTGTAGGAGTGGCCGAACACGCTGAGCACTTCTGGGCCATAGGTGACGGCCAGCATGTACAGCGGCCAGGTGAGCAGCACGAGCCAGGCGGTGGTCACCTGGTAGACGGTGTTCGCGCTGCGCCGGTCGCCGATGGCGAACAGTTCGGTGAACCGCGGCTGCGCGGCCATGCTGATCGCCGTGTTGCCGAGCTGCCCGGCGACGAGGAACCGGGTAGCCGCGGTATACACGGCCGCCTGGGCCGGCCCCATCATGACCGCGACGAGCACGATGTCGATCCGCTGCAGCGTGATGGACGCCAGGCTGGCGATGCCGCGCGGGGTGGTGAACTGCCAGAAGCCGCGTGGGTTGGCGTTCGCCAGGCGCCGCTGCGCCGTCCGGCGGCCGACCCGCGGAGCGCCCCTGACGGACGGCACCGGCGTGGACAGCGCCAGCAGCACGGCAAGTTCCGGCGGGACGTCGGGCATGCCCCGCGGGCCCCGGAAGGGCCGCCGCCGGATCCGCCGGATCCAGAGCCAGGCGACGGCCGCGGCGGGCACGTAGGGCAGCGCCCACAGCGGCGCGAGAAAGGCGGCGCTCCCGGTGGCCACGGCGATGACGATGCCGGCCAGCTGAGCGGTCGAGCGGCCGATCTTCTCGATCACGACCGTGGGGCGCATGTCGCGGTAGCCGCGGCCCACGCCCAGGTAGGTGTCGAGCAGGGCGGCGAAGGGCAGGGTGAGGGCCAGCGCCCGCAGCGACGTCGCCACTGCGGGCGCGCTCACCGCCCCGCCCTTGGCGAGGTGGCCACTGAGCAGTACCTTCGCCAGTGGACCCGCCACGCCCACCATGATCGCGGTGAGCAGCAGGGAAGCCACGATCACCGGGATGACGGCCGCGCGGACGATGGCCGGGATCCGCCGCTCCTCACCGAGCGACCGAAGCCTGGCGATGAAGTAAACGAGGCCGACGTTGGCGCCCAGGCTCGCCACCGCCTCGACGATCAGGAAAGCGGACGTGGCGGTGAAGAAGGCACCGGCCACCGGCTTGCTGAACTGCCGGGTCACGAAGACGGTGACGCCCACGGTGGTGGCCGCGGAAACGCCCGCACCGATCAGGTTGAGTGTGCCGCCTCGGGCGACCTCGGCCAGTTGCGGCTGCCCGCCCTTGCCCGCCCCGGGCCTGCCTTGCCTGGCCGTAGCGGGCTGGCCGTTCTCGGCCCGGACCGGGGCGCTGCCCGGCCTGCGGGTTGCCGCAGGAGCACGAGGGTGCCCGGCATAGGCCCGCGGTTCGGGCCATGCCTCGCTGGGGCTGCGCCTCACCCGCGCCAGCTTGCCACCCCCGGGGATCCGATCATGCCTGCGCCCTGGCCGCGATGCCCCTGGCGTTCAGCTGGGCGCGCAACTGGGCCGCGGACTCGGCGGCGGCCTCCTCCGCTTCCTTGTTCAGTTCCCTGTCATTCTTCCAGAGCAGGGCGTAAGCGAGCATGGTGAAGGCAAGCGGCGGCCCCACCGCGATATAGACGATCATGAACGGGAAGCCGAGTATCAGCACGAGCACCCCCACCAGGCCGTAGGGTGTCGGATCTCGCCAGTACCGCCATATCCCGTAGATGAAAAAGCTGCAGTACAGCGCGGCGCCGGCGAAGCCGCTGGTGATAAGCAGCATCCAGAGCTGGCCGTTGCCGCCGATGTCGCGTGAACCGCAACTGTGGCACTTGGCCGTCTTGCCCACCGCGATCGAGTTGGTGCTGCCCAGCTCGTGCCGGGTGTCCCCGTAGCCGATGACCGGGGAGGACAGCGCGACGTCCGTGGCCAGCCCGGACAGCGAGGAGCGGACGGCGTTGCTCTTGCCGTGCGACAGCCGCTGGCTGATGAGGCTCTGCAGCGGGGAGGCGAGCACCACGACCGCCACCAGCGCAAGCACACCGAACAAGCCGGCCAGCAGGGCGATCCGGCCCCTGGCGGCGAAACGGAGCGCCACGTACAGGATGGAGATCCCGATGCCGACCCACAGGCCTCGGTCCAGCGAGTAGACGACCGGCACCAGCGCGACCACCATGACGATCAGCAGGTTCCGGCGCTCCCTGCGGTTGCCGTAGGACCACCAGGCCACGATCAGCCAGGGCAGCATGATGGCCAGGACGTTGCCCCACATGTTGGTGTAGTCGAACGGAGCCCGGGGCCGGCCCACGGCGTAGCCGAGGATGTTCTGCACCTGGGAGAACCCCGGGTGCAGCATCATCGCGAGTAGCCCGTTGTTGTTCTGCAGGCTCCGCGGGAGCAGGTATGCCAGCGGTGAGGTGAACTGGAAGCGAGGGTCGGCCACGCCCAGCACCCCGCCGATCGCGGTGTAGATCCCGACCAGGCCGAGCAGCCAGGCGAGGCGGCGCCGCGGCAGTTCCTCCTCGGTCAGGTTGCCTGCGTAGACCAGCAGCACGGTGACCGCGAAGTAGACACCGGTCCGCAGCGCCCAGGAGATGATTCGGCTGCCGGTCGGGGACGCCACCGAATGGGGTGCGGTCTGCGAGATCGTCGCGACCGAGAACAGGGTCACGATGAGGAACAGCGACCACACCTTGAACCCGGGCGGGAGCTTGATGGTCCGCTCCCGGTTCACCCGCCAGTGATACATGCGGCGGATCATCGGGAAGGCAAGCACGATCGGGAAGTAGTCCCCGACGCCCAGGCACCACCAAATCGGCCATCCGGCCAGCAGGGCCACGATCGGCCAGGCGGGATCCCGGGCGAACCAGCTGAGCCGCCGGGCCCGGGGGACGCGGCCCGGCACCTGCGGCTGCGCCGTGGGAGCGCCGCTCATGCCGTTCTGGCGGGCGCGGTCAAGGGCAGTCGTCACGATCGGCTCCTCATCTCATGGCCTCCCTCGCGGGACGTCGTGCCGGGAGGCACACAGGCCAGCACTATGCGGCGTTCGGCCCGGCGGCTGCGGCGCGACACTGCCTGTAGCTGACCGAAGGTGTCTCATCACTGGCCCGCCGATGTGCTTACTCGGGTGCCCTTCGGGGCGAGGATGACCCAGGTGGGACCGGGCTGGAACGCCATCGGATACCCGTTCCCGTCGATGTAGTCGGTGAGCTGGTTCAGGTGCGGCTTGGACCAGGTGCCGGGCGCGGCCGTGCCGCTGCCGCCCACGCTCCCAGACAGCACCTCGGCGACGCCGCTGCCGACCAGCCGGGCGCTCGGCACCGTGGTCCCGGCCCGGTGGCTCACCACCGCCCGCTTGTATCGGACCGTCTGCACGACCACGTTGGCGACCGCTACCTTCGGCCCACCTGCGGCCAGCGACCACAAGCCGGTCTTGGACTCGTAGGCCCACGACTCGGTGCCGTAGCCGGGAATGGCCACCTTGGCGGACGAGGGCATGGACAGGTGCACGCTGGCGAGCTTTCCGCTGGCCGGGCCACCCTCGCCACGGTAGAAGAAGATCTGCGGCGGTGCCCCGCCACCGCGGGCCGCCCGCTGGATCGCGCTGGTGGAGGCGGTCACGCCATGCCCGGCCGAATACAGCGACCGGTGGGTGGTGTAACCGAGATCGGTGACGCTGGTGCGGTCCAGTTCCTTGGTGAAGACGGGCGTGCCGTCCGTGTAGCCGAACAGCGCGCGCAGCACGGACAGTGCCTGGCCGTCGGTCGGCTGGGTGCTGGTCAGCGGGCCTGCCCCGGTCACCTCATTGGACTGGAACACCGCGATGTACCGCACCGGCGCCGCGAACTCCTGGTACACCACATCCGCCGAGCCGAGCCCGCGCGGATCCGGCCCGGCGAGCGCCAGCGCCACTGCGCGCCGCCGCGCGTCGGCGGCGCTGGCCGCGGCCAGATCGGTCAGCGGTGCCGCCGGCCGCGCCGCCGTGGTGCGGGCCCCCGTACTCGCCGACGGGGTTGCCGCCGGGGACAAGCCGGCAGCGGGCTGGCCCAGGTTGGGCGCGCTCGCGGCGCAGGCCGCTACCGCCAGCCCCGCCGCGACCGCGAGCCCGTTCCCGGCCCAGCGCGCCGGCCGCGCTGGCTGCCCGCGTGCCATGGGGTCAGGTTCCTGGAACGCTGTCTGCCCGGCCGCCGTGGCCGTCGCGGGTGCGGGCCGCGCGGTCTCTCCGGTCCGGCATGTTCGCGGACATGCCCGAGATGGCTTGGAAATCGTTGTGCCCGCGCCCGGCCGGCGCGCTGTCCCGGCTGATCTCGGGTCCAGAGCCCGGCCGCGGCTGCCCCTGGCGCGGCGGGCGGACGGCGATGCGCTTGCCCAGCGCGGGCAGGATCGCGAAGCCGAGCACCGGCGTCCGGAGCTGACGGAGCCTGCGCGCGCACTCGATGGCCTCGGCCTTGGTGCTGCGCTCGGCTTCGATCGTCAGCACCGCGGCGTCAGCGAACTCGCCGAGGGCGAAGGTGTCCGCCCCGTCGTCGGCCGCCTGCGCCTCGATAATGACGTACCGGGCGTCCCGGCGCAGCTGCGAAGTAAGAGCCCGCCCCGTGTCGTGCTGCAGGTGGTAGAACGCGAGCGACGGGTCGGCGCCGGGAGTGATCACCCAGAGCCCCGGCATGCCGGCCGGGCCCTGCACTACGTCGCGAACGGTGGCGTTGCCCGCGATCAGCTCGGCGAGCCCTTCGCCCTCGCCCAGCCCGAGAAGCTTGGGCGCGACGGTGCTGTTCATGTTGGCGCAGACCAGCACGACCTCGGAATGGGTACGGGCCAGGGTGACGGCCAGGTTGGCGGCGACCACGCTGCCGGCCGGGCCGGGCGTCGCGCCGGCCACGAACACCACGTGGTTGCCCTCACCGAGCGCCGCGGCCACGCCGTGGGCGAGGTCGGTGAACGCCTGCCCGGTCCTCGACCGCGGGGAGGCGATGGAGACCTCCCGGCCGAAGGTCCCCGGAGGCAGATCGAGCAGGGCCGGCAGGTCGAGCACGCGTTCGGCGTGCACGGCGTTGTGAATCCGCTTGTCCCGCCGGTCCACGAGGAAGGCGAAGATCAGGCCGATGAGCAGCCCGGCCACCAGGCCGCTGGGCAGGATCAGCGTCTTCTTGGGACTGCTCGGCTTGCCCGGCGGAGTGGCCGTGGTGATGACGGATCCGCCGTTGGTGTCCGCGAGCTCGCCATTGGTGTTCGCGTAGTCCTGGGTGAGCTTGCTCAGCTTGCTCTTGTCCGAGGCCCGCTGGGCGGAGTCGGCGGCCCGCTGCGGCGAGTTCTTCGGGAGGGAGCTGACCTTGGTGCTCAGCGCCGCGGTGGCCGCGTTGAGCTGGCTGACCTGCGTCTGCAGGGTCTTGAGCTGAGCGTTGACGTAACTGACTGCGCTTTGGTGCCGGTTCTGCAGGTAGGCGTTGGCGAAGTCATTCGCGCAGGTGGCTGCACTGGCAGCGGTGGACGCCGTGCAGGCGAGGTCGAGGATGGAGGAGTTCGGCGGGACCGTGACGCTGACCTGCTGGGCCAGCTGCCAGGGCGTGAGCGCGCTGTGCAGCATCTTCCCGGCCAGTGTCGCCACCGTTGTCGAGGTGACGACCTGGGCCTGCGTGTCCAGGTTGACCGTGGCACCGGCGGTCCGGCTGCCCGCGACCGAGTTGGACGAGTCTGCGGCGGTCGGGGTGACGTTTACCGCTGCCGTGGCGGTGTATGCCTTGGGGGCGACGATGACGTAGCCGAATGCGCCGACCAGGCCGACACATGCCAGGGCCAGCGCGATCCACCACCGGCGGCGAAGCACGCCAACGTAATCAGCCGCCTCGAAAGAGTCCGGCCGTTGGACGGGATTCATGCTGCGGTGCTCCTCACTGTCAAACTCTTCGCTTGCCTCCGGCGCCGGGCGCCGGGCCAGCGGGCAGCCGCCGCATCCCGCTGTTCACTGTCCAATGCCCCGGATCTCCGTGGCAGGCCCATCCCCTGAACGTTTGCTGGTGCGACCTGAGAGACAACCGGTGGCTGCCCCGTCAGCCGCACTTGCTGGTGTCCTCCTGCACGCACCGTGTATGACGCTATACACGTCTTGGACGCTTTATGCGCCTTGTCGGATGACATCTGGCCCCAGTCCGGGCGACGCCGCCATACCGTGGGCGTGCATCCTTCATGTCGCGATCGTGATGCAAGCTTACAGTATGTGAAGACAGTTCAAGGGGCAGATGGTTCGTCTTGCCGCACCCGCTGGCCAGGGTTTCCTCGCAGGTCCGGCAGTGTTTTGTTTGCGTAAAGGCCAAGTATGGCCGGTCTTGGCAGCATGGCTGGTGCGCGGTCCCGCCCGGCCCCGGCGGCGGCGGCGTGCACAGTCCGTACCCGGCCCTCACACAGGTTCTGCCAAGCGGATTCTGGCCCGTTTCCCAGGCGGAACACAGCGTGCCGGCCAAGGTGAGGTCCTACTCTTGGACAATCATGAAGTACGCCGACTTAGGCGCCTTGGAGTACGTCATTCACGCTAGGGAGCATTACGTGCACGAGGAGCGCAGGGAAGGCGCTTCTTCCGCGCGCCGCACCACGGGGCGCCGCTGGCGGGCTTGCTCGGCCGGGCTGGCCGGCCTGCTGCTGGTGGCCGTGGGGAGCAGCGGCTGCGCCACGATTCTGGTGCAGCACAAGATTGCGTCACACGCCGCGTCACAGGGCAGCGGGAACACCGAAGGTGGCACGGGCAGCGCCGGGCGGCTGGGCGGCAGTTCCGGCAAGGCCCACGCGGCAGGCACGGTGGCCGGCGTCAGCAGCGGCATCATGTTCGGCGGCGACGTGCCGCTGGCCGCGGAGCAGGGCGCACTCGGCCGCAAACTGGCGATCGTCCGCGTCTATGACCACCTGGGCGAGCAGTTCAACAACCCGATGGTGGACCGCCTCATGGCGCAGGGCACCACGCTGCTGGTGAGCCTAGACACCGTCCCCGGCGGGACCCCCTACTCGGCCATCACGGCCGGGCAGCAGGACGCGTACATCCGGGCCTTCCTGGAAGCGGTGAACCAGTCCGCGATCAGATATCACCTGCCCGCCATCTACGTGACCTTCGAGCACGAGGCGAACGCGCCAGCGCACCACCACGGGCTTGGCACCCCGCAGCAGTTCGTGCAGGCATGGGACCACATCCACCAGCTGGCCGCCTCCGCCCACCTGGACTGGAACCAGGGCGGCCGGATCCACTGGGTGCTGATCCTGACCCACTTTGCCTACATCAACGGCTCCGCCAGCCAGTTCTGGCCGGGCACCAGTGAGGTCGACATCGTCGCCGCCGATGGCTACAACACCGGTGGCTGCCGCACCGCCAGGAAGTCCGGCCAACCGTTCACCACCGGCGTGACGCCGCCGGTGAGCCCGTCCTCGCTGTTCACCGACGTGGTCAAGTTCGCCGCGAGCAACGGCGGGCTGCCGGTGTTCATCGCCGAATGGGGCAGCGTCGCATACCCGTCCCCCAGCGTGCGGGCCAACTGGATCGGTCAGATGGGGTCTTTCCTCCAGTCGAACCCGACCATCCACGCCGCGCTGTACTGGGACAGCCAGGTGCCGCCGTGCAACTACATCATCGACAACTCGCCGTCCTCGCTGTCAGCCCTCACCACCCTGGCTCAATCCCCCCTCATGCAAGGCCGCCCCGCCTAGCCGGCTACGGCATCCACTGGCCCCGGCCGCCACATCGGCCGGGCCCAGTTCGGCTTCTCGCCCGCTGGGGCCGCTCGTCTCCCTCCCCGGCGTGGCCGCCGGGTAAAGTTTGCGCCGAGGCAGTCCCGGGTCGTCTAGCCAGGCAGGACAAGCGGTTTTGGTCCGCTCAACCGAGGTTCGAATCCTCGCCCGGGAGCCCTTCTGCGGTGAACCGCGGATCCGGTGAGGATGGGCGGGGTTGCCCAGGCTCGGAGTTCTGTCCGCGCCTGGGGCCGTCCCCCGCCCGTCCCGCCAGCTACGTGGTGTTTCTCAAGAAAGCAGCCGGTGAGCTTCCCGGAGCCACGCCGGTGCGCAGCCGGGCTGACCCGTGACAGTCACGAAGCCACATGGTGCGGCGAATCTCAGGATGTGAGACGACTGGGCGTCCCCCAGATGTTTTATATCCCACTTCTTGGTGAAATCTGTGTAAGACGCTTGACTAACCTACGTCCTCGTAGGTTACGGTGACGTAAGCGTAATCCCCCGCCCTGAGCGTATCCCCGCCCGTGGCGCCCGAGCAGAGCGAGGAAGTCATGACCGTATTCCCCGATACCTTGACCGGCCCTCCCGGCACGCCCAGCAGCCCCGGCAGCGCGCCGCGCGGCCCACTCCCGGACATCGAGCCCGAACCCAGTTCCTTCACCGACCGCTTCCTGGTCGCGGTGTTCGTCGGGGTGCCGCTGCTCGCCGTGGCCGCAGCCGTCCCGCTGGCCTGGGGCTGGGGGCTGGGCTGGCACGACGTGGTGATCGCGGCCGTCTTCTACGTGATCTCCGGCATGGGGATCAGCATGGGCTTCCACCGCCACTTCACGCACAGCTCGTTCAAGGCGGCGAAGCCGCTGCGCATCGCGCTCGCCATCGCCGGGAGCATGGCCATCGAGGGCCCGCTGCTGGTCTGGGTGGCCGACCACCGGCGCCACCACAAGTACAGCGACCGGGAGGGCGACCCGCACTCCCCGTGGCGGTTCGGCACCGACTGGAAGGCCCTCACCAAGGGGTTCCTGTACGCGCACATGGGCTGGATGTTCAACGCCAACCGGACCTCGCAGCAGAAGTTCTGCCCCGACCTGCTGACCGACCGCCCCATCCGCCGGGTGTCCGAGTCGTTCCCGGTGTGGGTGGCGGTCTCCCTGCTAGGGCCCGCGCTGATCGGCGGCCTCTGGTCGCTGTCCCTGACCGGCGCGCTGACCGCATTTTTCTGGGCCAGCCTGGTGCGCGTCTGCCTGCTGCACCATGTGACCTGGTCCATCAACTCGGTCTGCCACACGTTCGGCCATGAGGACTTCGAGGTCAGGGACAAGTCCCGCAACGTCGCCTGGCTGGCCATCCTCTCCTTCGGCGAATCCTGGCACAACCTGCACCACTGCGACCCGACCTGCGCCCGGCACGGGGCACTCAAGGGCCAGATCGACATCAGCGCCCGGGTGATCCGGTGGGCGGAGCAGCTTGGCTGGGCCTGGGACGTCCGGTGGCCGGACGAGCGGCGGCTGAACGCCAAGCTCACCGGCCTGCGGGACGTGTCGCTGGGCTCGATGACGCGGGCCGGCGTGGCGAAGCCGGGTGACCGGACCGCGGCGTGACCGCAATGATGGGTGGGTGAGCAATTCGAGCGCCGGCGACAACCACCACCGCAAGCGGATGACCGGCAAGGAGCGCCGGGAGCAGTTGCTCGACGTTGGCCGCCGGCTGTTCGCGGAGCGGGGGTTCGAAGGCACGTCCATCGAGGAGATCGCCGCCCAGGCGGGTGTCTCCAAGCCGGTCGTCTACGAGCACTTCGGCGGGAAGGAAGGCCTGTACGCGGTCGTGGTGGACCGCGAGGTGGAACGGCTTCTCGCCATGGCGACGGCCATTCTCGGCGGCGCCAACACGCGGGAGAAGTTCGAGGCGGCGGCGGTCGCCCTGCTCCGCTACATCGAGGACAACTCCGACGGGTTCCGGATCCTGGTCCGTGACTCCAACCCCGCCCCCGGGTCCGGCACGTTCGGCAGCCTGCTCAGCGATCTCGCCAGGCAGGTCGAGTACATCCTTGGCGACTTCTTCCGCGAGCGTGGCTACGACCCCAAACTGGCCCCGATGTACGCCCAGATGCTCGTGGGCATGGTCGCCGCGACCGGGCAGTGGTGGCTGGACGCCCGCAGGCCCAAGGTGGAGGTCGTTGCCGCCCACCTGATCAACCTGGCCTGGAACGGCCTGTGCCAGCTGGACCGTGCACCGAGCATCTCGGCCAAGGCGGCGATGCGGGCGGCCGCCCCGCGCGAGTAGCCGGGATCCAGCCGGCGCGGTCACCGGACCTGGGCCACCACGAAGACCCTGCGGAACGGCAGGACGGTCCCGTACGGCGCCGGCGGGTATGCCTTCGCCACCCGTTCGCGGTACTCGGCGATGAACGACTCCGCCTGACCGGGCCCGAGGGCGGCGAGCACGGGCCGCAGCCCGGTGCCCCGGTACCACTCCACCACGGGGTCCGGGCCGGGGAGCACGTGCAGGTAGGTGGTCTCCCAGGCATCCACCGAGCAGCCCGCCTGGGCCAGCAGGTCCAGGTACTCCATGGGGCTGCGGGCCTGGTGGTTGAGCGCGACACCGCCCAGCAGCGGCGCCCAGCGCCGGGACCGGACCAGGTCGAGCAGGATGGCATGGGCCGGCTGGTCGAAGTTGCCGGGAAGCTGGAAGGCCAGCCACCCGCCCGGCGCGAGCAGGCCCGGCCATCGCCGGACCATGTCCAGATGGCCGGGCACCCATTGCAGCACCGCGTTGGAGACCAGCATGTCGAGCGGGCGGCCGGGCCGCCAGTCCCGGACGTCACCGAGGGCGAAGCTGAGCCGGTCCCGCCCGCGGGCCCGTGCCTGAGCGGCGGCGATCATCTCTGGCGAGTTGTCCACGCCCACGACCTGGGCGGCGGGCCACCGGTCGGCCAGGGCGCCGGTGAGGTTCCCCGGCCCGCAGCCGAGGTCCGCCACATAACCGGGCTCTTCCGCGCCAACCCGCGCCAGCAGGTCGAAGAAGGGGCGCGCCCGCTCACCGGCGTAGCGCAGGTACTGGCCCGGATCCCACATGGCGCCTTGCCAATCTCTCGATATCGAGCTACCGGTGTCACTCTGTCCCCGGTAATTCTTGACGTCAAGAGATATTCTCGGGGGCATGGAGCACGCGGGCAGTTCTGCCGGCGGCGAGACGCCCGGCCGCACGGCCCGGCGCGGCACCGCGGAGCACCTCACCGACGAGGTCGACGACCTGGTGGCCGCCTGGCAGGCCGAGCGCCCCGACCTGGACGTACGGCCGATGCAGGTGCTGAGCCGGATCTCCCGGCTGGCCCGCCACCTCGACCGGGAGCGGCGCGCCGCGTTCGCGGGGCACGACCTGGAGTCCTGGGAGTTCGACGTGCTCGCCGCGCTAAGGCGGCAGGGTGCCCCCTACGAGCTGAGCCCAGGCGCCTTGCTGCGGGCCACGCTGGTCACCTCGGGCACCATGACCAACCGGATCGACCGCCTCGAGCAGGCCGGGCTGGTCCGCAGGCGCCCCGACCCGCAGGACAAACGGGGCGTGCTTGTCACTCTCACCGTGGCCGGCCAGTCCCGGGTGGACGCCACCCTCGCGGACCTGCTGGAGGCGGAGCAGGCTCTGCTTGCCGCCCTGCCCGAAGGCAGCCGCCGCACCCTGGCAGACCTGCTGCGCGTCCTGCTCGCCCCGCTCGACGCCGGCTGAGCCTCTGCTCACTGATACTTGCTGAGCGCTCAGGCCACTGGGCCCGGCAACCGCACGAGCAGACCCTTAAGTGCTGTCGCCTTCCTCAGCAACCCTGAGCCAGTCGTCCTCCAGGCGCGCCTTCCTCGCTTGTACCTCCCGCAACTCCGCCCCGAGTTCGATCAGCGCCGCGTAGTCGCTGGCCCGCGCCGCCAGTTCCTCGGTCAGCGCCTCCTCGCGCTGGCCCAGCCGGTCTACCTGGCGTTCCAGCCGCTGAAGCTCCTTTTGTGCGTTACGCCTGTCCCGTGACCCTCCCACCGAACGAGACCCACTCCCCGTGGCCAGCCCACCCACGGAACCAGTCCGCTCCTGGGCACCCCGCCGCTCCAGGTACTCGTCGATTCCGCCGCCAAGGAACGACAGCTTCCCGTCGCCCAGCAGCGCCAGCACATAATCGGTCACCCTCTCGAGGAAGTACCGATCGTGACTCACCACCACCAAAGATCCAGGCCACCCGTCCAGCAGATCCTCCAGCTCCGTCAGCGTGTCCACATCAAGATCGTTGGTCGGCTCGTCAAGCAACAACACGTTCGGCTCCCTGGCCAGTACTCCCAGCAACTGCACCCGGCGCCGCTCCCCACCCGACAGTTCCCCGGCCGGCGTAAATTGCGTGTCCCCCCGCAATCCCAGGCTCTCCAACAGGGTCCCGACCGACCCCGCACCCTCCCACGCGTCCACATTCCCCCGCACGGACGCCACCACCTCCCGCGCCGACAGCGAGGGATCCACCCCCTCCGCCCCCTGTTCCAGGTAGCCAAGCTGCACCGTCTTGCCCCGAACGATGCGCCCCCCGGCCACCGCCGGACCTTCCGCCCCAGCCGCCGCACCAGGATCCAGCACAGGCCGGGCCGGCAAACCCGCGAGCAGCCGCAAGAAGGTGGTCTTCCCGCTCCCGTTAGGCCCCAGGATCCCGACCCGGTCCCCCGGCCCGAGCTGCCACGTCACGTCGTCGAACAACACCCGCCCGGCCACCGACACCGAAAGGTCCTCAGCCTCAAGAACGGTCTTGCCGAGCCGTGCCGTAGCCAGCTGCACCAGTTCGACCCCGTTCCGGGCCGCCGGCTCATCGGCAATGAGCGCGTTCGCGGCCTCGATGCGGAACCGGGGCTTGCTGGTCCGGGCCGGCGGCCCGCGCCGGAGCCACGCCAGCTCCTTGCGCAGCAGGTTGCGCCGCCGCCGCTGGGCCGCGTCGGCAACCCGGGCCCGTTCGGCGCGGGCCAGCACGTAGGCGGCGTAGCCCCCGTCGTAGCCGTGCAGCCGGGCATCGGCAAGTTCCCAGGTCCGCGTGGTGGCCGCGTCCAGGAACCAGCGATCGTGCGTCACCACCACCATCGCCGTGCCCTGGTCCCGGAGGAACCCGGCCAGCCAGGCAATGGCTTCCACGTCCAGGTGGTTGCTCGGCTCGTCGAGCAGCAGCAGGTCGTGCTCGCCAGCGAGGAGCGCGGCCAGCGCGACGCGGCGCGTCTCACCGCCCGACAGGCGTTGCGCATCGGCGCTGAAATCAATGCCGGAAAGCAGTGCGCCGATCACCGAGCGGATGCGGGGGTCGCCGGCCCATTCGTGCTCCGGGCGGCCACCGGTCACCAGGGCGGCCACGGACCCGGTCAGCCGGTCGGCCTGGGGCAGGTGGCCGACGCGCAGGTCCCGGGCGCGGGTGACCCGGCCCGTGTCGGGATGCTCGGTCCCGGCGAGCAACCCGAGCAGCGTGCTCTTGCCTGCGCCGTTCCGCCCGACGAGGCCGATCGACTCGCCCGCGGCCACTCCGGCGGAGACACCATCCAGCAGTGCCCGGTGGCCGTAAGCCTTGACAACGTTCTCCAGGTTGACCAGGTTCACAGAGCCTCCGTGCGCGCTCACTCCGGCTCTGGCGCGACGCTGGTCACGCTGGCGCCGGGCACCGGGCCCGCGACGTGCACCACGGTGCGGCACACCCCGGCGCCAGCCAGCGCACCTGCCAGGGCCGTGGCGTGCCGCGCGTCCCGGGCCAGGTAGGCGCAGGTCGGCCCGGACCCGGAGACGATCGCGCCGAGCGCGCCGTGCTCCATCCCAGCGGCGAGCGTGCGGCGCAGTTCCGGGCGCAGCGAGATCGCCGCCTGCTGCAGGTCGTTGGCTAGCAACGGGCCGATCTCGGCGGGGTTCCCGGACCTCAGCGCGGCCATCAGCCGGTTGTCCAAGATGGGTGGGCCGGCCGGTGCAGCGGCGGGGCGCCCGGCCCGGGCCCGCACGGGCTGGGTCACCGGTACCGCGGTGGCCCGGCTGGCCACTCCGGGCTGCTTGCCGGCGGCCGGGCCGGTGGTCTGGC
>Ga0209166_10002260_pt1 | contig 14884 bp, 12 predicted proteins | sample Coa_R1_3_FD_187151 | JGI IMG/M metagenome (GOLD analysis project Ga0209166, IMG submission 187151) | Surface soil microbial communities from Centralia Pennsylvania, which are recovering from an underground coalmine fire - Coalmine... | ecosystem: Environmental > Terrestrial > Soil >... | reverse complement strand
ACACACCAGAAGACTGCAACGAACAGCCTGAGCGTATTCGACGTAGCAACTCTCCTTAGGCCGCCGATTATACGCGAGGCTTTTGACGGGGGACCGTCAGAGTTGCGAAGCTTCCGGATGGGTTGTCGGCAATCCGGAAGCTATTTCAAAGCACAGCGGAAGCCGGTGACGCGAAGAGCTGGCTTGGAGGAACGTGCGGACATAAAGCCAGAATCGCGCCAGGAACCGGTAGGTGCAAGCCCTCAACGCAGAAGGAGAGATGAGCCGGCCAGACGCCGTCAGTTTGCGGCGGGTTGCGATTTGGACGGGTCGATTTCGATGCGGCCCTTGAAATGGGCGCCGTCCTCGATGCTGATGCGGGCGGTGGAAATATCGCCGATGACCGAGCCGTCGGTTTTGACATCGACGCGGTCGCGGGCGTAGAGATTGCCGACGACTTTGCCGTAGACCACCACTTCCCCGGCGCGAATTTCGGAAGTGAGCACGGCGGAGGGGCCAACGGTAAGTTGATGGCCGTTGAGCGAGATGGGGCCGTCCACTTTGCCGTCAATCTGCAAGTCTTCCGTACCAGTGAGCTGACCTTTGATATGCAGGCCGGAACCCAGGCGAGCTGGATTGCGAGATGGAGAGATGCCGGGCCGCGCGGCCGATGGTGCACTGAAGGCGACAACGGTTGCCGGAGATACTGGGGCTTGCAGCGGCGGAGCCGCGGGCGCCTCAGTTTGCGATTGCTGTTTGTTCCACATAGTTCCTCCCTAGTCGGTCCATAAGAGCAGCATTGGCCCCGGCTGGGATGGAGCAATGTGGAGGTACTTTAGACGGGCGCATGGAAGGGAGGCAATGCAAAATTTTATCGACTTGCGCACTCAAGAACCTGCCCGCGAGAACAGGTCCGGTGAACTGGAACTCAGGCAAGATTGACTGCGCGATTGAGAAAACCGACCAAGTATTTCCACAAAAGATAGTAGGCGGACAGGCCGACGAGGGCCAGGAATGGAAAGATGTGAATGGTGAAAATGGGCAGCTGAAAATCAAGCGCGCGTGTAAGCAAGATGCCCAGCGGGCCGAGAAGCAGCGGCAACAACGCCCCATGCAAGCCAATCGAAAGATGGGTGCGCGAGTGCGATGCGACGAAGAGCATGTTCCAGAGGCCCCACAAGTTGGGAACCACCGCCATCGGGAAAATCATAAGGCGCTCGAGCGGCGCGGGAAAGTTGTAGACGTAACGCGCGATGGAAAAAGCCGTTACGCCGATCAGCAGAACGATGGTGGGTATCACAATGCCCGCCATGTACGCACGCAAATATTTGTACTGATGCATGAGACCTCCTACTTCACAAGTGATAGAGCAGCACGGGGATGGAGCGGGGAAAGAAAATGAGAACCGCGCCCAAGATAGCAGCGAGAGCCCAATCGAACCAAGGCACGCTGGATAGAGGATGCGGCTGTTGTTCGATTCTAGCGAGCATTTGGGGCCAGAGGTCGCGGCGGAGTTCGGCGTCCCTTGCCGGTGCGATTGCCTGCTTGAGCAGCTCTTTCGTCTCTTTGTTTGGTTCTTCGTTGATCATTTCGCAGTCACCCCCACACCCAGGAAATTCAATTTCTTTCGCAACATTCGAACGGCGCGAAATACACGAACTTTCACGAGCGATTCGGAGATCCCCACGGCTCGGGCGATGTCGCCGTAACTTTCTTCTTCGACCAGAGCAAGAGTGGCCACCAGGCGGTACTTTGCCGGAAGCTCGTAGAAAGCTTTTCGGATTCGATCACGTGCTTCGCCGCGAACGGCGGAATCCGGGCGGGCCGCGCAAGGAAGATTTTCCGGCAGCGCGGTTTCGCGGCGAGCATGCCTCAAATGGTCCAAGGCAGCATTGGTAGCAATTCTGCGCGCCCACGCCCGGAAGTTGCCGCCGGGTTTGAACCGCGCTCGAAACTTGTAGACGCGCCAGAATGTTTCCACGGTCAGATCCTCGGCGATGCCGGTGTCGCGGACGATACGGACAATCCAGGCATAGACTTCCTTTTGGTGCTGCCGGAACAGCACTTCGAAGGCTTCGAGGTCGCCCGCCGCGAACTGCTCCAGCAGTTCCATGCGCCACTCTCTATTTCTAATTACTGGTTGAGGCGGAGAAAGGTTACAACGAGTTGAGTGCAGGTTTATCCCGAGGAAATTGGCTTTGCGTGGCGACGTGGCGAAACATAGGCTCCTGGCCAGCAAGACTTCATCGATCAGGAGTCCCCACTTCGCAGTAGGTTCCTGGCTGTGCAGCGACTACAGCGGCAAGGACCTGATTCACGTATCGTCGCACAACAGGCCATCGCGGGTTGCCCAAAACCACGATGGCGATAGAGCGTTTAGCGAGATTCTGCTGGAAGTGGATATTTTTGTCGGTTGTATGCAGCAGGTCAAACGCGGCTTCCTCCGCCGCTTTCAAAAGTTCACCATTGCTCAGGGTATCCCAACCAAGGTCCTTTGCCTTATGGACGGCGTGACCCTTGAGAACGAGACGAAGGGGCGCGGGCGTGCCGTGGTCAAAAAGAATGCGCATCTAGCGATGGACAGGAGCCTCAAGGCTGCGCGAAGCAAAATCCAGGACCGCTGTGATTTGTTCCCGCGTCAGGTCGAACCACTCCATAATCTCTTCAACGGTGGCTCCCGCTTCGAGATTCTGGAAGACGATGGCGACGGGCATGCGCGTGCCGCGGAAGACCCAGGCACCACTTACCTTTCCCGGGATGCTTTCGACCGCAGGACATTGCGACCAATCCAGCGCGGGCATTGAGAGACGCTCCCTGTGCTCATCGTACACCTGTTTGCAGCGCACCAAAAGGACGAGGCGGAGGTCCGATGCCCTTACGTCGACCTCGTGTCCGCCGCCAAGCGTTCGAGCAGTTCCATCAGGACTCTCTATAACTACTTACTGCTTAGCGCGGGCCTAGGTTACAAATTGTTTTGAGTGTGTAGGTAAGTGCGTCGGGCCCGCCATCAAGTAACGAGGGGGGCACCGACCGGGCGGTTTCCGGGATTCTGCTTCTCGGGAGTTGACCAGCCCGGAGTAGCGACAGTTTTGCGCAACTGACGTATCCTTCGTAACATGACTCCGTCGGAAGCCATCCTTCAAAGGGCTGCACTTTATTTATGTTTCGTTAGCTGCGTTCTGATTGCGTGCGGTGGTGACCGCCGCGAATACTTCTACCAAACTCTCGAGGAGGCAGACAAAGCTGGGGAAACAACCCGAGGCTGGCTACCAGACGACCTAATTCCCACCAGCGCTCGGGCCATCCATTTGGTTGAAGAACTCTCGCCTTCAAGGGAATGGTGTGCCTTCGAATTCCTTCCTTCAGACTCCGAGAAACTGAAACAGAATCTCAAAAGTGTTGATGCGCTGCCATCAGCCGTGAATCACATACGAAGCCCTCAGGTCTTCTGGTGGCCGTCCGTGCTCAAAGGAGAGCTCGACGTAATAAAGATTCACAAGGCGGGTTTCCAACTGTACATCGTTGAAAGGCCGGCGAATTCCGTCCAGATGGGTATCTACCTCTTTGCACTAGACTCGTCGAAGGGGCATGGATTCTTTTACTGGACTTACAAATAGTGATAGCTCCTTGACGAGATTCTTAGAAATAGAGCTTTATATCGTTTTGCCTAGTAGATGTCGTACTGCTCCCAGTGGAGGGTGGCGTCGGACTGGATGATGATGTGTTTGTGCGAAGTCTGCTCGAGTTCGTCCATGAGCATGGATTCGCGGGTCTTTAGGGCTTTGGCAATTTCCGGGTGAACGCGAAGGGTTAGGTTCGGGCCTTCGTGATCGGCGGTGGCCATTTTGCGGGCTTCGGATTGGATTTCGTAGCAGAGCGTGGGAATGGATTTCACCATTCCGGAGCCGGTGCAATAGGGGCACGGCTGGCAGAGGACGCGTTCAAGCGCCTGCTTGGTGCGTTTGCGGGTGATGCAAACGAGGCCGAACTCGTTGAAGGAGAGCGCTTTGGAGGGCGCTTTGTCTTGCTCGAGAGCCATTTGCAGCGCGGATAGAACTTTTTCGCGATTGCGGCGCTCTTCCATGTCAATGAAGTCCACGACGATGATGCCGCCGAGATCGCGGAGGCGGATTTGACGGACGATTTCCTTGACGGCTTCGAGGTTGGTTTTAACGATGGTGTCTTCGAGGCGCGTGGAACCCTTGCCGACAAATTTGCCGGTGTTCACGTCGATGGCGACGAGCGCTTCGGTGTGGTTGATGACGATGTAGCCGCCGGATTTAAGCCAGACTTTGGCGCGGAGAGCTTTGTCGAGCTCGTGCTGGATGCCGAACTCCTCGAAGATGGGAGTTTCCTTGGTGTAGAGCTTGACCTTGTTGACGAGCTTGGGCTGGAAGCGGCTGACGAATTCGACGATCTTGCCGTATTCCTCCTCGTTGTCGATCCAGATGCCGGTGAAATCGTCGCTGACATAATCGCGAAGGATACGCTCGACGAGATTGAGGTCGCGATGGAGAAGCGCCGGAGATTTACGCTGCTCGCTGCGCTCCTTGATTTCATTCCAGGATTTGCCGAGGAATTCGATGTCGGTGCGAATTTCGTCGTCGGTGGCGCCGCCAGCGGCGGTTCGAACGATGAAGCCGCCGGGATAGCTGTTGCCAGCTTCGCTGACGAGGCGGCGAAGCCGCTGGCGATTTTCGGCCGAAATAATTTTGCGCGAGACGCCGGTGTGCTGGACCGTGGGCATGTAAACCAGGAAGCGTCCGGGAAGAGCGACGTGGCTGGTGATGCGAGCGCCCTTCTTGCCGAGAGGCTCCTTGGCGATCTGGACGACAACGTCCTGACCGGCCTTCAGCATTTCCGAGATGAGCTGGGGGCGGCGCGGGGGGCCGGAATGGCTGCGTGGACCGCGGTCATGCCTTGGGCCTCCGCCAGGCCGGCGTTCGAATCGCGGACCGGGACGACCGCCGCGGTCGGGACGGCCACCACGGCTATCTGGGCGGCCACCGCGGCCACGATCACGACCGCCGCGCTGCGGACGCTGGAAACGGGCGCGGGGATTGCCGCCGATGCGGGCGGAATCGCGGGGGAAATCTTCGCGAGGAGCTGAGGCGCCGCCGATACGCGGAGCGCGCGTCTCACCGGGCAGCAGGATTACATCATCCTCGATGTGAATGGCCTCCGCGGCGATTTCGCCCGCGGGCGGTTCGACCGCTTCTGGTTCGGCATGATCGAGCACGGCGTGCTCAGAATCACCGAGGGCGGCGGCGTGTTCGGCGCTTTCATGCGCGGCGTTCGCTTCGAATTCAGCACGATTGGCCGCGCGATGCTCTTCGACTTCCTCGGTTTCATCCTCGGAGAGTTCGGATTCCGCGGCAGCTTGATCTTCCGCTGCGTCCTGTCGCTCTTCGTCCTGTCGTTCTTCCTCTTCGGCTTCTTCTTCCTCCGAGAGTTCTGTTTCGGCAGCGGCGTGAATTTCCTCCGCTTCGTCCTCTTCGAATTCGGCGCCACCGGCGAGGGCATCGGCCTTGGCGTGGTCGGAAGTTTCCTCGTGTTTTGCTTCGACCAGCTCGGAAGAGAGGGCAGCGGTCTGATCTTCACTGAGATCGAGATCGCCATGGACACCCTCGGACACCGCGCCTGGCGCCATGGGCAGCTCGAGGGGAGAAGCTTCGTGCCGCGGGGGATTGGCGCCGTGCGCCGAAAGGGAAGCATCTTCCGCTGTGCCGATATTTTCGTCCGCGGACACCGGAGCGGCTTCGGATTCAGAAGCCGCGTCAGCGAGAACCCAGCGGGGAAGTCCGCCTGAGAATCGGCGGGGGACGTTGCCGCTGGCGGGACCAGTAGCTGGGACCGGAATGCTCAATCCGCTTGATGCGCGGGAGGCGGTCTCTTCGATTTCGGGCTGAGGCTCGTGTGATTCCTGCTCAGCAACGGGCGGAGGAGGCGCGGAGACGGGCTTACCGCGATACTTTGCTAGAGACTCGCCTGGAAGAAGAATGGGTTCTTCCGCGGCGGCGCTGGAGCCGGAGGAACTGGCTGCTTCAGGCGGACGATGATCAAAGCCGCGTTGCGCGGGACCACGAGGTTCAAAACCACGCGGCTGGCCACCGCGATTTTCCTGGCCTCTCTGGTCGCGTCCGCGATTATCGTAGCCTCGCGGCTCGTTTCCGCGAGATTCGCCACCTTGCGGGGAAGCATATTTCGAAGGAGGCAAATTGCGGCCGCCCACGCCTGGGCCCTGAGGCCGACCCCCGCGATGGCGTCCGCCACGGCGGCCCCAACGTCCACCTCGGCCGCGGTCACCACCGCGGTCGCCACCCCGGTCTCCGCCGCGATCAGAGCCTCGGCCATAACTTTGGCCGGGGCGATCGCCGCCTCCGCTGGAGCGTGGCGCATAGTTCTGCGTAGGATTGTAATGGGGCGAAAAATTCTGGGGTGCGGAGGCGTTGGAATCCGGCTGGCGCTCCTCCGTGTGATGAGCATCGTCGTGCACTTCGGCGGCGTGGGCACCGAGGGTTTCGTCGGAGCTGGCATGGTCTTCGATGACGCCGGGTTGCTCGTCGTGAGAAAGAGAATCGTGGTGAGACGATTCGTCATGAGAAGGTTCGTGCTGAAAGGATTCGTGGGGGACTTCTTGGCCGTGAGTTTCGTAGGCGTGCCCTTCTTCGTCGTCATGCGAGGAGGCGGCATGGGCGAGCGTTTCGCCGGGCAATAGTTCGACAACGTTCGAAGGCGCAGGCGAATAGGGCGGGGCAGCGGCAGGCTGGTCGGTGTGCGAATTGCCGTGGTCATAGTCTTCGAGATTTTCGAAGACGTCGCTGACATACAGGAAGGCATCGCCGTCGAGGCCGATATCGACGAAAGCGGACTGCATGCCGGGGAGGACGCGGGTGACTCTGCCTTTGTAAATGCTGCCGACGAGGGCGAACTCTTTTTCGCGCTCGATGTAAATTTCGACTAACTGACCTTCTTCAAGAATCGCGACGCGCCGTTCGTGGGAGGCCGCGGAGATAACCAATTCTTTTGACATGAAAACTCCTGACTATGGGTGACCCCGGCCAAGCCGGGGATCACTTTTCTGTGCGGCCGCATAGGGCCGACAGGACGCATCGCCGCGCGCATTATGTCGTCGGAGGTCCGAGGAATCGGGGCCGGCCCGGTTCGCACCGGGACACACGCAGGCCACACTGATATCGAGATGGCTTTACGTTCGAAGCCGGAGGGAGAATTCCTCTTGCTTACGAGGCTGGTCCGTTGCCGGAGAGCTTCCGGGCCAACGGCGGACGATGCTGTCCTCACTCTAAAGATCCTTATTCCTAATTCCTATGGCCCAAGATCCCTGAGCCACTATTTCCAACCCTGCGGGGCTTGCCAAGGCAATCGCCTCGCGCGGGACTGGCGGCGGGTTCAGTTAACGAAGCGGCGAAGCCGAACATTCATAACCAGACCAATCGCCAGGAAAACAAACAACGTAGCGGAACCCCCGTAACTCATGAGAGGAAGCGGGATTCCAGTCACGGGCATAGCGCCGATGACCATCGCCACGTTTACCAAAACATGAAAGCCAAGCGCTGCTGCGACGCCCATTACAAGAAACATTCCGGCGCGGTCTTTCGCGCGCTGAGCATTCTGTACTAAGCGTAACAGAAGAGCCATGTACAGCCCAAGGGCAAGCAGCACGCCTTTGAAGCCCTGCTCTTCAGCCCACGCCGACATGATGAAATCGGAGTAGCGGACGGGGATGTAGCCGAGCTGGTTTTGCGTACCGTTGCCAAACCCTTTGCCCCAGAAGCCGCCGGAGCCGACGGCAATCTTCGATTGCAGCACCTGATAGCCGGAGCCTTTGGCGTCGTCTTCGGGGTGCAGGAACGACGTCACTCTTTCTTTCTGATAGGGCTTCAGGACGCGCCAGCCTACGGGGAGCATCAAAAGCCCTACAAGCGCAATTGCCGCGGCATGTTTCCACTGCAAGCCGGCAAGAAATGCGCCTACGACCAATAAGGGCAACAAAACAAGCGCCGTGCCCAGATCGGGTTGCTTGAGAATTAAACCGAGCGGCAACCCCACGATGAGCCCGGCCTTGATCAAATCTTGAAGCGAAAGCTCATCCGTACGCACTTCCGTAAAGAAGCGCGCCAGTACGATGATTATAATCAATTTGACCAATTCTGACACCTGAAAGAACTCGCCCAGGATAGGAATCCAGCGTTGAGCCCCGAAACGGCGATGACCAAACGCGAGGACGGCGATGAGGGCGGCGATGCCGATGAGATAAAGGATCGGGGCCTGGTCGAGAATCAGGTGATAGTCGAGGCGGGAAAGGGCGAACATCAAGACAAAGCCGACGAGAAGCCAGCGGAGCTGCTTGTTCTGCATTCCGGCGAGGGAACTACCGTGCGTGGCCGAGTAGATCTCGATAACGCCGATAGCGCAGATAGCAGCGAGAATTGCGAGCAGCCACCAATCGTAATCGCGTGTTCCAGGTGCGTCGTTCATGGTAAGAAGTTGACAGTCGACAGCTTACAGCTAACAGACTGGATCCAGATATTCGCCCGTTGCTTGCTTTGCTTTTCTGCCGACTAGCTTTTCGCTCCCAAGTATTCCAAACAACTCAAAATCAGCGCTGCGAGTCGGGGCTTGCCGCGTGCGCCGGCAGCGGGACAGATTCAGCCGCGGACTTTAGAACCGGGGGCGGCTGAATTGCGGCCGCCGCGTCATGCCCCAAATCATATCTTTTATCGCTCGCAGTAAGTTGCCCTTGTGTCTTTTTTGCCTTCTTGTCGTAATAGGCCTTGATGATGTCGCGCGCGACTGGTCCGGCGGCTTCACCTCCGTGCAGGCCGCTTTCCTGGACGAGAACCGAAACTACGATTTCCGGGTTGCGGCGGGGCGCATAACCGACAAACCACGCATTGTCTTCAAATTTTTTCTGTTTGCCAACGCGATCGCGCGTCGAGTAGCCGATGACCTGGGCGGTTCCGGATTTTCCGCTTAACTCGATGCCCGCGAGTTTCAATTCGCCACCGGTTCCGCCGGGCTCGTTGACGACACCGTACATGGCATCCGTGATCTTTTGAATGGTCGGCTCCGAGATGGGGAACTGCACTTCGCCTACATTCTGGGCATCTTTGAGGAGGTGTGGCTGTTTGAACATGCCGCCCATGGCGATTCCGCCAATCATGCGGGCGAGCTGGAGAGGCGTCGTTGTGACGGCTCCCTGGCCCACGGCCACGGAAATGGTTTCGCCGGCGTACCACTTTCGATGAAAGACGCGTTCGACCCACTCCGCCGAAGGCATGAGCCCCGGCTCTTCGGAGGGGAGGTCGATGCCGGTCTTGTGCCCAAGTCCCAACTTGCTGCCGTAAAAGGCGAGACGATCGATTCCCAGACGCATGCCCACATTATAGAAAAACACATCGCAGGACTTAAGAATGGCTTCGTGCAGATCCACCACGCCATGAGATCTTGGGCCTTTTTTCGAGGAGTAGACCCAGCATTTGAATTGGCGGCCGTAAAATGTGCCGTAGCCGGGACAGAAGGCCGTGAAGCTCTCCGGAGGGACTTTGTCTTCCAGCATGGCGGTAGCAGTGACGATCTTAAAAATAGATCCTGGCGCCAGTTGCGCTTGAATGGCGCGGTTCAAGAGGGGATGCAGAGGATCGTCGTTGAGGCGCTTCCATTCTTCCGCGGGAATGCTGATGGCGAAATCATTCGGATCCGGAGTGGGGCGGCTCACCATGGCGAACACTTCGCCGGTCCGGGGATCAAGCGCAACCACCGCGCCGGGCCGCTGGCCGAGAGATTGCTCGGCGACCTGCTGCAAGTCGTAGTCGATGGTGAGCTGAATCTGCTTGCCGGGTATCGGTTCCTGCTGGGTCAGTTGCCCAAGATCTTTAACCTCCTTGCCGACACTGTTGACCACGACCCGGCGCATGCCGTCCGTGCCAGTCAGGATGTCGTTGTACTGTCGCTCAAGACCCGTTTTTCCCGCGAGGTCGCCAGGGCGAAGCCTGCCATTGCTGGCTTCGATTTGCTGCTCGCTGACTTCGCCGACGTACCCGCTGGCGTGCGACATGAAACCGCCGGGCAAGTACCTGCGACGCTGGACCATGAGCATTTCGAGCAAAGGGATGTCCGAGCGGTGCGATTCAATGAACGCCACATCCGCGTTGGTCGCTTCCGGCTTGATGACGATGGGCTGGAATTTCGGAAGATTCTTGGTGCTTTCGAGCTGGTCCTTCAGATCGCCGAGCGGGATGCCGAGGCCATCGGCGATGGCGGGGAGATTTTTGTCGATGAGCACGGGGTCATCGCGGAGCAGAAGAACGCTGAAGGAGGGATAGTTATCGACCAGGACGCGGCCATCGCGGTCCAGCATGCGGCCGCGCGGCGCGATGATGGGGATGGAGCGAACGCGATTGCGCTCGGCCATTTGCGAGTATTTGTCGGAATCGACGACCTGAAGTTTCCAAAAGCCGAGGAGCAACAATCCGACCATGCCCACAATGATGTAGGAGGCGATGGCCAGTCTGGCCTGTGGCAAGCGATTGTCGTTGCGAAACCAGTACGACACGAAAACCCCGCGCGCGAGTCTTTTTTTGGCGCTCGTCAAACGGACGGCGCTTTCATCAAGGCGATTCATCGCCCGTCCCGCGAGAAGCCGGGACCTGCTCGCGTCACGAAAAAATCTTCAGCGTGGGTTTCGAAATGTCCGTCGAAAACTTTTTTCGAAAGAAAGTCCTCGAAAAATTCCCTAGGAGCTCCCGAATCACTGCCGGACCGCCGCTAGTTTAACGCAGCAAAGTCATTCTAAACGTAGCACTTGGTCAAGGGGGCCGCAAGCCGTCCTGAAGTACAGTTGCTTGAGCTACACCAATTGTCCACTGCCAGAGTGCAAGATTCCAGAGCAAACTGGGCACGGGGGATGCCAAGTGTGCCGCTCACTCATGGCGCAAAGCGATCACAGGATCGACGCGCATGGCACGGTGGGCAGGGACGTAGCATGCCAGCGCGCTAACTGCCAGGAGGGCCAAGGCGGTTCCCCCAAGTGTGATGGGATCGACTGCACTCACGCCGAAAAGCAAATTGCGGAATCCCCGGCTGAGCGCGAGCGCTCCGAGCTCGCCAATCACCACCCCAAGCGAGGCGAGTTTCAATCCCTGTGCGAGAATGCTTCGAACGATGTCACCCGGGCTTGCGCCGAGGGCAAGGCGCACGCCAATTTCCTTTGTGCGCTGGGTAACCGAATAGGCAAGCAGGCCGTAAATCCCGAGAACTGCAAGCAGAAGGGCGAATCCGGCGAACGCGCCAAGCAAGGAAGACTGGATCTTGCGTGGCGCAAGAAAGTCGTCGAACATTTCTTCGAGCGGCATGGCGTGCGTGACGGGCTGGTCTTTGTCAACCGCCCAAATCTGTTCGCGAACCGCGCTGGCGAGAGCCATGGGGTCGCCAGAGGCACGCACCGCGATGTAGGAAGGCGCAAAAAAATCGTGCTGATCGTAGGGGTAATAAATCGTCGGGCGCGAGGGCTCATCGAGTCCAGAGTCGCGAACGTCGCCGACGATCCCGACGACGGTGATCCAAGGTTGGGGTTTGGAATCATCGTCGCGCTTGATTCGTGCGCCGATTGGATTCTCGCCTGGCCAGAAATCTTTGGCGGCCGTTTGATTGATGAGAGCGACCAGGGGCGTGTTGGCGGCGTCGCGTTTGTCGAACGAACGACCCTGGATGAGTCTCACGCCGAGAGCTGGGAGATACCGTGAGCTGATCATTCGGATATTCGGGATGATGTGCTGTCCCGGAGAAGGAGCGGGGTGGCCTTCGATCACAATTCCTGCGGCACCGCCCCAGTTCGTGAGCGGGAGCCACGTCGTGCAACCCGCAGCGACAACTCCTGGCAAATGGCTAATTCGGTAGAGAACTTCCTCGAAAAACTCATTGCGGCGCGCGGAATTCTGATATTTAGGAAATGGTAAAACCGTCTCTACCGCCAGCACGTGCGCGGGACGAAAGCCCGGGTCGAGTCCGCGTACGTTCATGAAACTGCGCACCATCAACGCGGAGCCTGATAATAAGGTTAAGGCCAGCGCGACTTCTGAGACGACAAGAACATCGCGCAACCGGGCTCCCGCGTTTCCCCGGATGTTTCCCTTGATCGGGGAAAGGATATCGAGACGCGAAATATGGAGCGCGGGAGCGAGCCCGAAGACTACGCCGCAAGATAGCGAGACGCAGAACAGAAACGCGAGGACCTCGGCGTTCAGGCCCGAGCGACTGATGGGAGCAAGTCCGTCGGGAATGAGGTACGCCAGGAAGTGCGTGCCCCACACAGCGAGAAGCAAGCCGGTGCACCCAGCAAGAACGGAAAGCAGCATGCTCTCGGTGAGAAGTTGCCGTACAATCCTTCCGCGGTTCGCCCCCAATGCCATGCGCATGAGGAGTTCTTTCTGACGCCCAGTCGCGCGGGCGAGAAGAAGGTTGGCCATATTTGCGCAGGCAATGAAGAGGACGAAACCGACCGCCGCGAGCAGGACAATTGCGGCGAGGCGGGAACTGCCGGTGAGGTGATCGCGAAGAGGCGTGGCGTAGGCCCCGACTTTGGCGTTGCTGTCCGGAAACTGCGTGGCGAGGCGTTGTGCGATGATGCCGAGATCGGAATTGGCTTGTGAGAGCGAAACACCGTCCTTTAACCGAGCGATCACCTGCAAGTAGTGACTGCCGTGGTTCGCGAGGTCTTTGTCCGAGAGGCGGAGGGGAGTCCAGATTTGCGTTTCGCGATCGGGGAAAACGAAACCGCGGGGCATCACTCCGACAATCGTGTATTTGGCAAAGTCATTCAGCCAGATTTGCTGACCGAGGATTTGCGGACTGCCGCCGAAGTTGGCCATCCACAAAGAGTGGGATAATATGACCGCGTGAATGGCTCCGGGCTTGTCCTCTTCGGGCAGAAAGTTGCGGCCCAATTCCGGCTGAACGCCGAGCAGCGGGAACATATTGGCGGAGATTTCCTCGCCGAGCAATTGAACCGGCGCGCCTTCGCCACTGAGATCGAATCGCTGGCGGTCCATGGCAGCCATACCGCTAAACACTCCATTGTTCGCTTTCCACGACGCAAAATTTCCCGGGGAAGGTGTGTCCCGAGGAAAGCCGTAGGAGGAGGCGTCTTCCCAGACCATGACCAGGCGTGCGGCATCCGAAAACGGAAGCGGACGCAGAAGAATGTGGTACGCAACTGAGAAGATGGCGGTGTTTGCGCCGATCCCCAGGGCGAGGGTAAGCAGGGCAACGACGGTGAAAGCGGGATTCCTTTGAAGCATCCGCACAGCGAAGCGAACGTCCTGCCAAATAGATTCAAGCGAAACGAAAGTCCAGAGCTGGCGAGCTGCTTCCTTCAGAGTTGTAATGTTGCCAAAATGGCGGCGCGCGGCGTAACGCGCCTCTTGTGCATCCATTCCGGCTTCGCGATTTTTCTGCTCGCGCATGGAGAGATGGAAGTCGATTTCATCCTTGAGGTCGCGGTCGAGTTGGCGACTCTTGATTAGCGCTCTTATTCGGGACAAAAACGTGTTCAGCCGTTCGGAGGGCATGAGCAACTCCTACGCCATCTGCAAAATGCGTGCTACGGCGCCCGACATGCGCCGCCAGAACTCGGTCTCCTGCGCCAACTGTTTTCGTCCCGCGGCGGTCAGCGAGTAATACTTGGCGCGGCGATTGTTGTCCGAAATGCCCCATTCGGCGGAGAGCAGGCCGCGCAACTCCAGACGATGCAGCGCGGGATAGAGCGCGCCCTCCTCAACCTTAAGCACGTCTTCGGAAGTTTGATGAATCCATTCGGCGACGCCATAGCCGTGCATGGCGCCGCGAGCCAGGGCTTTTAGAATCAGCAGGTCGAGCGTTCCCTGGAGCAAGTCTCCGGGATTTTCCCGCTTTTCCTTCATGGAAGGCCTCTCTTATCCATAAGACGTTTAGGGGAGAAAAATGTTTCATGGACTTTTTGCCTGGCAGGAATTTTTTGCGCGGGGAAAGAAGCCGGCTTCCACCGGTCGGACGTGGCTCAGGTTTCGATTAGCGCGTGATATTTGCAAGTGAAGCTGGCCGCAGCAATCTCAAGTTCCCACAAGCCCGTTTCCCCGGGCAAGAATTGCTTTGACATTGCTTAAGCGCACGTCGAGACGAAAAAATCCACCCGCAAAAGTGTGCTCTTTAAGCACGCGGGAGCTTTGCGTGCCGAAGCGGCTGCTGGGATTGAGCGAAAATGAATACTAGGCCGCCCAATTCGGGGTGCGAGGCTCAGTCTAAACGGGCGGAAACGGCTCTGAGCTCTCACCAGCGATGACGGCTGGGGGAGTGGAGGTGCTCATGACAACGGACAAGTCGGCCGGAGAGACTCCGGTCGCAAAAGGAAAAAACAGGCGGAGTGACCGCTACCCCGTCGTCGTTCCCGTGAAGGTGAAGTGGTTAGAGCCTAGCGGCGCAAGCGTCATCGAGTTTGCGGAGGCCAAAGAAGTCAACATGCAAGGCGGGCTGCTCGATATGAGAGGCCGCCCTGCCATGGGCAGCGTCATTGAGCTGACGAATCTTACCTCCACCAAAACAGCCTCTGCGCGAGTGGTATCCCTGCGCACTTCCATGAAGAGCGAGGTGTTGGGAGTGGCCGTCGAGCTGCTTACGCCCAGCGAAACTTTTTGGGGCGTGACCTATCGGCTAAAGATAGCGATCGACGACCTGCTGAAACTGGAGAAGGCCATCCGGTCGGGTGGGATGGATCCTCTCGTCCTTCGTGAGTTTCGCGACGCCGTCGATTACGTGCGCAAGACCGCCTGGGCTCTTCAAGAATTGCAGGAGCGTCAGGCCAAGCAAAGGGATACCGCCACGGTGCGCTCCTTGCTCACCGAAGAGCGTG
>Ga0209166_10002257_pt1 | contig 14919 bp, 11 predicted proteins | sample Coa_R1_3_FD_187151 | JGI IMG/M metagenome (GOLD analysis project Ga0209166, IMG submission 187151) | Surface soil microbial communities from Centralia Pennsylvania, which are recovering from an underground coalmine fire - Coalmine... | ecosystem: Environmental > Terrestrial > Soil >... | reverse complement strand
GCGGGCGCGTTTCGGGGTTGATGTGGCCGCTGCCGCCGGCCCGCTACCGGGTTTCGCCGGCGGGCGCATTGACAGATGTCACGGTTGTAACAGTCTGCCCAGGCCAGCATCCGCGCATGTGCCGGTGTGGCCCCCCGCCCGGATGCGGATGCGCCATGATGGGCGGGCCGCCCGGACCGGCGGCAGCGTCGGCTCCCGTCCGGACCGGGGCAAATCCCCCTCAGGAGTGACCGTGCTGATCATCTGGGGCATACGGGTGTTCTTCCGCACCACTGGCCAGGGGGTGTTCCACTGCCCGCGCTGCGGTGGCGACCGGCAGTACCGGCGCCGCAGCGGACGGCGCTTCCTCACCCTGTTCTTCATCCCGGTCATCCCGCTGACCAGGGCCGGCGAGCACGTGCAATGCACCACCTGCCGGACCCGTTACCATGTCGGCGCGCTCCGGCTGCCCACCGCCGCGCAGATGCAGGCCGCCCTGCCCGCGGGCATGCGCGCGGCGGCGGCCATCATGCTCCGGGCGGGCGACCCGGGCTCGTTCCCGGCGCGGCACCGGGCGATCCAGGCGATCAGCGGGGCTGGGGCGCAGGGTTACGGCGACGCGGCCCTGGACACCGACCTGGCCGAGCCCGACGGCACACCGGCTCTGGCGCAGGTGGGCGCGCAGCTTGCCGTCCCGGCCCGGGAGTGGTTCCTCGCCGAGGTGGTCCGGATCGGGATGTCCGACGGCCCGCTCACCGGCCCCGGGCGCGAGGCCGCGCACGTGGTCGGCGCGGGCCTGGGCATGACCCAGGCACAGGTTCTCGGCGTCATCACGCTCACCGAGCGTGCCAGCGCCGAGTAACCCAGCTAACTGGTGAACCAGGGCAACCCTGGTCCCCGTGCGGGGCTAGCGTGACGGCCGGCCGCCAGCCACGGCCGTCGTAGCGTCTGATAATCTCTTTCACGATGTTGCGCGGCCTGCTTCTTAGCTGCCGCGGCGGGGCCCGGTAACGGCGGCTCCCCCGCCGCGGGGTTGAGCGTTGCCGTCGGCTGCCCGTCCGATCGCAAGGAAAGTTGCGCAACATGCGAGTACAGCAGACCCCCAGCGGCATGCCCTGCCACCGCTATGCCGCGTTCCGCCCGGTACGCCTGCCGGACCGCACCTGGCCCGGCAAGACCATCACCGCCGCGCCGCGCTGGCTGTCCACCGACCTGCGGGACGGCAACCAGGCGCTCATCGACCCGATGAGCCCGGCCCGCAAGCGCACCATGTTCGACCTGCTGGTGCGGATGGGCTACAAGGAGATCGAGGTCGGGTTCCCGTCGGCGAGCCAGGCCGACTTCGACTTCGTCCGCAGCCTGATCGAGGGTGACCTGATCCCCGACGGTGTGCAGATCTCGGTGCTCACCCAGGCCCGGGATGAGCTGATCGAGCGGACCGTGCAGTCCCTGGCCGGCGCGCCGCGGGCCACCGTGCACCTGTACAACGCGACGGCGCCGGTGTTCCGGCGGGTTGTGTTCGGCATCGGCCGGGAGGAGTGCGCGGACCTGGCGGCCGACGGCGCCCGGTCGGTGGTGAAGTACGCCGAGCAGTACCTGCCCGGCTGCGACTTCGGGTTCGAGTACTCCCCGGAGATCTTCATGGACACCGAGCTTGACTTCGCCGCCGAGGTCTGCGAGGCGGTCATGGACGTCTGGCAGCCGGGCCGGGACCGGGAGATCATCCTGAACCTGCCCTGCACGGTGGAGCGGTCCACCCCCAACGTGTACGCCGACCAGATCGAGTGGATGAGCCGCAACCTGTCCCGGCGGGAGCACGTGTGCCTGTCGGTGCACACCCACAACGACCGGGGTACCGCCGTCGCCGACGCGGAACTGGCCGTGCTGGCCGGGGCGGACCGGGTGGAGGGGTGCCTGTTCGGCAACGGCGAGCGGACCGGCAACGTGTGCCTGGTCACCCTGGGCATGAACCTGTTCAGCCAGGGCATCGACCCCATGATCGACTTCTCGGACATCGATGAGATCCGGCGCACCGCCGAGTACTGCAACCAGCTTCCGGTGCACCCGCGCCACCCCTACGCCGGCGATCTGGTGTACACCGCGTTCTCCGGCTCGCACCAGGACGCGATCAAGAAGGGCTTCGAGGCACACGAGACCGCCGCCGCGGCCACGGGCACGGACGTGTCCGAGCACCCGTGGGAGGTCCCGTACCTGCCCATCGACCCGCGCGACGTGGGGCGCAGTTACGAGGCCGTGATCAGGGTCAACTCCCAGTCCGGGAAGGGCGGGGTGGCCTACATCATGAAGGCCGGGCACCAGATGGACCTGCCGCGGCGGCTGCAGATCGAGTTCTCCCGGGTGGTCCAGGCGCGCACCGACGCGGAAGGCGGCGAGGTCACCCCGGCGCAGATGTGGGAGGCGTTCTCGGCCGAGTACCTCAGCCCGGGCCGGGTCGCGCTGCGGGCGCACCACACCTCTTCGGTGGTGGACGCGAAGGACGCGCTGACGGTGGAGGTCAGCGTGGACGGCACCGGCCGCCAGATCGAGGGCTCCGGCAACGGGCCGATCTCCGCGTTCTGCGACGCGCTCGGCTCGATCGGCGTGGACGTCCGGGTGCTCGACTACACCGAGCACGCCATGTCCGCGGGCAGCGACGCCCAGGCGGCCGCCTACGTGGAGTGCGAGGTTGGCGGGCAGGTGTGCTGGGGCGTCGGCATTGACACCAACACGGTGACCGCGTCGCTGAAGGCGGTCCTGTCCGCGGTGAACCGCGCTAACCCCAGCTAGCTGGTTACCACGCCAACCCTGGTCCCACGTCACTCCGTACGGCGGCACGGCGGCACTGCGCTGGCCTGGCGGACTACGTCGGTGGGGTACGGAACAATAGGGGTGTGGGCCTGTACCGGGATGACGGGATCGTGCTGCGCACCCAGGATCTGGGTGAGGCGGACCGGATCATCACGGTGCTCACCCGGCGGACCGGCCGGGTCCGGGCCGTCGGCAAGGGCGTGCGCCGCACCAAGTCGCGGTTCGGTGCCCGGCTGGAGCCGTTCACCCACGTCGACCTGCTGCTGTACCAGGGCAGGTCGCTGGACGTGATCACCCAGGCCGACTCGCTCCGTGCGTACGGGGAGCCGCTGACCGCGGACTACCCGCGCTACACCAGCGGCGTAGCGATGCTGGAGACCGCGGAACGGTTCACTCCCGAGGAGCGCCAGCCGGCCCAGCGGCAGTTCCTGCTGCTGGTCGGCGGGCTGCGCGCGCTGGGGGAGGGGGCGCATAGCCCGCGCCTGGTGCTGGACGCGTTCCTGCTGCGCTCGCTCGCGGTGGCCGGGTACGCGCCCGCGCTGGACGAGTGCGCCGTGTGCGGCTCACCGGAGGTGTCGGCAGTGAAGGGGCACGGGGAGGTGGGTGGGGGGTCGTGCGCGTTCGCCATCGCGGCGGGCGGGCTGACCTGCCGGTCCTGCCGTCCGGCCGGGGCGGCGACCCCGTCGGTGCACACGGTCGCCCTGATGGGCGCGCTGCTGCGCGGCGACTGGCCGCACGCCGACACGTCGCTGCGGCGCCACCAGGCAGAGTGCAGCGGCCTGGTGGCCGCGTACCTGCAGTGGCACCTGGAGCATTCCATCCGCTCGCTCCGGCACGTGGAGCACGTGTGAGGGCCGGTGAGCCCGCATGAGCCGTCCGGGCGGTGACCGGGAGACCCGGCGTGCGGCCCGGGTACCGGAGCGCCCGGTCCGGCGGCCGGACCCGCATCCGGGGGGTGCCCGGCCACCGGACATCCCGGCCGAACTGCTGCCCCGGCACGTCGCCCTGGTCATGGACGGCAACGGCCGATGGGCCAAGCAGCGCGGCCTGCCCCGCACCGAGGGCCACAAGCGCGGGGAGTACTCGCTCTTCGATGTGATCATGGGCGCGATCGAGCTGGGCATCCCCTACCTGTCCGCGTACGCGTTCTCCACCGAGAACTGGCGGCGGTCCCCGGACGAGGTGCGCTTCCTCATGGGGTTCAACCGGGACGTTATCCGCCGCCGCCGCGACCAGTTGAACGAGATGGGCGTCCGGGTCCGGTGGGCCGGGCGCCGCCCGCGGCTGTGGCGCAGCGTCATCTCCGAGCTCGAGGACGCGGAGCGGATGACCGTCGGCAACTCGGTGCTGACCCTGCAGTTCTGCGTGAACTACGGCGGCCGGTCGGAGATCGCCGATGCCGCCGCGGCGCTGGCGGCCGACGCCGTGGCCGGCCGGATCCGCCCGGACCGCATCGACGAGAAGACGTTCGCCCGGTATCTGGACGAGCCCGGCATTCCCGACGTGGACCTGTTCGTCCGGTCTTCCGGGGAGCAGCGGATGTCCAACTTCCTGATCTGGCAGTCGGCCTACGCGGAACTGGTGTTCCTCGACGCGCTGTTCCCCGACTTCGACCGGCGCCACCTGTGGCGGGCCTGCGAGATCTACGCGAGCCGGGACCGCCGGTACGGCGGCGCGGCGCCGAACCCCGTGGCCGCGCTAGCGGACGGCCTGGATGCCCGCGGCCACGAGCACGCAGGCGACAGCGGCCACCCGCAGTAGCCGCCCGCCCGGGGCCAGCCTGGGCCACGACACCGCGGCCAGCCAGCCCAGGAACCCGGCCACCAGGATGAGGGCCACGGCACCGATCCATCCGGGCACGGCCAGCCCGGTGACCAGCAGCACCGTCAGCAGCACCGGGACCAGCCAGACCGGGAACTGGTGCAGCAGCAGCAGTGGCCGCGCGCTGCTTTGCTCCAGCGAGCGCCGGGCGTCGCCGGCTCCCGGGGTGTAGAGCGAGTTCCCCGGGGGCAGCGTCCGTGCCCTGCCTCGCTGTGCCCTGCCCACGGGGCGGCGTGGTTGCCCTGTCACCTGGTCATCCTCCCGCCTGCCGCCCGCCGTGGCGGACGCTGGCAATCCCGTCAAATATACGGTCCCCGGGAACTTCACCCGCCATGGGTGAGGTGACCGCTCGCTGGGGCGGGAACAGGGCGGGCCGTGGGGCTCTCACACTCACGGGGGGTGTGGCGTCATCGCTTCGGGGGTTTCGGATGCGACGCGTGGCCGCTGTGCTGCTGGTTCTTGGATGCAGTCTCGCCGTGTTCCCAGCCTGGGAAGCCGGCGCCTTCGGGGCCAGCGCCTGGGGGGTGGTGATGCCGGCCGGTCACCGGGGAGTGGCACCGGCCGCTCACCGGGGAGTGGCACCGGCCAGTCACCGGGCAGCGCGGGCCCGCACGGCGAGAGCCCGCACCGCAGCCGCCAGCACCGGGACGAAGGTGGTCGCCTTCGCGGGCTACACCATCGACGTGCCGGCCGGGTGGGCCGGTCACCGGGCAGCGCGGGCCCGCACGGCGAGAGCCCGCACCGCAGCCGCCAGCACCGGGACGAAGGTGGTCGCCTTCGCGGGCTACACCATCGACGTGCCGGCCGGGTGGCCGGTCTACCGGCTTGCCCGCGATCCGTCCCGGTGCGTCCGGTATGACCGGAACGCGGTCTACCTCGGCCACCCCGGCGCCGACCAGCAGTGCCCGGCACACCTGGCCGGGCGGGTCGCCACGCTGAGCCTGGCGGTGGCCCACCTCACAGCGGTTCAACTGCGCCAGTTGCCTGCCCGGGGGGTGGCCGCCTGGGACACCGCCGACCATGAAATGGGCGCCCTGCTGCCCCGGCGCGCGCTGAGCATCACCGCCACCTACGGCGCGGTGGCCGACCAGGTCCAGGGCATCCTGGCCACGCTGCGCTGGGCCGCCACCGGCAAGCCGGCCGCCACCGAGCTGGTCCGGGGCCCGCTGACGCAGGCCCCGCTGACGCAGGCCCCGCTGACGCATGGCCCGCTGACGCAGGAGGCACCGGCGCTGGGGCCGCTGACATGGGGACCGCTGGCCGGACTGCCGGAGGCCGCCCGCCAGGCCGTGCCGCAGGCCGGCCTGGCCGTGGCCGGTGCGGGCCTGCTGCCCGGCCAGCCCGCCCGTGGGCACCACCACCGGCACCACAAGTGCCACTACCGGTGCTGCCATCACCGGCTCTGCCATCCCCGGTGGCTCAGGATGCCGGTCAAGGGCATGGACACGTGCGCCGCGCCGTCGCTGCGCGCGATGCGGTCCTGGCACCACGCGTTCAAGGCCGCGGCCATCTATCTTGGCGGCCCGGAGGCGGCGTGCGGCTGGGGCAACCTGTCGGCCGCGTGGATCCGGGCCAGCGTGCGGATGGGCTGGGCGATGATCCCGGCCTATGTCGGCCCGCAGGCACCGTGCACCAGGTTCCGCGTGCGGATCCGGCCCCGCCACGCGGAATGGCAGGGCCGCGCCTCGGCCCGGAACGCGATCCGGCTGGCCCGCATCCTCGGCATGCACCGCGGTGCCGTGCTGTACGACGACATGGAGGCCTACCACCCGCACCACGGCCGGTGCAGCCGCCCGGTGGTGGCCTTCCTGGATGGCTGGACCAGGGAACTGCACGCGCGCGGGTACCGGTCCGGGGTGTACTCCAGCGCTGCGGCCGCGGCCCGCGACCTGGGCCGCTACCGGCACGTCTACGGCCACCCGGTGGCCAGGCCCAACTCGCTGTGGTTCGCCCTGTGGGATGGGCGGCGCAACCTGCGCGGCACGCCGTACGTGCGGAGAAACTGGTGGCACGCGCACCGGATCAAGCAGTACAAGGGAGCGCGGCACCGGCGGATCGGCGGCATCCGGCTGAGCTTCGACTCCGATCTGGTGGACGGCGCCGTCTACCGCTGACCCTGATGCTCCGCCGCACGCGATGATCGTTGCGGTTTGGCCCACCGGGGCGGCATGACAGATCCGAAACCCTGCCGTCGCCCGCTTGGCGAGGGCGTCGATATGGCTGCTGTCACGGTGCGCCACGCCCAGTCACTCAGCCCCGATAAGCTGTGCGGGCACTCAACCGTTCACCGGATGCTTCAAGCCCGCCGACCGCCAGCCGGATGGAGTTCTCGCCATGGCACGCCGTTCCGACCACCTCGACACGATCGTCAGCCTCAGCAGGCGCCGCGGTTTTGTCTACCCGTCCAGCGAGGTCTACGGCGGGCTGCGCGCGTCCTGGGACTACGGCCCGCTCGGCGTCGAGATGAAGAACAACATCAAGCGGCAGTGGTGGAAGGCCATGGTCCAGGAGCGCGACGACATCGTCGGGCTTGATTCCAGCGTGATCCTCGCCCGCGAGGTATGGGAGGCCAGCGGCCACGTCACCGAGTTCGTGGACCCGCTGACCGAGTGCCAGTCCTGCCACAAACGGTTCCGCGCCGACCACCTCATCGAAGGCTACGAGGAGAAGCACGGGCACGCGCCCGAGGGCGGCCTGGCCCAGATTGCCTGCCCGAACTGCGGCACCCGCGGTGCGTTCACCGAGCCGCGCATGTTCAACGGGCTGCTGCGCACCTACCTCGGCGCAGTGGAGCGGGACGGGGAGGCGGGCGGGGAAACGGGCCTGGCCTACCTGCGGCCGGAGACAGCGCAGGGGATCTTCATCAACTTCCGCAACGTGCTGCAGACCTCGCGGAAGAAGCTCCCGTTCGGCATCGGGCAGGTCGGCAAGTCGTTCCGCAACGAGATCACCCCGGGGAACTTCATCTTCCGCACCCGCGAGTTCGAGCAGATGGAGATGGAGTTCTTCGTCAAGCCCGGCACCGACGAGGAATGGCACGACCACTGGATCGCCACCCGGCAGGCCTGGTATACCGGCCTGGGCGTGAAGGAGGAGAACCTGCGCCTGTACGAGCACCCGGCGGAGAAGCGGTCGCACTACTCCAAACGCACCGTGGACATCGAGTACCGGTATGGGTTCCCCGGCAGCGAGTGGGGCGAGCTTGAGGGCATCGCCAACCGCACCGACTTCGACCTGTCCACCCACGGCCGCGCCTCCGGCCAGGACATGTCCTACCTCGACGCCGAATCCGGGGAACGCTTCATTCCCTACGTAATCGAGCCCGCGGCCGGGGTGGACCGGTCCATGCTGGTCTTCCTCATGGACGCCTACGCCGAGGACGAGGCGCCCGACGCCGGCGGCAAGCTGGAGAAGCGCACCGTGCTCCGGCTCGACCAGCGCCTCGCCCCGGTCAAGGCGGCCGTGCTGCCGCTGTCCCGCAACGCCGACCTGTCGCCCAAGGCCCGCGACATCGCCGCGGCGTTGCGCAAGAACTGGAACGTCGACTTCGACGACGCCGGCGCGATCGGCCGCCGCTACCGCCGCCAGGACGAGATCGGCACCCCGTACTGCGTCACGATCGACTTCGAGTCGCTGAACGACCAGGCGGTGACGGTCCGCGAGCGCGACTCGATGCGGCAGGACCGGGTGTCCATCGACGGCTTGATGAATTATCTTGCCGAACGCCTGCCGGGCTGCTGACTGGGATTCTCAGGGGCCGCCCTGGCCCCGGCGTGGTCAGCCCGGGGCCGGTCGGGGCGGAGGCGGCAGCGGGCGGCCGGCTGAAAGGCCTTGCCGCCCGTGCCCCCTCAGCCCTATCGGCCTATTGGGCGTGCCGGGTCAAACGCTTTGGGGTTAACGCTCGATGTGGGTGCGCCCGGGTTAACTGGTTCGCGGGTAGCGGCGGAAGACCTCTGCGGCGGCTAGATGGAAGCCGTCCGGCAGGCCGGCGGCGGCCATGGTGGCGGCGATCTCCTCCATCTCGGCGACCCAGCGCCAGCCCTTAGCCGTGGCTGACGCGGCCGAGCCCAGCGATCGCTTTTCCAGCGATGGCTGGGACAGTGCCCATTCGGCGAGGAGGGTTTCCTCGACGCCCTCCTCGCGGGCCATCTCGCGGATCGCGAGGATGAGGGCGGCGGTGCCCTTGGTCCAGGCGGCGTACGCCATCTTTACCGCCGAGGCGGCCGCCAGGGCCGGCCCGGTGATCCGCGTGTCCAGGTCAGTCCCTGCGAACAGGGCCTGGACAGTCTCCGCGTCGGGGCCGGACAGGTACAGCCTCGTGCCGCCAGGGACTGTCGGCGGCAGGCCGATGATGCCGCCGTCCACGTACCGGCCGCCGCTGTCGGTGATCATCCGCGCGACCTCGCGCGCCGTGCCCGGCGAGATCGCGTTGGCATCCACGTACAGCCCGCGGAACCCGTGCACCGCCCAGGCGACATCGGTTGCCGCGTGCGGCGGGCACACCGACAAGATCATCTCGGCGTCCCCGGCAATGCCGGCAACCGTCCCCGCGTCCTTCAGCCCCGCTGCACCGGCGCGGTTGGCCGTGGCCGGGCTGCGTCCCTCGGAGGCCCACAGCACCGTGTGGCCACGGCTCGTCAGGCATCGTCCGACGGCGGCGCCCATCTCGCCGGGATGAAGAAGCCCGATCACGTGGGTATTCACGCATCCAAGTGTGACGCAGCGCGGTACCGGTTACCGGGCGGGCGGGGACCGGGCGGCAGGCGTCGAGCCAGCCGCCCGATGCGCGCCCGGCCTGCCCTCAGCCCCGGGAACTACCACACGATCTGGCGTATTGCCAGCCACCCGATGCGCGCCCGGACGGCGATCGGCTGGATCAGCTGCCAGGCGATCCGGCCGGTGCTGGCGGCGGCGCGCGTGGAGTGCGCGACTCTCGGTAGAGTCCTGACAACAGGGCCGTGAGGCCGTACGCAAAAGGGCCGCCCCGGTAGTCGCTCCCCTTCACGCGCCGGGGCGGCGGCGCGGGCACAAGGAGAGCGTGCAGTGGCAAAGCTCGTCTACGCATTCAGCGAGGGCAACAAGGACCTGAAGGACCTGCTCGGCGGCAAGGGCGCCAACCTTGCCGAGATGACCAACATCGGCCTGCCCGTGCCGGCTGGCTTCACGATTACCACCGAGGCGTGCCGTCACTTCCTGGAACACGGCGGCGTGCCCGGGGGCCTCGCCGAGGAGGTCAGCGAGCACCTGCGCCGGATGGAGCAGGCCATGGGCCGGCAACTTGGCGACCCGGCCGACCCGCTGCTGGTGAGCGTCCGGTCCGGCGCCAAGTTTTCCATGCCCGGAATGATGGACACCGTCCTGAACATCGGCATCACCGATGAGTCCGTGCACGGGCTGGCCAAGCAGTCGGGGAACGAGCGGTTCGCCTGGGACGCCTACCGGCGGCTGGTCCAGATGTTCGGCAAGACCGTGCTCGGCATCGACGGGGACGCGTTCGAGGAAGCACTCGACGAGGCGAAGCGGGCCAAGGGCACCAGCAACGACCTCGACCTGGACGCCGGGGACCTGAGCCAGCTCACCGAGCGGTTCAAGGAGATCGTCCGCGACCGCACAGGCCGCGACTTCCCCCAGGACCCGCACGAGCAGATGAACCTGGCGATCGAGGCGGTGTTCAACTCGTGGAACTCCGACCGCGCCGTGCTCTACCGGCGGCAGGAGCGGATCCCCGCCGACCTCGGCACCGCGGTCAACGTAGTGGCGATGGTGTTCGGCAACCTCGGTGCCGACTCCGGCACCGGGGTCGCGTTCACCCGCGACCCGGGCACCGGCCAGCAGGGCATCTACGGCGACTACCTGCAGAACGCCCAGGGCGAGGACGTCGTGGCCGGGATCCGCAACACCGTCCCGCTGCAGGACCTGGAGAAGATCGACCCCACGTCGTACCGGCAGTTGCTGGAAATTATGGAGACGCTGGAGAACCACTACAGGGACCTGTGCGACATCGAGTTCACCATCGAGCGGGGCAAGCTCTGGATGCTGCAGACCCGGGTGGGCAAGCGCACCGCGGCGGCCGCGTTCCGCATCGCCACGCAGTTCGTGGACCAGGGCCTGATCGACATGGACGAGGCGGTCACCCGGGTCACCGGCGACCAGCTCGCGCACCTCATGTTCCCCCGCTTCGACCTCAGCGGTAATCCCAAAAAGGTCACCACCGGGGTCAGCGCGTCCCCCGGCGCCGCCGTCGGCAAGGCCGTGTTCGACTCGGCCCACGCGGTCGAGCAGGCCAACGCCGGCGAGCACGTCATCCTGGTCCGCCGGGAGACCAACCCGGACGACCTGCACGGCATGATCGCCGCTCGCGGCATTCTCACCAGCCGGGGCGGCAAGACCAGCCACGCCGCGGTCGTCGCCCGGGGGATGGGCAAGACCTGCGTGTGCGGCGCCGAAGAGCTCGACGTCAACGTCTCCGGGCGGCAGTTCACAGCGCCGGGCGGCGTCACCATCCGCGAGGGCGACGTGGTCTCCATCGATGGCTCCAGCGGCGCCGTGTACGCCGGTGAGGTGCCGGTCATGGCGTCCCCCGTGGTGGAGTTCTTCGAGGGCACCCTGGACGCGGAGCCCGACGAGCTGGTCGAGGCGGTGGCCCGGATCATGGACCACGCCGACGCCAGCAGGCGGCTCGGCGTGTACGCCAACGCCGACACCGGCGAGGACTGCGCCCGCGCCCGCCGGTTCGGCGCGGGCGGGGTGGGCCTGGTCCGCACCGAGCACATGTTCCTCGGTGAGCGCCGCCAGCTCGTGGAGCGGCTGATCCTGGCCGAGGACTCCGAAGGCAGGCAGTCCGCGCTGGACGCGCTGGAGCCGCTGCAGCGCGACGACTTCATCGAGATCCTCAAGGCCATGGACGGGCTGCCGGTCACCATCCGGCTGATCGACCCGCCGCTGCACGAGTTCCTGCCCGACCTGACCGACATGTCCGTCAAGGTCGCCCTGGCCGGGGACGAGGCCACCGAGAAGGACCGCAAGCTGCTGGACGCGGTGCGCCGCCTGCACGAGCAGAACCCGATGCTCGGGCTGCGCGGGGTCCGGCTCGGCCTGGTCATCCCCGGGCTGTTCGCCATGCAGGTGCGGGCGATCGCGCACGCGGCGGCGGAGTGCAAGAAGGCGGGCGGCGACCCGCGGCCGGAGATCATGATCCCGCTGACCGCCTCGGTGCAGGAGATGGAGATCACCCGTGAGGAGACCGCCAAGGTCCTCGACGAGGTCTGGAAGGAGACCGGCACCTCGGTGCACACCCTGATCGGCACCATGATCGAGGTGCCCCGGGCGGCGATGATCGCCGGCGAGATCGCCCGCAGCGCCGAGTTCTTCTCCTTCGGCACCAACGACCTCACCCAGATGGGCTGGGGCTTCTCCCGCGACGACGTGGAGGGCGCGTTCTTCAGCCGGTACATCGAGCTGGGCATCTTCGGGGTGTCCCCGTTCGAGACCATCGACACCGATGGCGTCGGCCGGATGGTCCGCATGGCGTCGGAGGAAGGCCGGGCCGCCCGCCCGGACCTGGAGCTCGGCGTGTGCGGCGAGCACGGCGGTGACCCGGAGTCCGTCCACTTCTTCCACGAGGTCGGCCTCAACTACGTGTCCTGCTCGCCCTTCCGGGTGCCGGTCGCCCGGCTGGAAGCTGGCCGGGCGGCGCTCCTGGAGACCGCTGGGGGCAGCGACACCCGGTGAACCCGGGCGCGGGTTACGGCACCCATGCGACCGCCCGCTGGGCGGCCGAGCCGGGGAAGGGCCCCGGGGCGGAGCACCGCCGCGGGCCCTTCGTCCGCGACCGGGCCCGGGTGCTGCACTCCTTCGCACTGCGCAGGCTCGCTGCCAAGACGCAGGTGGTCGGCGTGGGCGTGGGCGACTTCCCGCGCACCAGGCTCACCCACTCGCTGGAGTGCGCCCAGATCGGCAGGGAGTTCGGCGCCGAACTCGGCTGTGACCCGGACCTGGTGGACGCCGCCTGCCTGGCGCACGACCTGGGGCACCCGCCGTTCGGGCACAACGGTGAGGTGGCCCTGGCCGCGGTGGCCGCCGGCTGCGGCGGGTTCGAGGGCAACGCGCAGAGCCTGCGGCTGCTCACCCGGCTCGAGGCGAAGGTGGCCGGCGCGGGGCTCAACCTGACCCGGGCCACCCTCGACGCCACGATCAAGTACCCGTGGGGCGCCCCCGTGCTCCAGGCCACCACGGGACAACCCGCCAAGTTCGGGTACTACGCCGACGACGCCGCAGCGTATCGCTGGATAAAAGAGGGGGCGCCCGACGGGCAGCTTTGCCTGGAGGCTCAGGTGATGGACTGGGCCGACGACATCGCGTACTCGGTGCACGACCTTGAGGACGGGCTCCAGGCAGGCCACATCACGCTGCGCGCGCTGCGCGGGGCGGCCGAGCGGGCGGCGGTCACCCGGCTGGCTGCCGACGGCTACCTTCCGCCGGGGGCGGCGGCGGAGGAAGAGCTGGAAGAGGTGTTCGACGGGCTGCTCGGGCTGCCGTTCTGGCCCGCGACCTTCGACGGCGGCCCCGCCGCCCTGGCCGCGCTGAAGCACCTGACCAGCGAGCTGATCGGCCGGTTCTGCGGCAGTGCGCAGGAGGCGACACTCGCCGCGGCCGAGGGCCGGTTCCCGCTTACCAGGTACGCCGCTGCCCTGCTGGTGCCCCGGCAGCAGCGACTGGAATGCGCCCTGCTCAAGGCGGTGACCGCGCATTTCGTGATGCGCCGCGAGGGGGTCGCCGTGCGCCAGGCCGCCGAGCGCGAGCTGATCGGCGAACTCACCGACGCGGTGCTTGCGGGCGCGCCCGGCACCCTGGACCCGGTGCTGCGGCCGGGCTACCTCGCGGCCGACTCGGACCAGGCGCGGCTGCGCGTGGTGGTGGACCAAATTGCGTCGCTCACCGATACTTCTGCCATCGCCTGGCATGATCGCCTGTGCCGGCGGTGGCGGGGAAGTAATCCGTGGCGGCCGTGAGGAAAGAGGGGACATCTGATGCCCGCTGAACCCACGTACGTGATCGTCGGTGCCAGCCTGACCGGCGCCAAGGCCGCGGAGACCCTCCGGGAGGAGGGCTTCGGCGGCACCGTGGTGCTGCTGGGGGATGAGCGGGAGCGGCCCTACGAGCGGCCCCCGCTGTCCAAGGGCTACCTGCTCGGCAAGGACGAGAAGGCTTCCATCTACGTCCACGAGGAGTCGTGGTACGCCGAGCACGATGTGGACCTGCGGCTGGGCGTGACGGCGACCGCGCTGGACCTTTCCGCCCGGCAGGTGGTGCTCGCCGGTGGTGGCACCGTCGGCTACGACCGGGTGCTGCTGGCCACCGGAGCTGCCCCGCGCCGCCTCAGCGTGCCCGGCGCTGACCTGGACGGCGTTGTGTACCTGCGCCGGGTCGGGGACAGCGAACGGCTCGCCGCGGCACTGCGTGGCGGCATCCAGGTGGTGATCGTCGGCGCGGGCTGGATCGGGCTGGAGGTGGCCGCCGCGGCCCGGGAATCGGGCTGCGAGGTCACCGTGGTCGAGCCCGAGGCCGGGGCGCTGCACCGGCACCTGGGCCCCGAGCTGGGCGGCATGTTCGCCGACCTGCACCGGGAACACGGCGTGACGTTCTACTTCGGCGAGTCGGTGACCGAGCTGCACGGCTCGGGCGGCAAGGTCACCGGGGCCACCACCTCCACGGGGGTGACACTTGACGCGGAATTGGTAGTGGTCGGCATCGGGGCGGTGCCCGCGGCCAGGCTGGCCTCGGACGCCGGGCTGGACGTCGGCAACGGGGTGATCGTTGACGCCGGGCTGCACACCTCGGCGCCCGAGGTGTTCGCGGCCGGCGACGTGGCTAACGCCTTCCATCCCCTCTACGGGAAGCACGTCCGGGTGGAGCACTGGGCCAACGCGCTGAACGGCGGCCCGGCGGCGGCGAGGTCTATGTTGGGCCAAGGGGTAAGTTACAACGCCGTGCCGTACTTCTTCAGTGACCAGTACGACCTGGGCATGGAAACGGCCGGGCTCCCCGAGCCGGGTTCCTACGACCGGGTGATCTACCGCGGCGACCGCGAGACGCGCGAGTTCATCGCATTCTGGCTATCCGGCGAGACCGTGGTAGCCGGGATGAACGTCAACGTGTGGGACGTGAGCGACGACATCCAGGCCCTGATCCGCTCGCGCCGCCCCGTCGACGTGTCCCGCCTCTCCGACTCCGCCGTCCCCCTCCCCGAGGTCTGACGCTCCGGGGTTCCTTGATCACCAGCGTAAGAGGATGTTTGTCAAGCGCTTTGGG
>Ga0209166_10002256_pt1 | contig 14924 bp, 12 predicted proteins | sample Coa_R1_3_FD_187151 | JGI IMG/M metagenome (GOLD analysis project Ga0209166, IMG submission 187151) | Surface soil microbial communities from Centralia Pennsylvania, which are recovering from an underground coalmine fire - Coalmine... | ecosystem: Environmental > Terrestrial > Soil >... | reverse complement strand
ACGATGCCACGATTGTTTTGGATTATCCGGATGGAACGGCAATTATCGAGGCCTCCTGGGATTGGCCTTACAACATGGGGCAGGTGCAAGTGTTTGGTCCGAAGGGCAGTTTGCTTGCGACGGCTAGGGATTTGTTCACCCGCTCGCCAAAAAATAATGTCGCAAACGGGGCATTAGATGGGGAGCGCGTTGCGGTCGATCCGCCGGTGCACGAAAGGAGCAATCCCGTTTCGTACTTTGTGGACTGCATTCGAAACAATAAGCCCATCGAAGACCCGCTTTCCATGAAACTGAATGTTCAGGTCATGGAAATCCTGGACGCCGCCCGCGAGTCTGCTCGAACGGGCAAACAAGTAGAGCTGCGGTGAACACAACTTATTGAAACAAACGATGCGGGTTTGTTTCCGAGCGCAGGTTTGTTCCGCTTGAAACTGCTGAAACCTGAAGCCGTCCCGCAAAAATCCAGATAAAAGGTACACTCTCTGCCGTAACTCTGCGCAAATTCCGAAGAAAGAGAGAGGGATTTATGATTGTGCGCGTGCCTGCCGCTCGTCGAGTTAAACCAACCGCGTGGTTACACCATTTGGTCCTCTCGCTCCTGTTTCTTTTTGTTTGCTTTACAAGCACAGCTACCGCGCAGTGGAATCCTTTGAATCCGGTTGTCGGAGTGCAAAAGGAGCCGGGCGGAGTCCGGTTTACGCTGCAAAGAGGCGTGCTGCGTCTTCAGGTTTGTTCCGACTCGATCATCCGCGTTCGCTATTCGCCTGCGGAGTCGGTCCCGGTTCATCCTGATCTTGTGGTGATCAAAAACAATTGGTCCGCCACAAAATGGGAGATGCAATCCTCCGATGAGAGCGTGGTACTGAGCACCACGCAAATCAAGGCAGTCGTCTCGCGCAAGGACAGCAGCGTCACATTTCAGGATGCCGCGGGCAAGACGCTGTTCCAACAAACCGAAGTCACGATGACGCCGGTCACCGTCAATGGTGAACGGACGCATCATGTGGAACTTTTCTCGAAGCTCTGGGGTTCTTATGAGTCTTTTTACGGGCTCGGGCAGCATCAAGCGGGCGTGTGGAACTATCGCGGCGAAGCCGTGGACATTTCGCAGGACAACACCAACATCAGCATTCCTTTCTTTTTGTCCAGCTACGGATATGGAATTTTCTGGAACAGCGCCTCGCGAAGCCGCTTCAGCAATCGCTTTCTCAGCGCGCTTTATCTCAGCTCGGAAGTCGCCGATGAGATGGACTACTACTTTCTCTACGGCCCGGAATTTGACCGCATCATCGCCGGGTACCGCGAACTAACTGGTGCCGCGCCGCTTTTCGGCAAGTGGGCCTATGGCTTCTGGCAGTGCAAGAACAAATACAACACGCAGGAGGAATTGTTGAGCGTGGCCCACAAGTACCGCCAGCTTCATATTCCCGTGGACAACATCGTGCAGGACTGGTTCTGGTGGGTCACCATGGGCGAGCCAGTTTTCGACAAGTCGCGCTATCCCGATCCGTCAGGAATGGTGGACGACCTTCACAAGAACAATTTTCATTTAATGATTTCGGTGTGGCCGTACTTTCGCGCCGGATCGAAAACCTACGACGATATGGACCAACGTGGTTTTTTCATCGACAGGACAAAAGTCCAGGCTTTTCATCCTCCTCGGATGGCCCTCTATGACGCGTTCAATCCCAACGCGCGAAAATACTATTGGAATTTGATGGATCAAGCGCTTTTCAAAATCGGCTTGGACGCCTGGTGGCTGGACACCACGGAACCCGAAACCGAAGACCGTGAGACGAACATTCTGGTGACCAACAAAACGTATCTCGGGAACGGCGCAAGATACGCCAACGCATTCCCGTTGATGACCACGCAAGGCGTCTATCAAGGCCAGCGGAGCGAATCCGACAAGAAACGCGTATTCATTCTTTCCCGCTCCGCGTTTGCCGGGACGCAGCGCAACGGGACAGCGGTGTGGTCCGGAGATATAAACTCCGACTGGATTTTCTTCAAGAAACAGATTCCCGCCGGACTCAATTATTCCATTTCCGGCCTCCCGTATTGGACTACGGACATAGGCGGATTTGTTTCCGGAAACCCAGATGATCCCCAATATCGGGAATTATTCATCCGCTGGTTTCAGTTCGGCACGTTTAATCCAATTCTTCGCGTGCATGGCACTCGGTCTACAAACCAGAACGAGTTGTGGTCGTACGGTGCGGAGGCACAGAAGATTCTGACGAGTTACGATACGCTGCGCTATCGCTTGCTTCCGTACATCTACTCGGTCGCTTGGATGACTACCAGCCAAGGCTATACGCCGATGCGTGGATTGGTTATGGATTTCCGCACGGATGAACATTCCGCAACCATTGGCGATCAATTCATGTTTGGCCCAGCCTTACTGGTGAATCCTGTGACTGATCCGGGTGTCACTTCGCGCCAGTTGTTTCTACCCAAAGCGAACTGGTACGACTTTTGGAGCGGTAGTTCTGTAGAAGGGCCGCGCATGATGGACACTGCAGCGCCCATCGATAGGCTCCCTTTGTTTGTGCGAGCCGGTTCCGTGGTGCCATTGGGCCCGGAAAAAGAATGGTCCACGGAAAAGCAGGAAGACCCCATCGAACTGCGAGTCTATCGAGGAGCGGACGGAGATTTCACGCTCTACGAAGATGAAAACGACGGCTACAACTATGAAAAAGGAGTTTACGCGACCATTCCGTTTCACTGGGACGACGCAAAGCAAATGTTGACCATTGGCGAACGAAAGGGAACTCATCCGGGAATGTTGGCCGAAAGGCATTTTCAGATTGTCTTTGTTGGCGAAGGCCACGGCGCGGGCATAACCGCTGAAAGCAAGCCAGACAAAGTGGTGACTTACTCAGGAAGGCAGATGGTGGTCATACCCTAGCCGCGCAGCAGAATTGCCTTACTCAGGGATTGCGGCGCCAGGGCGCACCACTCTGATCAAATGGTCTGCAAAGGCCGTATGCATGTCGGGGATCTCAATTCTCGGCATATGGCAGGCGATGCAGTCTTTGGTTGCAACAGGGCATGCGGCTCCAGGATGATCTTTCGCCGGCTTCGCTGCGGGCGAGGCGACGTGGCAGGCCAGGCATTTCGAATCGTAACCGCCTAGGTCTTTGGAAAGCGGCTCGTGTGGATTGTGACATGTGATGCACGTAAGTCGTGCGTCCCCGTCGCCCCAGCACCGGCTGCTCATCAGACGATATACCTGCACACGGACGTTGGCGACGCCGGTTACGTGCGCGAGTTTGGCATCCTGCCAGGTGCCGTGGCAGGACCCGCAAAAGTCCACGGAATCTCCGGGACTCAAAGTTCCAGGGTTGTAAATCAGCCGCCAGCCTTCTTGGTCACCTATTCCTTGCTGCAGTTGACTGGCTTCCATCGCCTGCACGTGCTTTAGACCCGGCCCATGACAAGCTTCGCACGTTACCCCCATAGTCACTTTGCTGGTATCAGGTTGTCCGCCGACGTTCGCTTCAAGGCTGTGGCAGGAAAAGCAGCGCAAAAGCTCGGAGGTATCGACAGAACGAGACGCAGCTTCCGCGAGGTCACGCGGATGGAGCAGTGCGCGCGTGGGCGTGAAGTTTAGGTTTTGCAGGGAACTAAAATAGGTCACTCGGCTCTCGCGGTAACCTCCGTTCTGCATGAAAAGATAAGATTGCCCCAGTTTTCCCGTTCCAAAGGCCCAGACCAAACTCGCCGTGATGGTGCGTTCACCATCTGTAACGATGAGTTGAGTAGCGGCATCCTTTGCCTTGATCTGATACAGGTATTTTCCGTTCCGGAAAGACAGATCGGAATGAGAGTGAAGAACATCAGCGTCCACAGCACGCATGAGCGTGCGGGCCATCGGCGTGGTTTCTTGGGAAGCCGTGATGCGTGAGTGGCATCTCGCGCAAGCGGCATTGCCTGCAAACTCTTTCAAGGCTGCCGGCTTGCGACGCGGCCACCAGCCTGGTTCTGCGAGGTGATCGTCTGTGGAGAGTTGCGCGCTGCCGGGAATGGAGTCAAGAGTAAGAAAAAACGTTGCGAGAACGAATCCAGTCACTATACGGAGGAGTCGCTTGCCGGTCACCGCTGTGCTCGTCATAGACGAAGACCGCTAATAGTCTTCATGGAAGGGCTGCGCAAGTCAATTGCACTTGCTCGGAATGCACACGACCAATCCGCACTGAATGAAAGGAGTGTCAAGTGAGAGCAGGAAAGCTAGCGAGTCCCTTCTTACGGACGCAAGCATCCCGCTCTGCTCTTTTGCTGGTGAGTTGAAACCGGCCCAGTCGACGCGCGAACTATCAGTTCCGGCTCAATGGGGATTTCCGGCACGTACTCGCCGCGCCCTTCGATGAGATCAACCACGGTTTGCGCCGCAATTTGCCCCATTCGAAGGAGTGGCTGTCTAACCGTGGTCAACGGAGGATTGGCAAACGCGGCCCCCGGCGTATCGTCGAATCCCACTACGGAGATATCTTCGGGCACGCGCAGCCCTGCTTCATGAAAGGCCCATAGAGAGCCAATGGCCGAAATGTCGTTGTACGCGAATAACGCCGTGAAAGGGTGCTTCCTTGCCAGCAGTTCTTTGGCGAAAGGGTACCCGATGGCTGGAGTCGAGTCAGTCCCTTCGAGTTGTGTTGTCAATTCCGGGCGAATGCGGATGCCCAGCTCCTGCGCTACTTCACAAATAGCGTTCCACCGCGCGGAAGAGTCCGAACTGACCGTCTGGCCCTTGATAAATGCAATGTCTTCGTGCCCGAGGTTTTTCAGGTGCTCGAGGGCCAAGTGGGCGGCACGCTTGTGGTCCAGAACAATATTCGTCACTCCCTCCACCTGCTGATGTCCCGCAACCGCCACTGTTGGCAATGCCAACTTCTCCATCAAGGAAGTGTCCGTCGTGATGAACCCCTCCACACCCCGCGTCAGAAGCATCTGTGCGTAAGTCTGGAGGAGATTTGGATCGTGCCGGTGAATGACCGTAAGAAAGAAGTAGTTGTTCTTTCGCAGGTATTCCTCGATTCCGCTGATCACCATGGCGCCGTAGGCGTCGCCAATCTCCTCGGCGATGACGCCAATCGTGTAAGTTCTCCTCAGGCGTAGAGTGCGCGCAAAGAAGTTTGGCCGGTAATTAAGCGCCTGCGCTGCTTCGATGATGCGGTTCTTCGTATGTTCCGGAATCGAGCGCGCAGCGGGAGAGTTATTCAGAGTGGCGGAAACCGTGCCCGGAGTAAGGCCGAGATGGTCTGCAATGGTCTTGAGTGTGACTCGCGGTTCGGAGCGAAGGGGCTGTTTCTTCCTCGACTGGGTCATCTAGCGGCGTCCTCCGAGTCTGCAAAACCGATGTGGCGAGCCACATTCTCACTCTACGCGTGATGGGATCAAATTGTGACGGAACAGGTCCGAATCCCGTTTTCCTTGTGCAACTCGATGATCAAGTCCTCTGACAGACGATGAGACACAGAAAAGACCCTAATCTGGCAGATAGGTCTGAACTTCTCACGCAAAGCCGAGCTCTTAGAGGCCTACCGGTCACTCCAAATCCATAGGATTTGATACGCCCCTTGCATACTTGATTGAGGGCGTCGCACCTGTTCCAGGAAGGACCGAAAGCCGTCCCCAACAACTGAATCGTAGAATAACATTATTTTTCTTAAGAATATCATTATCTCTGTTTTACAAGCCCTCCGGGTTGGCTGTTCCCGCTTCATTTCCCCGCAATCTCTTTCAATTTCTTCTCGAAGCCGTTACTTTACGTAACGATTTCTCCTTACGCCAGGGATTTGCTTTGACGAAACTCTCATCGAGTTTCCTCTCGCAACGTCCGTTTCAGACGGTATTCTAGTGTTTCAATCTTTCAAACAGGGCGCACCGGAATGAAGAAACTGCGTTTTCTTGTATCGCTGACGACCAACGACAACGATTACCAAATCGAACAGGCGCAATCTGCCGAAGCCGCCGCTCGCAAACTCGGCGTCGAACTCCAGGTCATTTACGCGGACAACGACGCCATCACTCAGAGCACTCAGCTTTTGAAAGCTATCCAGGCTGAAGAAGAACACCGTCCCGACGCCATTGTTTTTGAACCTGTCGGCGCCACGGCTCTGCCCCAAGTTGCTCGCGCCGCAGCGTCTGCAGGCATCGGCTGGGCCGTTCTGAATCGTGACGCCAATTACATCGCCGAGCTTCGCAAGTCTTCCAAAGCCTCTGTTTTTGTCGTTACGTCTGACCATCTCGAAATCGGCCGCATCCAAGGCCGCCAGATTGCCGCACTGCTCCCGCACGGCGGTTCCATTCTTTGCATTCAGGGACCTGCCGAGAACTCCGCAGCAAAGGATCGCACCGCCGGTATGCAGGAAACCAAGCCTGCCAACGTTCACACCACGCTTCTCCGCGCGCAGTGGACCGAAGAAAGCTCGCAAAAGGCGGTCCGCTCCTGGCTGAAGCTCACCACCTCGCGCAAGGCTGCGATGGACCTCATCGCTGCCCAGGACGACTCCATGGCCATTGGCGCGCGAAAGGCTTTTGAAGAATTGCCCGATGACGCCGAGAAAGAACGCTGGCTCAGCCTGCCGTTTCTCGGTTGCGACGGCTTGCCCAAAACTGGTCAGGCCTGGGTCAAGGACGGCATTCTCACTGCAACGATTTTTGTCCCGCCCAATACCGGCCAGGCCATCGAAATGTTCGTGGACGCACTCCAGCGCGGCAAGCAGCCGCCCGAGCGCGCCCTCACCACCGCCGTCTCCGTTCCTCCGCTCAGCGACCTCAAGCGCCGCTAGCGATTGCTCACGGCTTAAGTTCCCTGAATTCAGCCTTCCTTCTTGCGCAGCCGGGATTCCCTTAGAAAATCGATTTTTTCCATGCTTGTTTACGCGTCACACCGTCGTATAATGCCGCGGAACAATCGTTTGTCTGTTTCTATTGCTGCGTTTGCCGAGGTGACGCGCATGACGTCTCTGCCCCAAGACTCGTGGTCCAAGAACCCATCGCTCCACAATGCATCGCCAAACAATCCATCCACAGCAGACTCATTACCCTCAAATTCGTCCCCAGCAAATTCATCAATGGACCGCAGGCAGTTTCTCGCGGCGTCAAGCGGCCTGCTCGCCGCCACAGTCCCGGGCTCCATGGTTGCCCACGCCGCAGAATCCACGGTTTCTTCCGCACCTGTCCTGACGCCGAAGCCGCCCAGCAATCTTCGCAAAATTCCCATCGGCGTGTTCGACCCTGTCTACGACAAACTCTCTCTCGACGCCATGCTCGACAAAGTTACGGCCCTCGGCTTCGAGGCCATGGAAATCGGCACCGGCGGCTATCCTAATAACCATCATTGTCCTCTCGACGACCTCATCGCCGACCGCTCGAAAGCGAAAGCCTGGCAGAAAAAGTTTGAGGATCGCGGCATCCACGTTGCCACGTTGAGTTGTCACGGCAATCCCATCCATCCTGACGCCAACATCGCGAAGAAGGACATCGACACCTTCCGCAAGACCGTTCTTCTCGCCGAAATGCTGGACGTCAAAGTCATCGTTGGCTTTTCCGGCTGCCCCGGCGGCACGCCGCAAGATACCCAGCCGAATTGGATCACCTACCGCTGGCCACCCGAATACGCCAAGATGCAGGACTGGCAGTGGAAAGAAAAAGTCGTCCCCTACTGGAAAGACGCGGCAAAATACGCCCGCGAGCACGGAGTCAAGCGCCTCGCCCTAGAAATGCACCCCAATTTCGTGGTCTACAACCCGCGCACGCTCATTAAACTCCGCGAGGCCGTCGGCGAGGAAATCGGCGCCAATAACGACCTCAGCCACCTTTTCTGGCAGGGCTGCGATCCCGTCGAAGTCATCCATTTCCTCGGCAAACAGGGCGCCATTTACCACGCTCACATGAAAGACACCGTTTTCTTTCCCGAAAACCGCGACAAATACGGCGTCCTCAATTTCGCTTTTGAAACCAATGAGCTTGACACTGCTTCTGAGACCTTCCGCGCCGTCGGCTACGGCCACAGCGCCAGCCTTTGGAAATCCATCATCAAGGCGTACATGGACGTTGGCTACGAAGGCATCCTCAGCATCGAGAACGAAGACCCCATCCTTGCCGGGGAAGTCGGAGTGGAACGGGCGGTCTACGTTTTGAAGAACGTTCGCAACGAAATTCTGGGAGCTTGATATGCGTCGACGAGAATTCATGGGAGCCTGTGCCGGCGTAGCGGTAACCGCCGCCGCGGGTGGCGCTTCCGCAACTGCAACAACGCTTCTGCCAAATTCGCCCGCGGACGCCGACGGTGTGCCTTTCACCCTCACGGTGATGCTTTGGACCGTCTACCGCGACCTGCCGTTTCCACAGCGCCTCGAGAAAGTAGCCGAAGCCGGCTACCACGCCGTGGAGCTGGTCGACGAATTCAAAAACTGGAAGCCGCAGGACTTCGCCGAAGCGCGCCATAAGAAGCATGAACTGGGAATCGAAATCGACGGCACGTGCGGCCTGTGGATTCCACTTCCGGATGCCACCCAACGCGACGCCTTTCTCAAGGCTCTTCGCGATTTCATCCCCACCATGCACGAACTCGAGTGCACACGCCTCATCATGCAGACCGGCAACAACGTTCCCGGCCTCTCTCATGAGGAAATGCACGCCAACTGCATCGAAACTCTCAAGCGTGGTGGAGACATCGCCGCTGAGAACAAAATCGACCTCCTCATCGAAAACATCGACCCGGAAGAGAATCCCAAATATTTTCTGACACACTCTGCCGAAGGCCTTGACATCGTCCGCTCCGTCGGCAATCCCCACGTCAAATTCCTCTACGATTTCTTTCACGAACAAATTGCCGCTGGCAACCTCATCGCCAAGCTCGAAAAAAACCTCGATCTCATCGACCTCGTCCACATCGCCGACGTGCCCGGCCGTCATCATCCCGGCACCGGCGAAATCAATTATTCCAACATTTTTCGCAAGCTCGCCGAGCTGCGCTATTCCCGCTACGTCGCCATGGAGTTCCATCCCCTGGGCGATCCCGTGAAGGAATTGCGCGAAGCCCGCGAGCTTGCTATTTCGAGCGCACGCTCCGCGCATGCCGCTCGTTCGTTCGAATCGGGGAGGAACCATGAATCGGCGTGATGCCCTTCGCATGCTTACCGCAGGGGCCGTTCTGCCTGCGCTGACTCCGGAGCTTTTCGCTTTCTATCAGCAAGCGCATCCGGCTGCCTCTTATACTCTCCGCACATTGAATCCACATCAGAACGACACCGTCGTCGCGATGATCGACCAAATCATCCCCGCGACCGACACGCCCGGCGCGAAAGGAGCACGCGTCAACGAATTTATTGACGTCATCCTCACCGAGTGGGCTAACGAGGAGGAACGCCGCAACTTCCTCAACGGCCTGGCCGACGTGGATAAGCGGAGCAACGAGCTTTTTGGAAAAGATTTTGCCTCCGCTTCCTCTTCGCAACAAGTCACTCTCTTAGGCTCCATGGACGATGCCGCTGCCGTCCTCCGAGCTGGAAGGCAGCGCCACGCCCCCAACACGATCCCGGAACCGGACACTCAGCTCAAGGGCGACTTTTTCACCGTCTTCAAAAACATCACTCTTCACGGTTATTACACCTCCGAAGTCGCTATCACCAAGGAACTGAACCCCGAAAACAAGGGCGTCTATGAATTAATCATGCCCGGCGCTTTCCACGGCTGTACGCCGCTTCCGGCAGGGAGAAAGGCATAAATCATGGCGCCGAATTCCAATACCTACGACGCGGTGATTATCGGCTCTGGAATCACCGGCGGATGGGCCGCCAAAGAGCTCACCGAGAAAGGTCTCAACACTTTGGTGCTCGAAGCAGGCCGCACCATCGTTCCAGACCAGGATTACGTCGAGCACGTTCCCATCTGGGAACTGAAACACCGCGCCTGGGATGATCGTTTCGAACGTGCTCGTACACAGCCCATTCAGCGCGAATGCTATTACGCTTGCGACGAGTACTCCCACAAATTCTTCGTCAGAGACGACGAGAATCCCTACTCCTGCGATCCTGGAAAACACTTTTCCTGGATCCGCGGCCGCCAGGTAGGCGGCAAATCCATCACCTGGGGCCGCCAGAGCTATCGCTGGAGCGATCTGGACTTTGAAGCCAACCTGAAAGACGGCGTCGCCGTCGATTGGCCCATTCGCTATGCCGACATCGCTCCGTGGTACGACTACGTGGAGGAATTTGCCGGCATCAGCGGCCAGGCCGAGGGTTTGCCTCAACTCCCCGATGGCAAATTCCTTCCGCCGATGGAAATGACCTGCGTCGAGCTGGACCTCAAAGCCGCCCTCGCCAAGCATTTCGACGACCGTATGATGACCATCGGCCGCTCTGCCGTTCTTACCCAGGTCCACAAAGGCCGCGCCGCTTGTCACTATTGCGGTGTCTGCCACCGCGGCTGCATCACGCAATCCTATTTCAGCAGTTTGAACTCCACGCTTCCCGCTGCGCAGAAAACCGGCCGCTTCACTCTTCGGCCCTACAGCGTCGTTCGCAATCTCATCTTCGATCCAAAAACGCGCAAGGTTTCGGGCGTGCGCGTTGTTGACGCACAAACAAAGAACGAGCTCGAATTCAAAGGCCGCATCGTGTTCCTCTGCGCCTCGACTCTCGAATCCACACGCATTCTTCTCAATTCCGCCACTTCGGAATTTCCCAATGGCCTCGCCAATTCCAGCGGCGAGCTCGGTCACAATCTCATGGACCACCACATGGGAGCGGGCGCAAACGGCATGATGCCCGGCCATGAAGACAAAATACCTTTCGGCAATCGTCCCAACGGCATTTACATTCCGCGTTTCCGCAACGTGAATACCAAACAAAAAGAATTCATCCGCGGCTACGGCTACCAAGGCGGCGGATTCCGCGAGGGCTGGTCGCGCGGCATGTGGATGAGCGGAATCGGCGCGGACTTCAAGAACGCCCTCAAGAAGCCCGGTCCCTGGCGCGTTGGCGTGGGCGGATTCGGCGAGTGTCTGCCGAATCATGAAAATTATGTCGAAATTGACAAGGACAAGCTCGACGCCTGGGGCATTCCCACGCTTAAGATTCATTGCGCGTGGGGGGACAACGAGCACGCCATGTCGCGCGACATCGCCATCCAGGCCGGCGAAATGCTCGCCGCCGCGGGAGCAAAAGACATCCAGGTTTATCAGGACATCAGCTCGCCCGGGCTCGGCATTCACGAAATGGGCACTTCGCGCATGGGCCGCGATCCGAAAAGTTCTGTGCTCAACGCACACAATCAGGCTCACGACGTGAAAAACCTCTTCGTTTCCGATGGCGGCTGCATGACTTCTTCTTCCTGCGTGAATCCGTCGCTCACGTACATGGCGCTCACCGCTCGCGCTTGCGACTTTGCCGTCTCCGAGATGAAGAAGAACAATTTGTAGCGGTGAGCTTGCCTCGCGCTGACGTGAGTAAGGGGCGAGCTTGTTTACCTTGAGCGAAGGCGAAGGGCCCTGCCGTCGCTCGAAGAAGGGCGGATCCACCGGCGAGCTCTTTTGGAGCAGGTTCTGCAGAAAATCTCTCTTCGAATTTCAAATTCAGGTCTAAAATGTCTGCGGAAAAGTGCATTGAGCAATGAGCATTCTTTTTCTTTCTGGGTACTTAGAACTTAAAACTTAGAACTGAGAACTCAAAAATGTCCCAGGTAATTCGTTCGACCAAGCAGTACGACGTTTGCATTATCGGCTCAGGCGCGGGCGGCGGCATGGCCGCCAAAGTCCTCACCGAAGGCGGCCTCAACTGCGCCCTCCTCGAAGCCGGGCCCGAGGTTCACCCCGAAAAAGACTTCAAGATGTTCACCTGGCCGTACGAATTGCCTCATCGCGGCGCGGGCGTTGGCGGCCGCGCGAGTAAGGATTTCAGCGAGTTTCTCGCTCCCAACGGCGCCTGGCACATTGAAGGCGAGCCGTACACCTCCGCTCCCGGCAACGATTTTCAGTGGTTTCGCTCGCGTATCGTCGGCGGCCGCACCAATCATTGGGGACGGATCGCCCTGCGTTTTGCTCCCGTTGATTTCAAATCCAAAACGCGCGACGGACTGGGCGACGACTGGCCCATCACCTACGAGGACCTTTCTCCCTACTACGACAAAGTCGAAGGCTACATCGGCGTTTTCGGAACAAAAGAAAATATTCCCAGCGCGCCCGACGGCGTCTTTCTTCCTCCTCCCAAACCGCGCTGCACCGAGCTGATGGTCAAAAAAGCCTGCGACAAGCTCGGCATCACCTGCATTCCCTCGCGCCTTGCCATCCTCACAAAATCCGTGAACGGCCGCCTTCCGTGCCACTACTGTGGCCAATGTGGACGCGGATGTATCACCGCCTCGAATTTCAGTTCCAGCCAGGTCCTCATTCCGCCAGCGATGAAAACCGGGAAGCTCACCATGATCACCGGTGCCATGGCTCGCGAGATTCTCGTGGACAAAGACGGCAAAGCCACCGGCGTCTCTTACATTGACAAAGCTACCCGCTCTGAGAAGCGCATCAGCGCCCGCGCCGTTGTGGTCGCTGCCAGCGCCTGCGAATCTGCACGCTTGCTGCTCAATTCCAAATCCTCCACGTTTCCGACGGGCATCGCCAACTCTTCCGGCACGGTTGGCAAATACTTGACGGATTCCGTCGGCAGCGGCGGCTACGGCTATTTCCCGCAGCTTGAAAAAATGCCCCCGCACAATCACGATGGCGTCGGCGGCATGCACATGTACATGCCCTGGTGGAAATTCGACCGCAAGAACGATTTCCCCCGCGGCTATCACATCGAATTTGGCGGCGGCCGCGAAATGCCCGGCGTCGGCATGTTCAATGGCATGAATCGCGACGAAGAAGGCTACGGACTCTCCTTGAAGCAGCGCGCCCGCAAACAATATGGGTGTCACATCGGCTTTGCCGGACGCGGCGAGATGATTCCCAATCCCGACACCTACTGCGAAATCGATCCCGATGTCGTGGATCAATGGGGCATTCCCGTTCTGCGCTTCCACTTCAAATGGTCTGATTACGAACTGCTTCAGGCCAAGGACATGCAGGACACGTTTCGCTCCATCGTCGAGACCATGGGCGGCGAATACAAAACCAAGACCTCCATCCACGGGGAACTCCCATTCGGCATCGAGGCGGGCGGCAAAATCATTCACGAAGTCGGCACCGCGCGCATGGGCGCCGATCCCAAGACTTCCGTGCTCAACGGCTTTTGCCAGGCGCACGACGTAAAAAATCTTTTCGTCACCGATGGGGCTCCGCTCGTTACCAATCCCGACAAAAATCCTACGCTCACCATCATGGCTCTCTCATGGCGTGCCTCCGAGTACCTCCTCGACGAAGCCAGAAAGGGAAACATCTAACATGGCCAGCGAATCTATCTCTCGCCGCGATATTCTTCGCACCCTCGCGGTTGGCGTGACCGGCTCCGTTCTGCAGGTCATTCCTGCTGAGGCTGCGGAATACGTTCACCAAATGGTCCACAAAGAAAAAGCAGCCGCACCGGCAGGGAACTACACTCCAAAATATTTTTCCGCCTCGCAATACGCCACGCTCGTCAATCTGTGCGACATGATCATTCCGAAAGACGAAAAGTGCGGCGGCGCGGTCGAAGCTGGCGCTCCCGAATTCATTGATCTCCTCACCAGCGAAAACGACAAGTTTCAATTGCGCCTCGGTGGCGGCCTTTTCTGGCTCGACGGTTACTGCACCGACCATTACGGCAAGGTTTTTCTCGAGTGCGCTCCGGAGCAAAAGAAAGAGGTGCTCGACCTCATCGCTTTCCACAAGAACGCCAAGCGGGATCCTTCGCTCAGCCAGGGCGTTTCGTTTTTCGCGTTTCTGCGCAACATGACCTGCGACGGCTACTACACCAGCAAAATCGGTATCGCCGACCTCGGCTACATCGGCAACACCTCGCTCCGCGAATTCCCCGGCTGCCCCTCGCTCACGGAGTGAACAATGATTTCGCGAACTCTCCCGGGAGGCGGCCCCGACTACAGAGCCCAATTTTGCACTTTCAACCCGCTCACGCGTCGGAATTCGCGTTCGTTATTGGTCACTAGAGTAAGTCCAGCCGCTTTCGCGTGCGCCGAAATCCACAAGTCGTTGTTGCCAATCATTTGTCCCTTGCGCTCCAGTGCTGCGCGTATCGTGCCGTAGGTTTCCGCCGCGGATTGGGGCAGCGGCATTACGGGAAGAACCTCGGCAAGTTCCCTCAGTTGCTCCAAAGCTACAGAGCGGTGGTGGCTCTTTTCTGCTCCATAAAGCAGTTCGCCGAAGGTAATTACAGAGAGTACGGCCTCTCCGTGGCGGAGCGTCTTGAAGCGCCTAAGCACGGGTTCCGGTTTCTTTCGACGTATATAAATGCAGATATTGGTGTCCAGCAGAAACTGAGCTTCCATTACAAGCCTCGGCGCCGCTGTGGCTTGTCTTTTTTTCGTCGAGAAAGCGACAGATCTTTGGGCAAACCTGCCAGTAGATCGAACGCGCGCGTCATGATGCCGGTCTTTTCTCGTAAGACGATTTCGTCGCCCCGCTTTGAGATCTCCACTTCCTTGCTCTTCAGGCGGAACTGCTTAGGCAAGCGAACCGCCTGGCTATTTCCGGAACGAAAAACCTTTGCTGTGGCCATGTTGCATCCTTCCCTTCCAGCGGAAAGAAGGCTTCAGTTCACCGCCTGTTTCCGCGGCCCTCAAATGTATATACGTAAAGTATACACGGCCAGAGCGGTTGAGGCAAAGCAAACGTATTAGTTGCCATTGCCTCCTTTTCTTTGTGTTGTTATTCTTCCCGCGCTTGTCCTCCACACCTCTCAACCAGGATCCTGCTCCGCGGCCATCGCTTTGGCCGTGGGTCTACGTCATCGCGGTCGCGTATTTCACTTTGCACATGGCTACTT
>Ga0209166_10002255_pt1 | contig 14924 bp, 9 predicted proteins | sample Coa_R1_3_FD_187151 | JGI IMG/M metagenome (GOLD analysis project Ga0209166, IMG submission 187151) | Surface soil microbial communities from Centralia Pennsylvania, which are recovering from an underground coalmine fire - Coalmine... | ecosystem: Environmental > Terrestrial > Soil > Unclassified... | reverse complement strand
CACCAAGGAGGGATGGGCGGCGGCCGGCGGGCTAGAGTCCAAGGCTTAGCTGTACACTCGCTTTCGCATTGTTGGGCTGCAGGACACGGCGTTTGTAGTCCTCAAAATCGGACTCCAGCACAAGGGTGCGTGGCCGATAGCCGGCGGCATCCCAGGCGGTGTGCAACTCCTGCCAATCAACCTGGTTCGCTACTGCTACTAGATTAATGCGCATCAGTATTTCTTTTGTGTAAGGTCGTTTGGCCTCTTCAAAAACGATAGACCGGAGAAATTGACGAGTGGGAAGACTATTAAGTAACGAAGCTGTGAGTAAAGCATCTAAATATGTATCAAAACCGAGAAAGTAACAGGTATCGTCAAGCATCACAGGCTGGTTGTCAATCGGTCGAACGACTACGAAACGTAGCTCTTTATACAATCCAGAGACAGCAACTTTGTAGGGCTTGAAAGAATAGGGGCCTATGCCAAAGATGGAGAAGGGTGGTTTTCCCTGGTAAATACTGGATTTACGAGTGTCTAAGAAACGACGATGCTTTTCGAGATACTGCCATAACCTGGGAGCCAGTATCCGTAGAGCAGTCGTATCTTCACCGATATGCTGTTGAGTAACCAGTACCTTTTTCCTTGCCTGATCCAGCTCAATACCCTTTAAGTCGGAGCTTTTCAGCAGCCAGTAAACCCAACGATCTTCAACATCCACAACATCGCCATTCCCGTTTACCAGTACCTCACCCGCGACATCCATTTCCATAATCTTGGCGCAATCGTGCTTTAGTCCTTGCCGCCAGACAAATAACGACTCACCATCCAGCGCAGAAATCGTCCGGTAATCGTCAATATGGGACACGAACTTATTCCGCACCCAGCCAAAAGTGTGGGCGGCCTGCTGGGGATTGTCTAGGGAAGCCACGGTGCATAAGAAGGTCGGGTGCGGCTGCCCCAGGTCTATGACCAGCAGAGAGGCCTCTACGGCCGCCCCGAATTCACGCGCCGCATCGATCCCGTAAGCTCGGATATTAGAAACCGGCAAGCGCCAGCGCGGTAACATCTCGACAAGGCTCTTGATCACCGAGCTTTTACATAATAGCGCCAATGTACCCCGCTGGGCAGCAAATAGGGCCAAGAGGCGAAGCAAGATATATTCGCCCAGGTCAAAGTTGCTTTTACCCGTGCGTGCATCTAACCCTGTCAACGCTTTAATATTGCTCTTCACGGGTAGATTGCCCGAATCCAGAACCCTCAGTGCCGCATTCGTCACCCAGGGAGGATTGCCGAGAATGAGGATATTTTGGGCATTAAGCACCTCTGGTGAGAATTTGTGTGTAAAAATGTCGTCCTGGTGTAAGTCTAGCTCAGCAGTAGGCCGCCTACCGTGCAACGCCTGTTCAAGCAGGGCAATCTTAAACTGCCATTCATATTTATCTTGGATCTCGACCCCATAAACAAGCCTGGCCTGGGGAAAGGCGCGTAATGCGGCAGTAATAAAATTTCCTACGCCATATGTAGGCTCAACAACAATATCTGGGGAGAGATCGAGATCGGCCAGGCAGCCACATACCTGAGCCGCCAGGCGCGGCGGAGTCTGGAAGTCGCCCCACTGCCGGGCCTGGGCGCGGTTGCCCTCCTGCGGTGACTGAAGCACGCGCTCAAACTCGGCCAGGGCCACCGCGTCAGGGAAAAACCGCCGGATGCCGGTTAGATGGCGTAGCCGCTCGTTCACCACGTCAAACGGGGCAGACAGCGGGATTAGGTTGCGCACATCTGCCCGGCTCGGCTCCGCTAGATAGTCTGAGACGGCCTCGGCCAAGTGCAGAGCAAGCTGAGTCATAGGATTTTCACTATGCCTGGCACCGCCTCAGTCAGGTTAACAACCCGGCTATATTGCAATCGCCACTGGAGCGCATTGGAGATCGTCAAGAACCCCAATACAGGCGGGGTCTGGATGATTTCATCGGCCAGCGCATTATAGATAATTTCATCGCCAGGCAAGTTACGGTCGGCGAGGAAGGCCAATATATCATCCCGGTTTCCATCGCGCTGAAGAATCTCGGTGATGCCCCGCGTCGTCTGGTAGTCCGCGGTTCGGCCCTTGTCGATAAATGCACAACGCACGAAGGTCAGGGTTGCCGTCCTATTTTGCGGGTCGTCGTGTTTCTCATAGACGAAGAGCAGCAAATTATAGCCCAGGCCATATATCTTCTGCCGGGCTGATCGGAAAGGACATGACGATTGCGGCTGGCGGATACTGGTGGCTTTAATGTCCGTTTCCAGCGAAGGCAGGTCCAAGCCCAGAGCCGCGTTGCCAGCGGGTACGCTATAAAGAGCCTCCAGCCAGGATCGGAACTTGATTTCAACGAATGTGCCGACCGCCTTGCCGTCCGTAACGCCCAAGAGCTCTGCGTACGTATGTTGCGCAGAGCAAAAGGCGCCGGCGGCGGATATAAGATCGGCCTCCGACAGCGGCTTCTTCATAAGTAGCCTCCAGGCGCGACATGGGGGGCTTGTCGAGACACAGACCTACACGTCGAGCCAGGTTTTTTCGCGCCGGTAGGTGTGCAGCGCCGGCTTGCAGGCGTCGCAGAGCGTGACGCTGGCCTGGCGCAGCTCGACGCCCCGGCGGGTGCGGTAGCGGTAGCTGTAGCGATAGCGGTTGCTGTGCCGCGCGCAGTACTGCAGGCCGCACTGCTGGCAGAGCACCAGCATGGCGCTGTCGCAGGCCGCCCAGCCACACTGGCCCGCGTCGTTGTGCTGGGCGGCCAACTCGCGGCGGATCGTTTCCGCCGTGGCCGCCGCTTCCTGGCGCTGGCGCTCGGCAAAGGCCCGCTTACAGCGGCGACAGCGCGGCGCGGTCACGTCGCCGTGCCGCGCGCAGAAATAGCGCCCGCAAACCACGCAGACCTGGTCGGCATATTCCCGGCAATAGACGAGCCCGGATTCGCATCTCAGCGCCATCCATCCTCGCTTACGGGGGCCCGCCGCGCCTGGCCCAGGCGGTCCAGGTCCCAATCCCGATAGAGCTGCGGCAGCATATCCTGGGGCGTCCACCCGTCCCGCACCCCATACTTGCCCTGGTACTCGGCGAGCGTTTCGCCCACCTCATAGAACAGGATCTGGGCCACCCGCAACCCCACCGGGAGCACCACCGCGGCGTGGCTGTGATTGGTGATCTCCATGGTCCAGTGCGAGATATAGCCCACATCGCCGACCCCGGCGCATTTGCAGACCGAGAGACAGCTGCGGCCGATGCTGCTGCGCGCGCGCATCGAGGTGGTGAAGCCCTTTTGCCCGCCGATGACCTCTTCGGTGTGGGCCAGGATCGTATCGCCCGGCCGGATGGTGATCACGCCGTCGCGGGCCTCCTGGGGCTCGCCCCAGAAGAGCCGCGCTTGCGCGGCGTCGATGAAGCTCACGCTGATCATGTTGTGGTTGGGCAGGAAATACCAGGCGCCCAGGCGCACGTCATATGAGTTCGTGCCGAGCTGCCGGCGCTCGAACGGCTCGATGACGATGTTGCCGGCCGCGCGTTCTTCGAGAATCCGCTTATCGGATAATAGCACGCTTTGCTCCTGACTCGGCTACCCCAGCGGGGTCACCGGCTCGTCGTCGTCGCTCGCATCCTGGATCGGCCCGGTCCGGTAGGCCCAGTCGCCCGCCCGCGCCGCGCTGACGACCCGCTCGTAACTGGCCTTCGTCATCTTGGCGATGCGCTCCCAGGTATAGAGGGTGTCGACATCGTGGCGGGCCCGCGCGGCCCGCGTGCGCGACCAATCGGGGTGGACCAGAGTGTGCAGGATGCCCCAGGCCAACGAGCCGGGATCATTGGGATGCACTTTCAACCCATTCTCATGCAGGGTGACCACTTCGCTCAGCCCGCCGGTGTCGCTAACCACGACGGGGCAGCCCGCCGCCATCGCCTCCAGGGCAACGATGCCGAAGGGCTCGTAAAGGCTGGGGAAGACGGCACAATCGGCCACTTTGTAGAGCCGGTCCCGGTCGTCGTCCGAGATACGGCCGGGGAAGAAGAACCAGCCGCCGACGCCGCGCTCCTCCGCGCGGCGCTGGAGCTCGAAGCGGAAGTCGCCGCCGCCCGCCACGATAAAGCGCACGTCGGGATAGATCGAGACGATCTGGGGCGCGGCGTCGACCAGCACTTGCAGGCCTTTTTCCCAGACCAGCCGCCCCACATAGAAGACGATTTTCTGGTGGGGGGTGGCCAGGCTGTTGCGGAACCAGCGCAGGTCCTGCCCGGTCAGGCGATCGAACGGCCGGGGGTCGACGCCGTTGGGGATGACGTCGATCTTTGCGGCGGGGGCGTCGAAATAGGTGCGGACCTCCCAGGCCATATACTGGCTACAGGCGATCGTGCGCCAGCTTTCGTAGACCAGGCGCCACTCGGCCATATGGATATCGCGCTGCATCTCTTCGCCCAAATGGCCCTGGTTGCGGCCCATTTCGGTCGCATGGATCGTCGCCAGCAGCGGCAGCCGCCGCGAGTGCTTGACGGCGATAGCGGCGAAGGCCACTAGCCAGTCGTGGGCATGGATCAGGTCGAACGGTCCCTTTTGGTCGACGATCTGCTGGCACGCCGCTTCGAGCATGACATTGGTCTGCACCGTATTGGTGTAGAAGTTGCCGGCCTGGTAGGGGAAGGGGTCGACCCGGTAGAAGTGGCTGCCGTTGGCCGCCGGCGCGCCGGTGGCGGCCGCGATGATCGCGTCGTCGTGGATATCGCCCTTCAGGCGCGGCGTCACCAGGTGAACCTCCACATCCTCGTCCACCAGCTCAGGCAGCAGCTCCACCACGTGCTTGCCCAACCCGCCCACCATGTTCGGCGGCCATTCCCAGGATAGCATCAATACGCGCATGCTTGGCTCCTCAGTAGGCAGTAGGCAGTAGGCAGTAGGCAGTGTGTGGTACGACACTGCCTCGCCTGCTGCGCTGCCTTGGGTAGTAGGCAGTAGGCAGTAGGCAGTAGGCAGTGTGTGGTACGACACTGCCCCGCCTGCTGCGCTGCCTTGGGTAGTAGGCAGTAGGCAGTAGGCAGTAGGCAGTGTGTTGCGCCACTGCCCGGCCTGCTACGCTGCCCGGAAGCGGTCGGCGGCTGTTGGTTACGCATGACCGTTGGATACCAGTGAGCTCACGAGACCGTTGATTAGGCGGCCGACTTCACCCGTCGCCGCGAGCAACTGCGCGGTATTATCCGCGGGCAAATAGGCTAGGCGCGCGCCGATCAGCGCCTGCGTTTCGACCTCCCGTAATGAGCCATAGGCAATGTGGAGATGATGGGCGAACTCTTTGCTTGAGCTCCGCCCTTGACCTTCGGCGATATTTGAAGGCACAGACACCGCCGCCCGCCGGATCTGATTGGTCAGGCCATATAACTCCTCTTTCGACCAGGCCCGGGTAGCAGCATACACCATCTCGACCAGATCCATCGCCTTTTGCCAGGCCAGCAAATCCCGATAATTCCGCCCACCCATAGGACCGCTAACTCCTTCCCACCGCACTAACGCGTCGGCTATCGGGCACTGCCTCGTCACCAGTCACTCACCGCCCTCCCGCCCACCGCCCACCGCCTATCGACTCGTCCCCCTGCCTACGTCGACTCGTCTTACTGCCTACTGCCTACTGCCTACTGCCTACTCGTCCCTCTGCCTACTGCCTACTGCCTACTCGTCTCTCTGCCTACTCGCCCAGCCACCGGCCGTAGATGTCGGCGGCCTCGGCGGTCGGGCGGAAGCCGAAGCCGCGATAGAGGCGTTGGGAGGAGAGGTTGGTTTCCTGCGTGCTGAGCGTCACCCGGGTGACGCCGAGGGCGGCCATGCGGCCGAGCACATAGGCGAGCATGGCCGCGCCGTAGCCCCGGCCGTGCCAGGCGGGGGCGACGGCCAGGCGATCGAGGTGGCCCCAGCGCTCGAGGACGGTAAAGCCGGCGTAGGCCACCGGGACCCCGGCCGTCCAGCCGAGCCAGATCTGGACGCCGGCCTGCTGGCGGTAGACCCGAAACTCGCTATCCGCATTCCACCAGAGCCAGGGGAAGGCGGCATGGTCCACAGCGATCACGGTGGCCAGGTTATGCGCGGTCAGCGGCGCGAATTCCAGCGGCGGCAGCGGCCGGGTGACGGCGGGCGGGCCGATCATCCCGCTCAGCTGGTAATACAGGACCCGCTCCAGGCGCACGAAGCCCTGGGCGGCATACAGCGCGGCATGGCTGGCCCACTCGCCATCGGGCAGGAGGAGCACGCGGTCGCCCGCCGCCCGGCAGGCCGCCACGACCGCGCGGAGCAGGGCGCCCCGTGCCCGCCGGGCCTGGATCTCCAGGATGGCGGTGATCTCGTCGCGGCGGCGCCAGGGCTCGGCCACCAGGTACTCGCCGCTCGCCGGGGCCAGCCAGCCCGCGCCGGGATACTGCCCCAGGTGGGCCGTGAGACTGGCCGGGCTGAAGCGGCTGTGCCAGGGCAGCCGTAGGGCCGGCACATCCGCCGGCGCCAGGGGCCGCACCGCGGGATCCGGCTCGTCGGCGTGGCGCGCCCAGGGCAGCAAGGAGTGGCCCGCCCTCACCACGCCGGGGGGTCCCACGCGGCGCCACCCGGCCCGGGCCGCGCCGCGCGCCGGCCGGGCCCGCGCAGGAAATATCGAAATCGCACCGTGCCCGGCGAATGGCGTGTCATACAGGTCCCGCTTTCTCCGGAATGGGCCGTCCAACCACCGCGGCCGGCCCGCCCGCCTCATTGTACCAGAGCAGCGGAAAGGCGGTCAAGCGGGACGGGGAGGCCGGAGATCAGCGCCGGACGGCACGCGACTTGCTGTATCTCTACCGACTCATGGCCCACCCGCAGCACGTGGCGTATCGTAGCCGGCGCGATGCGCCCGGGGCGCACGATACTACGCAATCGGCGCAATTCGACTAATCTATTCAGGCAGTCTATTCAGAAAGGAACGATCTCATGACCCGCAGAAGCATCCTCTATTGGCTCATGGCCTGTGGCGCGCTCGCGCTGCTGATCGGCGCGGGCGGGCTGACCCGCGCCGCCCCCCCGGCCAGCGCCCCGCCGCCCCCTAGCGACCACCCGGTGGTGAATCCGGGGATCGTCGTCAGCCACCACAGCACCAGCCCGCCGAGCGCGCAGACGCTCGCCGCGCCCAACGCGCCCAACGTGATCCTCTACGATCAGTATAATAGCCCGGGCACGAACTCGACGGTCTCTCAGCAGTTTGAGGCGGCCAACGCCGCCTTTAACAGCCAGGGGGGCGACGATTTCACGGTCCCGGTCACGCAGACCTGGACCGTGAACGAAGTCGATGCGCAGGGCGTCTACTTTAATGGGCCCGGCCCGGCGGCCAGCTTTAACGTCTTCTTCTACACCAATATGGGCACCTTGCCGGCGACGCCAGTTTATACCGGCACGGCGGAGACCTACACCGGCGGCCCGACCGATTTCGTGATTACCCTGGGCACCCCGGCGGTGCTGCCCGGCGGGCAGAACTACTGGGTCTCCGTGCAGGCGGTGATGAATTTCACGCCGGGCGGCGAGTGGGGCTGGACGGATCGCACCGTGATCGCCAATAACCCCGCGGCCTGGCGCAACCCCGGGGGGGGCTTCGGCACCAGTTGCACCAATTGGGGCGTGAAGACGGTCTGTATTCCCACCTCGACCGGGGACTTTGTCTACCGCCTGGTCGGCATCAACACCGGCGGCGGCACGCCCACCCCGACGGCCACGGCCTGCCCGCCGAGCTACAGCGTCAGCGTGAGCGCGGGGTCGATTATCACCGGCACCAACGACACGGGCAACCACTGCGACGACTGCTCGACGACGATTCCCTTGCCCTTCCCCGTGCAGCTCTACGGCCAGACCTTCACCAGCGCGCAAGTCGGCTCCAACGGCACCTTGAGCTTCGGCACGCCCAACAACGCCTTTACTAATGCCTGTTTGCCCGCTGCCACCGCCACCTTCCAGATCTTCCCCTACTGGGACGACCAGGAAACCAGCACCGGCCTGCCCGGCTGCAGCGCCTTCGCCAACGGCTGCGGGATCTTTACCGCCACAGTCGGCAGCAGCCTCTATATCGACTACCACACGGTGCTGTTTGCCAACACCGGCCAGGCCGAAGAGTACGAAGTGGTGCTCACCCAGGGCTCGCCGAACTTCAGCGTCGTCTACGGCAGCCCGCTCACCGATACCGCGAGCGAGACGATCGGCGTGCAGCAAAGCCCGACCGGCTCCTTCACCCAGTACAAGTGCAATACGGCCAATCCGCCGATCACATCCGGCCTACAGCTGAACTTCACCCAGTCGACCGCCTGCGCCACGCCCACGCCGATCGCCACGGCCACCGGCACGGCCACCGGCACCGGCACGGCGACCGGCACGGCCACCCGCACGGCCACCCCCGCCGGCACCGCGACGGTCACGGCCACGCCCACGTGCGGCGGCCCCGTCGGCACGCCCGGCCCCTGGGCCACCTCGACGGTCGGCCCGCCGGTCCGCTATCGCTCCGGCGGCACCACCGACGGCACCTACGTCTACGTCTACGGCGGCTCCAACGCGAGCGCCCAATACCTGAACGATCTCTGGCGCTGGGACCCCGCCACCCAGACGTGGACCCAGCTCGCCAATATGCCGACCGGCAAGTCCAACATCCAGGGCGCGTACTGGAACGGCAAGATCTACGTCCCCGGCGGCTATATCGGCAGCCACATCACCGAGAACGCCATCTACGACATCGCCAGCAACACCTGGAGCACCGGCGCGGCGCTGCCGGCCCCGCAGAGCGGCCAAGAAGTCGCCTATAACAACAAGATCTATGTCTTCGGCGGCAACCCAGGGCCCCAGGCCACGACCTCGATCTACGACATCGCCGGCAACTCCTGGTCGACCGGGGCGTCCATGCCCGCCGCGAACACCTATGGCCGGGCGACTCGCGTGGGCACCTATGCCTACTACGCCGGCGGCATCACCACGGTGACCGTCAACACGCTGTATCGCTATGATCTGGTGGGCAACACCTGGACGACGCTGGCGCCGTTGCAGACCGCGCGCACCAGCGAAGAATTGATGCCGTCCCCGGATGGCAGCATGATCTTTGCGGTCATGGGCGGGGACGCGACCTTCTTCACCGGCGTGCCGCTGGCGCAGTCGGTGGAGATCTACAATATCGCCGGCAATAGCTGGACCTACGGCAACCCGGTGGTGACGAAGGCCGCCGCCCCGTCCGGCGGGCTGGCCGGCGGCAAGCTGATGGTCGAGGGCGGGGTCGACGGCACCACCTACCTAAACACGGTGCAGGTCTCCAACCTGCCCAGCGCGCCCTGCACCACGCCAACGGCCACCAGCACGGCGACGGCGCCGCCGGTCAACACCGCCACGGTAACCAGTACCCTGCCGCCCGGCAGCACCGCCACCAGCACGGCGCCGCCGGTCAACACCGCCACGGTAACCAGTACCCTGCCGCCCGGCAGCACGGCGACCCGCACGGTGGCCCCGAGCAGCACGGTGGCCCCGAGCAGCACGGCGACGGCGCGCCCGACCAACACGGTCGGCCCGAGCGCCACGCCCTGCACGCTCAGCTTCGACGACGTGCATCCGACGGACTACTTCTACACGCCGGTGCTCTACCTGGCCTGCCACGGCGTGATCTCCGGCTACCGCAACAGCGACGGCACCTTCAGCTTCCGCCCCTATAACAATACGACGCGTAGCCAGATGGTTAAGATCGTCGTGCTCGGCTTCAACAAAACCATCGTCACCCCGCCCGCCGGTAACTTTACCTTCACCGACGTGCCGCCGAGCAACCCCTTCTTCAGCGTCATCGAGACCGCCGCCGCCGACAATATCGTCAGCGGCTACAACTGCGGCGGGCCGGGCGAGCCCTGCGATAGCGCCAACCGCCCCTACTTCCGGCCCTACGCTAACGTCACCCGCGGCCAACTCTCCAAGATCGACGTCGTGGCCGCCGGCTGGGCGCTGCGCAACCCGGCCACCGGCAGCTTCGAGGACGTCCTGTCCGGCACGGCGTTCTACGAGTTCGTGGAGACAGCCTACTGCCACGGGATCATCTCGGGCTACAACTGCGGCGGCCCGGGCGAGCCCTGCGACGGCACCAACCGCCCGTACTTCCGCCAGTACAACGATGCCACCCGCGGCCAGATCGCCAAGATCGTCTACCTGTCGGTCACCAGTGGGGTGGTCTGCGGCCCGGCGACCACCTCCGGCCCGTCCAACTCCGACCACCCGTAACGTCGACCCGGCGGGGGCGCCGATCGGCGCCCCCGCCCCCAGGCCCCAGGTCCCGGCCGCAGCTGCGGCCGGGACCTGGGGCGTCTCGCCCCCGCCCCACCTTACCGGACCTTATGGCGGATTAGAGAGCCAAATCATGCCTGACCAGGCGGGTGCCGGCCAGGTAAACAGGCCTCTCACGCCTACCTGGCCGTTTACCGCAGTTGACAAATCGAATAGGGACCCCTATAATGGGCTATACCTGAACCCAAATTTGGGCCCGGGTTCGGCACGCTACACCTGCCGTCCGCTAAAGGAGGTGCCCGGAGGCCCGCCGCGCTACTCCCCGCCCCCATCACGCCGTCGTGTCGCGTTCCCCCCCTGCGGAGCCACTGCCGCAGCCGGCACCGGCCAGGCGGCTCGACCTATCTACCGTACTGACATCGCGCTTCTTCCGGAAAGGACCTTCTCAGATGAACAGACGCAATCTCGTCGCGCTACTGCTGGCCCTCGGCGCCCTGGCCCTGCTGGTCGGCCTGAGCGGCAGCAGCCGCGCCGCCTCGCCCAGCAACGGGGCGGGGCCCAGCGGGGGCCCCGCCCCTCTCGTGCCCATCCTGATCGCCAACCCGCTGCATCCCGCGCCTCCCAACCCCGCGCAGGCGCCGGCCACGATCACCAACCTGCTCGACGACCATGTCGTCGACCTGGGCCAGCTCGGCATCCGCCCCGTCGCGGTGCCCATCGCCCCCCAGAACAGCAAATCCGCGCCCTTTGGCGGCCTCTCCCGCGCCCTGCCCAATGGTGGGGCCATCGGCACCCAGAACGCCTTCATGGACGCCAGCCCTGACGTCATCAGCCAGACGACCACCGGGGCCATCGGCACCCTCTTGTCCAGCTTTACCCCGGCCGAAACCGTGAACTATTACATCAACGGCGCCCTGGCCGGCAGCTTCGCCGCCAACGCCAACGGCGTTGTGGCCGTCGGCATCAACACCGGCGCCGGCCTGGGCTATCTGACCCTCGAAGGCATCGGCGCGACCAGCGGTAAGCGCGCCGGCACGGTGGCCCAGGTACTGGACGCCGCCCCCTATGTGCCCGGCTACGCCGCCGCCCCCCATGCCGTCAACGAGACCGCGAGCGGTAGCTTCTATGCCTACGGCTGGCGCTGGGCACCTAACACCACCACCACCGTCAGCCTCTACCGCAACGGCGTTTTCCTCGGCAATGCCGCCACCAGCGCCAATGGGCGCTTCTTCGTGCAGATCACCCCGGCCAACAGCGGCGACACCGCGGCGATCTACACCGCGATTTCGACCACCACCGGCTTCGAGTCCGGGGCCAGCGTGGAAGAGCGCGCCGACGCCGGCACCCCGCCCCAGGGCGACTCCAACCTGGCCCGCGTCCTGGTCGACCGGCCCATTATTCCCGCCACCGGCGGGGTGATTGGCATAGTCGGTGAGGGCTTCCAGGCCGGCGAGACGGTCAACATCACCGGCTGCGCCACCGGCTCCGTGCCCGCGACGGCCAACGGGGCCGTCGGCGTGTTCCTCAACTTCGGGGCCGGGTCGGGCCAAGCGCTCTGCGTCTTCACCGGGGCCAGCAGCGGCCGGGTGGGCCGCGGCGCCATCCAGGAGGACAGCAACGCGGTCAACGCGCCCAGCGCGATCAACGCGCCGGCGAACATCACCACACTGGCCACGAATTTCATCTTCCTGTTCGACCGGCTGCTGCCGAACCAGAACGGCACGATCTACATTGACGGGGTGAGCCAGGGCACCTGCACGCCCTGCACCAACGGCAGTGGCTCCGGCTCGGCTACGCTCTCGGCCGCGGGCCTCACCGTGGGCATCCACGAGGCGGCGATCGTCGGCGCCAGCGGCCAGACCGTCAACGCCCCGCTCTACGTCATCCCCGCGCAGGGCACCGCCACCCCGACCAACACAGTGGTCCCGACCTCCACCGCTACCGCGACGGCGACGGCCACGGCCTGCACGCTGAGCTACAACATCAGCGTGAGCGCGGGGGCGATCATCACTGGCACGACCGATACAGGCAACCACTGCGACGATTGCTCGACGACGATCACCCTGCCCTTCCCGGTGACCTTCTACAACCAGATCTACAACACCGCCATCGTCGGCTCCAACGGCGGCATGGCCTTCGTCGCCAACAACGACGCCTTCACCAACGTCTGCCTGCCCACCGCTACCCTTAACTTCCCTATCCTGCCCTACTGGGACGACCAATGCACCGCCCCGTGCGCCACCTCGACCTGCACCGGCTGCGGCATCTTCACCAGAACGGTCGGCTCCACCCTCTACATCGAGTGGCGCACCAACCTCTACAACACCAACACCGCCGAGAACTACGAGGTGGTGTTGACGCAAGGCTCGCCCAACTTCAGCGTGGTCTACGGGCCGGGTATCACCGACACGGCCAGCGAGACGATCGGCGTGCAGCGCGACACCGGCAGCAACAGCACCCAGTACAAGTGCAACACGGCCAACCCGCCGATCACGGCCGGGCTCCAACTGAATTACACCCTGACGAGCTCCTGCTTCAGCCCCACGCCCACCGGCACGGCCACCGGCACGGCCACCCGCACGGTCACCGTCACCAACACGCCGACCAACACCCCCACAGTCACCGTCACCAGCACGCCGGCCAACACCGGCACCGCGACGGCGACCCCGGGCTGCGGCGCGCCGCAGAGCTGGCAGGCTGCCCCCAGCCTCACGCCCGGCCAGTACGCCATCCAGGGCGCGCTCGGCTCCGACAATAACCTGTATGTGCCCGGCGGCCTCAACGCCGCCAGCACCCCCGTCCCGGCCCAGATGGCCCGCTTCAACCCGACCCTCAACACCTGGTCCCTGGCCGCCGCCCCGCCCCTCGCCGCCGGTGAGAGCGCGGTCGGCGCCGGCAACGGCAAGGTCTTCGTCGCCGCCGGCTTCCTCGGCGGCACCACGGTCACCACGACCCTGGAAATCTATGACATCGCCTCCAACACCTGGACCTACGGCGCGTCCTTGCCCGCCGGGGTCGAGGCTGCCGCCGGCGCCGTGCTCAATGGCAAGTTCTATGTGATCGGCGGCGACGACTTCACCGTCCCCGTGCGCTCCACCTACATCTACGACATCGCCGCCGGTACCTGGTCCACCGGCCCGCAGATCCCCGATACGGGCGGGCGCACCAACACCTACGCCACCACGGCCAACGGCCTGGTCTATGTCTTCGGCGGCGCGACCACCGGCAGCTTCACGGCGATCGACACGTTGCTCGCCTACAACCCAGGGACTAACAGCTGGACCACCCTGGCCTCCGCCGGCACCGGCGGGCACGGTAACTACGGGGCCATCTCGCCCTACGGGGCCGGCAAGCTGCTGGCCACCGACGGCGCGGATACCACGTTCGTCGCCGTGGCAACCACGCACATCTACGACATCGCCAGCAACACTTGGAGCGCCGGCCCCACCATGCAGACGCCCCGCGCGGGCCACGCGCAGGGCACCCTGCCCGACGGGCGGGTGCTGGTGACCAACGGGCTGAACACGAGCTCGACGACGACGACGACCAGCGAGCAGCTGCCGCCGGTGGTGCCGTGTACCACCGCCACGCCGACGGCCACCAGCACGCTGCCGCCGACCAGCACGGCCACGCGCACGGCAACGGCGCCGCCGCTCAACACCGCCACGGTAACCAGCACCGTGCCGCCCGGCAGCACGGCGACCCGCACGGTGGCCCCGAGCAGCACGGCGACGGCGCGCCCGACCAACACGGTCGGCCCGACCGCCACGCCCTGCACGCTCAGCTTCACCGACGTCCACCCGACCGATTACTTCTACACGCCGGTGCTCTACCTGGCCTGCCATGGCGTGATCTCCGGCTACAACAACGGCGACGGCACCTTCAGCTTCCGCCCGTATAACAATACGACGCGCTCCCAGATGGTCAAGATCGTCGTCCTCGGCTTCAACAAAACCATCGTCACGCCGTCGGCGGGCAACTTCACCTTCACCGACGTGCCGCCGAGCAACCCCTTCTTCAGCGTCATCGAGACCGCCGCTGCCAACGCCATCGTCAGCGGGTACAACTGCGGCGGCCCGGGCGAGCCCTGCGATAGCCAGAATCGCCCCTACTTCCGGCCCTATGCCAACGTCACCCGCGGCCAGCTGAGCAAGATCGATGTCGTCGCCGCCGGCTGGGCGCTGGTCAATCCGTCTAACCCCAGCTTCGAGGATGTCGTGCCCAACACGGCGTTCTATGAGTTCGTGGAGACGGCGTACTGCCACGGGATCATCTCGGGCTACAACTGCGGCGGCCCGGGCGAGCCCTGCGACAGCCAGAATCGCCCCTACTTCCGCCAGTATAACAACGCCACCCGGGGCCAGATCGCCAAGATCGTCTACCTGTCGGTCACCGGCAGCGCGACCTGCGGCGTGACCCCCACGGCGACGCCCGGGCCGTCCGGCTTCAACACCCCGTAATGTCGACCCGGCGGGGGTGCCGACTGGCGCCCCCGCCCTAGAACAGGACCCGGGCGGTCAGACGCCCGGGTCCTGTTGTTTGTCCGGCGATCCCGGCAGGCCGCCGCTAGCGCCCGGCGGCGCGCGCCTGCCAGGCGGACCGGGCCGCAGCCAGCCGGCGCCAGGCGGTGCGGCGGCTCACGCCGAGCACGGCCGCGGCGGCCGCGATCGTCTGGCCCTC
>Ga0209166_10002253_pt1 | contig 14932 bp, 9 predicted proteins | sample Coa_R1_3_FD_187151 | JGI IMG/M metagenome (GOLD analysis project Ga0209166, IMG submission 187151) | Surface soil microbial communities from Centralia Pennsylvania, which are recovering from an underground coalmine fire - Coalmine... | ecosystem: Environmental > Terrestrial > Soil > Unclassified... | reverse complement strand
CTCGTTCTCAGCGGTTACCCGGCGCTCCAAGAAGCCATGTCTGCCATCCTTCTCGAGGCTGACGAAGTCCTTGTGAAACCTATTGGCTTGTCCGAGATCACGGAAATCATCCAAAAGAAACTGTCTGCTCCCTCGTCTCGCAAGGCGATTAAGAAAGAGTGCGTCGCAACGATTCTGTCGCGCGATGTGGATCCAATTATCAAGAGTTGGCTGTCCAGCGTGGAACGCAACGACGAACTGACTGCTCTCCCCTTAAACTACCAGGAACGCACCGGCCATCTTCCTCTGCTCGTAGGAGATCTCGTCCGCCGTTTGCACCTTGCCCCCAACGATACGGTTCCGGTTTCCAGCGCGGCGCGCGATCACGGAATACTGCGACGCATGCAAGGCTACACGGTTCCCATGATGGTGGAAGAGTCGAGAATGTTGCAGGTCAGCATCTTCAATACTCTGCAAACCAATTTAAAGAGTGTGGATTTCAGCACTGTTCTGCTCGATGTGATGGTCATCGCCGACGAAGTGGATTCCCAACTGAAGCAGGCCGTGCTCGGGTTTATGGCGCCCTTACTAGCGAAGTCGACGAGTTAGCGCAATTTGCGCACCCTGTCGCAGCACTTGCCACGAGCTGTTCAGGGCCCAGGATATTCTTTCCATGGTCGTCCGCCTGCAAGCGTGGGCTCGCGTCGTTTTGCTATTTTCCCGAGTCAAAACTTGAACCCGCCTAGTCCTAGAACGCCTAGCCTTTTCTTCCTACCAGCTGCGCTCCGCCGGTTTGATTGCTTCCCCGTACCTCGCCGCGTATGATTAGCGATTCATGCTCCCGGCTCGGCCTCATCCGTCCATGACCCGCTTTCTCTCCCGCTTGCTCATTCTGTGGGCCTTGGCCTCCGCCTTGTCTCCTTTCTTTTTCGATACCCGCGCTCAAGCTCCCGCCACCGCTGAAATCATGCCTCTCAGCGAAATTCGTCCCGGCATGCAGGGCTATGCCTACACCATTTTCGCCGGCGACCAGGTCGAAAAGTTCGACCTCGAAGTCCTCGGCGTTATGCCCAATTTTCTCGGCCCCAAGCAAGCCATCATTCTCGTCCAGCTGAAAGGGCCAAAGGTCGAGCACACCGGCGTCGTCGCAGGCATGAGCGGCAGCCCCGTCTATTTCGAAGGCAAACTTGCCGGCGCTCTCTCCCTCAAGCTCGGCGTCTTCACCAAAGAGCCCATCGGCGGCGTCACTCCCATCGAAGACATTCTTCATCCCCAGCCACAACCCTCCTCCGAAGCCGTCCCCTACGAATCCCCCGCTCCTCGGATTTCGCTGCCCCAAAACGCAGCTTCCAGCACCGGCCTCCCCACCGGCTCCGCCCTCGAACCCATCGAAACGCCTCTGGTCTTCTCCGGCTATCAACCCGAAGCCCTCCGCCAGTTCGCCGGCCAGCTCCAAAGCTACGGCTTCGTCGCCGCGCAAGGCGGCACCGCCGCTCCAAAACCCGGCGATTCTCATCTCGTCCCCGGCGACATGGCCGGCATGGTGCTCGTGCAAGGTGACACCTCCATCAGTTCCGCCTGCACCGTCACTGCTGTCCGCGCCAACCGCGTCTATCTCTGCGGCCATCCCTTTCTGAGTCTCGGCGACGTGCAATTCCCCATGGCTCGCACGGAAGTCGTAACCACTCTCTCCTCCGACCTCGCCTCCACCAAAATCATCAACGTCGGCGGCTCCATCGGCACCATCACGGGAGACCATCTCACCGCCGTGACCGGCAAGCTTGGCGCTCCGCCTCCGATGATCCCCATCGACCTCACGCTCGCCGTCGGCGGCGCCGAAAAGAAATTGCATTTCGAAATGATCAATCACCCCAAGCTCACCCCGCTCCTCGTCGGCCTCACCGTCTTCAACGGCCTTACGCAGAACTCCCTCTACGGCGAAGGCACCACGCTCCACCTTTCCGGTCAAGTGCTTGTGCATGGCCACGCACCCGTTCAAATCGAAAACACCTTCGCGCCAGGTGATGCTTTCACGCCGGACGGCTTGCCCATTGCCCTCAATATCCAAACTGTTTTCTCGCGTCTTTTCACAAATACGCGCGAAACTCCCGTCTTCGACCGCATCAACCTTCGCGTCGAGAGCGTGCCCGGCCGCCAATCCTTCAGCATCGAAAGCGCCTGGCTGGAAAAGGGGGAAGCTGCACCGGGCGAAACTCTCCGCGTGCGCGTTTTGCTCCGGCCCTACCGCGGCCCCGAACGCATTGAGGAAACTACCGTGCGCGTTCCCGAGCAAGCTACCCGCGGCACCACGCTCCGCGTCCTCGTCACCGACGGCGACATGCTCAACCGCGCCTCCCGCGGGTTCGCATTTGGAGCTGCGGGGGGCGGCTCCACGGGCCTCGATCAACTCATCGCTCTTCTCAACCACGAGCGCCGCAACGACCGCCTTTATGTCGGACTTTTCGTCCCCACACCCACCATTCTTTGGGACGATAAAGAACTCCCCAACGTCCCGCTCGATCAAATCAATGTCATCGATGGCCGCCCCGCTCCCGGCAGCGTTCAAGTCTTGCGTGAATCGCTCGCCAGCGAATCTTCCATCCCGCTTGGCGGGCCTGTGACAGGGATCATTTCCCTCAATCTCCAAATCCGGTGACCATGCAAATGCCAAATTGCGATCTGTCCGATCTTTCTTCCACTCGCCACTCGTCACTCGCCACTCGCCACTTCCGCGCGCTAGCCCGGATCGTTCTACTTTCTTTATTTTTCTATCCTCTCGCTTCTTCTTTCTCCCCTCTTCATGCCGAACACACCCGCCGCTGGCTGCAAACCACGTACGAAGAATTCCTGAAAGGCACCGCCCATGGTGTTGCCGTTCGCAGCGACGGCCGTCTCGAACTTGCTCCCAAATTTACTCTCCTCGCGGACGCCGACGCCTCTTATCTCTGGTCTCTTCGCCTCGATCCCAAGGGCGCGCTATACGCCGCCGGCGGCTCTCCCGCCAAAGTTTTTCGCTTCGATGCTGGCGGCAAACCCACTACCGTTTTTGATTCCACGGATCTCGTGGCTCAGGCCATCGCCTTCGATTCCAAAGGCGTCCTCTACGTGGCCACTTCCCCGGACGGCAAGGTTTATCGCGTCTCCTCGGCCGGAGAAAAATCGGTCTTCTTCGATCCCAAAACAAAATACATCTGGGACATCGCATTCGGCTCCGACGGTGTTCTTTACGTCGCCACCGGCGATAAAGGCCAGATTTTCGCCGTCACTCCCGACGGTAAGGGCGAACTCTTTTACGCCAGCGATGAAGCCCACATCCGTGTCCTCGCTTTCGACGCGAACCACAATCTTCTCGCCGGCACCGAACCCAACGGCCGCGTCCTGCGTATCACGCGTCCCGGCGCCAAATCCCCACGCAAAGAAAAAGAGTCCGGGTCAACCGCATCTGTCGCCGAGGGCTTTGTCCTTTACGAAACCTCCAAGCGCGAAGTCACCGCTCTCTCCGTCGCTCCCGACGGCTCCATTTACGTCGCCGCCATCGGCGAAAAACAGCGCACCTCCGCTCCGACTCCCGCCACGATCGTCACTTCGCCGCAAGGAACCACCACCATCACCACCGGCGGTGTGACTGGCGTGGTCTCTGGCCAGCTTCAGCAGCAACAGCAAATTCCGTTTCTGGCCTTCCCACCACTGGTCTCAAGCAGCATCTACCGCCTGTCCCCCGACGGCGCTCCCGATGAACTCTGGACTTCCCGCGAGGACATCGTCTATTCCCTCGGTCTCGCCTCCGACGGCCGCGTCCTGGCCGGCACCGGTAACAACGGCGCGCTCCTCGCCATCGATGGCCACGGCGTTTTCGCGCAGCTGGCCAAGGCCGGCTCCGAGCAAATCACCGGTATCGCACGCAACGCTGCTGGCAAAATTTTCCTCTGCACCGCGAATCCCGGAAAAGTTTTCTCCGTCGGCCCCGAATACGAAGCCGAAGGCACTTACGAATCGCACTCCTTTGACGCCCGTCTCTTTTCCCAATGGGGACGCCTGGACTGGTGGGGCCCGCCTGCCGTGGCGGCTCCCGGTCAATCCGCAAAAGCATCGAGCGAACCGCGCCTTGAATTTTTTGTGCGCTCCGGCAACACCGAAGATCCCGGCAAGGAATGGTCCCGCTGGTTCGGTCCCTATTCGAAGCCCGGCAGCGCCGTCGAAGCCCCGAGCGCCCGCTTCTTCCAATGGAAGGCCGTGATTCACGATGGACGGCCCGGCGACGGCATCACCTGGGTCAGCCTCGCCTACCTTCCTCGCAACGTCGCCCCGGTCATCGACGCTATCGTGCTCCAAGATCCCGGCGTGCGCGCGCAGGGCACCACAATTATCTCTTCCGGGCAGGCCCCAAGCGTTGTCCTCAAGATGCCGCCAACTCCAAGCACTCCCAACGTGTTCATCGCACAAACCACCACGCCCGCGAAATTCGAACAGCCTCCTCAAGGATTCAGAGAAAAAGGTTATCAATCTGTTTTGTGGAGCGCCCACGACGACAACGACGATGACCTGCATTATTCCGTCTACTTTCGCGGCGAAAACGAACACGAGTGGAAACTGCTGAAGGACAAGCTCGACCAAAAATTTTATTCCTGGGACACCACCACTCTTCCCGATGGCGCCTACTATCTCAAAATTATCGCCACCGATGCTCCTTCGAATCCTCCCGCCCTCGCCCTCAATGCCGAGCGCGAAAGCGAGCGCTTCGAAGTCGATAACACTCCTCCCGTCATCGAGAACCTGCAAGCGAACACTCTCGAACTTTATGCCGGCGGCGGCCAACCTGCGAGGGCTCTCACTGTCAAATTTGAAGCCCGCGATTCAGGCAGCAGCATCGAGCATGCTCAGTACAGCGTGGACGGCGGCGATTGGGCACTCCTGGCACCAATCGGGAATGTCAGCGACGCCCCGGGGGAACATTACGTATTCTCGCCCGGCAAGCTGGCGCCCGGCGAGCACACCATCGCCGTGCGCGCTTACGACCGCTTCGATAACGTGGGCAGCGCCAAGACCACCGTCGTGGTTCCAGCTTCCAAACCTTAATCGCGCTCACACAAGCTGTTTTGGTTTTTCAAAAACTCAGGCAGGAATTACTCGCACCACCACAACAACATCCGCGAAACCGTTTTCAAATCCAGGCGTCCAAGCCAGCAAATCCGTCCAGCTCTTTCTGACTACCCACTACTCACTATCCACTACCCACTCTCTTCTCAACTCATCCACCGCTCTGGCACAGGCACCGAACTGAATCTCACGATTTCCGCGCCGAACCCGATTCGCCCGTCCGCATATGCCTCGTTCTTTACGTGCACGACGCGCGCGCTGCAGTGCAGTTCCTCAGTTTGGCTTCCCGTAACTTCTCCGGGCATCCGAAGCGTCACTTCGAGGGGCATGCCCACCTGCAAAGGCGCCGACGAGGCAAAATAAAATCCTCCTCGGGAGATGTTCAAGGCTTCGGTAAAATGCTCGCTGTTATCCGCAGCCACACCCGTGGAACGAAACCGCAATGGTGTGCGGAGGGTGTGACGGGCCAATTGTCTGCGTTCTGCACCTTGCATGTAGTGCCCCTCCGGGCGAGGAAGCCATTGACGCGGCCCTCGCACCGCTTGAGAAGGGGTATCTCAGGGTAGCAAACCTACCCGTGCGGTCAAGCATCAATCCTTGGTACTAGGGGTACTTAGTTTACTGCCCCGTTAGCCTCCATTTCCTAAACTTCCTCGCCTACTCTTCCTACATCCCCCAGAATTCAGTGATCTTACTCGGCAAAAAAGGGCTTGCATAACTCCTTCAAATTCAGAGAATTACACCCTTCCCGTTGGTTCGATCCGCAATAGTCAACACCGTACATAGGAAGAAATCTCAATGTTTGGGTTTGGTATGACTCCCTTCCATCGCCGCCGCTATCAAGTTCCAACCCGAAGCCGTCCGCGCCTCCTGATCGGCTGCCTCGGTCTCACCAATCTCGCAAAACCGCAGCCAAGCTCGTCTAGGGCTTTGTGGATAGTTTGTCGAGCAGTTCGTACTGTGCACGCTGCACGTCCTTCTCTGCATGCGGTTTGGCTGCCAGGTGCATCACCTCATACGTATCTTTTTCTGTATAGCGCGGCCATTCCGCAAGTCCGGCGCCGTTTGGATTTCCCGTCTTTGCAAAATTTGTCCAATAGGAACCCATCTGCTCGGAAAGCGCGTAGTCCTCGGGCCGCCACGGCAGCTTCTTCGATTTCAACATTCCAAACACGAATTCAATTTCTGACGAGTGATATGCGGTGGGCGTCGCTCCGGGAGGCGCTCCGCTCTCCGGCAGTGGCGGCGCGTCGTCAAATTCATAGCGATAAACCGCCGCATCGCCTGTCTTCGTCTGCATCTCGATCCACTTCCACGTGCTGTAGCCGATGAAATTCGCCGTCGCCAGGAGCCCCGCCGATTCCTTCGCCTGCTCGTCCGTACCTGCCGGAAACAGTTTCAGAACCTCAGCCGCATCCTTCCCATCGGTCTGCTCGATCTTCTTCACGTAATTTTCTTTCGTCGCCTCCTCCTTGCCGAAAAATGAGTGGTAATTCCCTTCGTCATGGTTCCATCCGGCTAACAGCGCAATGTGTGCCTGCTCGCCTTTCGCATATATCTCGGCGGGACTTTCCGGGAAAAAGTACCCGTCAAGGTTCGGCCCGAACCGGAACGAATTTCTGTCCTTCATCGCGGCTTCCAGAAGCTGTTGCGCCGGCATGGCGCGCAATTTCTCAAGCGTATCCGCTCCGTTCGATTCGGCCCACTTGGCGGCATCCTGCTCGCTCTGCGCCAGCGGCTTCGCCATCAGAGTCCTTCCAAAAAACGCTCCGCTCTCTCCAATCGCGCGGTGAATCAGTCCCTTCGAGCGCGGCGAAGCCATGAGCGCGCTCACGGAAAACGATCCTGCGGATTCTCCGAAAATCGTCACATTCTCTGGATCGCCGCCGAACGCCGCGATGTTCTTGCGCACCCATTCCAACGCCGCCACCTGGTCCAACAACCCGTAATTGCCCGACGCATGATGTGCTGATTCCTTGGTCAGTTCCGGATGCGAGAAAAATCCAAAAATTCCCAGCCGGTAGTTCATGCTCACAATCACCACGCCCCGATGCGCCAAGGCTTCGCCATCCTGCCTCGGTTCGGACGTTGCCCCCGCCTGAAATCCTCCCCCATAGATCCACACCATCACCGGCAGCTTCGCATCTGCCGACGTGTTCGGCGTCCACACATTCAGATACAGGCAATCTTCGCTAGGGCCTGCATCGCGAAACACCATGTCTCCAAATACATTCCCCTGCATGCATCGCGCGCCGTACTCCGTCGCTTTTCGTACGCCCTTCCAGCTCGCCACCGGCTGCGGCTCCTTCCACCGCAACGCTCCGATCGGAGGCGCCGCATACGGAATCCCCTTAAAAATCTGCACCTTTCCGTCCGCGCTCGTGGAACCTTCAACACTTCCCGCTTCCGTCTTCACTTGTCCCGCCACGGAAACACTTAGGCCTAACAGGACAATCGCAACCGTTACGCTTGCCCGTCGGATACTCTTCGCATGAATTCCCATAACTCTCCTTAGTTCATAACCATTGCAGTGGCTGAAAACCCAAAGATAGTACCTCCCAATTGCCACGGCGAACAATTCCCATTCTTTCTTAGTCTTTGGTATCGCGGGAATCGCATACCTGCCGCGCATTTGCCCTTTTCTGTCGCAGCCACATTGGCCTGCTGGCGCGGCAGTCTTACCCATCCCCGCGAATCCAGCCGGTGCGATCTCTATGAGATAATGTGTCGCGCGCGAACCGCCGCAGGCGCGCCCGTGAAAAATCTCAAAAGCATCAAGGCGTCTCATGAGCACAGCACCACAAGTCGAATCTGCAAACTTTCAGCCACCCACTTGGGACGCCATCCGCGAAGCACATGCGCGCATCTCCCCACGCATCCATCGCACTCCCGTTCTCACCTCGCATTCGCTTGACGCCATCGCGGGAGCGCAATTTTTCTTCAAATGCGATAATTTCCAAAAAACTGGCTCGTTCAAAATTCGCGGAGCTGCAAACGCCATCCTTTCCCTTACCGATGCGGAAGCCGCCCACGGCATCGTCACTCCATCCAGCGGCAATCACGGAGCCGCCGTCGCTTGCGCCGCCGCTTGGCGCGGGGTGCCTGCCTATATCGTCATGCCCAAGAACGCACCAGCCGTGAAGTGCCGCGCCGTCGAAAGCTACGGCGGCCGCATCACGTTCTCCGAACCCACCATCACTTCCCGGCAGGAAACCTCAGCACGCGTCCAGGCCGAGACCGGCGCCATTCTCATCCATCCTTACGACAACGACCGCATTATCGCGGGCCAAGCCACCGCCGCGAAGGAACTTCTCGAAGAAGTCCCGGACCTCGACGCCGTTTTCGCGCCCGTCAGCGGTGGCGGTCTTCTCAGCGGCACCTGCCTGAGCGCAAAAGCCCTCCGCCCGGACATCCACATCTTTGGTTGCGAACCCGCTCGCGCGGATGACGCTTTCCGCTCGCTCACTACCGGCACTCTCCAATCCCTCGATTCCAGCGACACGATTGCCGACGGCCTCCGCGCTTCGCTCGCGCCGCGGACATTCGCAATTCTCCGCCGACATCTCGACCGCGTACTCCTGGTCAGCGAGGACGAGATCATCGCTTCCATGCGCCTCGTCTGGGAGCGCATGAAAATTATCATCGAGCCCAGCAGCGCCGTGGCCGTTGCCCCCCTTCTCCGCGCGGGAGCCGTCGCCGGACTCAACCTGCCCGCCAGGGCCGCTGGCGCACCGCCAAAATTAGGCGTGATTTTCTCCGGCGGCAACGTGGACTTCTCCTCCCTGCCCTTCTGAGCCCCGCCGCTCTCTACTAGGTCCCGCATGATGTTGCGAAGAAGCGATTTGGAGTCCGGCAGCCTGACTGCCGCTTTTCCCGACAACTCCAACGACTCTATATTTAGCGAGGCTCAATTGAGCAAACGGCGAGTATTTTTCGCCCTCGAAGTGTTTAACTGAGAAAGCCATTAGCATGGTTTCGGCAAATCCCCGGTTCCAGGAGAAAGCCATGAAATTTTCGCTGGCAAGCTTCCAACGGTGCGGCGCGGTTTTGGGCGATTCTAATTCAGAGGGGTGTGGGACGCTGAGGGTGTCCGATTGTGGTGCTTGGCTGCGCACTGGGGTGTGACGCGCTGCTGGCGAATCCCTTTCAAATGTTACCCGAAACGAATGGGGAGCCTTCGGGTTCCTAACCCGTAACATACCCGCAGGCAAAAAGGTGCATGGATGGCGCGGGAACTTCGCGAGCAGATTCGCGGAATCAGGGAATAAACCTCAAGCAATTACGGTCAAGTCGAGGGGAACTCGAGCTCGCAGTAAGTTTCAGAATGAATCGGGGTCGCGGGTCAGAAAGTTCCAGGGCCTTGCAGTGTCGTCAAGATTGGCAGCAAGCGATCGGAAACATGGATGCAGTTTGTGCTAACCTTTCTGGCAGTTTTTAGGGAGAATGCGCCTTCATTCCTGGCCCCCAGCCAAAGCAACCATTCCGGTAAAGAAGTAATCATTAACGGTACGGTTGCTCCCCCTGGACCGATGGCACTTTCTTAAAGTGCACACCAAATATGCTCTGTGGGCGGAATATGAATACTAACTCTACGATGATTCGCAAGGCGGTTTTGTTTCTTGCCGTGACACTTGTGTTTTCCGGAATTCGCGCACCGGCGCAAACCACTCCGCAGAGCGCGGCGACGTTTTCACAGGCGCCCTTTGTGCCCGCGCGCATCACCAAAGCGATCGATGAAACGCAACTTTTCCGGCTGAAAGGCAATGTTCATCCCCTGGCACGGCCGGAATTTGATCGCGGCGGTGTGCCCGACGGCACACCGATGCAGAGAATGATACTTGTTTTGCAGCGCAGCCCGGAGCAGGAAACGGCGCTCCGCCAGCTGATGGACGAACAGTTGAGCAAGGACTCGCCCAATTTTCATAGATGGCTCACGCCGCAACAGTTCGGCCGGCAGTTCGGGCCGGCGGACGCCGATGTGCAAGCGATCACGGATTGGCTCACCCAGCAGGGCTTCCAGCAAATCAAAGTGGGAGCGGGACGCACCAGCATCGAGTTTTCCGGAAACGTGGCGCAGGTTCGCAATGCGTTTCACACGGAGATCCATCAATTTAATGTCAATGGAAAAGCACGCCAGGCAAATGTGAGCGATCCGAAAATCCCCGCGGCACTGTCGCCGGTCGTGGCCGGAATCCTGTCGCTGCACAATTTCCCGCGAAAATCGTACTTGCACGATGCAGGAATTCACACCGGGACCCGGGACAGTCATGGCCAACCGCAGTTCACGACCACCTCAGGGTGCGGAACCGGTAACGCGCAACCGTGTTACGTCCTCGGCCCCGCCGATTTCGCAACGGTCTACAACATACCTGCAGCACTCAATGGAACCGGACAGCAAATCGCAATCGTGGCGGACTCAAATATCAACCCCCAAGACGTGACCGATTTTCGGAACCTATTCGGGTTGCCCGCCAATCCTCCCAACATCATTCTGAATGGGCCGGACCCTGGACTGACCGGGGATGAAGGCGAAGCGGATCTGGATGTGCAAGTGTCGGGCATGGTCGCTCCAATGGCCACGATCGATCTCGTGGTGTCGGAAGATACCTTGACCGCGGCGGGAGTTGATCTGTCTGCGCTCTACATCATCGATAACAATATTGCTCCGGTGATGAGCGAGAGTTTCGGTTCGTGCGAAACCAACTTGGGTACGGCGGGCAACGCGTTTTACAACAGCCTTTGGGAACAGGCTGCGGCGCAAGGAATCACGGTGACGATTTCGTCGGGCGACCCGGGCTCCGCTGGTTGCGATAACTTCAACACGGCGACAGCCGCTTCGGGAGGGCTCGCGGTAAGTGGATTTGCCTCCACGCCATTTAATGTGGCGGTCGGCGGAACGGATTTTGACGATGCTGGAACACAAACGACTTTCTGGAACGCGAGCACTGCGAACGCCCCTGGGACTCGTGAGTCCGCGAAGGGTTACATTCCCGAAATTCCCTGGAACGACTCGTGCGCCGCGACTGCAACAAGCGCGACGCTCAACACCGTCTGCCCAAGTACAACCACAACCCTAAATAACATCGTGGGCGCCGGCGGAGGGCCAAGCTCTGTTTACCCCAAGCCTGCCTGGCAGAGCGCAATTATCCCGAACGGAATTGCCGCAGGCGACAATCATCGCTATATCCCCGACGTTTCATTGTTCGCCAGCGACGGACCGCAGAGCCAGAGCTTCTATCTGATTTGCCAGGCGGACTCTGTACCCGCTGGCAATCCACCATCATGCGCTACGAGCGGTAAGTTTAGTTTTGGAGGCGCGGGCGGCACTTCGGCTTCCTCTCCCGCGTTCGCCGCCATCATGGCGTTAATCAATCAGACCTTCGGCCGACAGGGAAACGCCAACCCCGTGCTCTATAAGATTGCGGCGACGTCCGGGCAAAGTTGCAATTCTTCGACGGAGGCTCTCTCCGGTTCCACGTGCGCGTTCAACGATGTGACCAAAGGGAACAACTCGGTCCCCTGCGTCGGGAATTCGCCAAATTGCAGCAGCAAGACAACTGGCACGGGCGTTCTCGTCAGCACGGGCTCTGTGACAACTCCAGCATGGGCGGCGGCAACTGGATTTGATTTGGCGACAGGCCTGGGCTCGGTAAACGTGACCAACCTGAACACGCAATGGCCCCTGGCCGTAGGCAGTTTCCACACGACCACCACGGCTCTGACGATCAATGGCGGAACTTCGACGGTCACGATCCCGCATGGCACATCGGTGGCAGCCGCAGTCACTGTGACTTCAACCTCGGGAACACCTACGGGTGACATCTCTTTGCTGGCGCCAACTTCGGTAAATGGGGGCATTGGCAGCGCAACGCTTTCAAGTGGTACCGCAACGTTCAACACGAAGTTATTACCCGGGGGCATTTACAACGTAACCGCTCGCTATGCGGGCGATACTACTTTTGCGTCGAGCACGTCTCCTGGAGTGCCGGTCGTTGTTAACAAGGAAAACAGCCGGTTGCAGTATGGCATTGTCACATTCGGTTCGACCGGCAGTATAGTCAACACCAACGCCACATCGTTTGCTTACGGCTCGCCCTACATTTTGCGCATGGACATTTTGAACAGCACGAACACCGCTTGCCAACCGCTCGTCAGCGGAGGAATTCTAACGGGCTGCGCGATAGACGCAACAGGCACGGTGACGATCACGGACAATGGAGGCCCGCTCGACACCGGGACTTTTGTCATAAACAGCGAGGGACATTCCGAGGACCAGCCGATCCAGCTTAACGCCGGCACGCACGCGTTGTCGGCGACCTACTCCGGAGACATCAGCTATAATTCCGCCGGGCCCGTCACCGACACACTGACGGTAACGAAAGCAACAACATCGACCGCAGTTGTCCCGAGCGTAAGCAGCATCGTTTCCGGCGGCAGTGTGATGCTAACGGCGAAGGTGACGACAAACAGCAACGGGGCGGGGCCGACAGGGACGGTGCAGTTCAAGAATGGAGCGAGCGCGCTATCCACTGCAGTGACGTGCGCGCCGACTGACGCTACAACTACAACGTCCGCGTCTTGCACAGCCACGCTGACAACAACATTGTCTTTCCTTGCGCCTCCATTCGTTCCGAATCAGCGGCCAAGCATCCCGATCGTACTGGTTTTAATCGCGGCTTGTTTGCTCCTGATGCTGTTTCTCTTGAGCCAGCGGAGCAGACCTGCTCGGCGGCTTGGATTTGCCTTGGCAAGTCTATTGCTCTTTGTGCTCATTGTTACGGGAATCGCAGGGTGTGGCGGAGGGACCGGCAGTGCTGCGAGCAATACGCGAAGCATTAGCGCGGTTTACAGCGGAGACGCTAACTATGCGGGCTCGACGTCAACGGCGGTTTCGATCACAATCCAATAACCTAATTTCCGGCTTGGCAAGTACTGGGCGGCTCCGAAGTTTGGGGCCGCTCTTTTATTCGGCGCAGCCAGAGATTTGCACTGAGGCCACGCGGACGCGGAAATCACGAAGAAGAACGAAGAACGAAACGATTAGGGGCCGAATCTGGAGCGGGAGAGTGTTTGACTCAGTGGATTGGCTCAGAATGTCAATTGTCGCCGGATGGATTTCGGAACGTCAGTTGACCGCGGGAGGAAAGAAAATCCCCCAAAAATTTGGGGACGGCGAGGTGAACTCCACCGGAACCTGCGAGCCTTCGTGGGACATTTGGGGCGGGCGCACCACCCGGGCTTCCACTTTGGCTTGCGTCTTGGGATTCTCGAGAGTGACTTTGGTGCCCTCGGAGAGACCTTGTGGAAGAATCAGCATCGCGCCGCTGGCGCTGACTGTATGCGTCGAGCCTTCCAGCGGCTCAGGCTTGCCATCTACTTGAACCACGACTCGTATCCTGAGCATGACACGCTGGGCGCGGCGGCGTTCCTCCGCCGTCGGGGGCCGCGAAGCAACGACTTTCTGGGTTGTGGCCGGTTTGACGTGCGGTTGAGGTTTCACAGCTCAAGCCCCCAAAAGTCCATCTCCGGCGCGACGAGTTCGACGCCGTACTCCCAGCCATCGGGGCGCGGAATGCCGCGCCACACTATGACAGCTGCATTACTGGTGTCCGTGGCGAGATTTGTTAACGCGAGGCGGTGTTCGAGCTGAAGCTCCTGCTGCAAAACCACCATGCAGCCGTAAGGATTAACGACGCGCGTGTGCGCTTCGACGGAGATGCGCTTTCCGGAGTCGCCGTCCCATTCCAGGCGGACGGGTACCCGGGAGTTCATCCGGCGGCCACGGCGCTTATCATCGTAGCGCCCGCCGATTGGCTTGGCTTCACGCGTCTTAACCGGCATTTTTGCCTCTAGTTGGCATGCTAAAGTTGAGGAGAAAAACCGTCAATGGTACGGTCGAGTGGTGGCACACGAATGGATAGCTGTACCAAAGGACAGGCCCGCACGAAGGGACAGGCCGGTAATTGAGAAACCTAATCGTAAACGCGGATGACCTGGGGTGGACGGAGGGCGTCAATCGCGGCATAGCCGAGGCGCATCGCAACGGTATCGTGACGAGCGCTTCCCTGCTCGCCAATGGCGCGGCCTTTGCTTCCGGCGTGGAGATGGCGCGGACCACGCCCGCGTTGGGAGTGGGCGTGCATTTGAATTTGAGCGATGGCGAACCGGTGGCGCCGCGTGGCTTGGTGGCCAGCCTGTTGAATAAGCGCGGCGAACTGGAAGGTAAGCCGGAGAGTTTGCTGCTGAGGCTGGCCCGGAAGTGCGTGTCGCTCGAGGAAGTGGAACGCGAATGGGACGCGCAAATTTTGAAGGTGCGCAACTGCGGAATCCAGCCAACGCACCTCGACGGGCACAGGCACGTGCAAATGCTCCCTGGGTTGTTTGAGATTGCGCTGCGGCTGGCGAAGAGGCATGGGATCGCGGCGATTCGAATCTCACACGAAGCGTCGAGTCTGCGCGCGGCGCTTTCCTCCGGAACGAAACAGAAAGGCGCCGTGGTGATGAGGCAAGGAGTGCAGGCGCGCGGCCTGAAACTGCTGGCGCCGGATGCCCGCGAACAGGCGGAACGCGCGGGAATTGCGGCGGCGGATTATTTTTGCGGTATCGCCCAGACCGGTGAATTGACGCGCGAAGGCGTGCTGCGGCTGCTGGAAATTTTGCCGGAAGGCGCCACCGAACTGATGTGCCACCCTGGATACGCGGACGCGGAGCTGGCAAAATCCGGGACACGGCTGCAAGCCTCCCGGCAGAAGGAAGTGGAACTCCTGACGGACACAGGGATACGAAATCTTGTCGCGTCGCAGGGGATTCGGCTGATAGACTATGCTTTCGTAGCCCAAGAAGCCTGAGGAAGCCC
>Ga0209166_10002252_pt1 | contig 14932 bp, 13 predicted proteins | sample Coa_R1_3_FD_187151 | JGI IMG/M metagenome (GOLD analysis project Ga0209166, IMG submission 187151) | Surface soil microbial communities from Centralia Pennsylvania, which are recovering from an underground coalmine fire - Coalmine... | ecosystem: Environmental > Terrestrial > Soil >... | reverse complement strand
CGTAGTTGGGATCGGCGGCGATGGCCTGCTGAAATAAATCGATGCTTTTCTTCAGTCCTTCGGGCGTGCGGCCATACCAAAGCTGGCGGCCTTCGAGATACAGACGATACGCTTCAGGATTGGAAGTTCCGGCGGCGCCGAGGTCGTGTTGCGACGCGGCGGCCGACTGGCCACGCAAACGGCTGGAAACGTCATGAGTGATGTCGCTTTGCACCTGGGTGATGTCGGCCGCCTTGCGCACGTAGTGCGCTCCCCAAAGTTCGCTGCCGTCGGAGGTGCTGACGAGATCGGCCTGCACCGAGAGTTCGTCGGCATGCTGGGTGATGCGGCCCATCAAAACCGCGCTCACATCCAGGGTCTTGCCGATCTTCTGCGGATCCTGATCGCTCTTGAAGCGGAAAACCGTACTTCTCGCCATTACCCTCAGGTTGGGCACCTGCGAGAGCGAACTGATCAGGCTCTCGGTAAGCCCGTCGCCGAGGTAGTCGCTGTTGGGATCGGAGGTGGCGTTGACAAAGGGCAGGACCGCAATGGAATTGATGCTCTTGGCTTCGCTTCTGCCTCGGAGCGCGTAGATGCCAATGGCCAGCGCGGCCAGCACCACAACTGCGATGGTCCCAGCAAAGATGTATCTGCGCGTGGGCGCCGCGGCAGCGGGAACAGAAGCTGAACTCGCGGCGGCAATCACTGCGGCGCTGCTGCCCACCCGTCCGGAGTCGAGTTCGCGCTTCAGACGCGCCAGGTCGCTGCGCAGATCTGCCGCACTCTGGTAGCGCAGATTTTTGTCCTTCTCCAACGCTTTCTGAATGACGCGATCGAGTTCCGCTGGCACATCGGGGTTGAGGCGAACGGCTGGAACCGGAGCGGCATCGAGAATTGCTTTGAAGGTCTCAGCGGGACTCTCGCCGCGAAACGGGAGAACTCCGGTCGCCATCTCGTACAGCACGGCACCGAAGGAGAACAAATCGCTGCGGGCATCCAGCTCCTTCGCGCGGGCCTGCTCGGGAGACATGTAGGCGACAGTGCCGAGCGTTGAGCCGGGGCTGGTTAACTCTTCGTCCTTGACGGTGCGCGTTCTCGTGTTGTCGGAACTGCTGGTTGCGGCGGCCGCGTCGAGCTTGGCCAAACCAAAATCCAGGATTTTCGCGTGGCCGCGTTGCGTCACGAAAATATTCGCGGGCTTGATGTCGCGGTGAACAATTCCTTTGGTGTGCGCGGCGTCGAGGGCGTCGGCGATCTCGATGGCGAGCGCAAGCAGGACATCATTCTCCATGGGGCGCCCGGCGATACGATGCTTGAGCGTCTCGCCCTCGAGAAACTCCATCGTGATGAACGTGCGTCCGTCCTGCTCGCCGATGTCGTGAATCGTGCAGATATTGGGGTGATTCAGCGCAGAGGCAGCCTGGGCTTCGCGCTGAAAACGCGCCAGGGCTTGGGGATTCAGGGCTAATTCATCGGGTAGAAACTTGAGGGCAACGAAGCGGTGCAGGCGAGTGTCCTCCGCCTTGTAGACGACACCCATCCCGCCGCCGCCGAGCTTCTCGGAAATTTTGTAGTGGGAGACCGTTTCGCCGATCATACCGATTCTCGTGTCTCGCGAAGCGGGCAAGCCATTGGGGCATCCGTGTTAGGGCTTATGTTTCATTCAAGTCAACGAAAGGAACCGCCAGGCGGAGAAAACTTCGAGCGTAGAAGGCCGCTTCTTAACCGCGGAGGCACATTTTCATTACAATAGCTGCATGTCGGACTCATTGATTATTGCCGGACGCTCGTTCCGCTCCCGGCTGATTGTCGGTACGGGAAAATACAAATCATTCCAGGAAACCGCGCGGGCCCTCGAAGCGAGCGGGGCGGAGATGGTGACGGTCGCAGTGCGCCGCGTCAATCTCGATCGCAGCAAAGAATCTCTGCTCGACTATATCGATCCTAAGAAATACTTCCTGCTACCGAATACTGCGGGCTGCTATACGGCCGACGAAGCGATTCGCGCAGCTCGCCTTGGCCGTGAAGTCGGCCTCTCCGACTGGGTAAAGCTCGAAGTGATTGGCGATCAGGCCACGCTATATCCCGACGTACAAGCCACGCTTGAGGCCACGCGTGTGCTGGTAAAAGAGGGGTTCACCGTTCTGCCGTACACGTCCGATGACATCGTCTTTGCCAAGCGCCTGATTGACGCGGGGGCGGCCACCGTGATGCCCCTGGGGGCGCCCATCGGCAGCGGCATGGGGATTCAGAACCAGGCTCACATTCGCATCCTCAGAGAGATGATCACTGGAGTGCCGCTGATCGTGGATGCAGGCGTCGGCACCGCATCCGATGCCGCGATTGCCATGGAACTGGGCGCCGACGCCGTGTTGATGAACACGGGCATCGCGAACGCGCAAGACCCGGTACTCATGGCGGAGGCGATGCGCCATGCGGTCGTCGCCGGGCGGCAAGCCTATCTTTCGGGACGCATGGCAAAGAAGCTTTACGCGACGGCCAGCTCACCGCTGGAAGGAGTTGTGAAGTAAGCGATTTTGCCATCTGGTGATTGAGTCATTGAGCGATTGGGGCATCGAAGAACCGAACGTCCAGCCCGTCCCAAGCGCTCAATCACTTAATGACCCAATGACTCAATTGCTCAATTCAAAAAGTTTGGGCGGCCCGCAGGCCGCCCTTATTTCTCTGCACGCGAATCGCGTCAGTTCAAAGCATCTTCGCGCTGTCCACGTGAATCGAATCACCCTTCACGGCGCCCGTGGCTGCGATGTGGTGTCCCTCGTGCCCCTTCAGCGCATCGGGATTGTCAACCGCCAGGACCTTCTGATCCTTGTCGGTCACAATGACCATCTTCGCGCCTTTGGCGAGGCATTTCTTTGTGCACGCCTCCGCGCCTGCATTCGCGCCCTTGGCGCCGCACTGGTCGTCCACTACCCAACCGTTCACAGTCGCGCTCTTTCCCATATCGTCGAAGGCAAGAGCCGTCAGCGCAAGGACAAAACATACCGCAAGGCAGATCAGCAGAACTTTTCTCATGGCCGGTTTTTTCTCCTTTTGAAATTCAGATTGCGGCCCACACCGCAACCAGACACTTGGCCGGAACGCGTGTGTCGCGAGAGCGAACCGATTCCGGATCGATGGTGAAGTGAAGCAGACGAACTATACCACAAGGGCATGCGGCAATTGTCAGGGGCACTACTCACAAGGACCGTAAGCTGCACGACAGGAAAATCGGAGCGCCTATTTTTTCGCCGAATGATTCGTCGGAACCACAGGTTTGGCCGGCGCAGGCGGGACGTATACATACTCCCCCGGCTTGGCATAACCCAACTGCTCGCGGGCTTCTTTTTCGATTGCCGTCTGGTCGCTCTTGAGCCCCTGAATCTGCTGGGTGTAGCGGTCATTTTCCCGCTGAATCTGCTGAATCTGGTTCCGGAGTTCCTGGTACTCGGCGCGCTTTTGCCGATAAACGACCATTCCGTTAGCGCCGAACATAACATGCACAAACAGGGATGCGGCGAGCACAGCAACGGCTACGGTCGCGATTCGCCGCCGCATGGCATAAAGGCGCGTCGTCCACGGGCTTGCACGTTCAAGCCAGGATGCGGCGAACGCTTCTGCCTGAGGGGCGCGTTCCACCATGGCCCGAAGACCGTCCTCGGGGCGCGGGAACTTTGACATCGTCGGCAGCCGTCTCAAAAGAATTTCCTCATTCAAATATCCAGTGCTTCGCGGCGGTGCTCAGCTTCTCCAACCCGGGTTCGCTGCGAGCCTCGGTGTAAACCCGCACCACCGGCTCGGTGCCGGACAGCCGGTAGCACACCCATGATCCGTCCGCGAATAGCAGCTTCAGTCCGTCCTTGCGAACCACCTCGCTGACCTCATGCCCGCAGAATTCGGCCGGATCCGACCTTAACTTTTCAGTGAACTTCGTCCTCACCTCGGGCGTCAATCGGAAGTTTTCCCGTTGGGGATAAAAGGAACCAACCTGGTTACTGATTGCCTGCAACTGCTGTTTCAAGGATTTGCCTCTGCGCGCAACCGCCTCGCAACAGAGCAAGCCCGCCAGCAGGCCATCCTTTTCGGGAACATGGTGGCGGATCGAGAGTCCCGCGCTCTCTTCCCCGCCGATCACGATCTTGTCCTGCATGATCAGTTCGCCGATGTACTTGAACCCGACAGGAGTCTCATGAAGTTCCACACCATGCGCTTTGGCGAGGGCGTTGATCAGATTCGTGGTAGCCACGGATTTGGCCACGCCGTTCTTCCAGCCGCGGCTCTCCACGAGATAGTCAAATAGAAGGGCGATTACGTAATTCGGCTGCAGGAACGTACCGTCGGCGTCCACAATGCCGAAGCGGTCAGCGTCGCCGTCAGTGGCGATGCCGATCTGAGCCCCTGTCTCCCGCATCTTCATTCGCAAGCCTTCCAGAAGGTGATCGTCGGGCTCCGGAGCATGTCCTCCAAAAAGCACGTCCCGGTAATCATGCACGGACGACACCTGAACTCCGGCAGAACGCAATAGCTCATCTGAGTAGCCCCGTGCGGATCCCCACATGGGATCGAAGGCGACTTTCAACCCCGCTTTGCGAATGACCTCGAGGTCCACCGCTTCGCCGAGCCTCTTCAAATATGCCGGCTTGGGATCGAGGGTGGCTTTGGTCACCGTCACCGCAGTGGACTTGAGAGCAGGGGCCGCATCCCCGGCAACAATCTCAGCTTCAATCCTGCTGGTGACCTCGGGTAATGCGGGACATCCGTCTGGCGTAGAGAACTTGATGCCGTTGTATTCGGGCGGATTATGGGAGGCAGTGAAATTGATGACGCCGTCCGCTTGGTTATGAACTACGGCATGGGCAAACGCGGGTGTAGGAGCGGGATCGTTCACCACCAGCGGAGCAATTCCGTGAGCGGCCAGGATGTCCGCCGCCATCGCACAAAACGTTTCGCCCAGGAATCGGGGATCACGGCCCACAATCACACGCGCGCCTTTCGGTTTCTGGGAGGTCACATAGCGGGCAATTCCCTCGACCGCCCGCCGCACGTTGACGAACGTGAAATCCTCGGCCATGACGGCTCGCCATCCGGATGTGCCAAATTTGATTTGCGTCGGCATAGGAAACCTCTCACAATTGCACTGCCGCCGAAGAAAAATATGACGGCTGGAAGCTGAGGGCTGATTTTATATGACAGACAAGCGAATCGTCCTCTGTACTACGAGCTCCGAGAATGAAGCCCGCAAGATTGCCCAGTCCCTGGTCGAGCGTCGCCTCGCCGCCTGCGTAAATATTCTTCCGCAGGTCGAATCCATTTACCGATGGCAAGGCGAAATTGAATCGAGCCGGGAATGGTTGCTGCTCATCAAAACTTCCTCGGAGAGATTCGCTGCCGTCCGAGACGCGATTGGCGAACTGCATTCCTATGACCTGCCCGAATGCATTGCTGTCGCAATCGAAGGCGGCAGCCAGGGATATTTGCAGTGGATCGCAGACTCGATCAGTAAATAAAAAAGAGCAGCGGAAAGAACCCCGCTGCTCATGGCTGACAATGGAGGAGTTTGCTGAAGAGCTTGTCACGCAACCGGACTACATGAACTTAAACGAAGTGGCATGCATCCGCGCTGGTATGGGTAACACGGGGCTCAAGGAATAAGTCGTGGTGCAAAGAAATCCCCGATGCTGTAGGAGTCCGGGCGATCCTACAGAAATGACCTTAGGGCGCAGGCTTTCGCCCCCGCAGGTTCAAGCGCCAATAATCCAGCAAGAACGGCGGATCGTCTTTCGCGGCCTGCTCCGTCAACAGCCGGATGAACTCAGACCGGAGTTCCTCGGAAGGCAAATTTTCCAGATGCCGCCGCAGAATGATGTTGCGAACGAACTCCGTGTATTCCTCGGCATTGTTCAGCAGGGTTGGGGCCCCTTCCATGGAGGTCTCTACGTCCTCGAAATTGGCGCGATGGAGGGCCGCAGCAGATTCTTCCGCGTTCTGGTAGAGCCACGGCTCATGGAAGCTTTGAAAGTATCCTGAGAATTTCGATGTTGCTGCCAGTGCGTTGGCGCGGTTCCGCAGGCTGGCGAGATTCGGTCCACCGCCGCATTGGGCCTCCAGCCATCCACCCGGCTTGAGAGCGCGATGCAGATTCACGAAGAGAAGGTCGTGATCCAGCACCCAATGAAACGCGGCCGTGCTGACGATGCCATCGAACATTCCTGCGAAGGGCAAGTGCAGAAGATCACATGCAATCAGCGTGACTTGATGGCCGTATTGCGCAAGATGCTGGCTCGCAGAGTGCAGCATGTTTTGCGAAAGATCGACGCCGACCACTCGCCCGCGCGGGAGTGCTTCCAGCAAATCAGCCGTAAGACGCCCGGTCCCGCACCCCGCATCCAGTAGAACCTCATCCCCGCGCAGCCGCAGCCGTGACAAGACCTTCTTGCCCCAGCTGACTTGCGGCCCGGAGAGACGGTGATAGACCGCAGAGTTCCATTCGCGCGAATTTGATTCTTGCGGATTCTTCATAGAGTCGTCGTCGCTCAATAAGCTCCGAATGGCGGGAGATATCTGGCGACGCCTGAAAAGCGGCTCCGCCCGGCATGACGCAACCAATGTGGGCGAAAGCCATTCCTTGATTAAATCGCCGAGAGCGCCTGTTCCAGATCGTCGAGGATATCGTCGACGTCCTCGATTCCGACGGAGATGCGCACCATGCCATCGGTGATGCCGATGGCCCGCCTGCCCTTTTCGCCGAGAGCGGCATGGGTCATGGTTGCGGGATGAGAGATCAGCGTCTCGACGCCTCCCAGGGACTCGCCCAGCGAACACACACGAACGCGTTTCAGCATTTTGTTGGCATTTTGAAACGATCCCGTTTCGAACGTGATCATCGACCCAAACCCACTCATCTGCCGCTTCGCCAACCGGTGCTGCGGATGGTCGGTCAGACCGGGGTAAAACACGGTTTTGACTTTTTTGTGTTTGGAAAGGAAGTCAGCGATGATTCTGCCGCTGCGGTCGTGAATCTCCATGCGCGCCGCCAGCGTTTTCACGCCGCGCAGGATCAGCCAGCATTCAAACGGAGACAGGATCGCTCCCGCAGCCTTTTGCAAAAATGCCAGCTTCTCGGCGTGCTCTGGTTTCGCGCACACCACCACTCCACCCAACCCGTCACTGTGGCCATTCAGAAACTTTGTCGTCGAATGCACCACCATGTCTGCGCCCAGTGAGATCGGCTGCTGGAAATACGGAGACATGAACGTATTGTCGACAACAAAGGAAACTTTCTTGCGGCGGCAAACGGCGCTGATCGCTCTAAGATCACTGATTCGCATCAGCGGATTCGTTGGTGTCTCCACGTACACCATCCGCGTATTCTTGCGGATCCCGCGCTCGACGTTGGCCACGTCGGATGTATCCACGTAGGAAAACTCCAGCCCAAATCCTTGCATCACCTGATTGAACAGGCGCGGAGTGCCGCCGTACAGATCGTTGCCGCAAACCACGTGGTCGCCGGATTTCAACATGCTGGCGATGGCATGGATTGCCGCCATGCCGCTGGAGAATACGCGCGCTGCGGCTCCTCCCTCGAGGGCCGTAAGATTCTGCTCCAGCCGAGTACGCGTCGGATTTGAGACGCGAGAATATTCATAACCTTTGTGCTCGCCGATGCCTTGTTGCACGTAGGTTGAAGTTGGATAAATCGGGACGGTTACGGCGCCGGTAAGAGGATCGGGCTCCTGCCCCGCATGGATCGCGCGAGTGGCAAAACCAAGTGGCTTTTCGTTTTTCATGATGGAAATTGAGTAAACCTAAGACAAATCTTTCCCCACCGCAGACCGATGTTGGCTAAATTCCGCCTTCAAATATCTTCTTCGACAGATAACGCTCGGCCGAGTCGGGAATAATGGTCACGACGCGTTTTCCGGCACCCAGCCGCTTTGCGATCTTCACGGCGCCAAACACGGCGGCCCCACCGCTGGAACCCGCCAGCACACCCTCTTTCGCGGCCAGCGTCTTCACCATCCCGAATGCCTCGTCGTCGGTCACCATCATGATTTCGTCACAAACGGAACGATCAAATGTCTTCGGGATAAAACTTGCGCCGATGCCTTCTACTTTGTGGGGACCGGGCTGTCCGCCCCCGAGCACCGAGCCTTGCGTCTCGACCGCGACGGTCAACGCATGGGGAGACTTCTCCTTCAGAAATCGCGCGACTCCCGAAAATGTCCCGGAGGTTCCGCACCCCAACACGACAGCGTCGACTTCTCCCTCCATCTGTTCGAAAATTTCCCGGGCCGTAGTTTCATAGTGGTAGTCGGGATTAGCCAGGTTTTCGAACTGACCGGCCATAAAGGCCTTGGGATCGAGCGCCACCAACTCTTTTGCGCGCTTGATGGCTCCTTGCATGCCCTCGGCGTCGGGAGTGCGCGTGACCTCCGCCCCGAGGGCGCGCATGATCATGACTTTTTCCTGGGAAAAATTCTCCGGGACAAACAGGCGAACTTTGTAGCCGCGGTTTACACCGATGAGCGCCAGCCCAATGCCGGTGTTCCCCGCAGTCGCCTCGACGATGGTTCCCCCGCGAACGAGCTTCCCGTCCTGCTCGGCGCGCCGGATGATGCCGATGGCGGCACGGTCTTTCACACTTCCGCCGGGATTCAGGTACTCCAGTTTGGCAAACACATCCGCCGAACCAGCCGGAACCAGCCGCTTCAATTGCAACATGGGGGTCTCGCCGACCAGTTGCGTGATGTCGTCGGCGACGCGCAGGCGGGATATTGCAGAACTTTTCGAACGCACCTTACAGGGTACGGGGAGAGGCTGGAATCGTCAATCAGTGGAATCTCGTTCCAACCTAAGCGGGCTCTAAGAAAGGCCAGAGCGCTCTCAAGCAAACCGAGTGCGCTGCCGATCAATTATGTGACAGCTAAAAGGAGAGACTATGCGATGGCGCGTCCTTGGGTTGGCGCTGGTTTGCCTAGGTTTGGCCGAAAGGTCGCAGGCGCAAGAATTCAAGGTCTGGAACCGAGCCGTACAGGTGCATGGGTTCGCCTCGCAGGGCTTTGTCTATACCGACCACAACAACTGGCTGTCGATGAACACCAACGACGGAAGCGGAGCAATGACGGACATGGGCTTGAACATGTCTTCGCAGCTCACCGATCGGCTGCGGGTGGGTGCACAAATCTACGACCGTAACGTGGGCCGGTTCGGGCAATGGCATCCCTCCCTCGATTGGGCGGTAGCCGACTACCACTTCAGCAATTGGCTGGGCATCCGTGGCGGGAAAGTAAAGACAACACTGGGCCTGTACAACGATTCCCAGGATCTGGATTTCCTGCATGTGTTCGCGTTCTTGCCACAGAGCATTTACCCGACCGATCTGCGTGACACCACGATCGCCCATACGGGTGGCGATGTGTATGGCAACGTGGCGCTGGGCCGCCGGTTCGGGGCAGTCTCGTATACGGCGTTCGCGGGGATTCACCATGACAGCATTTACAGTGGCTACCCGTATCTCGCCACGCAATGGAGCGCTTACTTTCGCGACATCGAGGGCCCGCAATATGGAGCAGATCTGAGGTGGGAGACACCTTGGAAAAACCTCCTGCTCGGCGTCTCACGAATGAACCAGGAGATCACAGCGAAGGGATTCTTTCAGAACAATGCGGTGGCACCGCAGCCTGTTCCATACCAGACAACGACGAAAGCTTACTGGAGCAATCAATACTACGGAAGGCTGCACGGCCGCCGATTGGAGGTGGATGGCGAGTATCGCAGATATGTCATTCTTTTCCCCATGTTTGCCGGTTCGAACGTCAGCATGGATGCGCGGGGCTGGTACATCTCCGGCACCTATCGGGTCGGCAAACACTTCGAAGCCGGGTCATATTATTCGCGTTACACCATCACGACGGTATCCGGAGGACTGGCGCAGTTCTATCTGCCGTCGCAGACGGACACCAGCCTTCCGCAAAACCATGTCTATGACAAAGTGGTTGCCGGCCGCTGGGACTTGAATCGCTTCGTTTACCTGAAGATCGAGGGACACTTTATGGATGGATACGGCCTCGGTCCCTATCCTGACGGTTTTTACCCGCAACAGAACCCGGCCGGATTTAAGTCCAAGACGAACGCGTTGGTGCTTAAAACGGGTTTCCACTTCTGAATGAAGGACACCATGGATATTTTGACGAAATCCTCCATGCGAATGCTGGTTGCGGCCGGGTTCTTGTTGCTTACGGCGATTACCGGAAACGCGGGCGATATCAAAATCATTGCGAATGGAAGCGTGAAGCAAGACTCGATTTCGCAGGAAGAGTTGAGGGCAGTTTACCTGCTTCAACGGAGAACATTGAGGGACGGTTCGCGAGCCGTTCCCGTATTGCAGAAAGGCGGTCCCACGCATGACGTCTTTGTTCGTGAGTATCTAGGCCGCGACGCGGAGGAGATTCGAATCTACTACCAAGGCTTGGTCTTTACGGGCAAAGGTTCAATGCCAAAGGAATTCCGTTCCGAAGGCGAGGTCGTTGCCTATGTGTTGGGAACGCCAGGTGCCGTTGCCTACGTGAGTAGCGAGACTGCGTCGGAAGGACTCAAGGTGCTGACGGTGCAGGGTGCCCGGAAAACTGGAGAACGCGGTCTGATCACCCGAGTTGAGCCGCAATATCCGGAAACGCTCAAGCAAATGGGGATTGGCGGCAGCGTGCGGCTTCAGTTGAGCATTTCTCCGAAGGGAGAAGTCGACAGAGTTCTTGTGCTCGGCGGGAACCCAATTCTAGCCGAAGCCGCAGTTGAGGCAGCCAAACGATGGGTGTATGCTGCATGGCCCTCCCAGACTACCGCCGAAGTCACCATTCCCTTTCGTCCAAATCCCTAATCTTTCACGCCCGTTATAAACTGCCCTCCATACTTTCCAGGAATTTTCCGGGCAAACCTAACCGATTGACTCCACATGAGATGTGCGACGGCATTACGTTGGTCATTTGAAGATCCCAATGATTGTTAGTAAAACGTTAACTGTGTAAACGTAATTAGGAAGTCCACATTCATGCCATCCCCCATTCCCATTCATCAAGGAGACCTATGTACCGCCGATTTCTCGGCCTGATATTTGTGTCTTTGTGTGTGAGTCAGGCCTCAACCCAAGCGCAAGATTTCAAATTGTTGGATCGAAATGTGCAAATTCACGGATTCGCTTCCCAGGGATTCGTGCATACCAACGACAACAACTGGCTGACGATGAACACCAGCGGCTTTGGCAGCGGGGAATTCACCGACTTCGGCGCCAACGCCTCGACGCAGATCACCGATAAATTCCGGATCGGCGCGCAATTCTACGACCGCAACCTGGGTGGCCTGGGCAAGTGGCACCCATCCCTGGATTGGGCCTTCGCCAGCTACAAATTCACCCCATGGTTCGGGCTGCGCGGCGGGAAGGTGAAGACCGTGATGGGTCTTTACAATGACACCCAGGACCTGGATTTCCTGCACACTTTCGCTTTGTTGCCGCAAAGCGTGTATCCAACCGACCTGCGAGACACCACCCTGGCTCACGAGGGCGGTGATGTTTTCGGAGACATTCCGGTGGGCAAGACTTTCGGCTCGCTCTCGTACACCGCATACGCCGGGTATCGCAACGACAGCCCGTATAGCGGCTACGCTTACCTGGTAAACAGCGATGGCGCGCAGTTCAAGAGCTTTGGCGGCTTGCAATATGGCGGTGACTTGCGCTGGTCTACTCCGCTCAAGGGCTTGCTGGTCGGCGTTTCGCGGATGAACGAGGAGGTAGTTCTGGACTTCCTCAATGGACCGGTTGATCTGCGGCTAAGCAGCAAGTCCGATTGGACCAATCAATACTACGGCCAATACACCTGGAAGAAACTAGTAGTGGATACGGAGTACCGGCGCTATTGGACGGACCTGGGAATGCAGGGCGTTTCTATGATCCAGGAGGATGTCCGCGGCTGGTACGTAGCGGGCTCTTATCAGATCGTGAAGCGAGTCCAGGTCGGCTCCTATTTTTCGCACTATTCGATCAATTATCCCAACAACGCTCTCTTGTCCTCGGGCACCGGGCACGACTATGACAAGGTCGTCACCGTGCGGTTCGATCCGACCCGATTCCTGAACATCAAGGTGGAAGGCCACTTCATGGATGGGTACGGAATGCCCTACCAGTATCCGAATGGCTTCTATCCCGCCAACAACCCTCAGGGGCTGAAACCGAATACCAACGCTCTTGTCATCAAGGGCGGATTTAACTTCTGAGGATGATGCCATGAAAAACACGACAAAACATTTCAAAAACCTTATCGCTGTAGCTGGACTGATGACCTCACTTGCGGCCTTTGGAGCCGACGTGAAGATCATCGCCAACCCCAGCGTGAAATCCGATTCTATTTCTCCCGAGGAGCTCAAGAGCGTGTTCCTCGAGGAAAAAAGCTCACTCAGCGACGGCTCGCGTGTCGAACCTGTGCTCAGCAAGGGTGGGTCCGCGCACGACGCTTTCGTGAAGCAGTATCTCGGCAAAACAGAAGCGACCCTGCAGACCTACTATCGCACCCTCGTCTTCACCGGCAAGGGATCGATGCCGAAAGCGGAAGCTTCCGACAGCGATGTGGTCGCTTATGTTGCCCGAACCCGCGGGGCCATCGGGTATGTCAGCCCGGAATCCAGCACCGATGGTGTCAAGACACTGGTCGTTGTCGGTGGCGAGAATTTCGGATCGAGAAAGCTGGTTACGCATGTCGATCCCGTATATCCTCCCGAGCTGTACAAGAACCACATTGGCGGAGTTGTGCGGCTGAAGGTCACGATCGCTGCCAATGGCAACGTTGAGTCCGCGGAGTTGCTCGGCGGGAACCCGGTTCTAGGAGAGTACGCCCAGGCCGCTGTCAAGACGTGGGTATATGCCGCGGGATCGTCAAAGACCAAAACCGAGGTAAGCATCCCGTTCGATCCGAATCGCTAGGCTGAGCGCGCTGGCTGCCTGCAAAATGGCTAAAAGGGGGATGGGGCTTCGGCACCATCCCCCTTGAATTTCTCGGCGCTCTCCGCGGCCGTTCTCTGCGGCCTTGCGGTTCAGATCTTTGCCAAAAGCGTTTAACCGCTGAGAACGCTGAGAACCTCCGCCGAGTGCGCCGAGAACCCCGGACTAATCGCCCACGCGGTTGAAGTGCACAGACGCCGCAACCGTCGCCCCGGCTGCAATTAGGGCTCTGACGGCTCCGTAAATCGGCCTCCGCTATAATTACCCGCCAATCCCTCACGGAAGGAATCCATGCGACGTTTCGCCGCAGTGCTGCTGGTCTTCTCTCTCGTTCTGCCAACTTTGGGATCTGTTGCTGATGAATCCTCCCTCGCCGGCTATTCGCCACGTTCCAGCCAAAATGAACGCGATTGGGAGACAAAGTTTCGTGCCATTCCAGACCCTGCCAACCTTCGCGCCTACATGCAGAAACTGAGCGCGCGTCCACACCACGTTGGCTCTCCTTACGACAAAGAAAATGCCGAGTGGATTCTTTCCCGGTTCAAAGAATGGGGATTCGACGCCCACATTGAAACCTTTGACGTTCTGTTCCCCACTCCAAAGGTGAGGCTGCTCGAGATGCTCGAGCCTACGAAATTCACCGCCAAGCTGGAAGAGCCGGCCCTCGCCGTCGATCCTACGTCCAATCAGAAATCCGAGCAGCTTCCGACCTACAACGCTTATTCCGTCGACGGCGACGTCACTGCCCCTCTCGTCTTCGTGAACTACGGACTTCCTGAAGATTACGAGCAACTGGACCGGCTGGGGGTGTCGGTCAAGGGCGCGATCGTGATCGCGAAGTACTATCACTCGTGGCGCGGGGTGAAACCCAAAGTCGCGGCCGAACACGGCGCAGTCGGGTGCCTGATCTATTCCGAGCCTCGCGACGATGGCTATTCCGTCGAGAATGTTTTCCCGCAAGGCCCCATGCGCAATCCGGAAGGGGTGCAGCGCGGAAGTGTGATGGATTTCGCGTCCGCGAGTCCAGGAGATCCGCTGACCCCGGGGATTGGCGCCACGCCCGACGCCAAGCGCCTGGCATTGACCGAGGCCAAAAGCCTCTCCAAAATCCCGGTGTTGCCGATTTCCTACGGCGATGCGCAACCGCTGCTGGCCGCCCTCAAAGGGCCAATGGCTCCCGAGGAATGGCGCGGGGCCTTACCCATCCCCTATCACGTAGGACCGGGGCCCGCAAAGGTTCATCTGAAAGTTGCATTCAACTGGGACCTCAAGCCAGTGAACGATGTCATCGCAAAAATTCCGGGAAGCGCTCCCGATGAGTGGATCATTCGCGGCAATCATCACGACGCGTGGGTCAACGGAGCCGAGGACCCGGTATCGGGACAAGCACCGTTGCTGGAAGAGGCTCGCGCCCTCGGCATGCTAATGAAGCAGGGATGGAAACCCCGCCGCACGATCATTTACGCAGCATGGGATGGCGAAGAGCCCATGCTGCTGGGATCCACGGAATGGGTCGAGGCCCATGCCGGCGAATTGCGCCAGCATGCCGCGGTTTACATCAATACCGATGGCAACGGCCGCGGCCTGTTGCAGATGGGCGGCTCGCACTCGCTCGAACATTTCATCAACGGCGTCGCGCGTGACATCGAAGATCCGGAGACGAGGTTAAGTGTCTGGCAGCGGCTGCAACTCTCGCGCATTAACGAAGCCAAGTCGGCCGATGACCGCAAGGAATTACGCCAGCGTTCCGATCTTCGGATCGGCGCTCTGGGATCGGGGACGGATTTCACCGGCTTCCTCGATCATCTCGGAGTCGCCTGCCTGGATTTGGGCTATGGCGGCGAAGACCCGGAAGGGATTTACCACTCGATCTACGACGACTTCTACTGGTACTCGCATTTTTCGGATTTCGATTTCGTGTATGGACGCGCCCTATCGCAGACCGTAGGAACTTCGGTGATG
>Ga0209166_10002250_pt1 | contig 14933 bp, 11 predicted proteins | sample Coa_R1_3_FD_187151 | JGI IMG/M metagenome (GOLD analysis project Ga0209166, IMG submission 187151) | Surface soil microbial communities from Centralia Pennsylvania, which are recovering from an underground coalmine fire - Coalmine... | ecosystem: Environmental > Terrestrial > Soil >... | reverse complement strand
ATCCCAGAGGTTGGATCGTCGGGCCGGCACCGGAGGTGATGGGGTGAAGGAAAACCCAATAGAGCCGGCCGTCGTCGTACCACCAGGAAGCATCTTCGCCCGCGTCGATGGAGCGCTTCAGGTCGCGTTCGGCAGTCTGGGCCGACCATCCGGGTTTGGTCATATGGAGAGCAACGACGTTGCCGTTCGGTTTGGCCAGGACCAACAGGTCGCTCTGCGCGAGTTTCCAGAAGGATTCGGAACCGTCCTGAATGGTCGGGGCATGCTGCGTTGACATCAACGCTTTCATTGTGGGGAGATCCGCCAGCATCGCTCCCATCCGGGACAACTGCAATTCTCTTTGCCGCTGGACGCTTTCGAACGCGCGGACGGATTCGTCGGTGCCGTCCTTTACCTGCTTCTGAATCTCGGCGTCCACCGTATGCCGTATGAAAAAGAGAAGCGAGCCCGTGAGTCCGAGAATGATCAGCAGGGCGGCGATGAAGAGTTGAGATCGTAGTCGAAACGTAGTCATGGAGCGTCAGCGAAAAAGTTTATACGACTGTTCCCGGAGCTGCGCCTCTGGGGGAAAATTTGTAACCCGCGCCGTGCATGGTCATCAGAAAACGGGGCGCGGCTGGATCCGGTTCCAGCTTCTGGCGCAGGCGAAGCACATGATTGTCGACTGTTCGCGTGGAGGGATAATTCTGATAGCCCCACACCTCGTTCAGCAGTTCTTCGCGGGAGACGACGCGGCCCGCGGAAGCCGCCAGATATTTCAGCAGTTTGAATTCCTGTGAAGTCAGCGTGATGGGTTTGCCTCCGCGCGTTGCTTCCATGCTGGTGAAATCAATGCGTGCGTCGCCGAAGGTCAGGACTTCGTGCTGGACCGATTTTGCGGAAACCGGAGTCACAGAAGGTGATCCGGCGCCTGTCCGGCGCATGGCGCGGCGGACCCGGGCGAGGAGTTCCTTGGGACTGAAAGGTTTTGTTACATAATCATCCGCGCCGAGCTCCAGCAGAAGAACTTTGTCTTCGACTTCGGAATTAGCGCTGAGCACCACGATTGGCACGGAGGCGGCCAGCGCCTTGAACTCCCGGCAGAGTTCTTTGCCGGAAATGCCCGGGAGTTTCAGATCCAGGACCACCGCGCAGGGAAGTTGTTTGCGGAACAGCTCAAGGCCGCTGGGCCCGTCGGAGGCGATTTGCACCTGGAGAGAGTCGGATTCGAAGAGGCGCTGCAGCGTGCGCTGCATGGGGCGGCTATCTTCCACAACGAGTACAGTGTCTGTGGACATCGAAATAAAGCCTCCTCGTAGAACGGCATTGTCGCCCGTCTTAGGTTCGTCCCAAGTTGCTGAACCGATCGTTCTCACAATGATACCCCTCTCTCACCGCCAGCCGGCCCATGATTGCATTTGGTCGAGTCTGACTTGGCTCGACCCAAGAGCACGCTTCGCACAGACTTGACCACTGTAGCGCGAAATCAAGGATTCAATTCAGTGCGGGTTTAGAAATAACAGCCCGGTGACATGACGGTGACAAATATCCCCGTGCTCAGGCGCTTGGTTTCAAAACAGTCCAGAATTGGGGTCCATGTGCAACAAACCGCCTTCCCCCAGGCCGTGACGGCTCGAACCTGGGCAATACTCGAAAGTAGCCTTTGAACACCGGAGGATCCTGCGAGACCCTCTTCGATGCCTCTCCAACTAGAATGCCAGTTGGAATGGCGGACGGCTCCACGCTGCCCAATCCGGGTCGGGACAAAAAGTTTGCTCGGCTATGACCTGGCTGTGACAATTCAAAATTCGCCTCACCTTAGAGTAAGGGCTCGACCAGAAGGGCCGCCTAATCTTTATCAACTGCGCGGAAGATGGGAGTGGGTAACTCTTCTGGTCGAACCTGTAAACTCCCCGAAGTAGCTCCCGCCCAACCGAATGCATTCAAGGCAAATAATTTTCAGATTGGTTGCGATGCCGGCGCCGTAGCTTCATGCCCGGTTAGCTGTGCCGTGAGGGCGACGCGATCCAGTTCGTTTTCCCAACGCGCCACGACGACAGTGGCGACCGCGTTTCCAATCATGTTTACAACCGCTCGGCACATGCTGAGGAAACGGTCGATTCCGAGGATCAGGGCCATGCCCGCGACCGGGATGGTCGGAATCACCATCATTGTGGCGACCAAGGCGATGAAGGCGGCGCCCTGCACGCCACTGGCACCTTTGGACGTGAGCAGCGCGACGCCGAGAATCGTGAACTGCTGAATCAGCGTCAAATGGGTGCCCGTCGCTTGCGCAACGAACAGCGCGGCGAGGGTCATATAGAGGCTCGTGCCGTCCGCGTTGAACGTGTAACCGGTCGGGACCACAAGGCCGACGAGGGCTTTCGAGCAGCCCAACCTCTGGAGCTTGGCCATAAGATTCGGCAGGGCCGGCTCGGAAGAACTGGTGGCCAGCACGAGCAGAATTTCTTCTCGAATGAACCAGAGAAACTTCAGAATTCCGAAGCCTGCAACACGCGCGATTAGTCCCAGCACCACAATCACGAAAAAGAGGGACGTCAGGTAGAGCGTGGCAATTAGTTTTACGAGCGGGCCCAGCGAGGCCAGCCCGTACTTTCCGATGGTGAAGGCCATCGCGCCGAAGGCGCCAATCGGGGCGAAGCGCATCAGGATAGCCACCACGCCAAAGACCGCACGCGTAAGACTGTCCATGACGTCGAGAAGGGGCTTGCATCGGGGCCCGGCGATTGACAGCGCAAAGCCGAAGAGCACCGAAACCAGCAGGACCTGCAGAATGTCTCCCCGGCTGAACGCATCAACGATGGTATTGGGAATGATGTGGACGAGAAAGTCGGTGATGTTCTGTGCTTTTGCCTGGCCCGCGTATTCGGCCACGGCCCGGGCATCCAGCGTTTTGGGATCGATATTGAAACCACTGCCAGGATGGGCGAGATTGCCGACGAGCAGTCCGATGAACAAAGCCATCGTGGAAACGAGTTCAAAATAAAGAAGCGCCTTGCCGCCAACACGCCCGACTTTTTTCATGTCCTCCATGCCGGCGATGCCGGTCACCAGCGTACAAAAAATGACCAGAGTGATGATCATGGTGATCATGCGGATAAATACGTCGCCCAGCGGCTTCATGGAAACGGCCATAGCGGGATTCGCATAACCGAGAAGGACCGCAATGGCGACGCCAGCCAGCACTTGAAACGAGAGACCCAAGTAGAAAGGCTTCTTGCGCGGCGGTGAAGTTGCTTCCGTGGTGGTGGGGGTTTCGACCAGCATTGGTTCGGCTAGCTCCTTTGCAGCAAAGGCCTCAGTTCGCGGAGATCTTTCAAATTTTCAAGCGCTAACAATTTGTCGAGGAGAGCCGTGCAAGCGGATCCGCCGAGGACCGGGGCGATGAGGTCGCGGGCTTTCTGCACGACTTCTTCGCGAGTCATAGGATTTTCCGCGGTGCCGCGAACATCGCGAACCCATTCGGAGAGTTGCATTCCATCCTTCAAAGTCACTTCCACGATTGCTTCGCGTCGCGGGCGGCGAGCGTCAATGCGCGGATCGGCGACCACTTCCACCTTGGCGCGAACGCGGAGAACCGCGGGATCTTTCATACGCGCCTTGTCGTGGACAGACTGAAACGTGACCGTTTTGTCGAGGAGCATGACGGCGACCATGTGTTCCATGCAGATGTCGGGAATGTCGCGATTACTGACGGTGTTGGCTTCGTCGGTGGCGACGCGGACAACCACTTTCTGAACGTCGTCGGCGGTAAAGGATTGCTGCTTGAAGAAAATGACCAGCGCATCCAGCGGCGCCTGGATCGGAGAGCCCACGGTCCATTTCTTAATGTTAGTGCGGGCAATTTCGTAGCGCTCACCCAGTTTGTCCACCAGCAGCGACGGGTCGGCTTTGATCGCACCATTTTCCCGCGGGGCGAGGGCTTCGTAAAAATTGTCTGAACCGGAGAAAATGTCCTCGATGCCGCTCCAGCCGGAGCGGATCAACGAAGCAGTTAGAACCGCAACACCCGCGGGTTTCCCCGCGAAGAGGAATGCCTTCTCCATGTGTTCCGCGTCGCGCGACCATGCCCCAATTCCAGAGGTTTGCTGTGCCGTATAGTCAAGCAGCAGGCGCATTTGCTCTGCAGTCAAGCCCGCGGCGCATCCTGCCGCCGCTCCCGCGCAAAAGCATGCGGCCGTTCCGTGCGTGCTGCGATGCGTCGCCGCCTGATAGCCGGGGCCGCCGAGACTCATGGACACGCGCGTGCCGATGTCGTAACCCAGAGTGACCGCCCGTATGAACTGTGCTCCGTTGATGGCGTACTGTTCGCCAGAAGCAAATCCCGCGGGAACCGTGGAAACGCCGGGATGCGAGCGGGAAGGGCCATGCGAGTCGTCGGTTTCGTCGGAGTGCGCGAGCACGCCGTTTGCGAATGCGGCCTCAATGGGACCGCAAACGATTTTGGATGCCACAACCGTGGCAATCTCTTTTCCGCCATAGGCGCGGGCAAATTCCAGCGCGGCGCGGCCCGGCGGCAGTCCGGAACCGGAAATCATGGCGGCAAACGTATCCAAGATATGCTGCTTGGCTTTCTCGACCACTTCTTCCGGCAATGCCCGCGCACTCGCGGCACTCATGTAGGCGCTGAGCTGCTGCATAATGGGGCTCACCGTGTTCGATGGCTGGCCGAAACCAAGGAGTGTCGCTGCCCGCACGCACTCGGGCTTGAGCGTTGCCAGTGCGGCCGACAAGCTGCCCAACTTGATCAATCGGCGTCGCGTAATTCTCACCGGTCTATTCCTGGCTTTTTCGTTTACAGACGAATTACTCATGCCAGTCCTCTCTCAACAAAACATAACGTTTGTTACTCAACCATTGTCTTCATCACTCGAAATAATTCGTTCTTTGCTTCAAACCCGATTCCAGGAATTTCCGGAAGCCGCACATAGCTGTCTTCCACCGGAATGCAATCCGCGAATCCGCCAAACGGCTGGAAGATTCCCGGATAGGATTCGTTCCCGCCCAGGCCCAATCCCGCGGCGATGTTCAAAGACATCTGGTGGCCGCCATGGGGGATGCAGCGCTTGGCCGACCATCCGTGCTCGCGCAACATTTCCAATATGCGCAGATACTCCACGAGCCCGTAGCTGAGCGCGCAGTCGAACTGCAGAACATCCCGATCCGCCCGCAGTCCGCCATAGCGGATCAGATTGCGCGCGTCCTGCACCGAAAAGAGGTTTTCGCCGGTCGCCAATGGTCCGTGATATAACGGCGCAAGTCTTGCCAGAAGTTCGTAATCCAGTGGATCGCCCGGCTCCTCGTACCAGCGCAGTCCAAGCGGGGCAAGAGCTTGCGCGTAGGCAATTGCGGTGAGCACGTCGAACCGGCCGTTGGCATCCACGGCCAGTTGATCGGGAGTCCGCAAAATTTTAAGAACGGCCTCGATGCGCTGTAGGTCTTCCCATAAGGAAGCCCCGCCAATTTTTATTTTCACGACGGAATAGCCGAGGTCGAGATAACCCGCCATTTCGTCGCGAAGCCCGTTCGAATCTTTGCCCGGATAGTAGTAGCCACCTGCCGCGTAAACAAAAACCTTGTTCTCTGTGATCCCGCCGCGATACCGATCCGCCAGGAGGCGGAACAGCGGGACACCGGCAATTTTTGCGGTTGCGTCCCACACGGCCATATCCAGAACGCCCACAGCCACAGAGCGCTCACCATGGCCGCCGGGTTTTTCGTTCCGCATCAGAACGTCCCAGACGCGAGCGGGATCCAGGTTGTCGCCAGTGCTGTCCAGAATGGCCTGAGCATCGACCGCGCGCAGGCGGGAAATGAAGCGGTCGCGCAGAAGGCCGCTCGGCGCATAACGTCCATTGGAATTAAAACCAAAGCCGACGACCGGCTTGCCGTCGCGAATTACGTCGGTGATAAGGGCGATGACACTAACCGTCATCTGGCTGAAATCGATGAAGGCGTTGCGGATCGGCGATTTGATCGGCACAACCATTTCACGAATGTCGACAATCCTCACGAGTTCACCTGTCGCAAGCGGCGCAATTGTGTCATGAAAGTTGAAGCACCGGCCGCAGCGCGCGAATGTCGGAAACACTTTCGAGATCGAGAATCTTCTGAAGCAGGGCTGCGCATTTTTCTGCGCCGAGGACGGGAGTAATCAGGTCGCGGGCTTTGGCGAGAATTTCGTCGCGGGTCATCGGATTTTCGGGGGTGCCGCGCACATTGTCTACGCGCTGGCGAAGGCGCGTGCCGTCCGCCAACGTTACTTCGACGATGGCAACACGCAAGGGCATCAGCCGCTCGAGTTCCGCGTCGGGAATCAAAGTAATCTTGGCGCGTTCCCGCAGCACCGCAGGATCTTTCATTTTGGAGGGGTCATGCGCCGAGGCGAAGCTGACCTTTTTATCCAGGAGCGCAACGGCCATCATGTGCTGAAGGCAGATGTCCGGAATCTCCCGATTGTTAACGATGGCGGCTTCATCAGTCGCCAGGCGGACGTCCACTTGCTTCACTTCAGCGGCTGCAAAAGGCCGTTGCCGGCGCAAAAGTTCGAGGGCGTCAAGGGCTGCCTGAATCGGCGAACCGACCGGCCATTTTTTTATGTTTGTGCGCGCCACTTCGTAACGCACGCCCAATTTGTCCAGCAATCCCGATGGATCGGCTTTCGGGTTGTAAGCCTGGAAGAAGTTGTCTTTTCCGGAAAATATATCGTCAACGCCTGTCCATCCGGATTGCACGAGCAGAGCGGATGTGACGCCGTTGCGGGCCGTCATTCCGCCAAAGTGAAATGCCTTCTGGATGTGCTCGGTGTCGCGGTTCCAGGAACCGAGACCCGAAGATTGGTGGGCCGTGTACCCCAGCATCCAACGCATCTGCTGCGCGTTGAGTCCCGCGGCGCAACCCGCGGCCGCCGCAGCTCCAAAGAGAGGAGCGATGCTGTGGGTGCTCCAGTGGCTCTCGGCTTCGAATTGCTGGCCGCCCAGCGTCATGGTGACGCGGGTGCCGATGTCGTAGCCAAGCGTGACCGCGCGAATGAAGTGTGTGCCGTTGATGTGAAACAGTTCTCCGACCGCAAGGGCCGCGGGAACCACGGCGCAACCCGGATGCGATTGAGAGGGCGAGTGCGAATCGTCGGTTTCGTCGGAATGGGCAAGCACGCCATTGGTCATCGCGGCGTCGATCGCTCCGCGCGATAGTTTGGACGCGACCACGGTGCAAGCTTCGTCGCCGCCATGAGCTTGGGCAAATTCCAATGCGCGTTTCCCGGGAAGCAGGTTCGACCCGGAAATCATCGCCGCGAGCGTGTCGAGGATGTGGTGCTTAGTCCTTTCGATGATTTCATCGGGCAGCGGATGAGTGGCCGCCTCGCTCATGTAGGTACTGAGCGGGTTCATCACGGTGGCGGCGGATTTGGCGATTTTGTCCTGTGTCGCCGAATTCAGCGCGAAGGCTGATGGGGAATGGAATGCCGCGGCGCCGACGGTCAATCCCGCCAATTCCAAGAGATTGCGGCGGGAGAGTTTTTGTGGTTTGCGGCCGGATGTTTCGCAGCGATGTGATTTCATGTTAGTCAGCAAACTCGCTCCCGGATTTTTCGGCCTGCTTTCTGATTTCAAGAAAATCTCGTCAGCTAGCGCTGACCTGCCCGGCAATCGCCTCTCCCAACTCTTGCGTCGAAGAATTTCCGCCGATATCTGGCGTGCGAACCTTTGATTTGGCGAGAATCGCTGCGATGGCGTGCTCGACGGAGTCAGCAGCTTCGTTGGCCCCGAAATGGCGCAGCATCATTGCGCCGGACCAGATTTGTCCGATGGGATTGGCGATTCCTTTGCCCGCAATGTCCGGAGCGGAGCCGTGAACAGGCTCGAACATGGAAGGGAATTCTTTTTCGGGATTGAGGTTCGCCGAAGGGGCAATTCCGATGGAGCCCACAACTGCCGGGCCAAGATCGGACAAGATGTCGCCAAAAAGATTGGAGCCCACCACGACATCGAACCAATCCGGATGGCGGACGAAGTGCGCGGAAAGAATATCGATGTGATATTGGTCGGTTCGAATGTCCGGATATTTGACGGCCATCTCGTGGAAACATTCATCCCAGAAGGGCATGGTGTGAATAATGCCGTTTGATTTCGTGGCCGAGGTCAGGTGTTTGCGCCGCCCACGCGCGAGTTCAAACGCGAAACGGAGCACGCGGTTCACTCCGCGCCGCGTGAACACCGCCTGCTGCACGGCCATCTCGTCCTCGGTGCCCTGATAAATCCGGCCACCAATATTCGAATACTCTCCCTCGTTGTTCTCGCGAACGATAGTGAAGTCGATTTGGCCGGGCTTCCAGTTTTTCAGAGGGGAATCGATGCCTTCGAACAGGCGCACGGGGCGAAGGTTGACGTACTGCCGGAAAGTGCGCCGGATTGGAATCAAAAGTCCCCACAGTGAAACGTGATCCGGAACGTTTGGGTAGCCCACTGCGCCAAGAAAGATGGCGTCGAATGGGCGCAACTGCTCCAGGCCGTCGTCGGGCATCATTTTTCCGGTTCGCGCGTACGTTTCGCAGCTCCAGTCGAAGGCCCGCCAGTTGAGCTCAAAGCCGAAGCGCTTTCCCGCGGCTTCCAGCACGCGAATGCCTTCGGGAACTACCTCTTTCCCGATTCCGTCACCTGCGATCACAGCAATGTTGAACATTTTCATCGGTCGTTTTTCACCCGGCGTGCGCAGTGAGGAGCGGCGACAGTGCCGACATATCGGGGGCTGTTTCCAGCGTCCTGGCGAACGCAATTATTTTTTCAGTTTTGTCCCGCGGCCAATCAGCATACTCGGCGCAGCCGCGGAATTTCGTTGCTGCTTCGTCGAACGTCATCGGGTTGGCGGGGCTGCCCTTGCCAAAGGCGGCCCGCCCCGTGATCGCTCTCCCATCTTTCAGAATGATTTTCAGGATGGAAGTCATTTTGTCGAAGCCCGCGCTTTCGGCTTCGGGGTCCACGTAAAAATTAATTTTCCGCATCATAGCCTGAACATCGGGCCGAAGTACGACCTTATCGGAAAATTGGCTGAGTCCTGCTTTGCGCTCCAGCAGAAGAATCGCCATGCAGAATTCCATGCTGAATTTTGCCTCCAGCCCGGTCTTCGGATCGTGATGGAGAAGCGTGCTGGTCATATTGTGATTGGCGCCTACATCGACCTTTTCCACTTGCGACGCTTCGATATTGTTGAGCTGAATCAGCCGCGCCAACTCCGTCATCGCGGGATGGGTGAGGGAGCCTGATGGATAGGGCTTCAACGAAATACCGGGTGAAGCAAACGTCCAGGGGTTGCCCAAGCGATCCATGATCGCAGTGGCGTCGTACGATCCTCCAGCCGCGTGGAAGAAGCCGCGATCCGCTTCCAGGATTTGCTCCGCTGCGGTCCAGCCGAGCGCCACCAGTTCGGCGGAAACGAGACCACTCTCCGCCGCATGCCCGGCCTGGTATGGCTTGCTCATGGTGCCGAAATTCTCGCGCAGCCCTCCCGAGTTGCTGGCTGCCAGCCCTAAGGTTTTCAACGTTTTTGATACATCGAAATTGAGGAGCCTGGCGCAAGCAGCCGCGGATCCAAATGGCCCGCAGGTCCCGGTGGTGTGGAAGCCGTTCTCATAATGGCGCGGAGCAATTGCTTCAGCGATCTTGCATTCCACTTCGACGCCCAGGTGATAGGCCAGCATCCATTCCTTGCCGTTGACGGCACGTTGCTCCGCAAGAGCAAAAAGCGCCGGCAGCACAGGAACCGTCGGGTGCATCAGCAAGCCGTACACGCGGTCCTTCGCCGCTGCCAGTTGCGTATCGTCGAAGTCGTCGGCGTGAATTGAAATGCCGTTTACAAGCGCCGCAAATCGCGCGGATGTTTTCCTTGCGGTGCCAATAATCGTGGACTTTCCGAGGCAGCCTCCGGACTGCTCAACAAATTTGCGGGAAATCGGGCCGCTTTCCGCCCGCGAGCCCGCCAAGGCCAACCCAAGTCCGTCCAAGATGGACTTTTTGCCAAGTTCAATTACGTTGGCAGGGATGTCTTCGTACTTTGTGCCAACGACGAAATCGCCAACGTATTTTGTGAGACCAGGAGATTTAGGGAAATCGCCCGTTGGAAGAGCGGCCGCACCGTTCGCCTTATTCGCGAAGACGGAGGCGCCAAGCACTCCCAGAGAAGTCTTGCCGAAATCACGGCGTCGCATAATTCACCGGGATGCTTGGAAATCTATGGCTGAATGTCATACACGCGAACTTCGGCTTCCTTGCCGGCATGATGGGGAACCGCCAGATAGTAGCGATTGAGCTCGGGCACCAGAATCCCGGTCTTCGCGCGAAATGCGCCTGGAATTTTGGCAAGAAGCGCATAATGATCCGCATCCTTTTGCTCAAACACGTCGAGGAACCCGTCACCGGCAAGGTAGATGCGTTTGTGCTGCGCGTCGTAAGCGGCATCGTCCACCATGCCAACAGCCGGAAGGTCCGCGATAACTTTTCCATCATCAGAATTCAGGACGATCAGCTTTCCGGGGTTTCGGGTGACCACGAGGAGGCGGTGATTCGACTCATCAAGGGCCATCGCGACGTTGAGTGTATCACCCGCGGGCAGGGGCCACTTCGCGCTGAGTTCGGATTTGTTTCGGTCCATGACGCCGACCGCGTTTTGGCCGGTGATGTTGAGGAACATGCGTGGGCCGGACTTCTCCAGCACGATTGCTTCCACGTGATCCGAGGGAATCTTGATGTCCCGCAATTTCTTGGCGTTATTCGTGTCAATCACGCTGATCAGCGAATAGGGCGTGTGCGCCTCGCGGCCGCCGTTCACGACGTACATGTAGGAGGCCGCAGCGTCGTAAGCGATCGAGTCAGCGTCAATGGTTAGTTTGACTTCGCCAATCGGCTTATAGCTATCGCTGTCGTAGATTTTCACCGCCGAGGCGTCACCCTCAACTACAAATAGTTTTTTCAAATCCTTGCGAAAGAGAATAGCGTGCGGCGCCTTGACTTCCTGCATCGTGTGGAGGCGCTGGTTCGATTTTGTGTCCAGGATCTCCAGCTTGTCATTCTCTTCGGCGGTCAGGAATAGTCGGTGGCCGTCCAGATCAACGGCAAAATGGTCGAAGTCGCCATCCTTGAGACCCGGCAACGGGATCGTCGCCACAAGCTTCAACGGTGTTTTGTCCTGCGCCGCCGCGACGAAAGGAAGGGACATCAACAAGGTAAACAGGATCGAGAGAGTGCGCTTCATGCGTTCCGCTCCGAAATAAGGATGTGAACCGGCATTGATAGAAAACTGATGTGATCAAAACCACGCGGATGCTACGCCACAGCAACAGGTGCGTCAACGCCACTTCCCACTTGGTTGGGATGTTTATTGCCCCCGAAGTGAGAGATATCCAGTAATTGAAGGGGATTTCCATCCCGGTCTGATGGAGCGGCTAAACAGAAATTAATGTTGCCTTAAGTTCGATTAGGCGGGGATAGATATTATGCTCTGTCGTGCTGGATGCTCGTTGTAGCGCGCGGCAAGCGTCCGTTTTAAAATTTCGAGTGACTCTGCCTTCGGGGGAAAAGATGAAGAGAACGATTGCGATACTGCTGGTGATGTGTGGTCTTCTTGCTGTGAAGACGCAAAGCCAGGAAGCCGTGCCGCTGAAACTGGCGCAGACGTACAAGCTTCCCGCGGAGGTGAAGGGAAATTTCGATCATTTCGCGATCGATCTGGCGGGCAACCGTCTCTTCGCCACGCCAGAGGCTTACAAGGCAGTTTTGGTGTTCGATCTGCAGACGGGAAACCTCATCCACAAGATTTCCGGAATCGAGAAGCCGCACGCAATTCTGTATCGAGAGGATCTTAAGCGCCTGTATGTCACCGATGGAGAAGCGGGCGACGTGAAAATTGTAGATAGCGAAAGCTACAAGATTCTTTCCAATATAAAGCTCCTCGAAGATTCTGACTCGATCGGCTACGACCCCGCCACCAAACTTCTATACATTGACAACGGCGGCGGCGACGTCCACCAGACCTATTCCATGCTGAGCGTTGTGGATACAACGGCAGGCAAGAAGGTGGTCGACATCAAGATCGATGGGGATACTCTCGAGGCCATGGTGCTGGAGAGGTCCAGTTCACGGATTTACTTGAACAACAAAGCCAAGAGCCAGGTTGACGTCATCGACCGCGAAAAGCGAACTCTAATCACGAGTTGGCCGATCACCCTGGCGAAAACCAACGTCGCCATGGCCTACGACGAGGCGAATCATCGCCTGTTCATCGCCTGCCGCAGCGGAGGGATTGTTGTGCTGGACACTCAATCGGGCAAGGAGCTTTCCGTCCTGCCGATCACGAAAGGGGTGGACGATCTCGTCTTTGACGCAGCAAGCAAGCGGCTTTACGCCTCCTGTGACGGCGACGTCTCGGTGTACCAGCAGAACACCGCGGACAATTACAAGCTGCTGGGAAAAGTACTGACCGGGCCACTCGCAAGAACCGCGCTCCTGGTGCCGCAACTGAACCGCTATTTCGTGGCGGTGCCGCAGCATGGAACCACAAACGCCGAAATTATGGTCTTCGAGGTGCATTAACAGCCTCGAACGGGCCGAGGAGGGGTGGGCGGTTCGCCCGCGTCCACCCGTCTTCGCAATTATTCGTGCAAAATAAAGCGAAATTCGGTCGAGCTGGACTTCCTATCAATCGTCAGCGGCAATCTCTGGAGGAGTGCATGAAATGTCTACGATGGATTGCGATGAGTCTGTTCACACTCTACGCAATTAGCTGCCCGGCGCAAGGGCAGACCGATAAGGTCATTGCGATTCGCGCGGGACATTTGTTCGACAGCAAGGCCGGCAAGCTGCTCGACAATCAAATCGTTCTGATCAAAGACGATAAAATCGCCGGCGTCGGGCCTGCCGAGGCCCTGCAGATTCCGCCTGATGCCCAAGTGATTGATCTGAGCAAATCCACCTTGCTTCCGGGATTGATTGACGGCCACACTCACGTATTTGGGTTCGGTCTCGACGGTATCAAGCCGGGCGGGCCGCCGTTTGCAAGTCCGATCAATGACACACGCGAATACAGGACGCTGCTCGCCCTGGCCAACGCGCAGAAAGATCTTCGCGCGGGATTCACCACGCTGCGCGACCTGATGAGCCATGGCGGCGGGTACGCGGATGTTGACATCAAGAAAGCGATCAACCGGGGGTATTTTCAGGGGCCGCGAATGCAGGTGTCCACGATGGGGCTGGTCGCGACGGGCGAAGGCATGCTGGGCTCTCCCGAAGTAAATTTGCCGAGAAATTATCAGACGGTGGATGGGCCGTGGGCAGCGCGGCAAGCGGTTCGTGAGCAGATCCACTACGGCGCGGACTGGATCAAATTTCATTCCACGGCGGATTACGAGTTCGAACCGGACGGCGCGCTGAACAGCGATCCGACCTTCACGAAAGAAGAAGTACTGGCCATCGTCGACGAAGCGCATCGCCACGGCAAGAAAGCCGCTTGCCACGCATTTGGCGGCGAGGGACTGCGGAACTGCATCGAAGCCGGCGCGGACACGATTGAGCATGCCGTTGAGCTCGACGAAGTCACCGCCGACCAGTTGAAAAAGAAGGGAATCTATCTGGAGCTCACTGCCTACCACTATTCCTTGAGCGACTACACCGCGCGTGACGCCAAGTCCACCGGCGGAAAATACAGCCTTCAGGCGTTGCGGGAAAAAAGCGGGCGGCTGGCGATTTCCCGCGGGGTGAAGATTTCCTTCGGCAGTGGCGTGGGCCCGTTCCCTCATGGCACACAAGCCGCCGAGTTTGCGTATCTGGTCAAGTACGGAATGTCTCCGAGCCAGGCCATCCAGACGGCAACCAGCGTCGCGGCGGAAATGATGGGATGGCAGGATCGCATCGGATCCATCGAAAAAGGGAAGTTTGCGGACATCATCGCGGTGTCCGGCGATCCCCTGAAGGACATTACCGAGCTCGAACGGGTAAAATTCGTGATGAAGGGCGGCCAGGTGATCCGTGACGATTCGAAATAGTCCTGGCTGCCTGGGCGGGGTTTTCGCGTTGAGTAGTGCTATGATTTCCGCCTGCGATTTATTTTAGGAACGCCTGCTTATGCGCATCCTGCTGGTCGAAGACGAACGGAAGGTGGCGAGTTTCATCGCGCGAGCACTGCGTGAAAACTCTTACGCCGTTGATATTGCGGAAAGCGGCGAGAAAGCCCTGGAACTTACGACGGACGTAACCTACGACGCCATTCTTCTGGATGTACGCCTGCCAGGCCTGAGCGGAATCCAAGTGTGCCGCGAATTGCGCCAACAGGGAATGGAAGCGCCGGTTCTGATGCTGACGGCCCGGGGCCTGGTGGAACAGCGCGTGGAAGGGCTCGACGCTGGAGCGGACGATTACCTCACGAAGCCTTTTGTTCTCGCGGAGCTTCTCGCTCGGGTGAGGGCACTTGTGCGGCGGGGCTTGCACAGCGGCAACGCTAAACTCCACTACGCCGACCTGGAACTCGACCGACACCGCCGCAGGGCCACCCGGGGAAAAGTGGCGGTACCGCTGACCTCCAAGGAATTTGCGCTGCTGGAACTTTTCCTTCTGCACGCTCCGGATTTGGTGACGCGCAGTGAAATCGTGGAGCACGTTTGGGATCGTCACTTTGACAGCGAGACGAACCTGGTCGAGGTGTATGTGAATCGCCTCCGGCAAAAGATTGATCAGAACCGTCCCGTAAAATTGATCCACACGGTGCGCGGCATCGGGTATCGCCTCGGGGCCGTGGAGCCGTGAAAACAAAGACTCTTCGCTTTCGGATGATGGTGCTCTTCTGCACGGTGGTCAGTGTGCTCCTCGTGGCATCGTATCTTGCCTTTTGGGGATTGCTCGCGCACGAGATCCCTTCCCAACTCAACCACCAGCTGCAGGAAACCGGCC
>Ga0209166_10002249_pt1 | contig 14936 bp, 7 predicted proteins | sample Coa_R1_3_FD_187151 | JGI IMG/M metagenome (GOLD analysis project Ga0209166, IMG submission 187151) | Surface soil microbial communities from Centralia Pennsylvania, which are recovering from an underground coalmine fire - Coalmine... | ecosystem: Environmental > Terrestrial > Soil > Unclassified... | reverse complement strand
GTGGATGCTGATGAGGGTTACACGCTCGGTGAGATAGCGCCTCACCACGGAGCCGTAGTTCACGTCCATGAATTCCGAAGGGATCAGCCACGCTGCCACGCCGTTTTCGGTAAGCCACTCGGTGGCTAGCAGCAGGAAGTAGACGTAAAGCCCGGCCAGGCCGTTCACCTTAAGGCCAGCTAAGCGCATCACAAGAGATTGCAACCGCTCCTTTTGTTCGCGGCTCAGGTGGTGGTGCCTAACATAGGGAGGGTTGGCGATAATAAGGTTCGGGCGGGCAGACATCGCCCTGCCCGCAACCAGATCGGTGAAGTCGCCTGTGATAACCCGCAAGCCTGATTCGCCCCACAGGGCGCGGGCGGCAGCCACGAACCGAGGATCGACTTCGATGCCAACCGCTGACGCGATGCGCTGGTGGAGAACAGTGGTAAGCAGCGCCGAGTAGAAGGCGCCGCTTCCGATCGCGGGCTCTGCGAAGTGAATCGACTCCGCTGGATTCGGAAGGAGTGAGGCGGCGTACTCAACAATCTCGCGGGCGAGCGCGGGCGGGGTGGCGAACTGACCAAGCTTGTTTCGCTGGCTGGCCGAGCGCTCGCCGTCCAACTCGTCCTGGAGAGCCATTCGCTGACGTTCTGTGGCTGCAAGATCGAACGTCGTCATGGCGCAATGCCCAGATGCAGCAGATCGTCCAGGCGGTGTTCCCAAACCCAATCGAGTCCCTCCGCCGCTTCATAGCCAAGATATCCGCTGTCAAAATACCCGCAGAGAAGCAAGGTGAGTTGCGTCGCCGCACCATACTCGTCTCGTAGCTGGCGGATCTTGGTTGCCTCCTCTTTGCGCCGCTTGTTGGTGTTTGTGAAATCCCCCGCAGATTTTGCTTCGATCAGGATTGGGAATCCGTCGGCTCGCGGCCGATGCGGTTGGATGACGGCATCGATCGGGATGTTGAGAACCTTCTCACGCTGGCCCCGGACCGGCACATTGAGCCGGAACGTGAATGTCCCTCGCTCCATCTCGGTGAGCGGATGCTCACTCCGTGGCGCCCGCCGTTCGTAGTCTAACCGGATTAGGAATTCCTCGACCGTCGCGAGTTGGCGCTGCTCCTGCGCATTGCGGATCCGCGGATCGGAGAGCGAGCCGGTCAAGCGATCGGCAACTATTGTCGAAGCACGGTTCCGCATGGTCTCGCTCGGCCGCGCGCCTTCGGCCAACCACGGAAAGATGTCTTCGTCCAAGAGTCTGGAGATTACTGAGCAGATACTTTGCAGCGGCTCGTGAAGCCGGGCGGCCGCGATAGTTTGCAGTAATCGCCCCTTCAATTCCATCGCCTTGACAAGGCCGGCAGGCGCATGCGCCAGTCCAATGAGCCGGTCGCGGGCGATGGGCGGAGCCGTACACATGCGCAGCGTCGCAATGATATGCGGGTTGGCCCGAAGCGCTGCGGGCGTCAGCGACCGTAGATCGTCAAGTATAGCGAGCGCTTCCTCCACCGCGGCGACGGTTTGAATGCGCGTCTCTCGGTATGTTGCCGGTGCAAACTGCATGAACCAATTGTTGAACATATCGACCGAGGCGGCGATATCCGGCTTCCATAGATGCGGCTTATCGGCGTTGATCATCGTGGTTGAGATCCAAATGTCGCCCCGCTCGGTTTGCTACGCCCGGCGCCCGCGCTCGTAGGCGAGGGCGCGATCAACGGAGCTGTAGCGACGGCGGCCGCCGCCCGCCTGCTCCTTGGCCGTGTGCGCCGCGGACTCGGACGAGAGCATGTAGGTGTGCATGGCGGACTTGAGGAAGGTGCTGTAGCCCATCGCGTCTTGCGCCGAGTTGATCGAGGTCTTCACCAGGCGAAGGTAGAATGGGTCGCTCTCGGCGATGCGGCGGGCGATCGCCAGCGTCTCCTCCTCCAGTCGTTCGCGCGGCACGACCAGGTTCACCAGGCCCGCCCGCTCCGCCTCCTCGGCGTGCATGAAGCGCTCCTGGAAGAGGATCTCCTTCGCCTTGCGCGGGCCGACATCGTAGGGCACGGCGAAGTACTGGAAGTGCGAGGCGAGGAACTTGGTGTCGTCCGCGGCCACGATCAGGTCCATCGCCGTGGCGATCATCCAGCCGCCGAAGATGCAGTAGCCCTGCACCATCGCGATCGTCGGCTTCATCAGGTTGCGCCAGCGCAGGCCCATATCAATGTACAGGTCCCAGATGCGCTTGTAGCGGCCGGGCAGGCCAACGGCGGGCCGCGCCTCGGTGTCGGCGCGCTGCTGCGGTGAGCCCAGGTCGTGGCCGGCGGAAAACGTCTCGCCCGCGCCGGAGAGCACGATCACCCGCACGGCGTCGTCGGCCTCGGCCGCGAGAAAGGCGCGGTCCATCTCCTCCAGCAGCGGGCGGCTCTGTGCGTTGCGCACTTCCGGCCGATTCAAGATTACCCGCGCGATCGAGCCGTCGATGTTGTAGAGGATGTTTTCGTAGCTCATCGCATCTCCTTGCCGGCCGCGCTCGCCGGGCGGCGTGCAACGTTCAGGCTACTTGCAGCAGGTACGAGGGCAGGCTACCCCTCCAGGCGCAGCAACTGCGCGGCCGTGCCGCCGAGAATGGCGATGCGTTGGGCGTCGCTCAGTCCCGGCGTCGCAAGCACGTGGTCCACCGCCGTGGCCGTCCAGGGATAGGGATAATCGGTGCCCACCACGACCTGGCCGGCCCCGACCTCGGCGATGAGGTGGCGCAGCGCCTCTGGGGTGAAGACCAGCGAATCAAAGTAGAGCTGGCGCAGGTACGCCGTCGGCTGCTTCTGGATCGGCGTGCAGCGGCCGGGAAAGGTGACGCAGCCCGCGTCCGAGCGCGCCGCGTAAGACGGCAGGTAGCCGCCGCCATGCGCCGCAAGGATCTTGAGGCCGGGGAAGCGATCGAGCGTGCCCTCGAAGATCAAGTGCGAGAGCGCGATCGTCGTCTCCAGCGGGTTGCCGATCACGTTCTCCAGCATGCCGTTGCCACGCAAGCGGCTGGCCAGCTCGGCCGTGCCCTGCGGATGAATGAAGATCAGCGCGCCCAGCTCCTCGGCCTTGGCCCAGAAGGGGTGAAAGCGAGCGTCCGCCAGCTCTTCGCCGTTGACACTGCCGCCCACCAGGGCGCCGCGCAGCCCCAGCCGCTTCACCGCCGCCTCCAGTTGCTGCACGGCGAGATCTGGATGCTGTAGGGCCACCGACGCCAGCGCCACGAAGCGGTCCGGTGCACTGGCGCACCAGGCCGCCAGCGCCTCGTTCTGGACGCGGATCAGTGCGGCGGCAACGTCGCGGTCGGCGGCGTACCAGTACGGGTTGATGCTCAGCGCCGCGACGTCGATGCCCTGCTCGTCCATCGCCCGCAGTCGGAGCGCGACGTTCGTCAGCAGCAGCGCGGGCAAAGGAGACGGTTGCCCGAGCAGAGCCGTCGCCTCCGGCACGGCGCAGTGGGCATGCAGATCGACCACCCGCACGCGCCGGCCGTTCACCACGACCTCTCGCCGCCGCGCGGCGCCTGTCGGTTCGCCGGCTGTCGTCATTACCGCCGCCTCCTGACGTTGTTGTGCTCGCCGCCCATTCTACGGCCCCGTAGCCAGGCAGCACGCGTCTTCCGTCGCCGGCCCGGCTTCGGCGGCGGCGCCGACCGTCGAGCCGGCAACGATCGGCGGCTCCGCCACCGGACATCGCGGCGCAAACGCGGCCGCTCGCGGGGTTGGCTTTGTGCGGCGGCGGTGATACAGTATTTTGGCGCCCGGTGAAGGGGCGGCATGAGTGTGGCCCGATCGCGAAACGGCGATCGGCGGCTGCGCCCGCGCGGATGCGCCGGTCCGGGCCGGTGCATACGGCACCTTACCAGCTGAAGAGTAGCAGGAAGGCTCTGGCTGCCGGGGGGCGGCGCGTGCCCGGCTAGGGGCGGTGCTGTGCTGCCGGCAGACGGGGGGTTCGGGGGGACGCGGGGCGTCTCGACCGAACCCTGGCAACAGGGACAACGCGGTCCGGACGCCGGGGGCGGGCTCACACGACACACGATGCTGGTGGCGACACCAGCCCGTGGTTTGGGTGGAGAGTTTGATCCTGGCTCAGGATCAACGCTGGCGGCGTGCCTTACGCATGCAAGTCGCACGGGGGTGGGCTTCGGTCCGCCCCAGTGGCGGACGGGTGAGTAACACGTACGTGACCTGACTCCGGGTGGGGGATACCCGTCCGAAAGGGCGGCTAATACCGCATGGGTCCGCGGGGGGTGCCCCGTGGGCAAAGCGCCCGGGCAACCGGGGGCGCCGGGAGAGGGGCGTGCGGCCGATTAGGCTCGCTGGTGGGGTAACGGCCTACCAGGGCGACGATCGGTAGCTGGGCTGAGAGGCCGGACAGCCACACTGGGACTGAGACACGGCCCAGACTCCTACGGGAGGCAGCAGCGAGGAATTTTGCGCAATGGGCGAAAGCCTGACGCAGCAACGCCGCGTGGGTGATGAAGGCCTTCGGGTTGTAAAGCCCTTTTGGTGGGGACGACTGCGACGGTACCCATCGAAGAAGCCACGGCTAACTACGTGCCAGCAGCCGCGGTAATACGTAGGTGGCGAGCGTTGTCCGGATTTATTGGGCGTAAAGCGCGCGCAGGCGGTGGCGTAAGTCTGCTGTGAAATCTCCCTGGCTCAACCGGGAGGGGGCGGCGGAGACTGCGGCACTGGAGGGACCTAGAGGCCGGTGGAATTCCCGGTGTAGTGGTGAAATGCGTAGAGATCGGGAGGAACACCAGTGGCGAAGGCGGCCGGCTGGGGGTGCCCTGACGCTGAGGCGCGAAAGCGTGGGGAGCGAACCGGATTAGATACCCGGGTAGTCCACGCTGTAAACGATGGCCACCAGATGTGGGGGGTATCGACCCCCTCCGCGTCGGCGCAAACGCACTAAGTGGCCCGCCTGGGGAGTACGGCCGCAAGGCTAAAACTCAAAGGAATTGACGGGGGCCCGCACAAGCAGCGGAGCGTGTGGTTTAATTCGACGCGACGCGAAGAACCTTACCAGGGCTTGACATGCATCAGAAGCCGGCGGAGACGTCGGTGCCTTTCGGGGCTGGTGCACAGATGCTGCATGGCTGTCGTCAGCTCGTGCCGTGAGGTGTTGGGTTAAGTCCCGCAACGAGCGCAACCCCTGGGGCCAGTTGGATTTCTCTGGCGCGACTGCTGCGAGCAACGCAGAGGAAGGCGGGGATGACGTCAAGTCAGCACGGCTCTTACGTCCTGGGCGACACACACGCTACAATGGGCGGTACAGAGGGTCGCGAAGCCGCGAGGTGGAGCTAATCCCACAAAGCCGCTCTCAGTGCAGATTGCAGGCTGCAACTCGCCTGCATGAAGGCGGAGTTGCTAGTAACCGCGGGTCAGCACACCGCGGTGAATACGTTCCCGGGCCTTGTACACACCGCCCGTCACGTCATGGGAGTCGGCAACACCTGAAGTCGCTGCGCCAACCCCTCCCCTGGGAGGGGGGGCAGGCGCCGAGGGTGGGGCTGGTGACTGGGACGAAGTCGTAACAAGGTAGCCGTAGCGGAAGCTGCGGCTGGATCACCTCCTTTCTAGGGCCGGTTTGTCGGTCCGGTCGGCAACGCGTCACGGTGTGTGGCGCGGACCGGGACGGCCAGCCCAGGTCGATCGGGCTTCCCTGGCGGAGGCTCGTGGCGGACCGCGGCGACGCGGCCCGCCCCCGCACGCACCGGCCGGCGGGACACAAAAACGGCCGTGCACCACCCGCCCCACCCTCCTTCTCACCCCCCGCCTTCCTGCTGCTCTTCAGGCGCGTAAGGCCGCCGTGGGGGCCATTAGCTCAGCTGGTTAGAGCGCGGTCCTGATAAGACCGAGGTCTCTGGTTCGAGTCCAGAATGGCCCACCTTCCCCGCGCCGGCATCTTGTCTTGGGGCCGTAGCTTAGCTGGGAGAGCGCCGCCTTTGCACGGCGGAGGTCAGGAGTTCGAATCTCCTCGGCTCCACCTCGAGGCCCGTGCTCCCGCGATCAGGCAGCCTCGTCGGCGGGCTCCGGCTGGAACGCCAGGAGCCTGCTTTTTGGTTGCTCCCGGTCGGCCGCGGCGGCGGCGCCAGCCCGCGCCGGCAGGTCCTGTTGCCTGCCCGCAACCTGTTGAAATCTGCTCCCCCGTTCGACCGCTCCAGGGGCGTCCGGTTTGCTTCTACTGCCCCTTGCGCCGGTGCTATAATTCAGACTGTGGATCACTGTCCCCAGTACGCAGGCAGAACAGCACCGCCGGACGGAGGGTTCACCGCCTCAGCGCACATGGCCGCATGATGGCCCGCTCGCGCCCGGCTGCACCACGCGCGGTGGGCCGGCTGAGGATCGAAACATCGAACGCCGTATGAAGGAGTCCTGGATTGACCGACGAGGACCGCTTCCAGGACATGGAGTCGCTGCTCCAGGATGAAAGCCTTGACTTCCGGACGCTGCGCCGCGGAGACGTGGTTGAGGGCCGGGTCATGGGCTTGCTGCGCGACGGCGTGCTCGTGGACTTCGGCTCGAAGTCGGAGGGCATCATCCCGCCGAACGAGATGCACTCGCTCGGCGCCGAGCCCATGTCCCGGATCAACGTCGGCGATACCGTCCTGGCCTACGTCCTCCAGCCGGAGACGCCTGAGGGCCAGGTGCTGCTCTCGCTCGACCGCGCCCGCGGCGAGCGCGGCTGGCGTGTGCTTCAGCAACGCTTCGAAGAGGGCGAAAGCTTCGAGGCCGAGGTCACCGGCTACAACAAGGGTGGCCTGCTGGTCAACGTCGAGGGCGTAAACGCCTTCGTGCCGCTCTCTCAGGTCGTGGGCGTGCGGCCCGAGCACCCGGACGGCGAAGTCAGCGAAAACTCGCTCGCCGCCATGGCTGGCCGCCAGCTCCGCGTCAAGGTCATCGAGATCAACCGCCGCCGCAACCGCGTGATCCTCTCCGAGCGCGCCGCCATGCAAGAATGGCGCAGCGCCCAGAAAGACCGCCTGCTCTCCGAGCTGCGCGAGGGCGAGATCCGCCGCGGCCGCATCACCAGCGTGCGCAGCTTCGGCGTCTTCGTCGATCTCGGCGGCGCCGACGGCCTGGCGCACCTCTCCGAGCTTTCCTGGGATCGCAACCGCTCGCCCGAGGAGATCTACCACATCGGCGATGAGGTCGATGCCTTCGTGATGAAGGTCGACCCCGAGACCAAGAAGATCGCCCTCTCCCTGCGGCGGGCGCAGCCCGAGCGCTGGGAAGAGATCGCCGACCGCTACCGTCAGGGCGAGATGGTCGTCGGCCGCGTCACCAAGCTCGTCACTTTCGGCGCCTTCGCCCGCATCGACGGTCCCGTCGAGGGGCTGGTGCACGTCTCCGAGCTGGTGGACCGGCGCATCACACATCCCAAGGAAGTCGTCAAGGAGGGGGACATCCTGCCCCTGCGCATCGTGCGCATCGAGCGCGACCGGCACCGGCTCGGCCTTAGCCTGAAGGCGGCACGCGATCAGGCCGAGGCCGAGGGCTGGGGCTTCGACGTCGAGGGTGGTGTAGACTACGTACCCCCGGAGGTGCTGGCCAGCGTCGGCCCGCGCCTCGGCGTCTCGCCCGAGCAGGCCGGTGGCCGCGATGGTGGCGCTGCGGAAAGCGCGGCGCCGGAGCCGGCCGCACCACCGGGAGCGAGCGCCGCTCCGGCCGCCAATGGCGGATCGGAGAGCGCCAACCACGAGGCGCCGGCGGATAGCGCGGGAGCAACCCAGGACCGATAATAGATCAGCAACGCCGCCTCGCGCGGCAGAACGACAGGGACGACGGCGCGCCGCGACGGATGTCGCACAACGGAGACAACAATGCCGGATAGATTTGATAAGTTCAGCGAGCGGGCACGCCGGGTCCTGACCCTCGCACAGGAAGAGGCGCAGCGCTTCAACCATAACTACATCGGCACCGAGCACCTGCTGCTCGGCCTGGTGCGCGAGGGGGAGGGGGTCGCTGCCAAGGTCCTCGCCAACCTCGGCGTCGAGCTGAACAAGGTCCGCTCGGCCGTGGAGTTCATCATCGGCCGGGGCGACCGCGCCGTGCTGGGCGAGATCGGCCTCACGCCGCGGGCCAAGAAAGTCATCGAGCTGGCCGTGGACGAGGCGCGGCGCCTCAACCACGGCTACATCGGCACGGAGCACCTTTTGCTCGGCCTCGTGCGCGAGGGCGAGGGCATCGCCGCCGGTGTGCTCGAGTCGCTCGGCGTCAACCTAGAACGCGTGCGCGCCGAGACGACGCGCATCCTCGCCCAGAGCCAGCCGCAGGGCGCCCAGCCGCAGGGCGGGCGCACGCAGACGCGCACGCCCACCGTCGACCAGCTCGGTATGGACCTGACGGCGGCGGCGCGGGCCGGCAAGCTCGACCCCGTGATCGGCCGGGCCAAAGAGATCGAGCGGGTGATCCAGATCCTCTCGCGCCGGCAGAAGAACAACCCGGTGCTGATCGGCGAGCCGGGCGTCGGCAAGACGGCGATCGCCGAGGCGCTGGCGCATCGCATCGTCGCCGGCGAAGTGCCGGAGACGCTGCAAGGCAAGCGCCTGCTCACGCTGGACATCGGCTCGCTGGTGGCCGGCACCAAGTACCGCGGCGAGTTCGAGGAGCGGCTGAAGAAGGTCATCGAGGAGATCAAGACCTCCGGTAACTGCGTGCTCTTCATCGATGAGCTGCACATGCTCGTCGGCGCCGGGGCGGCCGAAGGCGCCGTCGATGCGGCGAACATCCTCAAGCCGTCGCTCGCCCGCGGCGAGATGCAGTGCGTCGGCGCCACCACGCTCGACGAGTATCGCAAGCACATCGAGCGCGACGCGGCGCTCGAACGGCGCTTCCAGCCGATCGTGGTGGAGGAGCCGAGCGTCGAGGACACGGTCGAGATCCTGCGCGGCATCAAGGAACGCTACGAAGAGCACCACAAGCTGACGATCACCGACGAAGCGCTGAAGGCGGCAGCCGAGCTGGCCTCCCGCTACGTCGCCGACCGCTTCCTGCCCGACAAGGCGATCGACCTCGTGGACGAGGCGGCTTCCCGCGTGCGCATCCGCAAGTCCTCCACGCCGCCGTCGCTGAAAGAGGCGATGCGCGGGCTGGAAAGCCTGCGGCGCGAGAAGGACGCGGCGATCTCTTCGCAGCAGTACGAGTACGCGGCCGAGCTGCGTGACCGCGAGGTCAAGCTGCAGGAGAAGATCGAGAAGATGGAGGAGGGCTGGGAGACCGAGCGCGACGATGACAAGCCGCTGGTCACCGAGGAGGACATCGCCGAGGTCGTCAGCATGTGGACGGGCATCCCGCTCGCCCGCATCGCCTCGGAAGAGTCGGCGCGGCTCTTGCAGATGGAGTCGGGCCTGCACTCCAAGGTGATCGGCCAGGACGAGGCGATCACGGCGATCGCCAAGTCCGTGCGCCGCGCCCGCGCCGGCCTCAAAGACCCGCGCCGGCCGATCGGCGTCTTCATGTTCCTCGGCCCCACCGGCGTCGGCAAGACGCTTTTGGCACGGGCGCTGGCCGAGTTCATGTTCGGCACCGAAGATTCCATGATCAAGCTCGATATGAGCGAGTTCATGGAGAAGCACACCGTCGCCCGCCTGGTCGGGGCGCCTCCTGGCTACATCGGCTACGACGACGGCGGCCAGCTCACCGACACCGTGCGCCGCAAGTCCTACTGTCTGATCCTGCTCGACGAGATCGAGAAGGCCCACCCCGATGTCTTCAACATGCTGCTTCAGATCTTCGACGAGGGGCATCTGACGGACGCCAAGGGCCGGCGGGTGGACTTCCGCAACACGATCATCATCATGACCAGCAACGTCGGCGCGGAGCTGATCCGGCGCAACTCGCAGCTCGGCTTCGTGCGCGAGGACGAAGTGAAGGACGCCGACGCCGCGTATAACCGCATGAAGGACAAGGTCCTGGGCGAGATGAAGAACGTCTTCCGTCCCGAGTTCCTCAACCGTATCGACGGCACCGTCGTTTTTCACGCGCTCAGCCGCAAGCACATCCGCTCCGTTGTGGATCTGCAACTGCGCGACGTGGAGAAGCAGTTGATGACCAAGGGCGTGGTGCTCGAGGTCACCGAGGCGGCGAAGGACTGGCTCGGCGAGAAGGGCTACGATCCCGTGTTCGGCGCCCGCCCGCTGCGGCGCGTGATCCAGAACGAGATCGAGGACAAGCTCTCCGAGGCGCTCTTGCAGGAGCGCTTCGCCACCGGCGACAAGATCGTCATCGACACCGAGGATGACAAGCTCGTCTTCAACGGCGTCTCCGAGCCGGCGCTGGCGTAGGTATTCCGTGGTCGCTTCTGAGAGGGCGGGCATCCCCCGCCCTCTCTTCGCGCCTGCTATACTAGAACAACAGTGCTGACGGGCAGCGTGGCGGGCGGCCTACTCGGCCCTCACCTCATTTCACATACCCCTCGCCCAATCCTGGGCGAGGGGCGATCGGGCGCAGCACGACGCGGACGTCGTTGGGCTAACCGCAGGAGAACCGGAACGCTCACGGCAGGATCGTCTCCTTCCCCCATCGTGCAACGAATGGGGGAAGGAAACAGGAGAGGATGAGGGCCGATGGCCCAGGCGAAGAAGGAACGCACGCTGTTTGTCTGCCAGGAGTGCGGTGTCGAGTCGCTGCGCTGGCAGGGCCGCTGCCCCGAGTGCGGCGCCTGGAACACCTTTGTCGAGCGCACGGTCAAGCCCGTGGCGCCGGGGCGACCTTCCTCGCGCAATGGCTCCGGCGCCGAGCCGGTCGAGGTCGCGCGGCTTTCGGGCGACGCGCACCCGCGCCTGCCGCTGGGCATCGCCGAGTTCGACCGCGTGCTGGGCGGCGGCGCCGTGCCCGGCTCGCTCGTGCTGATCGGCGGGGATCCGGGCATCGGCAAGTGCCTCGCCGGCAATACGCGGGTACTTGACCCGAGCACCGGCGACTTTCTTCCCATCACCGCCTGGGCGACGCAGCAGCGCTCGGTAGTGGCGTTAGCTGGCGAAACGCATCGGTTGCAGCCTCGTCCGGTCGCGGCGTTCTGCGACAGCGGGGTCCAGCCCATCGTAGAGGTGACGACTCGTCTTGGGCGCGTCTTGCGCTGCACGGCCAGCCACCCGCTGTTGACGCCCGACGGCTGGCGGTCGGTGAGCGAGCTGGCGGCAGGGGGGCGGATCGCAAGCCCTCGTGCGCTGCCGTACTTCGGGCGCGAGTCCCTGGGCGAGCATGATGTGCGGCTGATCGCGTATGCGCTCTCCGATGGATCGGCAACGAGCCAGGTGACGGTGACGTCTGCACTGCCGTACGTCGAGCGCGATCTGGAGGAGCTGGCGCATTGGTACGGGCTCACACTCAGGGTCTACCCGAAGCGGGGCAGCATCGCGAAGCAGTTTCGCTTTGTGCAGCCGATCGGAGAGCGTGCACGGGCTCGCGGAGAGCTTGCCGCCGCACTCAAACTCGTGCAGACAAGGTCCGGTATCACCTGGGCTGCGTGGGCTCGGCGTGCACGGGTGAGTTACGGCATGCTCAATCTCTGGCGGCGTGGGACGTGCGTGCCGAGCCAGGTGGAGCTTGAGCGGCTGGCCAGCGCGGCGAACGTGTCGCTCGCGGACCTCGCGCCCGTGGCACGTGAGCGTGCCGAGATGCGGACGCCGGTAGCGCGGCTGCTGGAGTCGGTTGGCGTACGTTTCAGCAAAGCCCGCACGAAGGCTGTTCCGGAGATCGTTTTTCGTCTGCCCCGGCCGCAACTGGCGCTCTTCCTGCGCGTGCTCTTCTCCTGCGATGGATCGGTCTACGTCAATGGCGCGGGTACGCCTGGTATTTCATACAGCACCAAAAGCAGACGCCTGGCCGACGACGTTCAGCATCTGTTGCTGCGATTCGGCTTCGTCACGCGAATCAGAACGAAGCATTCGAAGGTGAACGACGAGCCGTATACCGCATACGAGCTGCAACTGCTCGGCGTGCAGCATGTAAAGCGATTCCTAAGCGAGATCGGGATCTGGGGACGAGAGGAGGCGCGGCGGCAGATCGAGGCGATGCCCGATCCCGATGGAGCTTCCACCCACTGGGACACGATTCCCACCAGCGACCGCTTTTGGGCCGAGATCCGCGCTGCGATCGGCAGTGACTCGAAGAACGTGCCTGCCTCGCCCGCAGTGATGTTCCGCACTGCGTCCGCCCTCGCCGGTGTCACGCTGCGGGATCGCCGACACGACCGGCCGCTTGCGCGCAAGACGGTCGCGGCCGTCGCGAAGGCATACCCATCGCGGTATCCGCAACAACTGGTGGAGAGCGACACCTACTGGGATGAGATCGCGAGCGTCACGCCAGTGGGTGAGGAGCCCACATACGATCTCACTGTTTGCGGCGATCATAACTTCGTCGCCAACGACCTCATCGTCCACAACTCCACATTGCTCCTTCAGGTAACGGCCAATATTGCATCGAATGGCAAGAATGTCCTCTACATCTCCGGCGAGGAGTCGGCGCACCAGCTCAAGCTGCGCGCCGCCCGGTTGGGCATTACGGGCGAGCGGCTCTTCCTCCTGACCGAGACGGACATCGACGAGGCGCTGGCCACCGCCGACCGTGTGCAGCCCGATCTCGTGGTGGTGGACTCAATCCAAACCGCCTTCACGCCGGAGCTGCCGAACGCGCCCGGCACCGTGGTGCAACTGCGCGAGGCGACGCTGCGCGTGATGCGCTGGGCCAAGCGCGGCCACGTGCCGGCCTTCATCGTCGGGCACGTGACAAAAGAGGGCGAGATCGCCGGGCCGCGGCTGCTGGAGCACCTGGTCGACGTGGTGCTCTACCTCGAGGGTGAGCGCTTCAGCAGCTACCGCCTGCTGCGTGGTGTGAAGAACCGCTACGGCGCCACCAGCGAGGTCGGCGTCTTCGAGATGGCGAACGACGGCCTGCGTGAGGTTGAGAATCCTTCGGAGATCTTCCTGGCCGAGCGGGCCGAGGGCGCGATCGGCAGCGTGATCGTGCCCGTGCTCGAAGGCACGCGGCCGATGCTGGTCGAAGTGCAGGCGTTGACCACGACCAGCTCGATGTCGATGCCGCGTCGCGCCGCGCACGGGATCGAAACCAACCGCTTGCTCCTGATCACCGCCGTGCTCGCCAAGCGCGTGCGCATGCAGTTGCACAACCAGGACGTGATCGTCAACGTGGCCGGCGGTCTGCGTGTGCAGGAGCCGGCGGCCGACCTCGGCCTGGCGCTGGCGATCACCTCGAGCTTCAAAGACCTGCGCCTGCCCGGCGACCTCGTCGCGATCGGCGAAGTCGGCCTCAGCGGCGAGCTGCGCTCGGTCGGCCACCTCGACCGGCGCCTGGCCGAGGCAGAAAAGCTCGGCTTCCGCCACGCGATCTTGCCTGCCGCCGCCCTGCGCCGCGGCCGCCCGCAAACCACGATGCAGCTGCACCCGGCCGCCACGCTGGTGGAAGGCGTCGAGAAGGCGCTGGCGCTGTAGCCCTTCACGAGACCCGGAAGGGCGTGGCTCTGCGTCTGACGGCGATGCTTTGCAGGATGCCCACGGCGACGAACATCGTCAGCAGCGAGCTGCCGCCCTGGCTGATGAAGGGCAGCGGAATGCCCGTCACCGGAAAGAGACGCACGTTGACGCCAATGTTGATGAAGGTCTGCGCCACGATCATGATCACGATGCCCGTGGCGATGTAGCGGCCGAAGTCGTCGGGCGAGCGGCTGGCCGTGCGCAGGCCGCGGAAGAGCAACACGATGAAGAGGAAGAACAGCACCATCGCGCCGATGAAGCCCAGCTCCTCGCCCAGCACGCTGAACACGTAGTCCGTGGTTTGCGTGCGTAAGTACGCAAGCTGCGTCTGCGGTCCGTGCGTGAAGCCTTTCCCCCAGAGCCCGCCCGAGCCGATGCTGATCTCCGACTGCAGGATGTTGAAGCCGGCGCCCAGCGGGTCCTTGGCCGGATCGATGAAGCTCTGGAAGCGGTCCTTCTGGTAGCCGGAGAGGCCGATCAGCACCATGAAGGGCACCGCCGCCACGCAGGCGCCGAAGAACGTCAGCAGATGGCGCATGCGGGCGCCGGCCACGTAGATCATGCCCAGCCAAACGGCGAGGAAGACAACGGCCGTGCCCAGGTCCGGTTCGAGAAAGACGAGCCCTGCCGGCAGCGCCGCGAGGCCGAGCGTAAAGAGAAACCCGCGCGCCGTGCGCACCCGGCGGCCATCATCGGCCAGATACTTCGCCAGGAAGACGATGGTCACCAGCTTGGCCAGCTCTGATGGCTGCAGCTGCAGAACCGGCGTCGGAAACCAGCGCCGCGAGCCGAACTCCTTGTGGCCGATCACGAGCACGGCCATCAGCGCCAGCACGGAGACGGCGTAGAGGATCGGCGCCAGCGCGTTCCAGGCGCGGTAGTCGAGCTGCGTGAGCAGCAGCATCAGCAACAGGCCGAGGGCGGCGAAGGCCGCCTGCTTGATCACGACGTGCGTGATCGCCGCGTGGCCTGAGCCGTAGCGCGCCAGCGATCCGGAGTAGATCAGCGCCAGCCCATAGCCGACGAGCAGCAGGCAGGCGAGCAGCATCAGGAAGTCGAAGCGGCGCAGGTCGCGTACCACGGCTAGCCTCCCGCCTGCTGAGTGGCTGCCGGCGTGGGGCTCGCCTCCGGATTCGGGTTGCCCTGCTTGTACTGGTTGAAGTAGTAATCCCAGATCTTCTTTGCCGTCGGCGCCGCCGTGGCCGCGCCGCCGCCCTTGTTATGGAAAACCACCAGCGCCACCTGCGGGTTGTCGTACGGCGCGAAGGAGATGAACCAGCCGTGCTCGTTGTAGGTGCCGTTTTGCAGCGGGTTCAGGTTCTCGGAGTCGCCGGTCGGCTTGGAGATTGCGTTGCCGAACTCGGCCGTGCCCGTCTTGCCGGCGATGTGCAGCCCGGGCACGAACGCCGTGGCGGCGCTGCCGCCCTCCACCGCCATCGCCATGCCCA
>Ga0209166_10002248_pt1 | contig 14937 bp, 13 predicted proteins | sample Coa_R1_3_FD_187151 | JGI IMG/M metagenome (GOLD analysis project Ga0209166, IMG submission 187151) | Surface soil microbial communities from Centralia Pennsylvania, which are recovering from an underground coalmine fire - Coalmine... | ecosystem: Environmental > Terrestrial > Soil >... | reverse complement strand
TGCCTGGAGGTGATGGCCGCGGCCCTGGCCCTGGACTCAGATGCCTGCCAGGAGAGCGCGCTGCATGGGCTCGGTCATTGGGAGCTGCACTATCCCCAGCAAGTCAGCGCCATTGTGGACGCCTACCTTCAGCTTCCCCGCCCGCGCCGCCCTGCGCTGCAACAATATGCTCTCGCGGCGAAGCGCGGCCGCGTTCTCTAGCGCGCTACTTCTCTGAAGCTTTCTTTTTTCTACCCCCTGCCTTCTTCTTTCGGCCTTCTTCTTCCTGCCTCCTGCTTCCAGCTTCCTGCCGACGGCCTTCCGACTTCTGACCTCTGACTTCCGACCTCTTCCTACCGTCCTACCCGTCCAGCGTCGAATGCGTATTCCCCGCCGCGCTGCTCAGGTCCGACAGCGCCCCGCCCATTGACGGCGCCGACTGCGACAGGCGCGTCTCCAGCCCCGCGGCATGGGCGTCGAAGGTCTCGTGGGTCAGCCGCGACAGCGCCGCTGTCTCGTCGCCGGTCAGGTCGTAGCCGGCCAGGGCCTCGGCCGGCTGCTGGAGCAGCAGATGCCGGAACTCGGGCTCGCGCGTGGCGCGCATCAGCAAAGCGGCGACACTTTCCATGGACATGGTTCGCGACTCCGTATATAGTCGGGTGAGGTGAGGCGCAATTCTAGCACAGCCATGGACGCTCCTTACAAGCCCACCCCCGCCGAGATCCGCGCCGCCGCCGGCAAGACCGTGCGCGACATCATCGCGCCGGGGCTGCGCGTGCTCTTTTGCGGCATCAACCCCGGCCTCTACACCGCCGCGGTCGGCCATCATTTCGCGCGCCCCGGCAACCGCTTCTGGCCGGCGCTGTACGCCGCCGGCATCACGCCTCGGCTGCTGGCGCCGTTCGAGGAGCGCGAGCTGCTGCCGCTGGGCTATGGCATCACCAACATCGTCCGGCGCGCCTCGGCCGGCGAAAACGATCTCACCCCGGCTGAGCTGGCGGCCGGCGGGCGGCGGCTGGCGGGCACGGTGCGCCGCTATCAGCCGCGCTGCCTGGCCGTGCTGGGCGTCGGCGCCTACCGCGCGGCCTTCGCTCGCCCCAAAGCGCAGCCCGGCCGCCAGCCAGAGATGCTCGGCAGCACCGCGCTGTGGCTCCTGCCCAACCCCAGCGGCCTGAACGCCCACTACCAGCCCGAGCAGCTGGCCGCCCTGCTGCGCGAGCTCAAGTCAGCTTTTGGGTCATAGCGTTTAATAGGTGAATGCACCCAACGACTGGGCGCGTTTCAAAACACGGGCCGCGCTGTCACGTCGCATGTGCTGTCACGCCGAGTATGCACTGTCACGCTGCCGTGTGCTTTCACGCTGCGCATGCACTGTCACGTTGCATATGCTGTCACGACCTGCACCTATCCGTTTTGGGTGTGAGGGCGAATGCGCATACTCAATATACCGAGCCTGGTCACGCCCGAAGCGCCTCGGGTGGATTAACGCTAGTCATGTCTGGTCAACATTGTTTGCCGCCCCCCTGCACCTGGGGTAGACTCCGCGTTGGCGCCCTCACGCGCTATTCAACATAGCCTGGGTCGCATCCGCTACACATGGCAGCCGCCCATTGTCGCGCGGCCACGGGAGGTGGGGCATGACCGCTTGGTCGCATTGGAGCAATCGCCGCCGGCTGGGCGCTGCGCTGCTGGGCCTGCTGGCCCTGCTACTGATTACTTTGGGGATTATGACCGTGGTCCCGCCTGGCACGCAGAGTATTGCCTCACATCCCAACCCGGCCTCCAGCTACGCCGAGGCGGTGCAGCGCGTGGCAGCCCTGCGCGCCCAGGAGACCGCCGACTACAACCCGCTCTGCCACACCCAGCTGCTCACCCACGGCCAGAAGGCGGCCCGCGCCATCGCCTTCATCCACGGCTACACCAACTGCCCCAACCAGTTCCTGCCGCTCGGCCAACAGTTCTACGACCTGGGCTATAACGTGCTGCTGGTGCCCATGCCGCACCAGGGCCTGGCCGACGTCATGACCACCGACCTCTCCCAGCTGACCGCCGAAGAGATGGCGGCCTACACGGATAACCTGGTCGACATCCTGCGCGGCCTGGGCGACCACGTCAGCGTGGGCGGCCTGTCGCAGGGCGGCGTGCTGGCCGCCTGGGCGGCTCAGACGCGCCCCGACCTGGACCAGGCGGTGCTCATCGCGCCCGGCATCGGGCTCAAGCTCGTCCCCGCTCCCCTGACCAAGCTGGTGGTCAACCTGGTGCTGACCCTGCCCGACGGCTATCTGTGGTGGGACCGCCTGGTGCACGCCCCCTGGGAGCCGACCCCCTCGCCGTCTGCCCCCAGCCCCGACGCCGTGCAGGGCTATCCGCGCTTCTCCATGCACGGCCTGGCGCAGCAGCTCCGCCTGTCCTTCGCCGTCCAGGCTCTCGCGCAGCAGTCGCCGCCCGCGGCCCGCTCCATCATCCTGGTGACCAACGCCGTCGACGGAGCGGTAGACAACGCCGCCGCCCAAAAGCTGCTGGCGCAGTGGCGGGCGCAGGGCGCGGCCAACGTCACCGCCTACGAGTTTCCGGCCAGCCTTAAGCTGGACCATGACATGATCGACCCGCACAGCGGCAACCCGCACACGGATATCGTCTATCCCAAGCTGATCGAGCTGATCAACGCGCCGTGAGACAAGCCAGGGCAGCAGGGGAGCGCGGCCGATGACCTGGGCGCTGGTTGCGCTTGACCTGCTGCTGGTGCTGCTGCTGGCGGCGCTGGTGGCCTGGCGCCCGTGGGGCGCGCGGCGGCTGGCCTCGCACCCCCGGCCCGCCGCCAGCTACGACGAGGCTGCCCAGCGGGTGGCCGCGCTGCAAGACGAGGAGCGCGAGGGCTACCACCCCGCCTGCCTCACCCAGCTCCTCACTCACGGCGCCAAAACCCCGCGCGCCATCGTGCTGGTGCACGGCTACACCCGCTGCCCGCAGCAGTTCCTGCCGCTGGGCCGGCTTTTCTTCGACCGCGGCCATAACGTCCTCATCGCGCGCCTGCCGCGCCACGGCCGCGCCGACCGCCTGACCGCTGAGCACGGCGGCCTGCTGGCGGCGGAGCTGGCCGACTACGCCGACGAGGTGGTGGATATCGGCCAGGGGCTGGGCGAGCAGGTCACCCTGGCCGGGCTCTCGGCCGGCGGCGTGACCACCGCCTGGGCCGCCCAGACGCGCGCCGACCTGGACCGGGCGGTCATCATCGCGCCGGCTTTTGGGTTCCGCCAGATACCCGCGCGCCTGACGGTGCCGCTGGCCAACGCCGCGCTGCTGCTGCCAGATGCCTTTGACTGGTGGGAGCCGGAGCTGCGTGAGAACTCCGGCCCGCCCTACACCTACCCGCGCCGTTCGCGGCGGGCGCTCTCCAACGTCCTGGGCCTGGGCTTCGCCGTGCAGGCTCTGGCCGCCCGCCACCCGCCGGCCGCTCGCTCCATCGTGCTGGTCACCAACGCCCACGACGACATGGTGGACAACGCCGCCGCCGAGCGCCTGGCGCAGACCTGGCGGGCCCGCGGCGCCCGGGATATTTGCCAGTATGAGTTCCCGACTGCCCTGGGCCTGCCTCATGACCTGATCGACCCGGCCGCGCCGGAGGGCAAAACCGAGCTGGTTTACCCCAAGCTGCTGGAGCTCATGGATGGCGCGGCCGGCTGACGCTACGTTGGCATCTAGTTATAGCGTAGGGTTCCCGTAGGTTTTCCGTAGGTTAGTGAACCAGATACGAACGGTAGCCTATGGTATTGTACACATCAGAAGGGCACAACAACTCTTCTTCTCCTCCTTGAGAGAGCCGGGGTCGGCGTCCCCGGCTCTCGCTATTTAAGCCCCTGGCTTCCTGGATTTGGTTAGAAAATGCTGATTCCGGCTCACGCGAACCGTAACGATTGGCAGACGCTGGCACGCTAGATTGACAGGTAGAGTGACCACCTTGGCCGCCGCTTCTGATTCTTCGCACGCGCGTGACCGCTGGCTGCCCCTGGGCCGCGCGCTGGGCTTGCTGGTGCTGGCGTTAACCGTTGGGCTGACGCTCTTCGACATCCCGTTTCAGCTCGCGCATGACCAAACTCTGTGCGCCGGCCCAACCTGCCCCAGCGACCAGCTCGCCCCGGCTGATTTGGTCCAGCTGCAACAGGCCGGTCTGACGCTTGGTTTCCTGGCCGGCTATCAGGTGGCGGTCAGTAGCGTCACGGTGTTGGCCTTCGCCGCCGTCGGCGCCCTGATCTGGTGGCGCCGGTCGCGCGATTGGTTTGGAGTCTTGACCGCTGTCGCTCTGGCAGGCGCGGGGTTCACGCTGACGATTGGCGGGAGGCCATTTCCGGCTGTCGTAGACAATTACCCGGCTTTGATCGTGCCGGTCCAGCTATTGAATGTGACTGGCACCACCAGCTTGTTTGCCTTTTTCTATCTTTTCCCAGACGGTCATTTCGCCCCGCGCTGGATCGCCTGGTTGATGCCGCTGGCGTTCGTGCACGAGTTGATCAAAGCGCTGCGCCCCGAGCTTTTGGGTAGTGGTGATTTGATCGCCTTCCCCGCATTCCTGAGCGTGATATTCGTGCTTGTCTACCGCTATCGGCGCGTGTCGAATGTCATGCAGCGGCAGCAAACCAAATGGGTGGTCTTCGGCTCGGTCGGCGGCCTGGCCGGGGCGATATCCCTGATCGGGTTTTTCACGGCCTACCCCAACGTCGCGCCAACCGGCGTGGCCTTTCTGGCCTCATCCTCGTGGTATTTGTTCCTGCTGCTCATCCCGTTGTCGATTGGCATGGCCATCCTGCGCTCGCATCTGTGGGACATCGACCTGCTCATCCGGCGCACCCTTGTCTATGGCGCGCTGACGGCGATGCTGGCGCTGGTCTACCTGGGCGCGGTGGTGGCACTGCAAGCGGTGTTCACCGCTCTGACGGGCCAGCAGCGCTCTGAGCTGGTGACGGTGCTCTCCACCCTGGTCATCGCTGCCTTGTTCGTGCCCCTGCGCCAGCGCCTCCAGGCGGTCATCGACCGGCGCTTCTACCGCCGCAAGTACGACGCCGCCCACACCCTGGCCCAGTTCGGCGCCAGCCTGCGCGACGAAGTGAACCTGGATGACCTGACCGCTAATCTGCTGACGGCGGTGGACGAGACCATGCAGCCCGAGAGTGTGGGGCTGTGGCTGGTGAAGCGCTGACTGGCCCGGCCGGCCTTTCGGCTATACTTGCCGGCCATGAGCTGGCTGATCAAGCTCTTCACGCGTTTCAACGCCTTCCTGGTGCGCGCCAGCGGCGGTCGCCTGGGCGGCCAGTTGGGCCGCCAATCCATCCTGCTGCTCACCACCACCGGCCGCCGCTCCGGCCAGCCGCGCTCTACCCCGCTCTCCTATTACCGCGACGGAACCCGTTACCTGGTGGTAGCGTCTAACTGGGGACGGGCCAGCCAGCCGGATTGGTTTTTGAACCTGCTGCGCCAGCCGCGCGCCACCATCCAGGTGGGCGGCCGCAGCCTGCCGGTGCAGGCGAGCGTGGCCGAGGGCGATGAGCGCGCCCGGCTGTGGGATCTGGCCACCCGGCAGAACGGCCAGTTTCTGCAGTATCAGCAGCAGACCGCCCGCCAGATACCGGTCGTCATCCTGACCCCGGCCGGCGCTGGCGCTCAGGCGGCGGCAGGCCGATCTCCTTAACAGGAAGGGGGCCTGGCCTTTCTGCCTTTCTCCCCCTTCCCGTGCGGGAAGGGGGCCAGGGGGATAGGTCCACCAGCCCGCCAGTCCTTGCCTTCGCGCTTGCGCCCCCGCCGACCCTCGGGAGCGCATTCGCTGGAATGTTTGGCCGACAGGCCATCACGATTTAGGAGGCGCGCGTGTACCAACCCCTGCCCACGCCCAAGAAGAGCTGGGCCATTGACGTGTTGACCACGGACTACCTGATTAGCGGCACCGTGGACGGCGACCGTAACTACGCGGCCTTCCAGCTCATGAGCGGCGACGTCTCGTCGCTGGCGCTCGCCGCGGCGCGCATCCAGCCTATCGGCCAGCTTGGCACGCCCGACAGCCTGACCGCGCCGTGGGCGGTGGCCTATGGCGACTCGATTGTGGCCATCATCCCACGCGATCAGGCCTGCCTGGACTACGCCGCTCAGCGCAACGCCGACTGGAAGAGCCCGCAGCCGGCCGAGGTCTACGTGGGGCCTTACTTGATGCGCGGCACGCTCTTGAGCCCCGCGAATGACGCGCGCACCTTTGCCGCCTTCACCACCGGCTTCGCCCTGCAGCAGGCGCAGATCAGCTCGCTCCTGCCCGGCTCGCGCTTCGCCGGCCTGAGCGCGTCCTATGTGCTGGTGGTGGGCCGCCACAAGCACTTTGTCCGGCCGCTGTCTTAACCCGGCCGCGCTATGATCCGGCTCAGCCTCGCGCAGGCGGCCAGCCTGGCCGGCTGGTTCACGCCCGAGCGGCCCGGCCCGCTGGTCGGCGCGCACGTGCTGCGCACCGGCCTGGGCTCGTTCTGGGTCGACTGCCTGCCTGCCCCGCGTGCCATGCTGGTGGAGGCGGCCGGCAACTATTCATTGGCCGGCGCGGCCAGCGCGCTGGGGCCGGGCGATCTGCCGCCACTCGAGGGCTTTATCGAAGCGCCCCCGGCGTTTGTGCCCGTGCTGCGCGCCGCCGTGCCGGCGCTGGCCCCCTGGGAGCGGGTGATCTTTGAGCTGCCTGGCGCCCCGGCGGCTGCCCCCGCAGACGCGCCGCTGCGCCGGCTGGGCCCGGCCGACGCCCCGGCCCTGGACGGGCTGAGCGATGAGTGCCATTGGGTGAGCAATACCTGGGGCGGGCCGGCCGGTCTGGCCGCCAGCGGCCATGCCTGGGGCGCCTTCGCGGCCGGGCGGCTGGTCTCGGTGGCCGGCACGTTCTTCCTGGGCGAAGTGTACGAGGACGTGGCCGTGGCCACTGAGCCCGGCTGGCGCGGGCGCGGCCTCAGCCCCGCCTGCGCCGCCGCGCTGTGCGCCGACATTTGCGCGCGCGGCCGCCGGCCCTGCTGGTCCACCTCCGCCGACAACCCGGCCAGCCAGCGCGTGGCCCAAAAGCTGGGCTTCGTCTTGCACCGTCACGACCTGCTGTATCGCACCGATAGGAGCTTGGTATGAAAAGACTCTGCTTCTCGCTCATCCTGCTCGCGCTGCTGGCCGCCGCCTGCAGCCCGGCCTCGCTGCCGCCCACCACCGCCCCCTCGGGCACCGCCGCGCCAGGCGTCACCGCCGCGGTGAGCACCGCCGAGGCCGGCTCCAGCGCCTCCAGCACGCCCGCGGCCACGGCACTGGCGCCAGAGTCCACTTCAACCGTGGCCAGCCCCGCCGCCACCAGCGGCGGCCCGGTGGTCATCACCGTGCTGCCCTCCAACGGCACGCCCCAGCCAGCGGCCACCGCGCTGCCGCCCACGCCGCTGCCCACGCTGCCCTCCGGCCTGCCGCCCACCGAGCTCAAGTATCACGTGCTGGCGGCCTTCCCCAACCTGTTCTTCTGTGACCCCGACTTCTACCCGGTGGCGCGCGGCGACGAGGCCGCGCTGGCCCAGGCGCGCTTCCCCGAGATCCAGGCCAACACGGAAGAATTCCAGGCCATCCTGGCGCACAACGGCCTGGCCGGCGTCGCCTCCTTCGCGCCGGACCAGATGCTGCTCATCTATCGTGAGTACAAGAAGCTGGCGGCGGTGCGCTTCCAGCTCGCGCCGGGCGACAAATACCAGTTTCAGCTTCAGACCAAGGACCCCAGCAGCGGCAAGGGGCAGCTCATCACCGGCCTCATCGACGGTACCGGCGCCATCAGCGCCACACAGAGCCAGCTCAGCGTGGCCACCTGCCCCATCTGCCTGGCCGCTCAGACCCTCATCGACACGCCGCGCGGCCCAACGCTGGTCACCGACCTGCGCCCGGGCGACCTGGTGTGGACGGTGGATGCTGCCGGCGCGCGCGTGGCCGCGCCCATTCTGCAGACCGTGCGCGTGCCTGTGCCGCCCACGCACCAGATGGTGCACCTGGCGCTGGACGATGGCCGCCAGCTTTGGGCCTCGCCCGGCCACCCCACGCCCGATGGCCGCCCGCTGGGCAGCCTGGCGGCCGGCGACCGGCTGGACGGCGCCCGCGTGACCCTGGCCGAGCGCGTCACCTACGGCCAGCCGGCCACCTATGACCTGCTGCCCGACAGCGCCACCGGCTTCTACTGGGCCAACGGGATCTTGATGGGCAGCACCCTAAAGTAGGCTGAACATTAAAGAATGGATGTGGCGGGCCGGCCGGCTCGCCACATCCATTCTTTCGATCTCCGTAACACTGGCCGTAACGCTCCCCAGACGCCGGCAGCTATACTTTAAGCATGGATCGCTCCGAAACTCGTTTTGATCGCACCGCTGCCTGGCTGCTGGCCGGCTTGCTTGCCTTCACGGCGGCCGTGCTCGTGGTCAGCGTCTTGATCGTGGCTGCGCCCGGCGATGGCTGGCAGATACCCAGCTCAGGCAGCACCTCCACGCTGGCTTTCTTTTACGGCGACTGGCCCACCCCGCTGCGGGCCGGCGACGAGGTGCTGGCGGTAAACGGGCAAGATGTCAGCTGGGCCGACTATAGCTGGCTGGCCTGGCACAACCTGCCCGACTGGCGCGCCGGCGCCACCGTCAGCTACACCGTGCGTCGCGCCGGACAAATGCTGAGCGTGCCGGTGACGCTGCACCAGCCGGATGCCGCCGGCATCCTGCGCGCCCTGGCCGCCGCTGCTAGCGACACGCCCACCGATTGGAGCTGGCCCATCATTGGCCTGGTGATCTTTTGGCTGCGGCCGGGCAGCCGGCCGGCCCGGCTGCTGCTGGTGGTCATGGTCAGCAACATGGCCGTGAGCAAGCTGGGCTGGGCCGCCAGCAGCATGGGGGCTGAGTTCGCGGCGCCATGGCTGTTCTATGCCAGCCATATCGCAACAGACTTTTGGATCTGGCTGTTCTGGCCCACGATCATCTGGCTGGTGCTGAGCTTCCCCTTGCCGGTCTGGCCGCTGTCGCGCTGGCCGTGCGCGGTGCCGCTGCTGCTGTATGGGCTGCCCACGGCTCTGATGCTCGCGTCGTATGTCAGCCTGAACATCATCCCGTTTACGGTTGGGCTGGTGGGCGAGCTGCTGGTGCTGGTGGTGGCGCTGGTGCTGGCCGGCCTCAACGCCTACCGCCACCGTGACAACGCGGTGGCGCGCGCCCAGGCGGCCTGGGTCATCTTTGGCTTCGCCGTCAGCCAGGGTCTGGTGTTGGCGGTCTTCCTGCTCAACTACTTTTTCCCGTTCCTGGCCAGCCTCCCGGGGTGGGTGTACTGGCCGATTCCCATGGCGCTGCCCATCTGCCTGGGCATCGCCATCACGCGCTACCGGCTGTGGGATATCGACCTCGTCATCCGCCGCACGCTGGTCTATTCACTGCTCACCGGCCTGCTGGCGGCCACCTACTTCGGCTGCGTGGTAGTGCTGCAGGGCTCCCTCACTGCCCTCAGCGGCGCGGCCCACTCCGAGCTGGTGACGGTGCTCTCGACGCTGGCCGTGGCCGCGCTGTTCGTGCCGCTGCGCAACCGGCTGCAGCGCTTCATCGACCGGCGCTTCTACCGGCGCAAGTATGACGCCGCGCGCACCCTGGCCGAGTTTGGCGCCGCCGTGCGCGACGAGGTGAACCTGGACGAGCTGGTCCATCACCTGGCGCAGGTGGTGGATGAGACGATGCAGCCGCAGAGCGTGGGTCTTCTGATTCTGCCCGCAGCAGCGCCGCCAGCACTGCCTCCAGCGGAGGCCGGGCCGGAGCGCCCTTGAAGCCGGCTAACCGCTGAAAGAGCTGAGCGGCAGCCTGGTGAAAGCCGCCCGGCAGGCCCGCCGCCTCAGACGTGGCGGCGATCTCGTCCTTCTTGCCGGGGTTAAAGGTGCCGCAACAGTCGCCGTAACGATCACTGGACGGCGCGGGGTAAACTGAACGCATGGCTCATTCTGATGGTTGGGCGGCCTGGGCGCTGTCCGCGGCGCTGTTTGTCGCGATGGATGTGACGATGCCAATGACCATCCCTCCGTTATGGCTCAAGGAGCGGCCATGAGCCAGCGCGCTGCTGCCTGGTTGGCCTGGTCGCTGTGGGGGTTCGGCCTCGCCATCGGCCTGCTCGGGCACCTGCTGGATGCGTGGAACGACCACCTGAACAGCATGGTGGCCAGCAGCGACCTGGCCCTCCTCGCCTATCTTACGGTTGGCGCGCTGATTGTCTGGCGCCGTCCGGCGAATCGCATCGGTTGGCTCTTCTTGCTGTCGACTCTGCTGCTCGCCTTTGGCGGCGCTAGAAACCTGGCCGATCAGTATGCGATCTACACGCTGGTCACCCATCCGGGCGCACTCCCTGGCGGCGCCTGGGCCGTGCTGCTCGGTCAAATTGCTCAGATCGCTGGATTCTTTTCGCTCGTCAGTTTAGTTCTATTATTGTTTCCCGATGGGCGCCCACTCTCCCCGCGGTGGCGGATCGTCGCCTGGGCCGCCGGCCTCTTCATTGCGCTGGCCGTCGTCAGCGAACTGTTGAATCCGTTGCCCTCGACCGCTGACGAGCTTTACGTGGCCAACCCTCTCGCCCCCGGCCTGGCCCGGGCCGCGCCAATCGCTGCCCACACCTTATCGGCGCTGGCGCAGACCTTGACCACTGTGACTGGGCTGGCGATTGCCTTTGCCTCCGTCACCTCGGCCTTGCTGCGATTCCGGCGCGCTCGCGGAGACGAACGCCAGCAGCTCAAATGGTTCGCCTATGGCGTGCTCCTGATTCCTGTATCTCTCGTCGTAGGGATGATCGCCAGCCTCCTGAACCTCACCTGGCTCAACGATCTGGGTTGGTGGCAGATCAGCATCGTAGGCATCCCCATCGCGGTGGCGATTGCCATTTTGAAGTATCGGCTCTACGCCATTGACCTGCTGATCCGGCGCACGCTGATCTATGGATTGCTGACGGCGCTGCTGGCGCTCTCCTATCTGGGCGCGGTCGTCGCGCTGCAAACCATCTTTACTGTCTTCACTGGCTCGGCCCGCTCCGAATGGGTGACGGTGCCATCGACGCTGTTTATTGCCGCGCTGTTCGTGCCGCTGCGCAACCGGCTGCAGCGCTTCATCGACCAGCGCTTCTACCGGCGCAAGTACGACGCCGCGCGCACCCTGGCCGAGTTTGGCGCCGCCGTGCGCGATGAGGTGAACCTGGACCAACTCGTCGATCACCTGGCGCGGGTGGTGGACGACACGATGCAGCCGGAGAGCGTGGGTCTTCTTATTCTGCCTTCACCAGCGCCGCCTGCAGCGCCTCCAGCGGAGGCCGGGCCGGAGCGCCCTTGAAGCCGGCCCGCCGCTGCTGCCTCCTCCAACAATCGATCCAACGCGCCCTCGCTGCGCACGGCCGGTGCCTTTGGTCGTCATCTGGAAGGAGAGCAGCCTGATGAGCAGCAAAAACACCACCGTTCTCATTTCAGGCGCGAGTATTGCCGGGCCCACCCTGGCCTATTGGCTCAAGCGTTATGGGTTCACCCCGACTGTCATCGAGCGTGCACCACAGCTGCGGCCAGGCGGGTACCCGATTGACGTGCGCTTTGAGGCCGTACAGGTGGCCAGGCTTATGGGCATCTGGCCGCGCCTGCAGCAAGAGCAGACGACCCTGGCCGAGCTCTCGTTTGTCAACGAGCGCCATGAGCGCCTCGGCCGAATCAATCTGCAAGCTGGTCGCAAGACCCTGGCAGCTTTAGATGTGGACACGGTGGAGATCATGCGCGGCGATCTCGCCCGTGTGCTCTACGATCTCACCAAGGACGAGGTGGAGTACTGCTTCGGAGACTCGATCCAGGACCTCAAGCAGGACGAGGCCGGCGTCGACGTGACCTTTGAGCGAAGCGGCTCCCGCCGCTTCGACCTGGTGGTGGGGGCAGACGGGCTGCATTCAATCGTGCGCGCGCTGGTGTTTGGCGACGAAGCGCGCTTTGAGCGCTACTTAGGCTACCAGGTGGGGGTCTTCACCACCGACAACGATCTGGGACTGGGCGAGGGCTCCATGCAAATGTATGGCATCCCTGGAAAACAGGTCGCGCTGCGCAGCACCCGCGGCAACCGGACACTGGCCGCGTACTTCCTGTTCAGGCAAACCGCGCCGCTGCGCTATGACCACCATGACGTGGCCCAGCACCGGCAGCTGCTCGCTGCGGCGTTTGCCGGCGAAGGCTGGGAAGTCCCGCGGCTCCTGGAGAAAATGCAAACGGCGCCTGACCTGTACTTCGATGCGGTCAGCCAGATTCGCATGGACACCTGGTCGCGCGGACGAGTGGTGCTGCTGGGCGATGCCGGCTATTGCCCGGCCCTGCTGACCGGGCAAGGCTCGACCCTGGCCATGATGGGCGCCTATATCCTGGCCGGCGAGCTGAATGTGGCGTTGGGCGATCACCAGCTCGCGTTTGCCCGCTATGAGCAGGCCTTCCGGCCCGTGGTCACACAGGAGCAAAAACAGGCTGGAGCAAATGCCAGGATCCTGGTTCCCTCAACGCCTTTGGGTCTGTGGGCCCAAGCGCACTTGCTCCCGCTGCTGGTGCCGCCGCTGCTGGCGGCCATGGAGCGCGGCCGGCGATTGCTCCCCAGGCGCTCCTCAAAACCCAGCCGGATAAAGGACTATGGGAATGTGCTGCCGCCGTCTTAACGAAGCTGTGCTGTGGTGGAATTGGCGTTCTGACTGACGTGCGCGAGCAGGCCCAGAGCGCGGTCATCCGGCTCCGTAGGCTAACCGACTTACGTGAAGAGGCGACCTGATCGCAGCCAGGTGTAACAGCCTTGCGACTAAAGCAAAGCTATGCTGGAAGTTGTGGTTTTCTCAAAGTCGGCCCCGGCGACCAACCCCAAAGGGGCGCTCCGCAGGGTCGCGGCAACGACCCTCAAAACGGCTGGGGGCAGGCATGCACGACCCGCACCGATGGCGGGGCAGGTGAGTCCGCCTGCGGACTCAGGTTGCCAAAAGGGAGTCGCCGTAGGGCGACTTTGTGCCTTTCGTTGCCGCGGTTTCTAACCGCCGGGCGCCCTCGACTCCTGAACCAACCACGCCCCCAAGTTCCTCACTCGGCTCGCAGCAGCTCCGTCAGCACTGCCTCCAGCGGCGGCTGGGCAGCAGCGTCCTTGAAGCCGGCCAGCCGCTGAAAGAGCTGCGCGGCGGCCTGGTGAAAGCCACCCGGCAGGCCCGCCGCCTCAAACGTGGCGGCGATCTCGTCCATCTCGCCGGAGAAGCGCCAGGCCTTGGCCGTGGCCTGGCGGGCCCGCGCCTCGGCCTGCGTGGCAAAGCCGGACCCATCGCGCGACCACTGCCGCTCCAGCGCCGGCCGCACCCCCAGCCCCTGCGCCGCCGCCAGCGTGGCGCACAGCAGCGCCAGCGATCCCTTGGCATAAGCCGCGTAGCACATCTTTAGCGCCGACGCCTGGCCGACGGCCGGGCCCAGCACCGCAGTCTCCAGCGGGCCGCCGCTAAAGCAGGCCGCTGCCCGGCTGGCGCGCGGCCCCGAAAGGTAAAGCCAGGTGGTGTTGGGCTCCCAGGCCGGCTCGCCGATGATGCCGCCATCCACGAACTCGGCGCCGGCCGCGGTAAAGGTCTTGGCCAGGCGCATGGCCCGCCCCGGCGCGATGGCGTTGGCGTCTAAATACAGCCCGTGGAAGCCGGCCGCCAGCACGCTCTCGGCCACGTCCTCCGCCGCGGCCGGCGGGCACACGCAGACGATGACCCCGCACAGCCAGCACAGCTCGGCCAGGCTGCCGGCGTCGCGCAGACCCACGCGCTCGGCCCGCGCGCGCGTGGCCGGGCTGCGGCCGGCTGAGGCCCAGAACACCGTTTGCCCGGCGTGCTGGGCGGCGGCGGCGATGGATTGGCCCATCTCGCCGGGGTGCAGGATGCCCAGCGCTTCGTGCTCGCGGGTCACAGCCGGAACTCGACCGGTGCGCCCGCGGCGCTGTCGGGCGCGATCCAGGCCTGAAAGGCACCCGGCTCAACACCCCAGGTGCCGTCGGCGCGGGTGAAGGCCAGCTCGGCCTCGTGCAGGGTGAAGCTGACGCGCCGCGTTTCCCCCGGCGCCAGCTCCAGCCGCTGGAAGCCTTTCAGCTCGCGCACCGGGCGCGTCAGCGAGCCCACCCGGTCGCGCACATAGAGCTGGGCCAGCGCGGCGCCAGCCCGCGGGCCGCTGTTCGTCACCTCCGCGCTGATCTCCAGGCTCCCGCGCAGGGTCTCGGCCGAGGCCCGCGGCGTGCCGAACTCAAACTGGGTGTAGCTCAGGCCGTGGCCGAATGGGTAGAGCGGGGCGGGGGGCAGGTCCACATAGCGGAACAGGAATTCGCCGGTTGACCCCACCGGCCGGCCGGAGTTCTTGTGATTGTAGTAGATGGGCACCTGGCCGGTGGCGCGCGGCATGGTCACCGGCAGGTGGCCGCTGGGCGCCGCCGGCCGCCCGTCCGCGGTGCGGCCAAACAGCAGCTCACCCAGCGCGGCGCCGGCCTCCAGGCCGCCATGCCAGGCGTAGAGCACCGCGCCGGCCTGGGCCGCCTGGCGCGTGATGGCCAGCGGCCGGCCGGCCAGCACCACCAGCACCAGCGGCTTGCCCTGGGCGGCCACCGCCACCACCAGCTCGGCCTGGCCCGGCGGCAGCCCCAGGTCCGATACGTTGGAGTTCTCGCCCGAGCGCAGCGGGTGCTCGCCCACCACCAGCACCACCGCGTCGGCGGCGGCCACGGCACGCAGGGCGTGGTCGGCGCGCTCGGCTATCGCTACCTGCGTGTCTTTGGGCGCGGCCTGCGCCAGGCTTTCGGCCAGCGGCGGCACGTCCGCCGGGCGGCCATCGGGCGCCCACGTGCCCAGCAGCTCGGCCTGGGCCTGCACCAGCGGGCCGATGAGGGCGATGCGCTTGAAGCGCTCGTCGAGCGGCAG